>Ga0307968_1000157_pt1 | contig 41888 bp, 59 predicted proteins | sample OrgLakmetagen650_FD_201834 | JGI IMG/M metagenome (GOLD analysis project Ga0307968, IMG submission 201834) | Saline water microbial communities from Organic Lake, Antarctica - #650 | ecosystem: Environmental > Aquatic > Non-marine Saline and Alkaline > Saline | place: Antarctica: Organic Lake...
CGGTGCTCAGCCCCCTTTGGAGCTGCTGCGTCAGTTCATTTATTACGCTTGCTTGATATACACGCATCAAGAATGTATGTAATTATATGTAAATTCCAGCTGGAGCAGTACGGTGCTCAGCCCCCTTTGGAGCTGCTGCGTCAGTTCATGTATTACGCTTAATATACACGCATCAAGAATGTATGTAATTATATGTAAATTCCAGGTGGAGCAGTACGGTGCTCAGCCCCCTGTTGAGCTGCTGCGTCAGTTCATGGACCACAGTGGTTGGTATGACCACAAGGAGCTCGCATTCAGAAAGATGCAGGTGTGTGCGGAGAAGAGGTACCAGGTGTGCGTGTCGTGAGAGTGAGAGTATGGCTGGGGGTGTTGGTTTTGGGGGGTGCAAGGGCGTTTTATTTATAACCTACATTTGTTGAATTCCTATTTGTGTCTTTTGTGCTTTGCACGCCACTATCGCCATTTTTCTGTAACATCTGGGGCTTGATGGGGAAGGGCATTATTAGGGTCGTCCAGAACCATGTACACATAAATAAACGGTGTACTTGCGGTATTCTTAGCTTGGAAATCACCACATATACGGTGTGTACGAAGATATTCAGTGCTGGCCATCCCTAGTCATTTTGCACAAATGGTGATGTGTTCCTGCAGTGGCCTTGCCCGTGAGTTTTTTCTGCATCTACAAACCAGCCGTCCGCTCGGTCCTGACATCAGAATCCGTAGCAATTTCTCGCTTGTGTGCTTTAATGTCTCAGGATGTGCAATTCGTGGCTGCACTGGGACCGCCTGGGGGCGGACGCAGCTCAGTGACCAATCGTTACTTACGCCACTACAGCGTGGTTTCAATCACAGCCTTTGACAGCGATAACCTCGGGTGCGTGGCTAGGGTTTCAGCCTTGAACATTATCTATGTGATTGCTTAAGCAGCTGAGCCCCTGCATGCCTTCCTCCTTGACTTGCCTGAATTTCCGTCTTTACACTGCAAAAACGTACACCACATTGATTTGTTCATGTAGATAAGGCAACTGTGCTTTGTTTTTTTTGCTGTTGGTCTATTACGGAGTGATGAGCAAAGGCATCTGTTTCGACTGAAGTTACAATTTCCTTGATCTGTTACATTGCCCTTGGATGTTATGCTGAAATATTAGCGGAGTCATGCCCGAAGGCATTTGCTTTACATCGAGTTTAATTCCTGTTGATCTTTTCCTGAAATGTTAACAAAGTGATGAGCAAAGGCATCTACTTTGACTGACGTTGCATTGTCCTTGATGTTATGCTGAAATGATAGCGGAGTCATGCCCAAAGGCATTTGCTTTACATCGAGTTTAATTCCTGTTGATATTTTCCTGAAATGTTAACAAAGTGATGAGCAAAGGCATCTACTTTGACTGACGTTGCATTGTCCTTGATGTTATGCTGAAATGATAGCGGAGTTATGCCCAAAGGCATTTGCTCTACATTGAGTTTAATTCCTGTTGGTCTTTTGCTGAAATGTTAACGGAGTGATGAACAACAACTTCAGCACTTTGACTTCAACAGGGGATGACCAAGTTCTTAATTGTTGCCTCTCTGCTTTTGCTTCCTGACCAAACTTCCTGACTTCCTGACCAAGTTCTTGATTGTTGCCTCTGTTTTCACTTCCTCTCTGTTGTTGCTTCCTCTCTGTTGTTGCTTCCTCTCTGTTTTGCTTCCTGACCAAACTTCCTGACTTCCTGACCAAGTTCTTGACTGTTGCCTCTGTTCTCACTTCTTCTCTGTTTTTGCTTCCTCTCTTTTTTTGCTTCCTTTCTGTTTTTGCTTCCTCTGTTTTGCTTGTTGCCCTGGGCCACCTTTGTTTGTGTCTGCTGTTAACCCTCCAACCCTACACCCATTTCACCTAGGGTTGGCCAAAACCACATATACGGTGTATATACACGGTACTTTTGGCAGGGAATCCACCAAATATACGGTCATATACGGCGTCTATATACGGTTCTGGACAACCCTACTTGCACCCTTTGGCTGATGTGCAGGCTGCTTCCTTTTCAAATCTGTGTTCTTTCCCTCACATTTAAACCACTGTGTGCTGTGTCACCATCAATCCTTGAGCAGACCACTGGATGCAAGCACTCTACCTGTACTTGCCCTGTTGAGTGCAGTACTATCTTCAATACGTTGGTAGAGCTTGTCAGTTTGGACATAAACATACTTTTTTTCAGGATCATACAAGCACACTACCTACCCAATGGATATAAACACCCACCTTCGCCCTTCCTGAGTGCAGTATCATCTTCAATACGCTGGTGGACCACTGGATGCAAACACACAACTACCCCCAGCCTATTGCCAAGCTCACTCGCTCCTTAGTGGCGGGCTCCATTGAGGTGAGTGTTTTGTTAGTTATGATACAGGAGGAAGCATTCAGCCTACAGCTTTTGGCAAACGTGTCAGCGTCATTGTGGCATGATTAGCCACAGCATAATTGTGGCAGCCAAATCGTGGCACTATTAACCACAGCGAAATCAGGGCATTATTAATAACAGCTTAGCCGTGGCAGCATAATCGTGGCGGCGTAAACGTGGCAGGATTTACCACAGCATAATTGTGGCAGCCAAATCGTGGCACCATTAACCACAGCGAAATCAGGGCATCATTATTAACAGCATAACCGTGGCAGCATAATTGTGGCAGCGTACACGTGGCATGATTAACCACAGCATAATTGTGGCAGCCAAATCGTGGCACTATTAACCACAGCGTAAACGTGGCAGCGTAATCGTGGCATGATTAACCACAGCATAATTGTGGCAGCCAAATCGTGGCACTATTAACCACAGCGTAATCAGGGCATTATTAATAACAGCTTAATCGTGGCAGCATAATCGTGGCAGCGTAAACGTGGCAGCGTAATCACGGCATTATTTTGCAATAGGCTATATGCGGGGTTTGAAAATGCATCTTAATATCTTGTGCGTTGTATGCACAGCACTTCCCTTACGAGCACAAAGCATGCAGGGAATCCCCACATATTGCTTTCTCCCTTCACTGTTCCGCACCCTGTAAGCCTGTAAGCAACTGCCAGGCACAGCTGCCAGGCACACAGCTGCGCTGCAACATTGTGTTTCACGCTACAGACGTGAAGGTTGAAATGATGCGTACAACCGCCTTTTGCCGTTATAATCTGGCCAGCTTATCAGCCTTGTTTATCCTGATTGGCGTTTTGTACTGGCAGATCTACCAACTGGCCCAACGAGAGCTCCTGCCCACACCCACCAAGAGCCACTACACCTTTAACCTGAGAGACATGTCCAAGGTCTTCCAGGTAATTTTGTGGGGCAGGGTGCTCTATGCTGGTTGGGGGTTTAAGGTACAATGCATGTTTGGATGTTCTTGGCCCACAAGAAGTATTTGCTCAATTTGTTATATATAGCCGTTGGTGAGGGACTGATGCATTCATCAAAAACTTGGTAATCTATGAAATTGACACTACGTGGCCCTGCCTCAATGTAAGTACAAGCAAAAATCATCATAAGTACAAGCAAAAATCATCATAAGTACAAGCAAAAATCATCATAAGTACAAGCGAAAATCATCATAAGTACGAGCAAAAATCATCATGGTTGTCCATTGAACAATTTGGCATTCTTTTCTGTCAATAACCTTTCTCTGGGTTATCTCTACAATATGAATCAAGAGCATCGTGAGTGGCCATAGCATGTGAGTATCTATTGCAAGTAAGTGGCCATAGCATGTGAGCATATGTTGCAAGTAAGTGACCATTCAAGATGGTTGTGCATGATTAGACATTCTGAGTTTAAATACATCGCGGTCAAGTAACCGTTGCAAGTGGTCTATCATTGCCTGTGATGATTGGTTGCAAAAGCAAACAAGTCGTACTGTATGATGCCATGTCTGTGATGATTGGTGGCAAAAGCAAACAAGTCGTACTGTATGATGCCATGTCTGTGATGACGAAATGTATAAGGAGACTAATTAGATACAGTTTGTATCAGGAGACTAATTAGATACAAATTGTACAAGGAGATTATTTAGATACAGTTTGTATAGGGTGACTAATTAGATACAAATTGTATAAGGAGACTAATTAGATACAAATTGTACAAGGAGACTAGAGCAACTGAAGCTGACACCTTAATCCTAGCGTGGCACCTTTTTGTTTTATTCTGCAGGGCATTACAGGGCACTGTAATGCGAATACCGATGCTAATACTTATGCTAATATTAATAATGTCAATGTGGCACGTTTTTGTTTTATCCTGCAGGGCATTACAATGTTCATCCTGCATGAAATCCTGTTTTATCCTGCATTGTAATTGTTATCCTGCAGGGCATTACAAAGGCCAACGAGCACGTGCAGGACGCGCTGCAGATGATCCGGCTGTGGACACATGAGGTGCTGCGTGTGTTTTACGACCGCCTCATTGACGACGATGACCGCATGTGGGTCGGCCACCATTTGTCAGAAATCATCAAGCTGCACTTCAAGGAGAAGGTAGGTGCTCAACTGAATGGGCACAAGAGACTGATTTGGGGTTGGTTCACCAAGTTGGCAGGAGATAGATGTATCCTAAATTTGGTGGAAATGTATTGCACAGATGAAGGTGTAGGTGCGTTCAACACAAAAGAGTGCGCTGATTTGAATTTGTAATCTGATTTGAATTTGTAATCTGATCAGGCGAGGATTGGACGTTTGCGGATTTATTAGAAAACGAGAAGAAGCATTGATAAGGTCTGTCCAAGGATTAGCTGCAACCCTCCTCACCCCTAACGGAGTGTTGAAGAGAACGATTTTTTGCTACGCTGGCACTGCAAAACCTGGAGTAAGGGTGTCATTGCAAAACGCCCATTACCTTGGGAGATCAAAAATGCATGCAACTTAGAAATTAAGGCTGCTTGTTGGATAAGGAGATAGAAAGGGGATGCATTGCATTGCTATAATTGATAGTATTACATTAGTAATAATTGCTCGGTACAAACTGAACGAGACGTAATTGCGCTGTAGTTGTCTACCCTGACCTCAATCCATAAGAGCCAAAGGTACTGTGGGGCCTATTAGAAAAAAAATAGAAAAACAAACGTCGTTCATGTGTGGTATGTATGTATACATGCACACTCACTACAAAGAGACTCTTAGCCCTAAAGCTCAATTCCAGCGTGCTTCTGGCAGATGGTGTGAACGACATATGCACATGGCCTTCCATGCACATGCAAAAACAAACTGCTACTGCGCACTGCGCTTCATGTTTATCTTTTTACGTGTTACGCCACCTGTCGTTTTCTCCCTCCAGCCTGAGCGCGTTTTTGACCAAGATAAATTAGACGAGACAAACATGCTGGGAGCGCTGCGTGGCCTTATGTTTGGCGACTTCATGGTGCAAGGCTCTGACAACAAGGTGGGTGTTGTTCAAAGGCTTTTTCTTCTTCTATAGAATGTGTGCAGTATGTATACGACGACGTCCTTGGCCTGTGCTGTTCTTTTTTCCATTGCGACAATCAACACCTTGTGCTCAACCTTCCGCTTGCCACCCTCCTGGAGAAACATGATTGCCAAAGGCAACAGTGTGTGTACAAGCTTGTCCGGCGCTGCTTTTTGCTAATGTATAGGGTTGGCCAGAACCATATATATACGGTGTATATACGGTATTTTTGGCAGGGAAATCACCAAATATACGGTCATATACGGTGTATATATACGGTTCTGGCCAACCCTACTAATGTACCTCCCTAGATGGTAGCACACAAAGGACATTCAGACCTGCTGACAGGGGTGCTTTCTCCTTTCCCTCTCCAGGTCTACGCCCAGATCAAGGACCAGACTGCCATGGCAGCTGTGGTGACAGAGTACCTCTCTGATTTCAACGCCATAAGCAAGAAGCCCATGCACCTCATCGTGTTCCAGGTGAGAAAACACCACGTCCCACTACCACGTTATGTGCTGGTATACAGGATTTGATCACATACTCGTCATTTGAGCTTCACCATTTCAATGGCAATCAACATGAATGCAACACACACACAACCTGTGACTTGGTTTCGTTTACAAGTTGGTGTTGCATTTGATATATAATTTAAACGTTGCCGGTCATCTGCCTAAGTGAAATGTCTGCGTCGCGGGTCAAACCTACAGTTTGCTCTGGAGCATGTGGCACGAATTGCCCGCATCATCCAGCTGCCTGGCGGGAACGCACTTCTGGTGGGGATGGGAGGGGCAGGCCGACAGTCCCTCACCCGCTTGGCTGCGTACATGGAGGTGGGTGGACTGTGGGATGTGGGTGTGATGATGCGTGGCACGGATTGTGGGAGTGTGTTTTAAGTGGATACGCGTGCTTATGGCGACTGTGTTCATTGACTTACTGCAGTATTTAATGCTTGTAGGGATGGCCAGGACCTTACACACATACCGTATATACGTGGTATATATGATATCTTTAGCATGGAAACCACCATACATATGGTCATATACGGTGTACATATACGGTTATGGCCGACCCTAAATGCTTGTGATACTGTGTTCATTGACTTGACCTGCGGTACGTAATGCTTGCGACTGTTGATTTGTTTGCTCTGCATGTGCCCTCACAACCAAACCCACACCCGCACCCACACCCACATGTTGCTTGTTCATTGTTGCACCACCGACACTGATGTGCATTATAAGACTGCAACGTTGCAGTTGCCTGAAACACGCTTTCAAAAGCCAATGGCACAGAAAAGGGGTGTCGATGCTGTACAGACGTGTTTGCTTGCTTGTGTGTGTGTTGCACTTATCACACACAGGAGTTTGAGGTGTTCCAGATCGAGATCTCAAAGGCGTATGGCAAGTTTGAGTGGCATGAAGACATCAAAAAGGTCCTGAAAATGGCAGGGGAGGCCAACCAGAAGGTAAAAGCCCTGAGTGCATCACGTGTTGTTGTTGCACCATTGGTGCCGCTGGCATGGACTGTCTTGATGCATTCCAGCATCCAAGCAGGCGTCACTTTGTCAAATACCGTGTGGTAACCCATTTGCTCTGTCTACCTAGGCACAGGACATTTTTAAGTGGCGCTAGGTCTATCTCAGCCGGATCGAGTGCAAGGCACTCTTTCTACTGAAGCACACGCATACCTCACCTTTCTTTTCTACTTCCCTCTCCTGATCGAGTGCAAGGCACTCTGTCTACTGAATCACACATATACCTCACCTTTTCGTATTCACTTCCCTCTCCCGATTCGAGTGCAAGGCACTCTGTCTAGTGAATCGCACACATACCTCACCTTTTCTTTTTACCCTCCCTCTCCTGATCGAGTGCAAGGCAATCTGTCTACTGAATCACACACATCCTCACCTTTTCGTATTCACTTCCCTCTCCCAATCGAGCGCAAGGCACCCTGTCTACTGAATCAGACGCATACCTCACCTTTTCGTATTTACTTCCCTCTCCCGTGCAGGTGGTCTTCCTATTTGCAGATACACAGATTGTGCAAGAAGGCTTTGTGGAGGACATCTCAAACCTGCTCAATACGTATGAAGTGCCCAACCTCATGCAGGTGTGTGTGTCTATGAAATGTTTCATATCTCCAAGAGATTAGGACATATTGCGGATTTTTACTTTCTGGTTATATAGGTAGATAGGTTGTCAAGCTTGAAGTTGCAGGTCGCCACATCTTTGGGAATCTGTCAAGCAAGACATTACGATGCCTTATGTGCCAGTGCCAAACCGTGCCGATAGAGTAACCTTGTGAAAAAATAGGGCTGCTGTTGTCGAAAGTGCAACATGAGCATGCGCAAGTCACGACTTAATGCACATTAAATTTAGACCTGCAGTGTGCTCTCATCATACCATACTGTACACAAATCACTGCATACCGCGGATGTTTTTGACCACCTTTGACCAAGAAGTGTCGCGACCATCTTCATTCCATAGAGTAAAATGCTTTGCAAAATTTGCGTTGGTGCAAAGTAACAGGTTTTCTAGAAATACTAGGTTCCAATCCTGGTCAAAACACCCAAGACGTGTTTTCTTGCTCCAAAGACATATTTCCTGCCTTTTGACGCATGTATGTATATTTTTGCTTGTGCCTGTTGTTGTGCCTGTTATTGTGCTCGAGGCCTGGCTTGCTTGATCATGAATGGGGCAAAAATACATTACACATGCTCGCATTGTGTCTATTAAAAGGTTCCGCATTAGTTAGTGAATTGGCTTTCAAACCTTTTGCATTACAAATGGCAAACACCATCTGCTCAAAAGCTACATCTGTTCTCGTGCTTCCTGCAGTGATCATAAACAGTGACCATCAAAAGCTACATTTGTACTGATGCACCTTACTGTTACCACAGAACAGTGATCATAAACAGTGATCATAAACATTGGCCATCAAAAGCTACATTTGTACTCATGCACCTTACTGTGACCACAGAACAGTGATCATAAACAGTGATCATTAACAGCGACCATCGAAAGCTGCATTTGTACTCATGCACCTTACTGTGACCACAGAACAGTGATCATAAACAGTGATCATAAACAGTGACCATCAACAGCAATATTTGTGCTCATGCACCTTACTGTGACCACAGAACAGTGATCATAAATAGTGACCATCAAAAGCTACATTTGTACTGATGCACCTTACTGTGACCACAGAACAGTGATCATAACAGTGATCAAAAACAGTGATCATACACAGTGATCATCAACAGTGACCATCAAAAGCTACATTTGTACGCATGCACCTTTCTGTGACCACAGAACAGCGACCTGTCCACCATATTTGAGAACATCCGACATAGGGCAAAGCAAGCAGGCATGGATGGCAGCAAGGATGCCCTGTACAACTTTTTTGTCCAGGTACGTTTACGCAGTCTGTTTGTCCAGGTACGTTTACGCAGTCTGTTTGTCCAGGTACGTATGCAATCTGTTTGTACAGATAGGTATGCAGTCTGTTTTTACAGGTTTGTATGCAGTCTGTTTTTACAGGTTTGTATGCAGTCTGTTTGTACAGGTTTGTATGCAGTCTGTTTGTCCAGGTACGTATGCAGTCTGTTTGTCCAGGTACGTATGCAGTCTGTTTGTTCAGGTACGTATGCAGTCTGTTTTTACAGGTTTGTATGCAGTCTGTTTTTACAGGTTCGTTTGCAGTCTGCTTGTACATATATGTATGCAGTCTGTTTGTACAGGTTATTATGTAGTCTGTTTATCCAGATGAGTATGCAGTCTGTTTGTACAGGTTCGTATGCTGTTTATTTGTACATAAACGTACGCAGTCTGCTTGTACATATACCTATGCAGTATGTTTGTGCAGATAAGCACACCTATACTGCCTTGTGCCTGTATTTGTTCGCTGATTCAGTCCAGTCGCATATTGCCAAACAAAAATCTTCCCAGGTGCCTATGCATACCTGTTTTTGTCTAGCAAAATGTAACATGTACATACATGCTACCAATACTGTTTTTGTCTAGCAACATGTAACATGTACATACATGCTACCAATACGCAACTTCATTGTCTGAGCACCATATACCTGCTGCCATATATATGCAAGTGTCCCGTCAATGTGTGTGTGTGTGTGTGTGTGTGCGTGTGCCACTCGTGTGTCCAGGTGCTTGTGTACAGCCACAATGGATGTAAACAGGTGGCTTGATGTGATGCTCCTGTTCTTATGTGCACGCTCTGTACTTGGCCAGCTGACGGCCTGGCTTGCTGTCTTTCCTTGAACTTTTCATATGTACACCAAAGCATCCAACTATGACAGATAACACAGATTGCTCCAGTTGTGTAACCAACCTTCCACACACACGCACATGCATACACATCCACACATACACGCACACACATGCGCACACACATATACACACAAGCACACACTCACACACACCTCACAGGAAGTGCGGCGCAACATGCACATTGTGCTCAGCTTCTCCCCTGTGAGCCAGGACTTCCGGGAGCGCCTGCGCAAGTTCCCTTCTCTTGTGAATTGCACCACCATTGATTGGTGGGTTTTTTGCTTTGTGCTGTTGTGCCTTTGAATCTGCACCACCATTGATTGGTGGTTTTTTTGCTTTGTGCTGTTGTGCCTTTGAATCTGCACCACCATTGATTGGTGGGTTTTTTGCTTTGTGCTGTTGTGCCTTTGAATCTGCACCACCATTGATTGGTGGGTTTCTTGCTTCGTGCTGTTGTGCCTTTGAATCTGCACCACCATTGATTGGTGGGTTTCTTGCTTCGTGCTGTTGTGCCTTTGAATCTGCACCACCATTGATTGGTGGGTTTTTGGCTTTGTGCTGTTGTGCCTTTGAATCTGCACCACCATTGATTGGTGGGTTTTTTGCTTTGTGCTGTTGTGCCTTTGAATCTGCACCACCATTGATTGGTGGGTTTTTTGCTTTGTGCTGTTGTGACTTTGAACCTGCACCACCATTGATTGGTGGGTTTTTTGCTTTGTGCTGTTGTGCCTTTGAATCTGCACCACCATTGATTGGTGGGTTTTTGGCTTTGTGCTGTTGTGCCTTTAAATCTGCGCCACCTGTCTGTGCAGTTCCAAGCGATCGTACTTCAAAATCACAGCAGCTCCAAGCGTTCCAAACGATCGCACTTCAAAATCGCAAGCACGCTGTACTGACATCACCATGCGCCTCTGCTTTTGCTTAAAACACTTACTCGCGACCATCGCTACTTGCTGGATTGCCAAGCTGTGAAGCCTCTGCCACAACTGTGCCACTTTCACACATTTGTTTGTCACGGCACTGCTACTCCTCGGACCATCTGGCACTTTTCTTGCCCTGCTTACACACTGTGCGCTGCTGCGTTCTGCACTGCAGGTTCACACGGTGGCCAAACGATGCTCTACACACTGTGCGCTGCGTTCTGCACTGCAGGTTCACACGGTGGCCAAACGATGCTCTACACACTGTGCGCTGCGTTCTGCACTGCAGGTTCACACGGTGGCCAAACAGTACTCTACACACTGTGCGCTGCGTTCTGCACTGCAGGTTCACACGGTGGCCAAACGATGCTCTACACACTGTGGCCAAGTCTTTCCTCACGCACCTCAGCAGCAGCCATGACGATGGCAAGGGCAGGTGCGTTGTGCTTGACTGTGTAGGTCAACATGTTTACACATTGCGTTTAGACCAAATTAATAGCTGCACCTGGCCAAGTCCTTTCTTACCCATCTTAGCAGCAGCCATGACGATGGCAAGGGCAGGTGCGTTGTGCTTGACTGTGCAGGTCAACATGTTTGCACATTGCGTTTAGACCAAATTAATAGCTGCACCTGGCCGTGTCCTTTCTTACCCATCTCAGCAGCAGCCGTGAGGATGGCACGGGCAGGTGCGTTGTAACATCATCATGAGGCCCAAGCATTTCCTGCATAAAAAGGGTGCATTGCTTCCATGAGCCACCCCAGCAGCTGTTAGGGGAGCGCCAAGGGCCTGTGCTCTGTGCACTGTGTGTATGCCCGAAATTGTGTTCACTGTGCGCTGTGTGTATGCCCAACATTGTGTGCAATGTGCACTGTGTAAGCCCAACGTTGTGTTCACTGTGCACTGTGAGTAAGCCCAACATTGTGTGCACTGTGCACTGTGAGTATGCCCAACATTGTGTGCATTGTGCAGTGTGAGTATGCCCAACATTGTGTTCACTGTGCACTGTGAGTATGCCCAAAATTGTGTGCACTGTGCACTGTGTGTATGCCCAACATTGTGTGCATTGTGCAGTGTGAGTATGCCCAACATTGTGTTCACTGTGCACTGTGAGTATGCCCAAAATTGTGTGCACTGTGCACTGTGTGTATGCCCAACATTGTGTGCACCGTGCACTGTGTGTATGCCCAACATTGTGTGCACTGTGCACTGTGAGTATGCCCAACATCGTGTGCACTGTGCACTGTGTGTATGCCCAACATTGTGTTAGCTGTGCACTGTGAGTAAGGCCAACATTGTGTGCACTGTGCACTGTGAGTATGCCTAAAAATGTGTGCACTGTGCACTGTGAGTATGCCCAACATTGTGTGCACTGTGCAGTGTGAGTATGCCCAACATTGTGTGCACTGTGCAGTGTGAGTATGCCCGAAATTGTGTGCACTGTGCACTGTGAGTGTGCCTAAGATTGTGTGCTGCCTCTGTCATTGCTGCAAAACCTACTTGCACACACACGCACAAAACATACTTGCGCACACACACACACACACACACACATACACGCACACCCAGACTCAAACTCACAGCCATTCTCACTCGCACTCACGCAAACGCACGAAGCCTTGCCGGTGACGCGCTGCCGGACATGTGTGTGGCCTTCCACAACTCCGTGCACCAGCTGAGTGCACGCTTCCTAGCTGAGCAGCGCCGCCACTATTACGTCACACCCACATCGTACCTGGAACTGCTGGGCAGCTACAAGTCATTGCTGGGGCGGCGACAGGTGTGTTATGTTCTGGATGCTTCTCAGGCAAATTGTGCCTTGGCTTATACTGTTACTGTAATCTGTAATGGGCCAAATGCGTCGGGGCCAGAATCCAATCTGACACGTGACTCTTATCCTGTTTTGCAAAGTTGCTCCCTCCTGCTCACTCTCCCCTGTGCCCTTGCACTGTGTGTGTGTCTTTGCATGTAAGCTGGTATAAAGGTCAGGCTTTCTGGCACTGCTCAGCCCGCAAACTTTTACTCATTTGCGGCATTGTATTGCTGCCCACAGCTAACAGCACCTTTATGATGGCACTAGCAACCCACCTGCGCACTGTCGCTACGCTATGCAACACAATGACGGATATTAACGCCATTCCCGTGCATCATTGTGCTTGTGTGAAATAACAACAGATTATGCAATTACATCTGTTGTTTCGATCCCACAGGACGAGGTGCTGCTTGCAAAACGGCGCTACGAAATTGGGCTGGACAAGCTGCAAACCACAGAAGAGAGTGTGAGCGGCATGAAGGAGGAGCTCATCGCTCTTCAGCCTCAGCTAGAGGTGCGTACGACGGTTTAGCCTATTGCATTCCTCTACCTGCCCTCACACTGTGTATTCATGCTCCTCTCTTGCAATATGCTGCTCTTGTGTGAGTCTCTGTGTGTGTGTGTGTGTGTGTGTGTGTGTGTGTGTGTGTGTGTGTTTGCGTGTGCGTGTGTGTGTGTGCGCGCGCTGCTGCTGTGCAACCTCTGCCTCGGTTTATGCCATCATCGCCATCATGCTGCGCAGTCTCTCTTTCATTTGTGTCCAGAACATGCGTTTGTTTGCGTGTTAGTATGGATTCACGGTATTTGGTATATGGCTGTGGCGCAGGTGGCAGCAGTCGAACCCAGTGCTGCCCTAGATGTTCAGCTCATTGGCACCTGTTCATTTTCGTTGTTCAAGTATTCAGTTTGATACCACAATACTCACTGGCACCTGCTCATTTTCGTTGTTCAAGTATTCAGTTTGATACCACAATACGCACTGGCACCTGTTCATTTCCGTTGCTCAAGTATTCAGTTTATTCCCACAACACTCACTGGCACCTGCTCATTTTCGTTGTTCAAGTATTCGGTTATTCCCACAATACCCACTGGCACCTGCTCATTTTCGTTGCTCAAGTATTCAGTTTGATACCACAAAACTCACTGGCACCTGTTCATTGTCGTTGTTCGAGTATTCAGTTTGATACCACAATACTCACTGGCACCTGTTCATTGTCGTTGTTCAAGAATTTCAGTTTCATACCACGATTCCTGAACTGACAGGTGGCCGCCGTCGAGACCAGTGCCGCAATGGAAGTCATCACCCACGAAAGCGCTGAGGCAGATAAAGTGAAGCAAGTGGTCAGCCGTGAGGAGGCGGCAGCCAGTGCAGAGGCCGCAAAGGTGAGCTAGGTTTTCAAGTTGGAAGCATCGTCTGTGGAGTGGTAGATATGGTTTTGAGAAGGGGTTGAAGGGCGCACACACACACACACACATACACATAAATTCATAAAAATCATGTGTTCAGAGGTTTTTTTGTTGTCTGCTCTGTAATGCTCCTTTGTGTGCATCTGATCAAGGACTCTCACCTCCTCCCCGGCCCTGTCTTGCCCTTGCCACAAGGGTGAGGAAAGGAAGGGCACTTGTGTATGTCGCGCACTGGCCGAAAAGTTCCTGTGTGTCTACGTAGAGATGCACCCTGCACGCTGTCTGCTGTAGCACCATCCAATTACCGCCTGTGAGCTTGTGTTTGCGTGTGTGTGTGTGTGTGTGTGAATGTGCGTGTGCATGTGTGTGTGCGCGTGTGTGTGTGTTTGTGTGTGTGTGTGTGTGTGCATGCGCGTGTGTGTATGTGTGTGCGTATGTGTGTGTAGGTGAAGTGAACAGAAAGAGTGATTCAAGCAAACGTGCGTCCACCGACACATTGCTTGTTTGAATTGGCTGTGCAGGTCAAAGCCATCAAGGACGAGTGTGAAGCTGACCTGGCCGAGGCCATGCCCATGCTGGAGGCGGCTCTCAAGGTACGCAATACGCCAAAGTGTGTTTATGTGTGCGTGCGCCTGCAGTATGCTTCTGTGCTTCGCCTCTGGGTGTGTTCACTTCCCAATGCCGTGCATGTGTGCTTGCATTTATGCGTCGCCTACGATTTATGTTGGCAGTTGTAATTGAAACCTGTGATTTGCTGGCATTGTTGATGTGGATTCTACCTTTTGTTCCTCCTCATGGAAGGCTGCATAGCTAGCTTCCTTTTGGGATCCAGCAATATAATGGACGTACAATGGGTACCAAAACAATCACGCTACCACACAAGACACCAGCACATGCTGACATTAACACTCAAGCACTCACGCTCGTAACGTGTAGGCTCTGGACACGCTGACCAAGAACGGCATTCACACACAAGTACTCTCACACACACACACACACACACACACACACACACACACACACACACACACACACACACACACACACACACAGTGTAGGCTCTGGACATGCCAGCTCATGCTGGAAGTCACACTCACACACTTTCGATTGTAACAAAAAAGGTTGAACAAGCTGATTAAGAGCGACATTCATACTCAAGCACTTGCAATTCTAACAAGCAGGCACTGAATATGCTGACCAAGAACGACATTCACACACAAGCACTTACGATTGTACAAAGCGAGCGTTGAACACGCTGACCAAGAGCGGCATTCACACACAAGAACTGACGATTGTAACGAGCAGGCCCTGAATACGCTGACCAAGAACGACATCACGGAAGTGAAGGGTATGAAGAGCCCACCTGCTGGAGTGAAGCTCGTCCTGGAGGCGGTGTGCATCATGAAGGAGATCAAGCCGGTGCGTATACAGATGGCAGTGTGGTCAGCGTGCTTGCATTTGCGCATGCAGCGTGCTTATTTTTGCGCATGCAGCGTGCATCAAGAAGGAGGTCCGACACGTGGGCAGTTGGCAGTAAGAATAGAGTGGTTTGAGGGTGCACGGATATGGCCTTGCGCTGAACGACATCAGTTTGCTTCTTGGTATGACATCAATTCTCTGTGTGTGTGTGTGTTTGTGGGTGTGGGTGTGGGTGTGGGTGTGTGTCTGGTTTGTCTAAAATAGCAGTGAACCCGAGCAGGCTGCTCCAGCTATGTTCTCAATAGTTGCCGGTGTCTGTAGCCTTTCAACATAGTAGTGCATTAGAGCACCTTTCTGGTCTGTATCGCATTAACGATTGTGTCAAGACTGTGTTTTAAAATGCCCCCTGCTCCAAACAGCACGTACACGTGGTTGTGTGGTTTGGAGGGTGGGTGTGGGCTGGTGATAAGCGCAACGTTGTGTGCTATTAACCCTACACCACGTGCCTGGCGTTGTGTGGTTTTGTGTGCACGTAGGTGCGCATGAAAGATGCTCAGAGTGGGCGCATGGTGGACGACTACTGGGAAGCTAGCAAGCGCATGCTCATGGAGGATGACTTCCTGAACTCCCTGCGGGAGTACAACAGGGACAACATTGACCAGTCCATCATCAAGAAGATCAAGGTGGGCTTTGCTGGCCTTGGCACGAAATGAATAGGGTTGGCCAGAACCGTATGTATGCACCATATTTTTGGTGATTTCCTCACCTAAAATACCGTATATACACCGTACGTGTATGGTTCTGGCCAACCCTAGAAATGGACCTTTACTATGATGACCAGTCCATCATCAGAAAGATCAAAGTCGGGCTTGCAGGCCTCAAAATGAAAGGGTTTGCTACAAAGACGACATGACCTCAGTTCAGCCAGCAGCGCCTCTGTGCAGGCTAGGGAGTGATGCAAGGAGTGTGTCTGCTTAGCACTATCCAGCCTGTCTGTGCTACACTGCAGGAGCAGGTGCTACACTGCAGCCTACACTGCAGGCGCTACACTGCAGGTGCTACACTGCAGGTGCTACACTGCAGGTGCTACACTGCAGGTACTACACTGCAGGCGCTACACTGCAGGTGCTACACTGCAGGTGCTACACTGCAGGCGCTACACTGCAGGTGCTACACTGTAGGTGCTACACTGCAGGTGCTACACTGCAGGTGCTACACACTGCGGGTGCTACACTGCAGGTGCTACACTGTAGGTGCTACACTGCAGGTGCTACACTGCAGCCTACATTGCAGGTGCTACACCTCAGCCTACACTGCAGCCTACACTGCAGGTGCTACACTGCAGGTGCTACACTACACTGCAGGTGGCCTACACTGCAGTCCGGCACTGCAAGCTTGTGTTGTCATCCACGCCCAACCCCCTAAACAACTCATACTCCTTCACTCTTGGATGTGCTCTTGTGCAGCCATACATCGAGAACCCAGAGTTCATGCCTGACAAGATCAAAAGCGTGAGCACAGCAGCCCATGGGCTGTGTTCCTGGGTGCGGGCAATGGAGGCCTACAACCGAGTGATCAAGGTGCGTCTGGGTGTGGGGTTGCGGGTGTGGGTGCGTTTGAGGGGGCGCTGTAAGATGTGTGAACAGGTATGCAATTGTGACATTTGTGAGCTGCATGCTTGTCTTTCATGTTTTGTTTTTGCCTTAGGTAGCCTTTTAAACTGTGTTCACAAATCATGCAATTCCTTTCTAGTTGTTTGGTCGTGCTTGCGTGTGATTTAGATTATGTTGCTGAAAACAAACGCGTGTAAGTTTCCGAACCTCAGGTTGTGCTTATGGTCCGGAAGACCAGGCCATTATACTTGTGAGATCTATATCATCCCTTTACCCTTATAAAATGCACTCTCAGGTCGTTGGGCCCAAGCGTCAGAAGCTCAAGGAAGCTGAAGAGCAGATGGAAGTGGTGATGAGTGCGCTGCGCACAAAGCAGGCAGAGCTCAAGGAAGTGATGGACAAGCTGGCAGAGCTGGATGCTGATCTGCAGGTGAATTTATATAATGAATGTGTGGATGCTGATCTGCATGAAGTGTGTGGACGTTGATCTGCAGGTGAATCTATATAATGATTATGAAAGGCGCCCTCTGTCGTGTGCGCCATGTGTGTGTGTGTGTGACTGTGTGTGTGTGTGTGTGTGTGTGTGTGTGTGTGCGTGTCTGTGTGCGGTAAATGGACATGGAAAGTGCTTTGCAAACAAATGTGGATGTCTTATTTTGTGGCGTTAGGGGTTGTTCCTACTTTGCCTACTTGTATTAGTTATTACCCTCACACGGCTCACACATACACACATATACGCACACGTACACACATTCATGTGCACTTTACAGAACAAGAAAAACCGCAAAGAGCAGCTGGAGTCTGATGTTGCACTGTGCACGGTCAAGTTGGACCGAGCAGAAAAGCTGATCAGCGGGCTGGGAGGCGAGAAGCAGAGATGGACCATCGCAGCCACGTAAGACTCGTGTGCTTGCATCCGTGACTACTGAGTTTTGAATGTGTGAAATGCAAATTGGACCATCGCAGCCACGTAGGACTTGTGTGCTTGCATCTGTGAATACTAGGATTTGAAAGTGTGGCATGCAAATTATGTGCACCTCTTTGCACTCAGTGTGAGCCTGCAGGAACTCATGCAGCCATAATTACTGTGTGCTACGGGCTCGGAGGTTGCGCTCAGCATTACTAGTGTGTTTCATTGTGTTCTGCCATAACCTAGTCAAAAGCTGCTGTTGCATGCCATCATGCGTGAATGCCATCATGTTTCAATCACGCGCCTGCCATCGTGTGTCATGCCATTTTGTGGGAATCGTGCATCGACCACACACAGGGACCATGCGCTTGCACCTAATGACTGCAGCTGTTTCATGCATCATGTTTGAATCATACGCCTGCCATCATGCGTGAATGCCATCATGTTTGAATCCTGTGCCTGCCATCATGCGTGAATGCCATCATGCGTGAATGCCATCATGCGTGAATGCCATCATGCGTGAATGCCATCATGTGTGAATGCCATCATGCGTGAATGCCATCATGTGTGAATGCCATCATGTGTGAATGCCATCATGCGTGAATGCCATCATGCGTAAATGCCATCATGCGTGAATGCCATCATGTGTGAATGCCATCATGCGTGAATGCCACCATGCGTGAATGCCATCATGCGTAAATGCCATCTTGTGTGAATGCCATCATGTGTGAATGCCATCGTATGTGAATGCCATCATGTGTGAAGGCCATCATGTGTGAAGGCCATCATGCGTGAATGCCATCATGTGTGAATGCCATCATGTGTGAATGCCATCATGCGTGAATGCCATCATGCGTGAATGCCATCATGCGTGAATGCCATCATGTGTGAATGCCATCATGCGTGAATGCCATCATGCGTGAATGCCATCATGTGTGAATGCCATCATGCGTGAATGCCTAAATGCCATCATGCGTGAATGCCATCATGTGTGAATGCCATCATGTGTAAATGCCTAGATACCATCATGCGTGAATGCAATCATGTGTGAATGCCATCATGTGTAAATGCCATCATGCGTGAATGCCATCATGTGTGAATGCCATCGTATGTGAATGCCATCATGTGTGAAGGCCATCATGTGTGAAGGCCATCGTATGTGAATGCCATAATGTGTCAATGCCATCATGTGTGAATCACGTGCCTGCCACTCACAGGGACCTTGGAGAACTGTGCACGAAGCTCCTGGGAGACGTCCTGCTTGCAGCTGGGCAGATTGCCTACTTGGGGCCCTTCACTGCCTCCTACAGGTAACAGCTTGCATTATCCTGTTGCGCTGTCAATCTGCATTTGCCTTGTTAGTTGCGGCTGGGCAGCAGCCTCCTGGGGCCCTGTACTGCCTCTTACAGGTAACAGTTTGCACGGTCCTGTTGCGCTGTCAATCTGCATTTGCCTTGTTAGTTGCGGCTGGGCAGCAGCCTCCTGGGGCCCTTCACTGCCTCTTACAGGAAGCAGCTTGCACTGTCCCCTTGTGCTGTCTTCGTCCATCTGTGCAGATGCTTTACTACTTGCGGCCGGGCAGGCGGCCCACCTGGGGCTCTTCACTTTATTTTTTCATGGAAGCGCTTGTCCTGAACATCATTCCTCTGTCTTGTCTGTCTGTACTCTTTGCCTTCCTCTTTGCAGCTCGGCAGAATTCCGGAATGGGGCCGCATGCCCTGCTGCGTCACACAGATGCATGATTTATAATGAAGCCTTGTGGTTGCTGCTGGCATGTTTTTTCCATTACATGCATGCGTGTTACTGGTGCTGCGGGGCTGGGGCATGGTTCATAATGACGCCTTGTGGTTGCTGCTGGCATATAATTTCCATTTCACGCATGCCTGCACCCACTGAGTGTTAGGGGCCCGTGCATGGTTCCTGCAACGTTGGGTTTCACGATTGCCCATGCGCATGTGTACATGTAATTCAAGCTCAACTTCAGTGCAGGTCAGAAACAAATGTGTGTGTGTGCTACTATGCACTTGCTTTGCTTCATTTCAGGGGTAGCAACGACCATTTTTGTTGTAATTGAGTGCCCGCTTCCTCTTTTCTACAGATCTGACGTGCTGCACACCTGGCTTGAGACTTGCCAGGAGAAGGGTGTGCCTTGCAGCGAGCGATTTAAGCTGGAGGCAGTACTTGGGGACCCTGTCAAGGTGTGTGTGTTGTTGGTGTGTGTGGTAGTGCAGAGCCCTGTAGCAAAGGCTTCCAGCTTGAAACTGTTCTTTGGGTCCCTGTCAAAAGATGTGTTGCGTTTGGAGGTGTGCTGAGGGGATATGTGTGGGCGTGAGTAAGTGAGTGAGTGTTTGGGTGGGGTTGGAAATGGGGGTGTATGCGCGAGTGGGCGTGTGTGTGCGCGCATGTGTGTGTCTGGTGTGTGCATGTGTGTGTGTGTGTGTGTGCATGTGTGTGTGTGTGCGTGCTGAAAAGTTTTGTATGGGTGTTAGTAGGGTGGTAGTAGTGTGTGGTCTAGTGTGAAGAGTGAGTGAATGCTTTTGGGTTTGTTTGCTCATGCTTGCAGGTTAGTTTGGCATGCATACTGACTGTTATTGAGGCAAGGGACCATTTCACACCCGAACCCTGCTTGTCCCACTTCAGAAAAGTGGCTCATTACTAGCGTGTTTACCATCACACACGCATGCAAGCACAGTTCGGTTACCAAAATGCTATATCCTCCCACATTCATTCACACACGCGTGCAAGCATAGGTCTGCAAAACCTCCAGAATATATATATACATAGAATATACATCATTTACCAAAACAAACGTACACAGCGTGGCACTCAAAGTTCTTACACACTACACGCACCTTGCAAGCACAGGTCCGTCAGTGGAACATATGGGGCCTTCCCAAGGATGACTTTTCCACCGACAACGGCATTGCTGTTGACCAGGGCAGACGATGGCCGCTATGCATCGATCCTCAGGTCAGCCTTGGTTGTAATTCTGTACTTGTGTGTGCACGCACACGCACACGCACATGTGTGTGTATACATGCATACACGTACACAGGCAATCATGCAGACACATACTGCAGTGTGTGCACGCACGCACATACACACGCTATGCTGGATGAAGCCTATAAGTGCACATTCGCACTTTCCGCAAAATGCCTGGGGACGTGTGTTAACCAGCAAAGCCATGAGAGTCAAACATTTCAATATGATAAATTATTTCTGTGTACACAGTCAACACTTGTTACTATATCAGTTCATTGGTCACTGTACAATCCACATGCTCAATCAGGGCAACCATGGCGTATGTATGTGTGCATTGACTGACTGTGCATAACTGACTGACTCTGTGTATGAATGACCGAGTGCATGACTAACTGACTGTGTGCATGACTGACTGTGTGCATGCCTTATTCATGATTGACTGACTGTGCATAACTGACTGACTCTGCGTATGAATGACCGTGTGCATGACTAACTGACTGTGTGCATGACTGACTGTGTGCATGCCTGTGTACATGATTGACTGACTGTGTGCATGACTGACTGACTGTGTGCGTGACTGACCGTGTGCGTGACTGACTCACTGTGTGCGTGACTGACTGTGTGCATGACTGACTGACTGTGTGTATGACTGACCGTGTGCATGACTGACTGTGTGCGTGACTGACTGACTGTGTGCGTGACTGACCGTGTGCGTGACTGACTGACTGTGTGCGTGACTGACTGACTGTGTGCATGACTGACTGACTGTGTGTATGACTGACCGTGTGCATGACTGACTGTGTGCGTGACTGACTGACTGTGTGCATGACTGACTGTTCGTGGCTGACTGTGTGCATGACTGACTCACTGTGTGACTGACTGAATGTGTGCGTGACTGACAATGTGCATGACTGACTGTGTGCATGACTGACTGTGTGCATGTCTGTGTGCATGACCGTGTGCATGACTGACTGACTGTGTGCATGACTGACAGGGCTTGGCCAACAAATGGATCCGTGGAATGGAGAAGGAGAACGGGCTGCTGGTGGTCAAGCTCACAGATGCCAACTTCCTGCGCACTTTAGAAAATGCGATCCAGGTGAGGGGGAATGTAAAAGGGCTTGTTATTTGATGAATGGGTTGGTGTAAAGAGTGTTTAAATATCTGTGACTAAGGACATCCCACTCTTCTTATGCCCACATTGTTCTACCGCTTTTTGGGCAGCCTGTACTGATAAGAAATACGATGCTGTATTCAGCAGCGCTGTATGGTAAAGCTTGTAGTGCTGCACAGAGTGCTGATGTGCGATGCAATTTTTCTGTCGTACATTGGTGTGCTTTGCTTGTGCATTGTGTCCAGTTTGAGAGGCTGGTGACCAAATGGCATGCCTTCAACAGGCCATACTTATTGCTATTTCAGTCATCATGCAAGCCGCCATTGTCGACGAATTAGGTCGTCGTTTTTTGATCGTGAAATATCCTGATGGTCAGTTACAACGTTGCTCCCGCCATTTCATGTTTGCAGTTTGGTAAGCCAGTGCTCATGGAGAACGTGATGGAGACCCTGGATGCCAGCCTGGAGCCACTACTGCAGAAGCTGACTTTCAAGCAGGGGGGCACAATGTGCATCAAGCTGGGAGATGCGGTGGTGGAGTACAGTGACGATTTCAAGTGCGTTGATGACTGGTTTGTAATTGTAATGGGACGCGGTGGTGGAGTACAGTGATGATTTCAAGTGCGTTGATGACTGGTTTGCAAGTTGTAATGGGACGCGGTGGTGGATTACAGTGATGATTTCAAATGCGATAAAGGCTGTTGAAGCACATGGTCATGTGGCTGTGGGGGCTGACTGAGGTTATTTCCTACGCACATTTTGTTTACCCGTGTATAATTGCTAGCCCACTGCTTCGGTTGTTGCTAATGATATTTTGGTGAAGTTGAGTACAGGTGGGTTGGAGAACAGCGATGGTACTAAGTTTGTTTGCCATCAATTTAGGTATGGTGCTGGTTTGTTTGCGCAAGTGCTAGGTTATTCTTAGCTATGTGTCCATCAAACCTGTGGTGCGGATTGAGCAGGGTAAGGTGGGAGGTAGTTATGCTGAACGTTTGGAACATGACTATGGCTTCATGTCCCTCATGTCCCTCCTATGTGTCCCTCCTATATGTCCCTCCTATGTGTCCCTCCTATATGTCCCTCCTGTATGTCCCTCCTGTGTCCCTCCTATATGTCCCTCATATATGTCCCTCCTATGTGTCCCTCATGTCCCTCCTATGTGTCCCTCCTATGTGTCCCCCCTATGAGTCCCTCATGTCCCTCCTATGTGTCCCTCCTATATGTCCCTCCTGTGTCCCTCCTATATGCCTCTCCTATATGTCCCTCATATGTGTCCCTCATGTCCCTCCTATGTGTCCCTCCAATGTGTCCCCCCTATGAGTCCCTCATGTCCCTCCTATATGTCCCTCATATGTGTCCCTCCTATATGTCCCTCATGTCCCTCCTATATATCCCTTCTATGTGTCCCTCCTATGAGTCCCTCCTATGTGTTATCATTTCCCTCATTTCCCTCATATGTGTCCCTCCTATGTGTCCTCCCAGCTGCATGTGTCATGCTACTTGCATACAGGTGTATGTGTGTGTGTCTGTGGGTGTGGGTGTGTGTGTGGGTGGGTGGGTATGTGGGCAACACTTGCGCATGATGCAGAGTTTAGTGCTGACCTTCAGGGGCTCCATCTCATTTGGTCAGCAAAGGGGGTAATCCTGCCGCTTGGTGCCCTTTGTCATGGAAAAAGGGAGGGGGGGGCTGAGAGGACACACACTAAGTGTCTATCTAATGCTCATTCGGTGTGCAACAGCTCGCATCAAGTGCATGTGTTGCCCACATACCCAGGTTCTACATTGCCACCAAGCTGCGAAATCCTCACTACCCGCATCAAGTGCATGTGTTGCCCACATACCCAGGTTCTACATCACCACCAAGCTGCAAAATCCTCACTACCCGCATCAAGTGCATGTGTTGCCCACATACCCAGGTTCTACATTACCACCAAGCTGCGGAATCCTCACTACCCGCATCAAGTGCATGTGTTGCCCACATACCCAGGTTCTACATTACCACCAAGCTGCGGAATCCTCACTACCCGCATCAAGTGCATGTGTTGCCCACATACCCAGGTTCAACATCACCACCAAGCTGCAAAATCCCCACTACCCGCATCAAGTGCATGTGTTGCCCACATACCCAGGTTCTACATCACCACCAAGCTGCGAAATCCTCACTACCCGCATCAAGTGCATGTGTTGCCCACATACCCAGGTTCTACATTACCACCAAGCTGCGGAATCCTCACTACCCGCATCAAGTGCATGTGTTGCCCACATATCCAGGTTCAACATCACCACCAAGCTGCAAAATCCCCACTACCCGCATCAAGTGCATGTGTTGCCCACATACCCAGGTTCTACATCACCACCAAGCTGCGAAATCCCCACTACCCCCCGGAGCTGTGCACCAAGGTTTCATTGCTGAACTTCATGACCACACCTGAGGTGCGGAAGCGGTGTGCCACCTTCGCTAGCACTGTTTGTATGTTAGTGCGTGGCGTACTCGTGCCTATGTGCACAGTGCATAATGTGTAGTGCATAGTGAGTGCATTTGTAAGTTTGTGTACTCGTGCCTATGTGCACAGTGCATAATGTGTAGTGCATAGTAAGTGCATAGTGAGTGCATTTGTAAGTTTGTGTACTCGTGCCTATGTGCACAGTGCATAATGTGAAGTGCATAGTGAGTGCATAGTGAGTGCATTTGTAAGTTAGTGTACTCGTGCCTATGTGCACAGTGCATAATGTGTAGTGCATAGTGAGTGCATAGTGAGTTCATTTGTAAGTTAGTGTACTCGTGCCTATGTGCACAGTGCATAATGTGTAGTGCATAGTGAGTGCATAGTGAGTGCATTTGTAAGTTAGTGTACTCGTGCCTATGTGCACAGTGCATAATGTGTAGTGCCACCAATTTGCCTGGTGCTTCAACCACATAATGAAGGGAGTCCGCACAGCGTTAGCCTAAACACACATATCTGCAAACACACACACACACGCACACACACACACACCTGTATGCAAACACACAGCCAGAAACTGTCACTGAAGCCTGCATGCAAAACGAGTGCGTGTGTGCATGCACGCACACAGGGTCTGGAGGACCAGCTCCTTGGCATTGCAGTGGCTAAAGAGCGACCTGATCTTGAGGAGGAGAAGAACAAGCTGATCGTGCAGGTAGGAACAAGCAGATCGGGCAGGTAGGGATATCGTTAGTGGATTAGCTTTACCTTCAGTAATACTAAAGGCAAACCTTGTTTTGACTGGGAAGAGTTATTTGAATCAGCATATAAGGAGTTACCAATGGTTAATAGCTTGTTTGGAACAGACAGGGACGCCATTTGTTTGCATGCTGGTTCCTGCCCTTAGCACAAGTGCTTCAGCACTTTCCCTGGCAGAGCCTCCCTCAATGATGTATACAGTATAAGCCACTGCTTTGCTGTCAGTGAAGGTGAAAGCAAACGCTTTGTACCAAACAACCTTCAGAAATGATTGTTCCGGCTGGTCACGTTGGTGCACAGTGCATGCCTCCGACGCTGCATTGAGGCAAGACCTGTGTTTGAATGTATGCTAATCTGTGAAACCACAGGGTGCTGAGAACAAGAGGAAGCTGAAGGAAATCGAGGATGAGATCCTGCGGGTCCTGTCCACCAGTCAGGTATGGCTGTTCGCTTGACACGCTTGCGTCTAATCCTGTTGTTGCATTTGGAACTGCTCTCTCATATCTCTCACAAGTTGTTAACAGTGCACGCGTCCACAGCTTGGAACGCTTGCAACTGACCCTGCACATTGTACTGTGAAAAGAATCATTTGCATGCCTGCTTGAAACGTTGTTTGTTGATAAAGCATCGACACTGCCCTCTTCCATTATATCAGCAAAAGCAGCACGTGCATATGCACGCTTGCGCGTGATACTGCTTTCTGGCTTGGCAATTACAGCAGCAGCACCGCTCTGTGCTGACGCAAACAAAGCGGCCTCTGACCTGCGTGGTGCCCAAGCAGCTACTAACAGAGAACAAGGATTGTGAGGTCGTTTAGCTGGGTCAAGTTTTTACTTGACACTTTGAAGTATGCGAGCGCTTGATAGCTGGCATACACATTTCATACTGGAGCCTTCCCCTCTTTTCCCTCTCAGGGCAACATTTTGGAGGACGAGAACGCAGTGGACGTGCTGCAATCTTCCAAAATCCTTTCAGACGAGATCAGCGAAAAGCAGACCATCTCTGACGAGACGGAGGCCAAGATTGACGAGGCCAGAGCGGGGTACAAGCCCGTGGCCCATCACTCATCCCTCTTGTATTTTGTGGTGCGTCTGCTGTATCAAATAGATTCACAATTCTTGAGTTGCGTCTGCGTGTTTGAGGGAAACGCACCTGTGCGTGCTTGTGTTCTGCCAAAAACAGCACGCATGCTTCATGTGTCTAAAGCCTAGAGGTTGTACAGAAGCAACTCCATCGTGACTTTCTGTATATAGCAACATCAGCAGCCCATTATGATCTCGATCTTTTTAAGCACTGCTTTGACTCTCCTTGCTCTATTCTCCGCCACAAGTGCACCACCTCCCCCTATTGCCCTAAACCCATAATCCTAGGACCATAAAGGTCAACACCCCTGCACTTATCAGCATCCTCCGTCGTCCTGCAGACACAGACACACACACACACACACACAAGGCATCAGCCCCCATCAGCGAGCAGCGTCACTAAGCGTCTCCAATAAACTGTGTTCCTTTTCTCGGTTGCACCTCACAAATCACAGGCCACAGGTCACGTACCTCACAAATCACACCTCGCACACCACAGGTCACTAAACACACATCACACATCACAGGTCACACATCACAGGTCATTAAACACACATCACACATCACAGGTCACACATCTCACATCACAACTCACACATCACACATCACAGGTCACAGACCTGGCCAACATCGACCCCATGTACCAATACTCCCTGCGCTGGTTCATTGACCTATTTGTGCGCGCCATCCGTGACAGCGCCCCCTCTGATGACCTGGACGTGCGGCTGCAAGCCCTCAATCAGTACTTCACCATCTTCTTATACACCAACGTATGCAGGTATGTATGTGGGTGTGGGTGTGGTGTACGTGAGTGTGCAGACGTGTTCGGTTGCACATGGGTGTGGGTGTGGTGTACGTGAGTGTGCAGACGTGTTTGGTGTGTATGATATGTGCGTCTTTCAAGCCGTTGGTTTTTATTAGTCACCAGTATAGTGTGTAAGGTTCCTAGAACGATGGCACAGACTTATGTTATGCTGGCACACGGAAGCATGGAAACCTGCTGATATCCAAGCCCATACAAACTCGCCTATACTCCAGCAAGCAAACACAAACACACACACAGACTAACACACACCGACTAACACACACACGCACACACACACACACAAACATGCACATATACACACAAACATACACACAGCTCTCCTTTACTCCAGCACATACGCTCACTTTTATATCATGTACAAACATGCCTCCATCCTGCATATTTGTACTGCCACCTCCGCATCCCAGATCCAGCCAACACTTTATCGGCTTTGACATGCAGATCCTTGTTTGAGAAGGACAAGCTGCTGTTCTCCTTCCTGCTGACCACCAAGCTGGGCATCAATGAGAAGCGAGTGGACCCAACGGAATTGAGGTTTCTGCTCACAGGCGGAGTGGTGAGTCGTCTTGGAGTAATTTGCTGCGTGCTAGTTTGCTGTGGCTCACAGGCGGGATGGTGAGTAGTCGTGGATTTTGCTGGAGCTGTGGAAGTAGTCGTGGAGGAGTTTGCTGGAGTTGATGTGGAGTGTGAAGGACGTTCATAGGAGCAAAAGCTAACGATCGGGGTAGAAACATCCAGGAACACTCCACAACAAAGGCTAGGCATCAGTGAAGAAACATCCAGGAAAACTCCATATTAAAGGCTACAATCAGGTGAACTCAATAAGCAGCACTCCACAACAAAGGCTAGGCATCAGTGAAGAAACATGCAGCAGCACTCCATATTAAAGGCTAACAATCAGGTGAACTCAATAAGCAGCACTCCACAACGAAGGCTAACCTACAGGGTTGATCGTTAAAACATTAAGGCAGCACTCCACAATGAAGGCTAACCTACAGGGTTGATCGTTAAAACATCAAGCATCACTTGACAACGAACGCTGCCAATCAGTCTAGAGACATTCAGCAGCATTCCTCAACCAAGGGCAGCAAGCAGAGGGTGAAGACGCTGAGCAGTGCGTGAGAGCTTGCGACAAGGGTGTTGGCTGCGGTTGGATGCTCTCCTAGTTTTGTACGCTGTGATGTCTGTGTGTGTGTGTGTGTGGTTGGATGCTCTCGTAGTTTGTACGCTGTGATGTCTGTGTGTGTGTCTGTGTGTGTGTGTGTGTGTGTGTGTGTGTGGTTGGATGCTCTTGTAGTTTGTACGCTGTGATGTCTGTGTGTGTGTGTGTGTGTGTGTGGTTGGATGCTCTTGTAGTTTGTACTCTGTGATGTTTGTGTCTGTGTGTGTTCCATTTGCTGGGGCTTAATCTCACAGGCATCACGTAGAGTTATGTTTCACTGTATGCATGTAAATATTTATATTTGTATTATTGCTGTATGCATCTAAAATAGGTGAGTCAGCACTCAAAGGTTTTGTGCGCACTGAACCATTTGGTGTGTGCAATGACAGTAAATGTCCGAGCAACCTGGTTAAGAACTTTTCTTGATATTGTGAGTGTGTGCTTGCAAAACCAATTCGGCCCAGCACAGCTTCCTTTCACGTGTTTCTTTCGTACATGTCCATGTTGAGTGTGTGTGTGTGCGTGTGTGTGTGACAGTAAGCCTTTCTGTGTTTTAACAAGCTTTGTTTCGTGCCTCTGTGTGTGTGCAGGCCATGGGTGAGCTGCCCTACCCCATCTGTGTGTGTGCAGGCCATTTATACCCCATCTGTGTACCATTTATACCCTATCTGTGTGTGTGTGTGTGTGTGCGCAGGCCATGGGTGAGCTGCCATACCCAATCTGTGTTTGCGCAGGCCATTTATACCCCATCTGTGTGCCATATACCCCATATGTGTGTGTGCAGGCCATGGGTGAGCTGCCATACCCCAACCCTGCACCAGAATGGATCAGTGAGAAAATGTGGGGCGAGCTATGCCGCGCCACGCACCTTTCTCCACAGAGTGAGTTGTGTATGTGTGTGTGTGGGTATATGGGTGCGGCCGAAGTTGGGGGAGAGCGTGGGGCGCTCTACCTACCATGCTGCGCTCTGATCTCATTAGGACTTTTGGTGTTCGACTGTAGCGTTGGTGTGTGGGGGGTACTACGCAGCGCAACGTATGTGTGAGTGTATGTGTGTGTGTGTGTGTGTGTGTGTGTGTGTGTGAGTCTCCTGTGCCTGTGAGCTCACACAAGTGTTCATGTCATCGATCTGATCTGGCCTTGCGTCCATCCCAAAGGGCTGCGCCCTATCGTGAAGGTCCTCCTGGCATCATACATCACGAGTCCCCCCAACCACCTGTTGCCTGTGTATGTGCTGGTTGAAATGTGCTGGTTGAATTGTGGTGTGCCCTATCGTGAAGGTCCTCCTGGCATCATACATCACGAGTCCCCCCAACCACCTGTTGCCTGTGTACCACTGTCACAGGTGACAAATGGACAGGCCTGGCGCAGCACATGACAGAGAACCTGGCAGACTGGAAGGCTGTGTATGACTCCCCAGAGCCCCATCGCTGCACACTGCCATACCCCTGGCATGATCAGCTGGACAGCTTCCAGCGCATGATTGTGCTGCGTGCCATCCGGCCAGACAAGGTGCGTGGCGATGTGATGCTTGCCGACTTAATAGCACCGTGTAGGAATAGAGAATGAACAACGCCAGTAACTTGTGTAGGATTGGGATATGTCGTGAATGGCAGTGGCTTGTGTAGGACTGGGGCTTGCCATGAACGTCAGTGGCTTGTGTAGGACTGCGGCTGGCCGTGAACGCCAGTGGCTTGTGTAAGACTGCGGCTTGCCATGAACGTTAGTGGCTTGTGTAGGACTGCGGCCTGCCATGAACGTCAGTGGCTTGTGTAGGACTGCGGCTGGCCATGAACGCCAGTGGCTTGTGTAGAACTGGGGCTTGCCTTGATGCCAATGGCTTGTGTAGGACTGGGGATGGCCGTGAATCGTACATACAGAGGTTACAGAGGTTACAGAGGTTACAGAGGTTACAGGCAAAGAGTTGTAGCACCAGACTTGAAGCACCTACACCCTCAGAAAGGGGAAAAACGCACAATCGTACATACACATCGTACCATATGCAGGGATATTTTCCCTGCAAGAATCATAATGTGCGCACCAGTGTGCGCCATATCTATGCATGGTTTTAGGCCGACCCATTTTATGATAAAGGGTGATGCTCACATGCCTAAGGTTGGCTTTCCCACTTCATATTACGCGGCAATGCGCGGCACGTTGTGCAAGAGTAAGGCCGCAGGGACCGCTGTCATACTCGTCCACTCCCACTCATCTGACAAATGCATTTGGATAGAATAACACAGACAACACAAACACACACGAGCACACGAGCACACTCACGCACTCATTCACACACTTACACAGACGCACAATTACACGCACACATACACTTACACAGACGCACAAACACACGCACACATACACAAACAAATCCCTGCAGCTCCTGCCAGCTATCACGGACTACGTGTCTGAGGAAATGGGGCCTCGTTTTGTGGAGCCCATGCCCTTTGCCATCGAGCCTTCCTTCAATGACTCTTCTGCAGTTAGCCCTCTAGTGTTTGTGTTGTCTCCTGGATCAGACCCCATGACCTCGCTGCTCAAGTTTGCAGAGGACAAGGTGCGTGCATGCGTGTGCATTTGTTTATTCTGCTCCCTGGACCTGGAAAACAAATTTATTGAGCTAGCAGCTCAAGGTTTACAGAGGACAAAGGTCTATGTATGCTTTTTGAGGTATATGAACGATAGTGTTGACAATGTTGCAAGGTGGTGGAGTAAGCTCAACGCCTTGCGTGTGTGTATGTGTGTGTGTGTGTTGCAATGCATACGCAGCCTTCACGCTTTAACGAGCAGTCCTTTGCAACGCAACTTCCCTTCCCCCTGTTCAGTTCTGCATGGTATTCCCAAGTTACAATCCCCTTTTTTCCGCCTTTAGGGCACAAAGATGAAGTGTGGTGTGTGTGCGTGTGTGTCTGTGTGCTTGTGTGTGTGTGTCTGTGTGCGTGTGCGTGTGTGTGTGCGTGAAGTTAGGCACAGGCCACGACCCAGTGGCAATCACTTCAGCCTGAATGTGTGTACACCAACGCCTCTCCATTGTGTGCACATGTAATTCTTGCGCAGAGCATTCAAGTGGAGTCAGTTTCATTAGGCCAAGGCCAGGGCCCGGTGGCGCAGCGGTGCATAGACCTCGGAGTGCGGGAAGGGCACTGGGTGGTGCTGCAGGTGGGGGAGGGAGCACACACACACACACACACACGTACACATACACACACACATACACACATACACACACATCCAAACACACGTGCGCATGTTTGTAAGCCTTGAGTATGCTAATACAAAAAAAGCATCATGAGCATGCGCCACGCACCACCGTACACGGGCTCTATAATTGGCCGCGTGTGGAGGTCCACCCATGCCCACCAAAGCAGCTGCTGAATAAACTGAATTTCTTGTTGCATCTTGTAATTGGACACTTATGTCACGCACGCGTTCTCACTTATCTCACTTATGTCACGCACGCGTTCTCACTTATGTCACACACGCGTTCTCACTTATCGCACTTATGTCATGCACGCGTTCTCACTTATCTCACTTATGTCACACACGCGTTCTCACGTATCTCACTTATGTCACACACGCGTTCTCACTTATCTCACTTATGTCACGCACGCGTTCTCACTTATGTCACACACGCGCTCTCACTTATCTCACTTATGTCACACACGCGCTCTCACTTATCTCACTTATGTCACACACGCGTTCTCACTTATCGCACTTATGTCATGCACGCGTTCTCACGTATCTCACTTATGTCACACACGCGTTCTCACTTATCTCACTTATGTCACACACGCGTTCTCACTTATGTCACACACGCGCTCTCACTTATCTCACTTATGTCACACACGCGTTCTCACTTATCTCACTTATGTCACACACGCGTTCTCACTTATCTCACTTATGTCACGCACTCGTTTTGCAGAACTGTCATTTGGCCAAATCCTTCCTGCCCACGCTGGAGCTCATTGTGGAGCAGCAGCTAGTAGAGGGCAAGGTGTGTAGGTGTGAGTGGGTTGATGGTTGGGAATGTGTGTTTGTGAGGACCAGAGAGTCTGAGGGGTCAAGACTGTGTGCTTGGACTTCATCCTGAGTGTGTGTGTGTGTGTGTGTGTGTGTGCGTAACGTCATTGTTTGCCTTCCTGCTTGACTTGCATGCATTCATGCAACACCCCTGTGTGCTGTTGTGAAAATAAACTTGTTTTCTTTGGACCACCTGCTTGCTTTGAATGTTTTAATTTATTTCCATTCTACACCCAAACAGCCCATACACGGTTTGTATATGTCCTGGCAGTGCCGTTGAAAAGGAGTTGCACAAGCACCAAAACCTTATCCCTAAAACATAAATTGTTCATAGCTATATCACGGCTGGGATGCGCCAGACCCTTTCATGCATGCATGTGGGTCATGCGTTTGCATGAAACTGGACAGCCTTGGTGGTGGTGGTGGTGGTGGTGGTGGTGGTGGTGGTGCTGTTGGTGCTGGTGGTGATAGTGGTGCTGGTGCTGGTGCTGGGGCTGGGGCTGGGGCTGGTGCTGGGGGGGGTGGTGGATGGGGCGATCCACTTTGTCATTCTTATTATCGTAGGTTTCTCTGCATGGAAGCATTGTGTTGACATGCAGTGCATCGTGCAGATTTGGTTAAAACGTATCACTTGTTACAACGCCTTGGTGGGTATCTAAATTATGTAAGCGCCAGCTTGTTTTGGTTTGTGAAAGCGCCAATTCACAATGTCTCCTTCAGGCACGCAAGTTCTTTTCGCAAAGTCATGCTCTCTTGAAACGACCCGGCCGACCTCAAATCACATCAACAATGCACAACAATGCAAAACAACAATGCTTTTGTACACAGGTGCATAAAGACTTCCGGTTGTGGCTGACTTCCTACCCCTCCCCCATATTCCCGATTTCCATTCTGGAAAACGGCATCAAGATGACCAATGAGGCCCCCAAGGGCTTACGAGCAGGTATGGGGTTTGAGTCTGTAGGTGTGGGTAAAAGTTTGCGTGTGGATGGATGAAATGTGTGTGTGTGTGTGTGGATGTGTGTGTGTGTATGTGTGTGTGTGCGTGTGATGCTCTGCCACAGGTGTGGGCGCAAATTCACGTACATTCCTGTATGTGTGTAGATATCTTTAGGTCTTGTGAGCAATTGTGGTTGCGTTCGGGCTGGGAAAGGCAGGACGGATGGGTAACATAATTTGGTGAATGCAGCTGTACTTCAAATACTTGCTAGCTGAGAATGAGAACGAGTGTTCTGTTGCTACTTGAGTTTGCCTCTTACTTATTACTTAATACTGTATTGCCATCATGATGGTTCATCAACTTTCTCACAGGCCTGATGCAAACTTAAATGTCTGCCTGATGCGTACCTACAGGCCTGATGCGTACCTACATGTCTGACCCCATCTCCAATCCTGAATTCCTCAACGGCTGCGCCAAAGACTCTGCCTTCAAGCGCATGCTGTTTGGGCTGGCCTTCTTCCACTCAATAGTGCAGGTGGGGGAAAATTGTAGGGAAAAGGACAAAGTATGCAGGCTGCAGCACCATACAATAATGCACAGGGAAAAGCAGCAGGAAAAGGACATAGTACGCAGGCTGCAGCGCCACTCAAATAGTGCAGTTGGGGGAAATCGTAGGGAAAAGGACATAGTACGCAGGCTGCAGCGCCACTCTTCTCCACATCTATTGAGCAGGTACGGGTGTAAATGAAACAATTGGCAAAAGCAAAAGAAACTGGAATAGTAGCAGACAGATTCCTTGGTTATATGTGTGCGTGTTTTAATTCACCACGTTTGCAAATCCTTCTAGTGAGGTGTTCTAAAGCACGTGGACTGGCTGCGTGTGACCTCATTTGTGTTCCTAAGCATGTCTTTCCTAAGCATCCTTTCCTAAGCATGTCCTAAGCATGTTCCTAATCATGTCCTAGGCATGTCCTAAGCATGTTCCTACCATGTTCCTACCATGTTCCTACATGTTCCTACCATGTTCCTAAGCATGTCCTAAGCATCCTTTCCTAAGCATCCTTTCCTAAGCATGTTTTTTGGCTGTGTAAGTGTCCACTCGTGCCCTGTTTCGTTACATCCATGTATTGCTTTATACGTGGGTTGGCCAGAACCCTATATTTACGGTTATTATACGGTATTTTTGGCAGGGAAATCACCAAATAACGGTCATATACGGTGTATATATACGGTTCTGGCCAACCCTATTTGTACGCAAGGAGTACGTGTGCACCTCTGCTGAACCATCTCAGTTTTGGTTTGTGTTTGGTGGGTCGCAGGAGCGTCAAAAGTTTGGACCCATGGGATGGAACATCCCCTACCAGTTCAACGAAAATGACCTACGTATCAGTGTACGCCAGGTGGGTTGTGTGTGTGTGTTTGTGTGTGTGTGCGTGTGTGTGTGCGTGTGTATGTTTGTTTGTGTGTGTATGTGTGTGTCTTTCCCCTACCAGTTCAACAAAAATGACCTACGTATCAGTGTACGCCAGGTGGGTTGTGTGTGTTTGTGTGTGTGTTTGTGTTTGTGTGTATGTTTGTTTGTGTGTGTCTCTCCCCTACCAGTTCAACAAAAATGACCTACGTATCAGTGTACGCCAGGTGGGTTGTGTGTGTTTGTGTGTGTGTTTGTGTGTGTGTGTGTGTGTGTTTGTGTGTGTATGTGTGTGTCTCTCCCCTACCAGTTCAATAAAAATTGACCTACGTATCAGTGTACGCCAGGTGGGTTGTGCGGGGTTGCACGTCTGTTGCTTTGGTGTTCCGTGCATTTGTTTGTCTTAGTGTGGGTCTGCGGCGGTGTGTGCACTTGCTATGTGTGCTCATTCATGCTCACCCTGAAGAGTATTCAATGGGTGTATATTACAGGTGGGCTAAAAACACACGACAACCCATTAGCTTGCCTTACGGTGCCTGTTTCTATCCAAATTTTTCCGCTGGAACCTTTATGCTCAGACTGCAGAGTTAATACATCACCGGCTCGCGCCAAGCCACGCAATCCGCTTGCATCAAGCAAACAAAAGCGTCTTACGCAACTTTCCACCAAAAGGCTGTCTGCTACCAACAGCATCCCTGACTCACAAACCCTATTCAATCTTCTCTTTTGTTAATTTGCAGCTGCGCATGTTCTTGGACGAGTACCCTGAAATCCCGTATGCCACATTGTCGTATACCGCCGGGGAATGCAATTATGGCGGAAAGGTGGGTGTGGGTGTGGGTGTGGGTGTGGGTGTGGGTGTGGATGTGGGTGTGGGTGTGGGTGGGTTTAGTTGGTCAAGCAAAATCGCAGCACAGAGATTACTGGTGTTTGGGTGCTAGCTGTGTGTCGGGTAGTAAGGCAAAATGCAGATCACTGCCTCAGGCAATATGTTGCGTGTGTGTGAGTGTGAGTGTGAGTGTGAGTGTGTGTGTGTGTGTGTGTGAGAGAGTGTGTGAGTGTAAATGTGTGTAAAGTGCAAAACATGTCAAGTTACTGACTCTTACAATAGAAATGTACAGACTTCCATAAAAGGCACACCCTTGTGACCACAAAATGCGTGTGTTATTGCAAAACATATACGCAGGTCACTGACTCCCACGATAGGCATACCCTCATGACCATCCTTTCCACCTACTACACCCCAGCCATTGTTAAAGACAAGCAGTACAAGTAAGTCTGTAACCGGGCAAGTACTTAACAGAATGCATGCAATCTAGAATGAGTCCCACGGCTCATGTTCCATGGTGCTTCCTCATCATCACTCGTCATCAAAACCTCCTTCTTGACACACAGAGCACACACACACACACACACACACACAAACACACACACACGCACACACACACACATACACACACACACGTGTACACCCTCTTGCGCTTGTAGCAGTTATATTCAATCGTTGGCGCGCAAACGCACCACACCCACTCCTTCTCAAAGCCACTTCTTTGATTCACCCCAAAACTGCTGCGGCGTTTTGGTGCTTTTCCAGGTTCTCTCAATCAGGCATTTACTATGCCCCCCCCCCTCAAGAGCATGAAGGCTACATGGAGTTTATCAACAGCTTGCCGCTCACGAGCGCGCCAGAGGTGGGTGAAGCTCGACGTGCAACAAAGCCGCCAGATATGTCGGTTACTTTTAAAGAAAGTAGTGTGCGTGCTGTTTTTCTTTGGCGCCAACACTCCTAGTATTTAATGGTGAGTTCGACTAGTAGGCTAGATTGTAAGGTCTGCACTTTTGAAAACTAAGGGCTGCACTGCTGAAATTGATGGGCTGCACTACTGAAACCGAAGGGCTGCACTGTTGAAATTGATGGGCTGCGCTGTTGAAATTGATGGGCTGCACTGTTGAAATTGATGGGCTGTGCTGTTGAAATTGAAGGGCTGCACTGTTGAAATTGATGGGCTGCGCTGTTGAAATTGATGGGCTGCACTGTTGAAATTGAAGGGCTGCACTGTTGAAATTGATGGGCTGCACTGTTGAAATTGATGGGCTGCGCTGTTGAAATTGAAGGGCTGCACTGTTGAAATTGATGGACTGCGCTGTTGAAATTGATGGGCTGCACTGTTGAAATGCATGGGCTGCGCTGTTGAACTTGATGGGCTGCACTGTTGAAATTGAAGGGCTGCACTGTTGAAATTGATGGGCTGCACTGTTGAAATGCATGGGCTGCACTGTTGAAACCGAAGGGTAGGAACCTCTGCACTGTGGTTTGCAAAGTGAGCTGACTCTGCTGGGTTTTGCCCCTGGATCAACAGAGGGCCCTTTGAATGAATGTACAAAAGTATGTGCGACAGCTTATCCACTTTGGAACCACACAGCAACTGCTTCTGACAGATTGCAACGCCGAACAACTCAGTATGCCATATTTGGTCGATCATACCATGGACATATCTATGGTCAGTGCAAATTTGCAGAATTGTGTACTAGGTGCACGTAAAAAGGGAGACAGCCAACCTCATGAATGAGGGAGTGGCATGCACCAGGTCTACAAATGAGCAAGTATTACGTGCAGTGTTGTGCACATACGGCGTCATTCAAAAATGGCACCGTAAATAACGATCATAAATAACGGCAGTACCTTCACTCAACTCTGACGATTGACGGCGTAATTTACTATTTTCACCGTCAATTTGACATAAATTACAACGTCAGCGTCGTTTACCATTGACGCCGTCAAGCGTCAGGTGCACAATACTGATTATGTGCCGCAACCTGACAAACAAGTGTGTGGCATGTGCCCGCAGGTCTATGGCTTGCATGACAATGCCGACATCGTCAAGGACTTGCAAGAGACTGGCTTGCTGTTGGAGTCGGTGATGCTGACCCAGGTGAGTGTAGAGTGTGTGTGGATGTGGCTGAGTGGTGAGTGGTGAGTGTGCAGAGTGTGGTGATGTGAGTGTAGAGTGTAGAGTGTGGATGTGGCTGGTCAAAGGCCCTGTGTGTCTGAATCACGATTCATCCACACTTTTTATTCCAAGCAGATCGCATGCATGCCCCACCTTGCATTCCATCTTGTAGTGCCTCCAGCTCAAACTTTTGCAATCACACACACTCACACTCACACACACACATATACACACAAGCACACACACACACAAACACACACACACACACACACACACACAAACACACACACACACACACACACACACACACACACACACACACGCACGCACACACACACATACACACACATACACACACACACAAACACACAGTACTCACACATGGCAGTTAGCACTCCCACCAAAACTGCACCGATAGTGTGCTTTATTGCATTAATGATTATGACTGTTTGTTGTCTCCTCCTTCCGTACAAAATGCCAGTCCCTTTGATTCCTCCCCCCCCGGTCGCTCACAATTGCTTTAAATTGCTTGCTTTTGTGCACTTTGCAGTCCCGAGATCAATCTGGAGATGGGGGCAAGTCCTTTGAAATGGTGGTGGCTGAGGTCAGTGTTTCTCCCACGGAATGGTCCTTTTTCCCACGAAATGCTCCTTTTTCTCCCTCGAAATTGTCCTTTCTCCCACGAAATGCTCCCTTTTCTCCCACGAAATGCTCCTTTTTCTCCCACGAAATGGTGGTGGCTGAGATTATCCCACGAAATGCCTACCTGGCAAGGGCTCCAGGCCAGGTTTAAATTGATCTACATTCATTCATTACATCCATACATCAATTACATCCATACCATGGATTTTCTGTGCAGTACCTTTTTATTGCAAGAACTCAGTTCTGTTCTTACTGTGCACAGTGCTGTGTACTCAGTTATGTACCTACTGTGTACTCAGTTATGTACCTACTGTGCTGTGTACTCAGACATGTACCTAATGTGTACTCAGTTATGAACCTACTGTCTACTCAGTTCTGTTCCTACTGTGCACAGTGCTATGTACTCAGTTATGTACCTACTGCGTGCTCAGTTATGTACCTACTGTGCACATTGCATATGATTGCTATTAATTCTTTTGGTGTGATATAAACCCTGACCCTCTCCAGTGTAGAAACATTGCCGACCTCATCACATCAAAGGATGAATGTCGCTGAAGAACCTGGTTTCGCATAAGCGTGCACATCTGAAACTGCTTGTCACGGTACTTTTTGCCTGTGTACACTCGGACTGAATTTGATGACTACTCACGTGCACGTTCATACACAAACATAAGTGATCATCCCACTGCTCCTTTTAGCCTACAACATACTGTTACGCATGCACACATGCTTGTCCACTCCTCTCCTCACAGGTGGCTTCCGAAGTGCTGGAACGCCTCCCAGTGAACTTTGATCTAGAGGCTGTAGAGGCACGCTTCTCCCAGGATTACTACAACTCCATCAACACAGTCCTAGTGCAGGTGCGTCCATATTTGAGGTGTGTGTGTGTGTCAACCGTCCTAGTACAGGTGCGTCCATATTTGAGGTGTGTGTGTGTTTGTGTGTGTGTGTCTACAATCCTAGTACAGGTGCATTTATATGTGTGTGCATGTGTGTGTCAACCGTCCTAGTACAGGTGCGTCCATATTTGAGGTGTGTGTGTGTTTGTGTGTGTCTACAGTCCTAGTACAGGTGCATTTATATGTGTGTGCATGTGTGTGTGTCAACAGTCCTAGTACAGGTGCGTCCATATGTGTGTGTGCGTGTGTGTGTGTGTGCCCACAGTCCTAGTACAGGTGCGTCCATATGCGTGTGTTCTAGAACAGGTGCGTCCATATGCGTGTGTATGTCCACAGTCCTAATAGTACAGGTGCGTCCATATGCGTGTGTATGTCCACAGTCCTAATAGTACAGGTGCGTCCATATGCGTGTGTGTGTCTCCATACACTTGCGTTCAAATACCTGCTTTTGCATGCACAGTGCTTATATGCAACGCTAATATGCAAGTGTGTGACTAGGAGTTGTTTTCTGTCTGGTGCTGCACCTTTCATGCACGTGTGAGGCCTACCTCTGATCTGCCCGCCTGCATATACATTGTCTCACGCTTTTGTCACCATGTTCATATGTGTATGTCCATACACTTGCGCCCTTATAAGAGCCACTGAATTCGTTACCCTGTGCGCCACATCAAACTGATGCTCACTGTGTGTGTCGCATTGTTCAACTAATTATCACTATGTGTGTTGCATTTTTTAGCGATTATCACTGTGTGCGCCACACTTTCAAACTGATTCTCACTGTGTGTGTCGCATTGTTCAACTAATTCTCACTATGTGTGTTGCATTTTTTTAGTGATCATCACTGTGTGTGCCACACTTTTAAACTGATTCTCACTGTGTGTGTCGCATTGTTCAACTGACTAACACTGTGTGTGTGCCGTGTCCCGCCTCCAGGAGCTTAATCGCTTCAACACGCTCCTCACCGTGATCCGCACCACACTCATAAGCCTGGGCAAGGCAGTCAAGGGCCTGGCCCTTATGAGCGCAGAGCTGGACCAGGTTAGCTTAAAAGGAAGGAGCAGGCGCACACACACATTTGCCTTGTGACATTCACCATAATTAGTGTCAACAAAAACGCGCTCTCTCTCTCCCTCTCCCTCTCCCTCTCCCTCTCCCTCTCCCTCTCCCTCTCCCTCTCCCTCTCCCTCTCCCTCTCCCTCTCCCTCTCCCTCTCCCTCTCTCTCTCCCTCTCTCTCTCTCTCTCTCTCTCGCTCTCGCTCTCGCTCTCCCTCCCTCCCCCTTTCTCCCTCCCCCTCTCTCCTTCTCTTATATGTTATATATAGCGTGTGTACGGTTATATATGGTGTAGGTTAAAAATGCTCTTAGCCGACTAGAAGCAGTCGTAGTAGCTGTTGCTGTTTGAAAATGTTGTGATATTAGGAAAGGGGGCCTGCTGTTCGTCAGTGGACATCTACTCCCGGTTTCTCTCTCTGGAGAATCAATCTTGCAGATGGCTGGCACACACAGTGCAAATGCCGGATGCTGCTGTAGGATGCCCCCGTGTGTGCGAAACGTTATGCGTGCGCCCGTTCTTTGCCAATTCTTTCTCTTTCTACGCCCTCGCTCGCTCAGCATAGCAAAAGCTCCTCACTCACTCGCTCAGCACCCCTCCCTGGTACATAGGGTTGACCAGTCCCACACATATATGTAGATATTAATACATATATATATACGTGTACAGTGTATTTATGTTATCTTGAGCAACAGCGATATTGTTGAAATATACAGCCATACATGGTACATATACATTTGCAATCCGACCCTACAAATAAACGCATGGATGAAGCTCTCAGTTCGAGTGTTGGTCAAAGGTTTTGATAATTCAGCTTCCGAACGCAGACACATTATGCATAAGAAATACCATGACGCCGCACACACACACACACGCACGCACGCACGCACACACACACACACACACACACACAAGAAATGCCATGACGCCGCACGCACGTGGTACAAGAATATGCCGCGGTGACTTGACACCATCATCGCAACACCATGCACGCATGCACAGGTTGGGCGTGCTTTGTTTGACGGCAAGGTTCCTGGCGCGTGGTTGAAAAAGTCCTTCCCTTCTTTGAAGCCGCTGGGGCCGTACGTGAAAGAAGTACTGGAGCGTGTGGTATTCTTCCAGGTAATTTCAGGTGTATAGGCGCGTGTATTGTGTATGTACGTGGGGGTGGGGTGGGGGTGGGGGTGTGCACACCTGTACGTGGGTATGTGCACTGTACGCTGGCATTAGCATGTGTATTCAAGATCGTGTGGGGTACAGAATTAAAGGATGAAATGGGGTGTGCTCAGACCAGTCTGCAAAACAACTGCCTGATTACAGCAAGGTCGAGTGTGCCATATATTTGGTGTTTACTTGATGTGTAGGTTGATGTACTAGATTGCAGCTCTCCCAATATAATGCAGCAGGAACTGGCACCCCCTGTCAAAGGCTGACACGCCAAAATCTGATTGCATTTGCATCTGCTCTAACTGTGGCGTTTGTGTTGTATACGTGGCCGCTTACAAGGTTGAGTGAATGTACCAAAGACAGAGGGCTCCCAGCTCGTGCTCACACCAGCCAGATCCCCACCAAATGTGGATTGCAGACAAATGCACCACCGGAAACCCAATAAGTTTGCTCACTCAACAAGCAAGCTAACATGCCCATCTGCCTCTTCATTATAAGCTCATCTGCTTATTCATAACATGCTCATCTGCCTCTTCATAACATGCTCATCTGCGTATTCATAACATGCCCATCTGCGTATTCATAACATGCTCATCTGCGTATTCATAACATGCTCATCTGCGTATTCATAACATGCTCATCTGCGTATTCATAAC
>Ga0307968_1000158_pt1 | contig 41819 bp, 50 predicted proteins | sample OrgLakmetagen650_FD_201834 | JGI IMG/M metagenome (GOLD analysis project Ga0307968, IMG submission 201834) | Saline water microbial communities from Organic Lake, Antarctica - #650 | ecosystem: Environmental > Aquatic > Non-marine Saline and Alkaline > Saline | place: Antarctica: Organic Lake...
CCCTGCATGCCTTCCAAATCCGATGCCGAAATTCCTTCGGCAAGGGGGAGTTCTGGCAGATATAGCGGCTGAAATATAGCACAATATAGCGCTGTATCGCTATATAGCGCTATAGAAATGCCTCATATAGCGCTATACGCCGATCCCTAGAAATAAGCAGTGGAGTTGACTAGTACGGTTTCTTAGTAGGGTCTCGAACCCTTCCCCTGAGCTGATGCAGCCCCCGACACAGCCTCAGGGTCGTCCAGGGAAGCATTGTGTTTTGTGTGGCGTCAACACATGAGAAGAGCATGCGGGAGGTGGAAATGGGAGGTGTTTGGGGCAGAGAGGCCTTTCTGAGCCATTTTGGCACTGGCAGTGCCAGCCCCTGAGCTGATGTAGCCCCAGCCCAGCCTCAGGGTCGTTTAGGGAAGCATTGTGTGGCGTCAGCACATGGGAGGAGCACACTGGGGAGCGTAAAAGGGAGGTTTTGGGGTGGAGAGGCCTTTCTGAGGCCATTTTTGCACTGGCAGTGCCAGCTTGGCACCGTACCGTACACCGTACTGTATTTTACCAAAGGTTGCTAAAATTCGATAATATGTCGTCTTTTTGTAAAAGTCCGTACTGTACTCATAGTACCGCACCGTCTATCTGTATGAGCACAAGCCTGAATAGCTCACAGCAACCACATGCAAGCGTGGGGAATGCGGAAGGTTTGTTTATATGAATGGCAATAAATAATTAAACAGTGTGGACTTTTACCCGCATCCACACTCATCACACTCATCACACACACAGGTCTTCTCGTCAAACATGCTTGCTCTGACGTCTGAAGCGGTAAATCGAACATTATTCCACGTTGCTTGCATGAAGCTTGCATAAACCCTTTGACCAGGGCCTGAGAAAACAACACATTCTCAATCCTGGAACAAAAATGTAGCTTCAGCACCATCCTGCTAAAATGCGGTTCCAAATAGATGTATGCAGCCCGAAACCCTTTCCAACACCCACCATCTCCATCATGTGGTTCATCGACACCATTTCGGTGTTGCCTAAGTTCAGGGGCTCGCTGCAGTCGCTCTTAGTGATGCGCAAGATGCCTTCCACACAGTCGTCAATGAAGGTGAAGCTGCGGGTCTGCTTGCCATCGCCCCACATCTCAACTTCAGTGGGGGAGGTCAGCACCTGGAGAGCATGTGTGTGTGTGTGTGTGTGTGTGTGTGTGTGTGTGTGTGTGTGTGTGTGTGTGTGTGTGCGTGTATATATGTGTGTGTGCGTGTGTGTGTGTGTGTGTGTGTGGTGTGCGTGTGTATGTGTGTGTGTGTGTGTGTGTGTGTGTGTGTGTGTGTCTAAGCAAGCAGCAACAGGTAATGCCACCACAGGGCTTGAAAGGCGCAAGGTGTCTGTGACGTGTGCGCATGTGTCGCACGTGCAAGCCTTTACGTCATGTGTACATTTATATTATTACAATTCTTGTGCACACTTGAAAGCTGTCCTGACCTAGCATGCAAAGAACTAGCTTTACGTAGTGCAGGCTTGGAGAAGAGATCTAGTTGAATGCATTATGGATAATACAAGAGGTGGAGTGCCTGGATGAGGCCTCACACCTTTGACATTGCACGAACATGTACATCTGTTTGTGAAATGGTAATGCACACACACAGAGAGACGCACACACGCAAGCACAGATACAAGCGAGCACATGCAGGCATCCGCACACACCTTGCGGCAGAAGGCAGCAGGTGCTTTCTCGCGGCCACCCTTCCATGTGCCGTAGGGTCCATAGATGTTGTGGAAGCGCGCGATACGACAGTCGATGCCGAAGTCGTTGTTGTAGTGCTTGTGCAGCTCCTCAGAGCACAGCTTCTCCAGACCATACGCGTCTTGAGGCTGTGTGCAACGCACATTGTGTGCGCAATAGTGAGCGTGAGTCTCACTTGCTGCACCTCAATTGTATTCAGTGGTGTTTGCGCAGCTTCTCACAGCACAGCATTCACGTACACGCCTCAAGGCAATGTAAAACACACAGCACATAAAAGCAGGTGCGAAGATGTGCAAAGGAATACATCAAGCACTTGGAGCACTTCCATTAAGTGAATCGAGTAGGTGCAAGCAAGATGTAACCCTGTTCATTTATTTCACCACATAATGTATAACCACACACACACACACACTCAGAGCTGCAGAGCCCGCACTCCAAAACAACTCGTAAACAGTTGCGTCTTTCAAGCATGCACATTTTTCCTTGAACAAGACACAAGTAAGCACCTGTGCTGGCCACGCGCAGTCCTCCTTCAGGCCACCTCCCTCCACCTCCGTGTTCAGCTGCTTGTACTCGGGGTAAACACATGCGGAGGAGGCGTAAAAGACCCTGCACAACAAACGCGTGAGTCAAGGTGAAGTGCACAGCTGTTGTGATGGAAGGATGGACAGGCACTGTACACTGTGGTGTACCACCAGGTTTGGATGGCCCACAGGCCTGCTGACCGTGCTGACAAGCACCCTTTCCCTCTCCGCACCTCTTGCAGTTGCACTGGCGTGCTGCCTCCAGCACGTTGAAGGACACCATGGTGTTATTGTAGAAGATGACAGCGTGGTTGGACTGGATGAAGCCCATGCCTCCCATGTCTGCCGCGAGGTTGAAAATGTGGTCGCATCCGGTCACAACTTTCTTGCAGTTCTCGAACACGCGCAGGTCCACCAGGTGGAACTCGTCACAGAAAGCCTCCTCCTGACAGACGAGTGTGCGTGCGCAGGTCGTGAGTCTTCGGTTCCGACGAGGAACAGGTCAAAATTATGGGTCCTTCTCCTTGAGGAGGAGGTTCCCCCCTTCTGCTGGCACCCGCAGCGCAGAGCCAAAAATTAAATTTACCTTGAAGTACTCGTTCTTCTTCCAGTCGCAGGCGATCACGTAGTGACCCTCCGATTTCAGGCGCTTGGCCAGGTGAGACGCGATGAAGCCCCCCGCGCCAGTGATGCAGATCCGAAGGCTTCCAGCGGGCCTGTGTGTACGTAAAAACAAAAAGGTGGGAGGACAAAGGGTGTGTGGAGGTTGGGTCTGGGGGAAGGGAGGAGTAGGGGCTTGCGTGTCCATCCATGCAGCACAGGTAGAACAAAGCTTGTATGTGTATGCTTTATGAGCATGCATATGGGGGTGGGTTTACAGCCACAGGATACCCTGCCAATAAAAAGCATCTTGCACGTACCAGTAAGGCTCGAAGGGGTACTTGGCCAGCTTACTGGAAGCCACATAGTCCTCATGCACCCTAGCAGTGGCCATTGTAAATAACTAGTGCTAAATAAAAAGTGTGGCCAAAATTTCAAGAACCTGACTTTAAAAACCCATTCTTTTTTAAATGCAGAACTGATGCTCCCATTCCAAGCGGCCTTGTGCAGAACCTTGCAGCAAACCAGCTCAGCTTGTGCTTTACCGTGTGTGAGTGACCTAGCATTTAAACTTGCTCGTGTTGCCTGGACTAATCTTGTTTGCCACCGCACATCCTCCAGATATCCCGCAATGCCTTCAGTTCAGCAACTCAAGAACACCCGAGCAGCACAATCACCCCCGCAAAAATGCTTTACACGTATGAAAGGCAAGTGTGCCTTATGGCGACCTTTGACTATACCGTTCAAATGCAAAGACCACAAAACTTTCCTCTACAGCCTTGTCCACAATGGGAAGCTGCTTCCCAACGACAGCCAGAGGCATGCTGCTTACGCTCTGCAGCTGCTACAAGAAAGCCTGTTGGGTGCGTGCCCTGACTTGCGGATTTGTGTGTGGTGCTCCCGTCTCTGATTGCTAATTCTGCGCTACATTCTTGCTATGGTGATCTGCTTGAGAGACTCTTAAAAAACTTGGTTGCAGAAGCATCTGCTCAACCTGAGACATCAAAGAAAGGCCCGCTACCAATTGTTCGAGGAGCATACCTGTACGGCCATGTAGGCTGTGGAAAGGTAAGATATTATTCACCTCTATCTAGGACCCCTCCTGAACTCAACCGAAACAAGCACAGCATGCTTTGCGGCCCCAGTGCACCCCCAAAACTCAACAAAAGAGTCCTTTGCACATAAAGGCATCAGCCAAGAGGTGGTTGCTACAGCGTACAGACAGTTTTGCTCTTTTACAAATGCAATTTACCTCTTGTGCTGATTGGCTTCTAGGTGCAAAAGCAGCGAGCATGTAAATACCATACCAGCGTGCCTGATTCTTCTGCCATTAAATCAGTACAGAATTTTTCAACTTTCCTTTCAACAACAAAAGCATCAAAGCCTGCAGCTTCTCTTCTACGCGCCATTGGTGACAAAGAGTACAGCTTCAAGGACCCTGTAGATAATAACTTTTTTTTGGTGCTAAGCAGGCACCAATTTCCTTTTATTAACATTGCTCTGCACCAGGGGCTTGGTAACGCAGAAATGGTTGCGCACCACCACAAAACAATGATCAGCATACAAATCACACACCAACCTGCACCAACGCAAAGTTGTTTTTTGCTTTGCGAGTCCTGTTGTCCCCCCACCTCTGTAATATTGCGTTCTGCACAGCACACCAATTCCATATTGGCTCTCGATATACTCACCCAAGTCATTATCCCCCGCCCTCCCCCCCCCCCCAGACTTTTCTGATGGACACCTTCGCTTCCTCCACTGCCGCGTCCCTTCCCCTCTTGCATTCGAACCCTTGGTCCAATAGCAAGCGTTCCGCACCTGAAGAAGCTGATACAAGCAGAATAAACACAGGGGCTGAACCCGACATGGACAGCAGCAGCAGCAGCAGCAGGACGCCCCTGGTATGGAGGTTGCACTATAATGAGTTCATGAAGCACATGCATGGGCGGCTGCACGCAGTGGTACGTGGTCTGAAAGAGGGGGTAATGTGCAGGGCTGCCCAAACACTGTATATATGCTGCATATGACTGTGTCTGAAATGATCCTGCCAAAAAGTACCTTTCACATTAGCACATTAGGTAACAATTAGGTAAAGATTAGGTAAAGATTGAATAAAGATGAGGATCGGCCGGTTGTCTCATCAAGGATGCAACAACAAGCGAACTAGGTTTTGACATGCAGGAAGCTCGGAAGCCCAAGGTTCTGTCACGAGGCTGGAATGGTCGTCCTGTGTACAGGTGACATTTTTGTGCGGATTTGAATATCTTTTCAGTGCCAGCAGAATATTCTGCATCAGATATATAGTTCAGCACATAAATGAGTGCACTCTCATAGTTCCTAGACATCTAGGTGACTCGACATGATAGATAACTACAGAAACAGGTTTGTAGATAACTACAGAAACAGTTCTGTAGATAAAAAAAGGAACATGATTATATGATTTTAAAACATCATAATTTGGCAAGTGCACTGATAGTCCAAGCCCTACAAAAGGGACCAGTCTAGCAGCCATAAGCAGCCGCACTCATTCACAAATACTCCCATATAGCCACAGATAGCCTAACCTCAATGCACCAATAAATCAAACAACAGCTCTCCCACCCAAACCTCTACCGCCACCATATCCAGGGAGATGTCCTCCAATTCATTGCCAAAGCAATCCACCAGTCACCATCGCCCAATCATTTCCACAAAGCCAAATCCCACGCAGGTATTATAGGCAATGAATATGCTGACGCTCTTGCTAGAAAATCAATCACAACCTATTCTGGCGTTGCAAAAACCTCCTTCAAAACAGCTGGCCCTGAGGGAACTCCCATCTACAACATGCAAAATAATATGAAAAACACCTGATCATAGAATATCAACAAAACACAGCCCAGCTACCTACCTCAAGCCTCTGGTACCCATCCACTTCCCAGGACGCCTTGCAAGCACGAATGCACCCCCTCCACAAACTAGGAAATCCCAATGCCAAAGCAAACTATCATGAATACTACTAGACCCTTATCAAAAATGGCACTGCCAATGGAGCCGCTAGAAACGCTTACCTAACAGCATCCTGTGCCCCTGTTGAAATCAAGTGCATCATTATGAAGTACAGAACAGGAGCCCTGTACAACCAAAAGCATGCGGTATGGTTTAAGCACTCAACAAGTAAAACTTGCCGCCTCTGCCCTAACTTAGACAGTGCCCTGCATATCCTTTCTGATGCAAACAGTAAATAAGAAATATGATCACCGAGAGACACAACTTAAGCATGCAGCATGGTTTTCAAAGTCATCAGCAAGAAAGGCTCCATGGATCCTGATTTCTCTGCATGGATATAGGTAGCAGCAAACGACTGGCTATGCATAATCTCCAGATTCCAATAACAGCTGACATCCGGATGCTGTACTGGTTGCTCCCATCTCTGCAAAAACATGCTGATTTTTTAAGGTAAACGGCTGGTAAACGGCTGAAAATTAACATCTGACCAACACTGGGCCAAATCACTCCATTTCTTTTGCAATGATATTTATTTGGCCAAGGGACTCCAACCAACCCAAAATCACCCAATTTAGCCTAGTGGGTGGTTGGGAATTCATATTTGGCTGTGAAAAGTGGGGTCCACGCCCCGGAAAATCAGACACGTGCGCCGTAAGTTGCTATGTCCAAGCTCAATTGCTGTCAAAAGTTTAGAACAAGGGCTACCTCTGGGTGCTAAGCTTAAACATAGCAAACTTTGGCGCCCATGCTCAATTGGCATTTAAAAAAGACCCTTTTTTTAGGCTCAGTCGACCACCTCTGGAATAGTACGGTACTCAAAGCCATGTACCTCTCCTTCTATGTCCTGGCAGGACCCTCCCTTCCGCCTCAGACGTGGACCCTTTCCAGGAAGTGGCAAAAGAAATCGCAGAGGGCACCTTGGTGCTTGCCATAGACGAGCTGCATGTGACTGATCAACCAGATGCCATGCTGCTCGAAAGGTAGACTTTGTTGAGGTACATGTCAGAGGATTTACACACCATTGGCAAGCCAAAGCGTTTGCTTGTTTATGCAAAATGCTGCACTTGACTTAGCATTACTCTAGCCTGCGTTTTGTGTGCATTCTACGGTCAGCGAGACCAACTTCATGGTTTTGAAATGCTCCTATGTGTTTCATGGTGACTGCAGCACAATTGCGATGACATGTAGCAATGAGTGCAAGCCTCTGAATTTAGCTAAACCCTATACCCTAACCCTAAACCTAAACCCTAAACCTTAAACCCTAAACCTTAACCTTAAACCCTGAACCTTAAACCCTAAACCTTTAACCCTAACCTAACCCTAACTTAACCCTAACCCTAAGACATATAACCCTAAGGCATATATGTTGCTGATAGGAGCACCCTGCAATGTAATCCTGTTTGCAGATTTTTTACATCCCTGCCGTCTCACGTCATCTTGCTGTTTACTTCAAACCAGATGCCTGGTAACCTGTACAAGTAAGCTCCTTTTTTTAAGTCAGTCTGTTTTATTTATTGCTTGCATCAACCGGCAATTGGAGGGCACCTGTAATGTGATCATTAGGTTTTGGGTTTCAGAAGCTTTTGGATTTCGCTTTACACATGAAGTGCAGGAATGCATGCTTGTCACAGCTCAAACTCGTGGGAAAGGCAACAGTGTACATCTTTTCCTCATTTGGCTTGCAGGAAGGGGCAGGGTCGCAAGTTTTTCCAGCCATTCATCGACATGGTTGTAAGGTGAGGTCATTTCGAATCAACAGCAAAACTTTCCACCTTCCACAGTCCGCACTAAATTGTAGAGTGCTAAAGCGACGGTACCACCGTGAGAGCTTGTCTTGTTGCCAGTTCTTCACACAATGCACCTGACTAACTGTACCCTCCTGGCCAAATGGCTCACTGCAGATCTGTTGCCAGTTTTTCACACAATGCACCTTAACAAACTGTACCCTCCTGGCCAAATGGCTCACTGCAGCTCCCTGATTGTGCTTAAAATGGAGAGCAGTGTTGACTTTCGACGGCTAGGGGGGGGCAAAGAAGAGGTGGTAACCTCTGCAGCAGACGTGTGTGCTACAAAGCTGCAGCACGTACTAAGCGCAGCTTCCCGGGGAAGCCGCCCATTTGCAGATGCAAAAAAGGGGAATGGTGCAGGCAGTGAGCAGGAGGACGAGGAGGGTGTGAAGGGGATGGTGTGTGTGGGCAGCGAGGCCGGGCACCAGCTGCAGCAGTGCTGGCAGGCTTGTTGCGCATGTGCTGACAAGGCGGGGCCTGAAGGCTTGCAGGTCGGGTACGGTCGCAGTATTTGGGTGCCGCGCACTGCGGTGGTAAGGCAGGGTGGAGGCGGCAGCAATGAGAGCAACGACCTTGGCCGGAGCAGCAGGGGCGACAGTGGCTATGGCAGCAGGAACAGCGGTGGTGGCCCTGGCCTCAAGGCAGCAGATCTCGACGGTGGCAGCAGCAGCAGTAGAAGCAGTGTTAGCGAATCAGAAAGCTTGGCTTACTTCCAGTTTGAAGAGCTGCTAGGGTCATCCGGGCTGAGCAGCGGTCCAAGCGGTGTGCGAGGGGCGTTGAGTGCTACAGACTTCACGGCCATTTGCAAGTAAGTCAAACATAAAGTTGCTTTGCAGTTCCCTGTTTCCCAGCCGGAATTGTCTGTTAAGTGTTGCAAATGTATCTGGATCTGCCAAGAGGTGTTGTAAGTTGTAAGTTAGCATTACAAATTATTCAACCCTATATTCGCAGGAGATACGACGTGATTTTCATAGAGGGTGTCCCCCCTTTCAATTTGGCTTTGCGTGATGAGGCACGGAGGTTTGTAGTGTTTGTGGACATGGCATACGAAAACAAGAGCCGCCTCGCCCTCTCGCTGACATCGCAAGTAGATCTGGACGGTCTGTTCCAGCCTTTGCTTCACGCAGCTTACATGCAGGTGAGTATAGAGTGACAGCGAGCTTATGTGAGTAGAATGTCAGTGAGGCAAAGTTTCAGTCATGTGCCAATTGTAGAGCATCCGTTGCACATTCAAGAGCTTGCCCACACTTTAGTTGCTCCTTTTAAAAACCTAGTAGTGCACTTTCTTCCGGCCAGGTTATTTTCTTTCTTAATACTGAGCAATTGAAAGACACTTTATTATGCGATTTCCCACAAACACAGGGGATGAACCCCCGTCAAGGGATCAGCGGCAGACCTCCGCTGGCTTTGCCTCCCGTGGAAGCAATTGCTGCAGGTCTGAAGGAGGCAGCGAAAGATGGGATTATGCTGAAACAGGAGGAGGTGCTCATGTATCACAGAGCTGCATCGAGGCTGGTCGAGATGTGCCAGTAGTGTGTACACTATTGTTTTTCTAAACCGATTTTTGGCAAAGCCCCCCTCGTGGAGGCGTTAGTCCCTAGCGAATCCCCCTCAGACGACCCTATCCCAGAGGTGTGTACAGCTTGTATTGACAGCGTTGTAAAGTAAATGAAAGAAAAGAGGAAAGAAGAGAGAGAAAAATAAACGAGAATGACTTTTGGCCCCCCCCCCCCCCGAGCAAACCCTAGAATCGGGGGCAGCGCTAGCTTGCTTGCAATGCAAATTGAGCATACCGTTGGAAAGCTTGTGGTTTAATATAATCATGGCGTGTCATTTTCCGCGAGCACGAGTGCGCACACAACGAATTTCGCGATGGCGTTTTGTGGGTGTCAATCAGGCAAATCCGTTCTGACCCGTCCTCCACCGCTCGCCGAGTTTTTCGGTGCATTGTATAGCTTAGAAATAATTATGACATCCTGCATCGAGAGCGGGGCAGTTCGTACTGAGAGTGGAGCTGTTGAACTGACAGATGGTTTCTAGAGGGGGAATTGTTAAAGATGAATGTGGGTATATATGAATGGAAGGACAAAGCCGGAGTCCTTAGAGATTCCTCGGAAGTTAGACGTGCAATGGACATCGTGTTGAATTTTTAAATATATTTACACAGACATAACCCATGAAATGAATTCACCAGGGGGGCAAGTCGATGCCAATGCCCATCCCCCAGTCCAGGTTTTCCGCCCTTGAACTTGCACTCACTGAAGGCACTCACAAGGGACTACTAGAGAGGGCAGGACATTCAGGTGAGAGGAATTCTAAACATCACTTGGCACAGCCACGAGAGCTAAGTTAAGTGATACATGCATCGCTGGCGCACATTACACAAACACGCAAACAAATATGCACACGTGCATGCACACAAAACACGCATGCACACATACACACACAAAACACGCACACGCAAGCTCACACACACACACACACACACACACACACACATAGACACACACACACACACACACACAAACACACGCACACACACACACACGCACACGCACACACACGCACACGCACACGCACACGCACACGCACACGCACACGCACACGCACACCAAAAGCACATACACACAAGTACATACATACACACACAGACAAGCGCGTGCACGCACACCTGCATACTTTTGTGTGTGTGTGTACATATGTGCGTGTTTGTGTGCGTATGTGCGCGCGTGCTCATACACTTACACCCGTTCATGCTCACACGCACTCGCAATGCATGCCCAAATTCCAGGAACAGTCGTTGGGAACTATGTTTATGTCATTGGCGGGCGCCGGGGGTAAGTGCAACCTTTTCACACATTCATCGTTTTCAAGCTGACGCATTTTGTGAAAGTTGCAGCTGTTGACTATGCAGCCTGATTCACCCCTGAAGCATTATCAGAGGATAGGGTTGGTTTCCATTTATTCACCTCCCTCCTGCATTCAGGTCACGCTTCTACACCGACCTTCTCCGTCTCAACTTAAAGGAGAATCAATGGGAGAAGGTTTTCTCGCAGCTACCTTTCAATCCTCGCGCCAACCACATTGCTGTGGCAGTCAAACACATCATTTGGTGAGTGTGTGTGTGTGTGTGTGCGCGCATGTGCTTGTGCGCGCGTGTGTGTGCGCATTTGCTTCAGCGGGTTGGGGGGGTAGAGCGTGTATGTGTGTGTGCGTGCATAATGTTACTGTGTTAGTGTGTGATTGCATGTTTGTGCATGTGAAGTGTGAACATGTTTTTGTACGTGCGTTTGAAATAACCTTGCGTTTTTAATCGCTGAAGCGTTGATTACAGCAAGCAGGTTTTGAAAAGTGCCTTTTGTGGCACATGTTATATCTATTTCCTGTCTGACGATTCAACTGTTGTTGAGGAAGCGGCGATGTAACTTCACGCAGAGCGTGATCTATTTTCTGTTCGCACACAAACGTGCTCGTAGGCATGCACGCACACATGCACTTTGATCAGTCACTTAATTGCTGCAATTAAGCCATGAGCAAATTTGGCTAAGTTCAACCACGGGGTTCTTTCTATCCCACACGTTTATCATTCTCCAATCATTCCTGCGGGTGCTGTAATTTGAGGAGGAGTAAGGAGACAGCTGTGTGCGTGTGTGTGTGTGTGTGTGTGTGTGACAAACGGGCTTCGTTTTATTCCAAGCATTGTGTCCCGTATATGTGTACAGTTTCCACACTTGGTCTACCTGCTTCTTCCAGGGTGTTTGGGGGTGCAGACAACAAGAACATCCACTCTGATGTGTGGCTCTTGGACACCAACACGCTTGCCTGGTCACAGCCGCAGCTCAGGTTGGTGCAAATCTTATTGCTCATTAGGTGCTCATCATTACGCAGAGGTGCATTTGGATGCGTGGGCTCTGGACACCAATATGCTAGCCACATTTCACCGCTGCTGGCTTTGTCCTACAAAAGCTCAAATGTGCACAAATCTTGACAACATGCTCTCGCATCACACGGCACTGAGTGAGAGTGAAGAGCATCATGCTAAGCATTGCACGCACCATGGGGTGTACGTTTCTCTTGCCAGGTGTCGTGGGATATTTGTTTCAAGGGATATTTGTTTCAAACGCAAGCGGTGATGCGTTGTACCTCGTGCATTGCAAGTGTAACAAGGCAAGCACCGTCACCAACTGAAGCAAAACCTCCGCTGGATTCTGCAAGATCTGAAAGAGCACTCAATTCCTCTGAGAACTGAACATTGAGCTATACTTGCAGCTCTCACATCTTTGGGCACTGCGTAATCCACAGCCCTCATGTGCTATGGGTATTGAGCGTAGTTCTCACTGCTCTCACACCTTTGGGCACTGCATAATCCACAGCCCTCATGTCCTCTGGGTTTTGAGCGTAGTTCTCACTACTCTCACACCTTTGGGCACTGCGTATTCCACAGCCCTCATGTCCTCTGGGCATTTGTTTCTTCTTGCATCTCAAACAACTCATAGCCTAAATGTGAGACTGGTGTGTAGCTGTGTAGCTGCATGCCTGAGCCTAGTTTGGCCTGCAAAGCATGTGTGCTTCTCAGTCTGTTCCTGCATCACTAATGACTCGTAGCCTGTAACGTCTGCAGTGGCCATCTTACACTGTAGGCTGGTGTGCAGCTGCATGCCTGAGTTTGGTTTGGTCTCCAAGGTCTCCAAACGAGGGTGTGGTCTGGTCTGGTCTGGTCTGGTCTGGTCTGGTGTGGTCTGGTCTGGTCTGGTCTGGTCTGGTCTTGTCTGGTCTGGTCTGGTCTGGTCTGGTGTGGTCTGGTCTGGTCTGGTGTGGTCTGGTCTGGTCTGGTCTGGTCTGGTCTGGTCTGGTCTGGTCTGGTCTGGTCTGGTCTGGTCTGGTCTGGTCTGGTCTGGTGTGGTCTGGTCTGGTCTGGTCTGGTCTGGTCTGGTCTGGTCTGGTCTGGTCTGGTCTGGTCTGGTCTGGTCTGGTCTCCAAACGAGGGTGTTAATGTCAGTTTGTCCCTGCATTTATTTACAAAGACACTCGTCAACACATGCAGTGGCCATCCTGAGTTGTTGGGCCGGTGTGCAGCTGGAGCTGATGTTGTCGTTGGACCCAGTGGAGATCACAGCATTCTGGTGTGTGGGGGCTATGGCCTGCGAACCCCCAACGTCACGGAGTTTGACTACTTCAACGATCTAGTCAAGATCAACACGCAAGCGTGAGTGCACTCTCCAAATTTGCAGCCTGGTGTCCTAAAAAAGACGTCACCTTGTACGTACTTGTGAAAGGTGTCTGGGGGATATCATGTAGGATCCTTGTTGTCTGTGCACCGGAGCCCTCCATTTTTGGTGCTGCAGTGCTTGTTTAAGGAGGAGAAACAATCAAAACATGGAGTAAGGTGAGTCCGTAGCCCCTCCCAGGCTGTCGGTCGGCTGAGTTCCTAGCACTGTGTGCGTGCTCCATTCTTTCCCCTCATTTGCTTTTCCAACAAGCTGATTGCCCTTCTCCATTCAATCTGTTTGCCCATTTCCTCTGACCCTCCTATCCATACCTTCCTATCCATACTACGCAACCTCCAACTTTGATTGTTTTGTTTCAGGATGAGTGTCCATTCCATCAATGCCAGTGGCAATCCACCCAGCCCTCGATGCTTTCATTCCTTCACTAATGTGGGAAACAGGTGCGTGTGCGCACGCTATGTGCACAATTATTTTTGTGCAAAATGAATGCACATGCACTGAGTGTGCATGTGCGTTTGTATGTGCGTGTATGTGTGTGTGTGTGTGTTTGTGTGAGTGTGTGTGTGTGTGTGTGTGTGTGTAGTTGCAAAACATGTGCTTGACCACACGGTGTGCACGTACGTGTAAACATATGGCAGTGTTCGCACGTATTTTGGTTTTGATTGCACACAGGTTACTCACATACATGTGCTGTTGGGGCTGCGTGTGCTTCTACTTGTGACTCCTCCTGTTCATGTGCGTGTCTATCTTCATTTTGTGGATAGGCTGCAGCCTTGATCCATACTCCTATCAATTCTGACCAGGAGTCGTAGGTCAAGGCTTTTCGCAAGCCTGTACTCTCTTTGTACAAGAGGCAGTTCGCTTTCCTATCCTCAACTCTTCGCATTTCTTTGTGTAACCCAAGATGCAGCTTACCGGTTCTATGGTAGACAGTTCCATCTTGCGTATGGGCTTGTTGCTGTCAAAATGAAAAGGAGGTGCATTGTGGAAGGCAATCATAGCAAGGCCATGGAATTGTAATTTTGTTTCCCATTTTACGCGTATGCCTCTGCACGCACACAGGTGCTACGTTTTCGGGGGACGGCGCATAGATGAGGGCAACAGGAGAGAAACTGAACTGGTTGCCGTGTACGACTGCAAACGTGTGGCGTGGTTAGACTTCAGAGTGGACGGTTCGCCTCCACACCCACGTTCAAGCCACAAGGTGCGTGTGTGTGCGTGCATGTGTACATGTTTGTCGGTGTGGGTGCGTGCGTGCGTGTGTGTGCCTGAGTGGGTGCATTTGTGTCTTTTTGTTAGTGTGCATAATTGTGCATTTGTGTGTCTGTATGGGTACCTCCATGGCTAAAAACGTACGGACTTGAAGGTGTTTCCCCTCATCACACACACACCACACACACACTCACATTCACATTCACATTCACATTCACACACACACACACACGCACTCACACACACACACTCACACACACACACACATACACACACACTCAAGCCACATTGTTGTCTGCCGCCGGATTTCAACGCTGATGCTTTCCTATTATAGCTTGCATCTCCATCACCTCTGTGTGTGTGTGTGTATCCAAATGCGCCATGTCAAAACACGTTGTCATTGAAGCACGATCTTCCCATGTCAAAACACATTTACCATGCTAAGGCGCACGCACCATGCTGCATAACACATAACGTATGTATCGTACCACGCTACCATACCACATATGTGCCATACCACATCACATGCGCCATGCTTTAGCACATTTACCAAGCTAACACACCTGCATCATTTTGCTGCACATGTACCATAGAATCTTAATGATCAAATGTCACGTGCGCCATGCTATAACAAACGTGCGTTGCCATTTTTTTGAGCAGGCAGTCTCTCTTGGGGACCGGCTGATCGTGACAGGGGGTGTCATTGATGACGCTACCAGGTGCGCATGCATGATTCGTGGCGGCATCTTTCAAAGGGAAGAAGAGTTGTGTGGAGTGGTTGAGCATAACTGGGCGTTATGAATGACGCTACCAGGTGCGCATGCATGATTCGTGGCGGCATCCTTTTAAGGGAAGAAGAGTCGTGGGAAGCAGGTGAGCATAACAGAGCAATATGAGTGACGCTACCAGCTGTGCATGCATAATTTGTGGCGGCATCCTTTTAAGGGAAGAAGAGTCGTGGGAAGCAGGTGAGCATAACAGAGCAATATGAGTGATGCTACCAGGTGCGCATGCATAATCAAACCTGATCATTCATACACAATGCAGACCTGATCATACATACACACGCAAACCTGATCATTCATACACAATTCAGACCTGATCATACGTACACACGCAAACTTGATCATTCATACACAATGCAGACCTGATCATACGTACACACGCAAACCTGATCATTCATACACAATTCAGACCTGATCATACATACACACGCAAACCTGATCATTCATACACAATGCAGACCTGATCATACGTACACACGCAAATCTGATCATACATACACAATGCAGACCTGATCATACGTACACACACAAACCTAATCATACATTCACAATGCAGACCTGATCATACATACACACGCAAACCTGATCATTCATACACAATTCAGATCTGATCATACGTACACACGCAAACCTGATCATACATACACAATGCAGACCTGATCATACAAACACACGCAAACCTGATCATTCATACACAATTCAGACCTGATCATACGTATACACGCAAACCTGATCATTCATACACAATTCAGACCTGATCATACGTATACACGCAAACCTGATCATCCATACACAATGCAGACCTGATCATACGTACACAGGCAAACCTGATCATTCATACACAATGCAGACCTGATCATACGTACACACGCAAACCTGATCATACATACACAATTCAGACCTGATCATACGTACACACGCAAACCTGATCATTCATACACAATGCAGACCTGATCATACATACACACGCAAACCTGATCATTCATACACAATGCAGACCTGATCATACGTACACACGCAAACCTGATCATTCATACACAATGCAGACCTGATCATACGTACACACGCAAACCTGATCATTCATACACAATGCAGACCTGATCATACGTACACACGCAAACCTGATCATACATACACAATTCAGACCTGATCATACGTACACACGCAAACCTGATCATTCATTCACAATGCAGACCTGATCATACATACACACGCAAACCTGATCATTCATACACAATTCAGACCTGATCATACGTACACACGCAAACCTGATCATTCATACACAATGCAGACCTGATCATAGCAGACCTGATCATACACATGCATACATTGCAGACCTGATTACTGCAGACCTGATCATACACATACACGCTTCAGACATGATCATTGCAGACCTGATCACTGCAGACCTGATCACTGCACACCTGATCATACACATGCATACATTGCAGACCTGACTACTGAAGACCTGATCATACACATACACGCTACAGACCTGATCATTGAAGACCTGATCACTGCAGACCTGATCATACACATACAACTAAAGACCTGATCATTGCAGACCTGATCATGCACATACACTCTGCACACAAACTGCAGGCACACAGACGCAGACCTGATCATATATACACACTGCACACAAACTGCAGGCACACAGACGCAGACCTGATCATACATACACACTGCGTGCATCTGCAGGCACACAGACGCAGACCTGATCATACATACACACTGCGTGCAACTGCAGGCACACAGACGCAGACCTGATCATACATACACACTGCGTGCAACTGCAGGCACACAGAGGCAAACCTGACCATACAAACACACTCCGCACAAATTGCAGGCACACAGACGCAGACCTGATTATATATACACACTGCACACAAACTGCAGGCACACAGAGGCAGACCTGATCATACATACACACTGCGTGCAACTGCAGGCACACAGACGCAGACCTGATCATACATGCACACTGCGCACAAACTGCAGGCACACAGACGCAGACCTGATTGTGACGCTGCATCCCGGAAACGACACGTCAGACATCGCTCAAATGGAGTGGTCTACTCAGGACCAGCCGCCTCGCTGCACCAAGTATGACTGGCCGCAAGGTACGAAAGAGTCGGTCAAAGCATTTGTGGGGTTGAAATGCACTTAATATATTCCAGGCCACACTTTCCTGCACCAAGTATGACTGGCCACACGGTACGAAGGAGTCGGTCAAAGCATTTGTGAAATTGAAATGCACGTAATATATTTCAGGCCACACTAACCTGCACCAAGTATGACTGGCCACAAGGTACGAAGGAGCTGGTCAGCATCTGTGTGGGTGAATGCACTAAATACATTTAAACGCTTCAGACCAGTCTTGTGCATCACCTTAAAACCATACGTGTATGCACATTCTTCCTTGCGTCCAGTGCCATACTTTCGCGACAGCACGTTTAAGGAGTGTAAACAAAAACCTGGTACAGAAAAGTCCAGTTACATTTTTTCGTTTCAGCAATTGGTCACTTGCACTTGAATTTCAGTGAGAGGGGGCCACGTGTGCTGTTTGGTTAATATATTAACCAAATTTTTTTCATTGTGTTTTATCTTTTTGGTCACCTGCATTTCTATTTCAGGGAGAGGGGGCTACGCGTGCTGCCTGGTCAAAAATCAATCCTTTTTATTTCTTTCATCAGTTTTGTGATCAAATATCTTCTGTCACCTGCATTTTTATTTCAGGGAGAGGGGACCACGCGTGCTGCCTATTCCAAAACCAATCCTAATTATTTGTGTGATCAGTTTTGTGATCGAGTATCTTCTGTCACTTGCATTTTCATTTCAGGGAGAGGAGACCACGCGTGCTGCATAGCCAAAAACCAATCCCTTTTATTTGTGTGATCAATTGTTTGATTAATTTTTCCCGTCTTCTGCATTTTTATTTCAGGGAGAGGGGGCCACGCGTGCTGCCTAGTCAAAAACCAAGTCCTGCTCCTTCTGGGCTACACCGGCTACGAAAACAAGGTACCGTGTCTCTGCCTCAAATTAGGTTCAGCTTGGCTGTCATAGGCCTGACTTTTTCCTTCCCACATCAGAAGGGTATGTGTTTGATAGCTTGGGCTGCATCAAGTACTGCATACAGTGTTGTGCTACTGTGTGGTGTGTGTGTGTGTGTTTGTGTTTGTTTGTGTGAGAGAGAGTGTGAGTGAGTGAGTGAGAAAGGACGCCGTACTAGAGCAATTTTGACCGTCTAGACTGTCCGTACCGTATTGTACCGTACAGGACGGTGCTAGTACGGTATGTTTATAAAGTACGGTCTGAACCATACAAGGACGGTGCGACTGTACAGCACGATTCTGACCGTAATTTGGCCATTTGGCTCCAATTTCGGCCCAAAACATTTCTTGCCTTTAATTTAAAACATAAATTATTGGACAGGAATCAAGTACTGCGTCTGACTTCGAGTTTCCATGCAAGCCACTACTGGGCCCTTCCCCCGAGCTGATGCAGGCTCAACCCAGCCCCAGGGTCGTCCAGGGAAGCATTGTGTGGCGTCAACACATGAGAGGAGCTTGCGGGAGGTGGAAATGGGAGGTGTTGGGGCGTAGAGGCCATTCTGAGGCCAAAATTGCTCTGGCAGTGCCTGCCCCCGATCTGATGCAGCCCCAACCCAGCCTCAGGGTCGTTCATGGAAGCATTGTGTGGCGTCAGCACATGGGAGGAGCACACCGGGGAGCAAACATGGGAGGTTTAGGGGCGGAGAGGCCATTCTGAGGCCATTTTTGCACTGGCAGTGCCAGCTTGGCACTGTACCGTATTTTATCGTCTAGACGGTAAACTACTGTCACCAAAATACGCTAGGACGCCGTGTTTCAAGAAAAGACGGTCCGTCTGACCATACTAGCACAACACTGACTGCATAGGAAGAATATGTGTGCTTGATAGCCTGGGCTGCATCAAATTACTGCATAGGAAAAATATGTGCTTGATTGCCTGGGCCACACCAAGTACTGCATAGGAAGAATATGTGCTTGATTGCCTGGGCCACACCAAGTACTGCATAGAAAGATTATGTGCTTGATTGCCTGGGCCACACCAAGTACTGCATAGGAAGAATATGTGCTTGATTGCCTGGGCCACACCAAGTACTGCATGGGAAGAACATATGTGCTAACCTGCCTGGGCCACACCAAGTACCGCATAGGAAGAATATGTGCTAACCTGCCTGGGCCACACCAAGTACTGCATAGTGCATAGGAAGGACATGTGTGTTGGTCTGCCTGGGCTGCACCAAGTACTGTATACTGCATAGGAAGGACATGTGTGCTGGTCTGCCTGGGCTGCACCAAGTACTGTATACTGCATAGGAAGGACATGTGTGCTGGTCTGCCTGGTCTGCACCAAGTACATTAACAAACAAGGAAATTTTCAAATAGGAGAGTTGTAAAAAGGAAAGGTGTATGCCTAGGGCTGGCCACAACCATGCACGTAAATGTATGTACGATGCCTGCACGTTTGAAGGTGTATGTGCATATGTATGAATTGTTGAGCAGATCTTTGAATGCCGGAGGAGGGTCTCATTCTCTGTGACTAATTGCCCACCATCTCTGTGACTCTAATTCTCTGTGACTACTTGCCCACCATCTCTGTTACTCTAATTATCTGTGACCACTTGCCCACCATCTCTGTTATTTGATTCTCTGTGACTGCATGCCCACCATCTTCACAGGTCTACCTGCCAGAGGTGCTGTCATTCCAAGTGTCCCTGCCCAAACAGCCACTGCTCCCCTCTCCCTCGTCCGTGAAGCTACTCACCCCACCTTTGATCTCTCGCCCTGAGCCCCTCGTCACCACACCCACTCGACACCAGCCAGGCTCAGAGGTGGGTGTCGTAGGTGTGGCGAGTACGTGCAGCCTATTGCAGGTGTGATAGTGGTCGTGGTTGTGAAAAAAATGTGAGCATTATGTGAGCGCAAAAAGGGGAGCAATACCAGGCTGATGCACAAGTGCGTGTGGGCGTAGTTGTGGCGTGCGCACGTGCCCTGCGGTGTTGGGTTGTGGCGCTCTGCTGGTGTGTCGTCAGCTTCTGGTGCTCAATCAACACAAGCCAGGAGCAGAAGGAATGCGGTCGTGGTTGTGAGCAATGCTATTCCCGTGCAAGGGGAAGAGAGGTCGTGGTTGCGACATGTATGACTTACAATGCAGATTATCGCTCTTTTATTTGCCTTGGTTGTGAGCAACGCTATTCTCGTGCAGGGGAAAGAGAAGTCGGATGTTGATGTTCAGAGCAATTATGATCTTGCGCGTGGGATTGCCAGTGCTTCCTGTTTGCTTAAGGTTAAGAGCAATTGTGATATTGCGTGTGAGTTTGCCAGTGGTTCCTGCTTGTCTGATGCTCAAAGCAAATTGTGATCTTGCGTTTAAGTTTGCCAGTGGTTCCTACTTGCCTGATGCTCAAAGCAATTGTGATCTTGCGTATAAGTTTGCCAGTGGTTCCTACTTGCTTAAGACTAAGGAAAATCACAATCCGTTGCGTGAGCTTGAAGGTGGGGTCTGTGTGCTGCATCGCCGCTCCATGTCTTGCCATTTAGCTGCCACGTTATATTTACTGTGTCCCCCCTTGCTGATGACATCAGCTCACTTTGTGACTGCTGCACATGCAAACCCCATGCTGATGACAGTCACAAATTGTGACTGCTGCGCATGCAAACCTCCATGCCGATGACATCAACTTACTTTGTGACTGCTGTGCATGCAAACCCCATGCCCATGACATCAACTTACTTTGTAACTGCTGCACATGCAAACCCCATGCTGATGACAGTCACAGATTGTGACTGCTGCGCATGCAAACCTCCATGTTGATGACATCAACTCACTTTGTGACTGCTGCGCATGCAAACCCCATGCTAAAAAAAGCTCACTTCGTGACTGCTGCGCATGCAACCCCCACGCTGATGACATCAACTTACTTTGTGACTGCTGCGCATGCAAACCCCACGCCTGCACAGGCCGCCCCTGTGATCCACCATCACCGCACCGTGCGCCACCACATTGCGACCACAGAGCGTGTTCCTGCTAGCCCCATGGTGGAGGGGGGACCTCAGAGAAGGGGCGTGGACGTAAGGATGGAGGAGCAAGATGAGCTGGTGCGCTTGTGTGAGCATCTGTGCGTGTGTGTGCATGTGTGTGTGGGTGGGGGCTAGGGTGGGTGTGAGTGTATGTGTGTGTGTTGTCTGTGTGTGTATGTGTGCGTGTGCGTGTGCGTGTGTGTATGTGTGCATGTGTATGGGTGGGGGTGGGGGTGGGGGTGCGTGCTATTGGGTGTCTGTGTGTGCGTGTGTCTGGTTTATTTGCCTTGCTGGTGTATAAGGCGGGGAGCATATGAGGGCGGCAGGTTTATGTACACTTGGAGCAAAACTTTTTGGTGCACTGATGTGTGGATAAAGCAGCTATGGTGTGTCTTCTCATGGCTCTATTAGTATGACTAGCCCTGGATCTGACCAGTCCTGGATCCTTGCCAATGATGACTCCATGGGTCTGACCAGGGTTGGCCAGAACCATATATATACTACATACGGTGAGTATACGGTATTTTTGGCAGGGAAACCACCAAATATACGGTCGTATACGGTGTATATATACAGTTGTGGCCAACCCTAGGTATGGCTGTATTCATGTTTTGATAGTGAGGGGTTGGAGGACAAGATGTGTGGTAGCATGAAAAAGGTGTCATAAAACAACCTTATGACATCTGTACTTGAAGCTGCATGCAGTTACTAGTTTGGGCAGATGCTGGATGCTTTCTACTCTGATCCATGCGACCAGCCCCTAATAAAACAATTTAAAACACGCACTCTCTGTGGCCCATATTTCAATCCACCCTTGCTGAAGAATTAGCGCTCTCACCCTTCCTGTGACTCAATCCCGTTTTTCTTCACAACAAAACAAGTTTCCATCAACTTGCCCTCTAAATATTGAATCTCTCTCCACTCCTTTGCAACCATTCCACGTCACCCCCACACAAACAGGATGAGTACGACGTCAACAACGCACCCTCTCTGGACCCTGCTTGCATCGCCCGCCAAAGCAGAACAGGGACTGGGAGGCCAGAGGGGGAAAGGGGGAAGATGGCAGCCGGTGGCAGGGGTAGGGGAGGGGACAGGGCGGGCACACGAGGGGCAGCTTCGCCTGTCAGGTGTGTGCGTGTGTGTTTTGTGTATATGTGTATATATGTGTGCATGTTTATGTGTCTGTGTGTCACAAGGGCAGGGCGGGCACACAAGGGGGCAGCTTTGCCTGTCAGGTGTGTGCGTGTGTTTTGTGTCTGCGTGCGTAAATGTGTGCATGCTTGTGCGTATGTGTGTCACGGGGGCAGGGCGGGAAGAGGGGGCAGCCTCGCCTGTCAGGTGTGTGCGTGTGTGTTTTGTGTCTGTGTGTGTATGTTTGTGTGCATGCTTGTGCGTATGTGTGTCACGGGGGCAGGGCGGGCACACAAGGGGGCAGCCTTGCTTGCTAGGTGTACGTGTTTCGCATATGTGCGTGTGCATGTGCATGTGTGTATGCGTGGGTTTGTCTACCTGACTCCTGGCTCCTGTTTTTGTCAGTTACACAGATACTGATATTGCGAGCAAACATGGCCTGCGCAGCACGCACACACAACCACACACACACACACACAAACAAACATACGCACACCCTTACGCGTAATTGAGGAGTTCTTGCACAGATCTTTGGCTCAAGCTGCCTTCCTATAACTGGCTCAAGTTTTCTTTTGTGTTTGCCCAGATTTTGATCTACCGCATCTTGACTGCGCTTGCACTTTTGTGCTGCGGCTCCTGCGTTGTGCTTCCTCGTCTTCAGCGCTTGACCTTACCTTCTGTTACTAGAGATTTTTCATCATTCCCTTACTAGCAGGTTCAGCCGGAACCATACATTTATAGGTATATACGGTGTACATGCGGTATTTTTAACAGGGAAGTCACCATACATACGGTCATATACGGTGCAGATATACGGTTCTGGCCAACCCTACTTACTAGCTACACTCCTCCAAAGCGGAACGTTATTTCACATGCAAAGTTGCAGCTAGACAGCGCAGGCATTGACACAAACATCTGCGCAGAGCCCTTGTGTGTGTGTGTGTGTGTGTGTGTGTGTGTGTGTGTGTGTGTGTGTGTGTGTGTGAGTGTGTGTGATCTGCATAAGGCATCAACATAGCGAGTGAGGAGTTCCTCTGCCTTCTCCATTTCCAGCTCCACGTGTTCAAGTTTTAGTTCCCCTTTAAAAACACAAAAGCCTCCAGCCTGGCAGGGCTGCTCAACCTGGATCCGAATTAAAAAGATGACTGCTGCACTCAAAACTTTGTTAGCATACCAAAGTGGCACTGCAGCCAGGTTGTGCTCTTGTCGTGATAAGCTACTTAACTACTAGAATGGTTACAATGGTTACAATGGGGGGTGACCTTCAGCCAGGTTGTTTGGCTGATCGGCTGCTGACTGGTCTCGGCCAGCCACAAAGAAATCCATAAGCTCACAAATAAGAGCTCCTAGACGAGTGCACTGACGTGTGTAACGTACGAGTGTTCATGGCTGGAGTCGAGGACCTCCCCCTTGTGCATCCACAACTCGTCGCGATGTTTCACATGTCATAGTCACAAGGCTGTGGGTCGACGCGCGTGGCAGGCACAGGCCAACGCGCATGTTAGTCACAAAGCCTGCAAAGGGCCTCATAACTATGACGCGCATGTGTCAGTAACAATGCCTGGAAAAGGCCTCACAGCAATGACGCGCATGTGTTAGTCACAGTGCTTGCAAACGGCCTCACAACAACGACGCGCAGGTCACCGCCTCGAGATGGTATCTGTGGTGTGGAGAGTGGGTCCCCAGGAGAGGGAGGATGGAGGCTGTCTAAAAGCGCAAACCTTGTGCCTCATGCTACGCTAGTACCACACGTGCCAGTGAGTGTGTGTGTGTGTGTACGTGGCTGTGTGTGTGGCTGTGTGTTAAATGACTATGTTGGTGGGGTGGTGAGCAATGTTTCATGTGTTGTGTGGCTGTGGCTGTGGCTGTGGCTGTGGCTGTGGCTGTGGCTGTGGCCGTGGCCGTGGCTGTGTATGTGTGTGTGTATGGCTGTGTTTAATGGCTGTCAGTGGGGTGATGGGCAATGTTGTATTTGTTGTGTGGCTGTGGCTGTGTATGTGTGTGTGTGTGGCTGTGTCTGGCTGTGTGTGCAATGGCTATGTTGGTGGGGTGGTGAGCAATGTTATATGTGTTGTGTGGCTGTGTGGCTGTGGCTGTGTGTGTGGCTGTGTGTTCAAAGGCTATGTCGGTGGGGTGATGAGCAATGTTACATGTGTTGTGTGGTTGTGGCTGTGTATGTGTGTGTGTATGTTTGTGTGTGCGGCTGTGTGTTCAATGGCTATGTCGGTGGGGTGATGGGCAATGTTATATGTGTTGTGTGGCTGTGTGTGTGGGGGGGGGGGAGGGGGGGCTGTGTGTTCAATGGCTGTGTTGGTGGTGTGGTGAGCACTGTTTTATGTGTTGCAGACTTCCCAAGAATGCAAACCTTGTTGTTGCGCAAGCAGCTGTTTGTGAAAAAGAAAAAAGAAAAAACTATGCAGGCAGTGAAAGCCACTCCCCACATTAATTAAGGAAAAGGAGCCACTTTTGTACCGAGTAAGCTGTTTGTGCTGTATGCTGAGTAGGAATGCACATGATTTGTGTCAAAAGGCTATGCTGAGGCCACACATGTTAGTTAGTGTGTGTGAGTGGTGTGTCGGTGGCATGATGTATGAAAGGGGTTTAGGAAAAGAGAGGCACAAAGATACAAGGCCACCCAGATGACATGCACCTGCTCATGCACACCCATGAGCAGTTGAATACTTTGCACAGGCGCTGCTCTCGGCAAACTGCCAAGCAGCAAATGCCAGGATCCCCCCAAGCTTGCATCACTCACGCACAAGTGCACATGCCTGTGTATGGTGTGTGCGCAGACGGATGCAGCTCTGGCTGGTCGCCATGCAGCGAAACGTCAGCGCACTGGCAAGTCTCCAAGCCCTGACGGTCGATTAGGAATTGCAGGCCACAAATCTGGCACCGGGGCTTCACCTGCTGGTGCGTGCGTGCGTGTGTGTGTGTGTGTGTGTGTGTGTGTGTGCATGCGCAGGGGTGCCTGCTTGCTGCTTGCAGAAGCTCGAATACTTTGTGGTGTGTGTCTGTCCTTGCTTCCTTGGCTTCGAGTACGTGCATTTTGCTTCAGAGCCAAGAACTGAGGTTTTTTTAATCATGAAAATGGAGGCCTTCGAATGAAACTTTCTTAGGGTTGGCCAGAACCGTATGTATATACCGTATATGGCCGTATATTTGGTGATTTCCCTGCCAAAAATACCGTATATAAACCGTAAATATATGGTTCTGGCCAACCCTAAACTTTTTGCGTCAAGCAGGCTACATAACGTGCAGCTGTAATCAGACGGGCACCAACGTGTGTACTATGTGTTAAATTTTTATAATTAATTGTCGGTGTGCAGGGTTTGAAGTTGGCCTGCCAAGCATATAGTTAGGGCTGGCCAGAACCGTGTATGTACACTGTATACGACTGTGTATTTTGTGATTTTTTTGCCAAAAAGACAGTATGTACACCGTGTAAATGTATAGTTCTGGCCAACCCTAACTATGAGCTTAGCAGGCCGACTTTAAATTCTCGCACACCAACAACTATAAATTAATGAATTTAAGGCAGGAGCAGCGGCGGCAGCTGCCCGGCCTGCTTTTAGTCCTGCAGCTTACATCAGTAGGGATTCATTTTGTTTTAGCTTGGCGACCTGTTATAGCAGACTGGTGGTTTCTTCAGTCAGTAATAGTGGCATGCCATACTTCATTCCAATGTTATTTGCAGACAAGGCAGCAGCAGCGGCAGCTGCCCAGCCTGCTGCTGCTCGGGGGAGGAAGCCCGCTGATGCACAGACTGGGAGAGGTGGTGCAGTGGGCAAGCAGGTTTGTTGCATGTTTGTTAGTATGCTGGTGCATGTGTGTTTGTATTCACGTGCAAATTTGCATGTTGAAACTTATTTATGTTCAGGTCTGTGTGGAATTTCCAACCAGTAGGTCTATTGCGGTGTATCTTAGGCGCAAACTAGTTAGTGCAATTCGTTTATGCTGATGCATAACGTTCTGAAAAAATGCCAATTGAGACTATGAAGCCGTTTTTCCATTTACCGCCCTTTCCCCCCTCTCACACACACACTCTCAAACACACACACACACACACACACACATCCAGGTGGAGCGGCTGCAAGCGGACGTGCATCGATTGCAGGAGGAGCTGAAGCGCTCCAAGCAGGCAGAGCATGCAGCCCTGGACAAGGCAAACGACTTTAGCCTTGCACTGGACCTGCAGAGGTCTAAGCACGAGGTGGGTACTGATTTCCTGCGAGTTTGGCCAAAACTGCCTGATCTGACACATTTCGTGTGTGGAACATGTTTAGGGTTGGCCAGAACCGTATGTATACATACATATACACTTTATATTTGGTAAAAACACCGTATATATACAGTGTTGTGCACCTGACGCTTGACGGCGTCAATGGTAAATGACGCTGACGGCGTAATTTATGTCAAATTGACGGTGAAAATAGTAAATTACGCCGTCAATCGTCAGAGTTTAGTAACGGTAAACGCCGTCATTTACGATCGTTATTTACGGTAACATTTTTGAATGACGCCGTTATGCACAACACTGTATATATATGGTTCTGGCCAACCCTAAACATGTTCCAATGGGCACCTACTCAGTCCTGGTAAACCCTCTGCATGCATTATGGAAGGGTGCTTGCCTGTGAGTGCTAGGCTGCCCTTCTCCGGGTTGAAACAGCAACTATTTATTTGTTTCATTGCTGTGGAGTTTATTTGTTTCCTTGCTGTGGAGCCTACACATGCGAGGGTTGGTGGCTGTCTGTGAAGGCTGGGTTTCTATTACCGTCCCTGAGAGCTCTTTTAAAAGAATTGGGTGTATCACTACAGACTTAAGTCCCGTCTGCAAAACACGGGCACAAGTGCTTTTCTTCTTCGGTCTTGTGGATTCAGTGGGTCGAGATTCAAGATGACAGCAGCATACGTTTGTACTGAGTTTGGTTTACGCTCACTTTCTTGTCTGCTAATATTTTCGTTTTTCATACCAAGCAGATCTTGTTTAGCGGCTGCATAGATCTCCCCCTTTTCCCCCCTTCTTTGCTTGCTAGCAACTGCCTGCCCTATTTCAGCCTGGAATCGGTTCACTGCGCCTGTTTGCCCACTCATTGAAATCGATCATTGGAAAACATTCATAGGATCTGGCTTATTGGAGTCGGTTCATTGAAATCGGTTCATTGGAATCGGCTCACTGCGCCTGTACATCCACTCATTTCACTCTCCTTCACTCAAACATAGAGGGAACTTGAGAGGCTGTGCGTGAAGGTCGCAGAGAGGGATTCCATTTTGCAATCCAAGGCACGGGAGCTTGAGAGCACGCAGCAAGCTCACGGGGAGGTTTTGCACCAGGCAAGTGTGTGCGTGGTGTAAATGAATATCAAGTCTACGCATGAATGAATGCAGGAGACCACGCAGGAAACAATCACACAGAGAGATGGGTCACCAGGCACTGTGCTTGTTGGTTGATACATGGAATGTCTGCGCCAGAATTGGTTTTGAGGAGTGAGCAGCAATTGTTCGAAGAGGTTGGAAATTGATGACAAGGAGCGAGCAGCAATTGTTTAAAGAGGCTAGGTGCCAGGCAAATGCGCACACCATTACATTGGTCCGTCGTTTCAGACGATTTTTCCAATCTGGGATCTGGAAAGCGTCATGGTTGCACTTGATTGTTATGTTAGAAGGAGCCTGTTAAAACTTTCTGTGTGTTGCGTTGAGAATAGCTGGAAACTGTAACATTTGTGGAATCTAAACTCAATTTTAGTTGTTTCATATTCATGTAGTTTCAAGCAAGTAGTTTTAGGTACAGAGGCTCTGTAGATCCTATGAGCAAATAAAATGCAGGCACATGAAGTGGCTCATCTTTCAATGAACTAGCCAGTTAATTGTGGGCCTGCCCAGACAGGCTCTTTCATGGATCAATGAGCACTTGTGCAGGCACGTGTAGTGGCTCTTCTATGGATGAACTAGCCAGTTAATTGTGGGCAAATAGACAGGCTCACTCATGGATCAATGAGCACTTGTGTAGGCACGTGTAGTGGCTCTTCTATGGATGAACTAGCCAGTTATTTGTGGGCAAATAGACAGGCTCACTCATGGACCAATGAGCAAGTACATAGCTAGGATCGCAATGCTTTACGAGCTGATGGACATGGCCTTGAGCCAGACATTAAGTGCTTTGGGAAACAAACCGATGCCATTGATAAGTCCGGACAATAAACAACACCCATACAAGCACACGTCAACACGCAACATACACACACATGCACCTACGCAACACACATGATCCATACACAACATACACACACACACTGCTTTTTGTCTGTACAGGCCAAGGAATTGGAGCAGAGAGTGGACCTGATACAGCACGAGAAGCGCGACCTCATGGTAGAGACCGCAAAGATTAATCAAGAGTACACGCTGCTGAACAGACGTTGCAAGTGAGTCCTTTTAAAAAGCATGATTAAGATTGGCTAGAACTGTATACTTGCACCGTATATGACCGTATGTATGGTGATTTCCCTGCTAAAAATACCGTATGTACACCGTATATACCTATGAATGTATGGTTCTGGCCAATCCTAAGCATGATTGATGGATGCTGCAAGAAACCACAAAGACGGACCAAGTCTGTACGCTGCTCAGCAACCAGCGCAAATAGGTCCTTTTTACAGGATAATTGATGATTGATGCAATTCAACTGTCGGCAAAGAGCAGAGAGCAGGAGAAAAACAAGAACAAAAATTGCTCGACAGACGATGCAAGTAAGTACATCGAATGGGGCAAACGGGTTTTTGAATGATTAAAAGTCAGGCCCTCCATTCCCAGCCAAATTTGGGGCCCTCGTCGTATTTGAATAATTCAAGGTAGTAAGAAACAATATACGAAACACTTCTGCGACAAAAAAAAGGGTATGGGGTCTGCTGTGTGCGTCGGGGGCTGGATGTGTGCCGTTTCCCTGCCAAATTAGCTAACTATAGTGACATGAGTGCAGAAGTGCATGTCCAAGCATAGTTATCCCCTTGTTTTGTTTCCAGGTAGTTTTTAGGTTTGACCTTAGCCGTGGGGCCAAAAAAGAGGAGGGCAAAATATTTGCTCCAAAGGACTTAGTGTGTGGGCTTGTTTGCTAGGCAAATATGTGCATTAAAAACAATTATGGAAGCACGGTGTTTGGACTCCAACTGAGTACTAGGAGTAATTCCCAGAGGTGTTCTGCCAAGTTTTATGGTTTGGGATGCTGGGGGTGGGCCATGGTGAACAGTGACAGGTGGGAAGTAAACACAACACTTCAGGCTTTGCCGGAAGGCCCTGGGCGCAACCTGTTTCTCTGGAAAGGCACGGACAAAGAAATCATAAAAACTCAACTAATCAGATTTACGAGGGAAGGCCAGGCAGACAATTGTTTAATAAGTTGAACCTGTTTATATGTTCAAGTGAGCCCAGCAAAACAATTTGCGACCCCAAACGGTTCAGTGGTTGATGCCTGATTGTGAATCGTACTTTTCCCTGCCAAAAGAGGGTTCAAAACCGGACCTTCACCCCAGACCCCCGGACCTTCACCAAAATGTCAGGAATATTATTAGAAAACCCCTGGTAAGTTGCTGGCACCGGGGAGAAACTTTTGGTAATCCACTTTCTGACAGGGATTTCCACCCTGCACACCTGAGCACTCAATTGCACAAACTGAGTGTGCAGGGGTGCTTAGATATGTCTAACTAAGGCTCCCGACTACTCCGACTACTTAAAAGTGGAAAAGCATGCAGGTTCGTTTTAGCAAACAGGCATGGTGGGCCTGATTAAAAGCAATTCCAAAAAGTTTGCGCTGCTAAAGCTAATCAGAGGTGCTCGTTGCGTAAAGGTAATTCATGCTAGGTAGTTCAAGCTAGGTAATCCACGCTAATACGTTTTTATGTCTCTGACAGAGATTAAGTAAGTCATTATACAGGAGTATGATCAGGTACGACAATGAATTGGTGGTATGAAATGATGGGCTTAGAACGGGGTGCTTGGAAATTGCTGTTGGGAGTATAGGAATAGACAACACAGTAGGATTGGCCAGAACTGAGACATATATATTTGTTTACATACACCGTATATTTGGTGATTACTAAGCCAAAAAAGTGATTGCCAAGCCAAAAACACCATATGTACATCGCATATATCCAGAGGGGACTATCTGACCCCCAAAATGGGGGTGTTATTCAAATGTGCCCCCATTGGCTACAACTAGACTTGGTTTCATATGGCTCCATTGCAGTTAAATTTCTTGTAGCCAATGAGGGCACTTATGCCTAATCGGCCGAGGCGTGAACCCCACTTTTCACCACAAAATCTTCACAGCAGGCCACCCACCATTCCAAATCACATGATTTCTGGTAGTATGAAGTCTTTGTAACAAACAAATATCATTGCAACAAAAATGGAGTGAAAAGGTGAAGTGGTTGGTGATCTAAGCCAACATATGCTGTTTTCCCATGCAAAGTCACTCTATTAGGGTTTTGGTGGTCAGCGTGGGCTTTCAGCCCAGCAAATTTGCACACAGAGCAACCCACATGTATCTAAGCACATCATCGTGTAACTCATAACTCCAGCTTCAATTTAGAGCAAAAATGGTCCCAATCAAATAAAGGAGCAGTGAATGGCCGGCTTCTGAGTGCAAAAAAGGCACATATTTGGACATTTCCCCAGTTGCCCCCCTCTGGCATATATCTGGTTCTGGACAACCCTACGTATACGCGTACATGTAGGAACGGTATGTCCTGCAGGGGAATACCGTGCATACGGTCTTTTACGGTGTACATATACTGTTCTGGTCAACTCTACATAACAGCAATGAATTGGTAGCATGGTATGATGGGCTTAGAACGGGGTGCTCGGATTTTGCTGTTGAAAGCATGGGAAAAGGCAAAACAGCAAAAAAGGCATGGATGTCCATCAGGAAACTTCAGGGGGGTTGATAAACCTCCGGTTTCCCTTCACCCCAAATTTCTGTTTGTGCGCGACGCCCTCAGCTGGTTTCCCCCAAAGTGAAGAAATGTGTGGGTAAATAAGCGTAAATTTGCCTGGGCTGCTGGCGCAGCCCAAGCTTTCGAGCATTCAGGCTCACAGCAACGTCAATTTATGCGTGCAAACGACAAGCACAGACTAGAGGCGCATCCGTGCATCCATGTGCGCATGCACATGCGCCACAGGCAGTTTTACGCAAACAAAATATGAACAAGTCCCACCATTCTTAAGTACTTGCAACGCACTGACATACACGCACCTGTGTGTCTGCTTGAACATGCACATTACAGGCACAAACCAGGCTTAAGTAAACATATGCTTCATGAAATAAAAACTCCATAATTACCCCATAACACCGTTCCTCAGAAATCATGTCATAAGCAATGGTACTGAGGTGTGTGTGTCACGCAAAAACTGCAGTGTAAAGCACATGAATTACAGTCCTTGCAGTGCAGCAGCAATGAAATGCTACCGTACATGTCATGCACAATGGTACTGAGGTGCGTGTGTCATGCAAAAACTGCAGTGTAAAGCACAGGAACTACAGTCCTTGCAGTGCAGCAGCAGTGCAATGCTACTAAACATGTCATGCGCAATGGTTCTGAGGTGCATGTGTCACGCAATAACTGCATTGTAAAGCACATAAACTACAGTCCTTGCAGTACAGCAGCAGTGATTGCTACTTTACACTCTTGTCTTTTACCTGTGATCCTCTGATGTTGCTCCATCTTTTTATTTCCTTGGTGATGAATCCCCCGCCTCATGATGCTGACAAAAAACAATCAATTTACTTGAAAGTTGGCGCAGGCAGGTTTGTCCTAAATAGCGTGTTCAAGGTTTTTTTGTTACGACCCCACCACTTCACGCAGTGATGCTGAGGTGCGGGCTTCCAACGCAGAAGCCAAGATCTCATCCCTGGAAATCGACCTTCGGCGTAACCACTTAGCAGCAAAGGCTGAGCTTGATGAAGTGCGCAACCAACTGATTCAGAAGCAGGTGCGTGTTTCTTTGCGACGCCTGATCCAGAAGCAGTTGCGTGTTTCTTTGCGACAGCTGGTCCAGAAGCAGTTGCGTGTTTCTTTGCAAAAGCTGATCCAGAAGGAGGTGCTTGGTTCTTTGCGACAGCTGATTCAGAAGCAGTTGCGTGTTTCTTTGCGACAGCTGGTCCAGAAGCAGTTGTGTGTTCCTTTGCGACAGCTGATTCAGAAGCAGTTGCGTGTTTCTTTGCGACAGCTGGTCCAGAAGCAGTTGCGTGTTTCTTTGCGACAGCTGGTCCAGAAGCAGTTGCGTGTTCCTTTGCGACAGCTGGTCCAGAAGCAGTTGTGTGTTCCTTTGCGACAGCTGGTCCAGAAGCAGTTGCGTGTTCCTTTGCGACAGCTGGTCCAGAAGCAGTTGCGTGTTTCTTTGCGACAGCTGATTCAGAAGCAGTTGCGTGTTTCTTTGCGACAGCTGGTCCAGAAGCAGTTGCGTGTTCCTTTGCGACAGCTGGTCCAGAAGCAGTTGCGTGTTCCTTTGCGACAGCTGGTCCAGAAGCAGTTGCGTGTTTCATTGCGGCAGCTGATTCAGAAGCAGTTGTGTGTTTTTTTGCGACAGCTGGTCCAGAAGCAGTTGCGTGTGTTTTTGCAAAAGTTGATGCAGAAGCACTTGTGTGAGTAACTGTGTGTGTAAGTCTCTACCCCATCGTTCGATGTTGTGCATTTCGGTGATTGGCCGACTGATTAGAAGCAGAATAAATTTTGTGTGCCAATGATCCACCTTCATCTGATGCAGGTGGGTTTATGCGTTAATATTCCTGCACCAGACAACTTGTTAGCTTTCTACTGCCAGGAAGTTCAAATTTTCTGCATTGATTTCCACACCCAGCAATGATGAATAGGCAAGTTGTGATGACGCATGAACCAACAAACAGTAGGGTTGGCCATAACTGTATATGTACACCGTGTATGACCGTATGTATGGTTATTTCCCTGCCAAAAATGCCGTATATACACCGTATGTATGTATGGTTCTGGCCAACCCCAATAGTAAGAGTAGAGGCGTGGCAGCTGGGCAGCCAAGGACTCCCTTACCAGGTGGATTTGATCCTGTGACTTTTAAGAGTCTGGTCGTGCAGAACGACAACGGACCTCTGGGCTTACAGGGCAGCTCCCCAAATCCAAATCCAGCCAGACAATTCCAATACGGGCACTTCAGAGGCTTTTACCACCCAAATTAGGAAGCTACACATTTCCATCTCCGAGCTCCAAGGTTTAAAGCGACAGGCCAGGAAGACAGAGAGAAGCTTGTTTTGCGCAGCTCCCAGGCCACGTACAAAATTACACTCAATCTGTGTGTAAGGTCATCATGATGATCCCATTTGTTCACACTCTTTTTTGTTTGCTCGCAATTCCTGTGGATGCAGTTGAGCTACGAGAAAGTGCAGTCGTCGTACGACACTTTAACAGACCACCAAGCAAAGTAAGTGAAAGGAGATTAATTTTTAAATTTGAAATCACCGCTTCTAATGGTAGTGTCGTCTGCTCATGCATGAGCATCGTGAGCTGCAACAAGACGCAGCGCCGCCCTTCGCAGTGGTCCTGTATTCCATGATAATATTAGTTGAGAGTTTGTGTTCATTCTGCGTGCAACATACAATCCTTCTAGTCCTCTAATGCCCTCACTCATGCATGCTCACTCATAATGCTCACTCATTCGCACTCATAATGCTCACTCATGCTCATTCATATGATTGCTCACTCATAATGCTCACTCACGCATGCACGCGCACATTTTAACGCTACTTGACCACACAAAAGAGTTCGGAATACTGAACTAGCGTTGAAGTCAGAGTTCTGGCAACAGATACAGGTATGCGATCACAAACGTACGCATGTACACATGCGTGCACAGGAGCATGGCACGCACCAGTGAACTGCAAGACCAGATCATCCGTCAGCAGAACGATGCCAGTGAAGCCAAGAGCAGATTCACAGCGCAGCTTGTGGAGTTGAGCACGCAGCGAGACTCAGAGCGGCGAGCAGCTGAGGTTGCGATGGCGGAGGTGAAGAGCTTGCAGCAGCGAAATGGGGCGTTGGAGCACACCATTGGCAGGCAGAATGTAAGTGCGCTTGTGTAGATAATTCAGATTGCAGAGTGTTTTAGATAGTGGTGAAAGAACCGCGATATTGCAGCAGCGGGATGGGGCACAGGTAGCATGCTTTGGGAAGACAGGATGAAAGCATTCAGGGGCGCTTGCTTTGCTTCTGTGCGGTGTTGGAGCACACCAAAGGCAGGCAGAATGTAGATGTGTTTGTTTAGGTAATTGAGATTGCAGAGTGTTATGGATAGTGGCGAAAGGACCGAGAACTTGCAGCAGCAGAATGGGGCACCGGTAGCATGCTTTGAGAAAACAGAAGCAAGTATGTGGGGGCGCTTGCTTTGCTTCTGATCAGGAGCAAAACAAGCATATCCCCAAATACTTGCATTTTAAGTCTGGTGAATGATAAGGTGGGAGGTCTAGGGCCTTGCATTTTTCAGCCGCAGAATGGCGCAGGCAACGAGCGTGCATGCTCATTTAAGGACTTTTTTGTTTCGAATCCATGGGATCTTTGTGTCAAGATCTGTAACGACACTGGTGCCCTTTGCCCTTCGCTCTTGCTGGTGCTTCTGCAGGCTGCGGTGGAAGATTTACATCGTCAGCTGTCGACCGCCACAAACGAGCTGACCGCCCTCAGGACCAGCCAGCGCGTGCTGAGGGAGGAGCTAGATGTGTTGAAGAATAAGCATGAGCAGCTCGTCAAGGCAGGCGTGGAAATAGCACAGGTGGGGATTTTTATAGCGGAGTGGGTTTTCCCCTGTGGACATTGCACAGGTCTACATGCTAGGGAGAAAAGTCCCTGTGTTTGCACTACAGACTTATTTATCACAGTAATTCAAAAATGCTGTGCTCTGTGCTGACCTTCTTACTCCGTATTCCCCCTCTTACTCCATGCTCCACATATGCATAAACATACGCACATGCAGAGGCACACACACAAACACACACACACATTCAGACACACACACACACACACACACACACACACACACACACACACACACACACACACACACACACACATTCAGACAGAAACACAACACACACTTGCAGGACCTGCGTGGCTCGTTAGAGCAAGCGCTGCACGCTCAAAACCATATTCAGACACAACACACAGCACACACACTCGCAGGACCTGCGTGGCTCATTATAGCAACCGCTGCGCTGCACCCTCAAGACCACATTCAGACACAACACACAGCACACACATTCGCAGAACCTGCGTGGGTCATAAGAGCAAGCGCTGCATGCTCGAGACCACATTCAGACACAACACACAACACACACTCGCAGGACCTGCGTGGCTCATAAGAGCAAGCGCTGCACGCTCGAGACCACATACAGACACAACACACAACACACACTCGCAGGACCTGCGTGGCTCATTAGCGCAAGCGCTGCACGCTCGAGATCACATTCAGACAGACACACACACACACACATACACACACATTCGCAGGACCTGCGTGGCTCGTTAGAGCAAGCGCTGCACGCTCGAGACCGCAGCGTTGTGTTTGAGGAAGAGGACGCGCGGATGCAGATGCTGGAACACCAGCAGCAAGCGCGGCAGCAAGCAGAGCAGCAGGCGCAGCATTACATCGAAGCCCACCATCAACGCATGCAACAGCAGCAGCAGCAGCAGCAGCAGCAGCAGCAGTCCTTGCAACAGACAGAGCTGCAGTTGCCGGCTCTGCCCCAGCCGCCGCCCCAGCCGCCACTGCTGCAGCAGCAGCAGCATGTTCCCCGCCAGGCATCATCTTCACCCTTGCATGTACTGGGCCCGCCCCCTCAGATTGTTTGTGCACTCCCGTCATCATCCTCGGGTGCCGCTGAACCTTCAACTACTGTAACTTAAGAACAGCTTGCAAGCTGGGCAGCTTGCTTGTCTGTAAAAGTAACCTGCTTTTTTGTAACCTTTTTTTTTCTCTCTGTTTCTGAATTCTGTGTGATTTTTACTTGACTGATCACCTTTGACTGACCTACATGCAAGAACCACAAAAAGATGGGATGCTTACTGCTCGACCATCATTCATATTCTTGACAGCTAATTGCAGAGACGTAGAGGCTTGCGACCACCGCATGTGTTTTTAATGTCCTTAACCTTAACAAATGAATTATGCTTACTGGTCCGTCAGACATTTCAGTAGAGAGAGTCGGGTGAGATGGTTCTTGAAATCAACAGTGGTTGAAATGCGCTTAGATATTTACCAATCAACCGCTGCCAAACTTGTGCACCCCATACGTATTATTTCTAGTACTGATATCAACCATCATTAGGAGCCGGTTTCAGGTCAAGCCTGCAACCCTTCTGATCTCCACTGATCTCTTTCTTATAATTCTATTGGTGGTGGATTTTACCAGGAATTTACGGTACCTGGCACCTAAGTGGCTCCTTTTGCTTACTTAATGTGGAGGGTGGTTTTCGTACATAGTTACAATGGGGGATGACCTTCAGCCAGGTTGTGTGTGTGTAAGCACATGCAACTACATCTGCTTTGTGTAACCAAGAGGCAAGCGCTACCTTCGTGCCGCTCCCAAATTGGATGGAAAGCAGCACCAAGTTGAACACATTTCACGAAACCTGCACCGACAACAAGGATGTTTGCACTATTCTTGGTAATATCCCAAAGATAAAAGCATGCGACATACCACTCCTTTACCAGCAAAGCAAAACACCACCCTTGCCAGAAGCAGCATGGGGCACCGTAAGTGGTCTGGAACAAAGCAGCCAAGGAACAACTTGTTACAACAACCCGGCTGAAGACAATATCATACAGTGATTGTAACCATTATAACCAAAGTTTTGCCAAGACTGGTTAAAATAGCAGGCTCCACAAGCAAAAACTCAACAATAGACTTATGAAAGCGTTAACTGAAAGAAAAATTGCCCACGGAGTAGGCCTTGTCACGCCCAATCGTTGGCAGCGACGAATCGTGTGACGGAGCAGTTAAATTGGTTGACAGTTGAGAGTTTCTTTATGTCTTGTTCAATAAGCTGGATGGCCAGTCTTATTGATAACCTTTATCTTCTGGAATTGATAATTTTGGCAATCAATTGACAACATGTGAACTCTATGAGGTACCATTAGAGGGGATCCTCAAGAGACCCTGTGCCGTGTAAGGTCTCCAATTCTATTTGTTCGTTCGTTTAGCGATGTTAATATGTAAACCACATTGAGGTCGAGGTCCGTCTGAGTCATGGGTCCCAGCTCCGAGAAGGAGCAGCAGTGTGACAACCACGCGAAGCTGAGTAGACAGATACATGTGTGCAAAGAGCGCAAGGGCATGAGCCAGAGAACTGGTAGAAGCATTAGGGAACTCACTCCTCTGCCGGATGGTTTTTCCACCTTGAGGCCTATCATGGTCCGAAGGCGCAACCATATATCAATAGATGTGCTGAGTCTTATACTTTGCAGTGACCGTAATTTGATCTGACAGCCTTCACCGATGGGAGTTGTGTCACAAACAAAGAAACTAGTATCATTCAATTAATTGGAGCTGGAGTGTCGCAACACTGTCAACCCGCCCAACAAAATTACCGCAGCAAATTCTGGAGGCACAAGCATCAACAAGCCATAATCAGGGCCGCTTGCTTTGCAGATGCTTAACGAAAATGCCACTGAAGTGCCTTTTAAAGTGTGATCACAGTGGGCTTAAATACTGTTACTTAAAAGTGTTCAAAACGTTAAAAATGTCCCCTCCGAGTAGCGTCGGAAAAGAGTGGGCTGTTGTAGGCGGCTTGAATCAACTAGAATCAACCACGAAATTGCCAGTTGTTTTAACACGGGGTGCGAGTACAAAAATGGCTATTTCAACCATAGTTGAATTCAATTTGTTTCAACTAGAAAAATGGTTGAATCAACTACGGTTGATTTCTGGATGAAACAATTTGTTTTCATCTCTAGTTGATCTCTGGTTGAAACAAGCCTGATATATCTGCGATGGTTGATTCAACTATGGCTGTTTCAACACGGGGTGCGAGTAGAATTCTGGTTGAATCAACCATCGTTGATCTCTGGTTGAAACAATTTGCTTTCATCTCTAGTTGATCTCTGGTTGAAACAAGCCTGATATATCTGCGATGGTTGATTCAACTATGGCTGTTTCAACTCGGGGTGCGAGTAGAATTCTGGTTGAATCAACCACGGTTAATTCCTGAATGAAACAATTTGCTTTCATCTCTAGTTGATCTCTGGTTGAAACAAGCCTGATACATCTGAGATGGTCGATTCAACTACGGCTGTTTCAACTCGGGGTGCGAGTAGAATTCTGGTTGAATCAACCACGGTTGATTCCTGAATGAAACAATTTGCTTTCATCTCTAGTTGATCTCTGGTTGAAACAAGCCTGATACATCTGAGATGGTTGATTCAACTATGGCTGTTTCAACTCGGGGTGCGAGTAGAATTTTGGTTGATTCAATTGCAATTGATCTTCAGCTGAAGCAGGTTGAGTTCATTTGCTGTTCATTAACAATTGAAACAAAGGAACTTGAATGTTCTTGATCACTCGCTATTGTACTCCAGGTGCAACCAGAAATGAAGTGGAATGGCTGGTGTGTTGATGAAATGAGTGCATGCCTGAAGTAAAAAACAAATGTATCACCATTAATTATAAATCAATGGCGCAATATGTACATGGAACGAGCGTGCAACAGTGCGTCTTGGACGAACTTAGTGGAGCATCTGTGGCTCAGTGCACTCAACATGTCATGTATCACCTATTAATCCATTGAAATCCCTGACATCCTCAAACTCAGCCTCAGCATTCTTGCCTTCCACTTTCACTGATTGCACCACCTCCCATCCACCAAACCCAGCCACCTCAACTTCCAGCTGCTGCATCATCTCCCCCCATTTGGGCTCACGCTGCTGTCCCCGCTGCCTCTCTTGGAAGGGATCGATCATGCGCATCTTGATCTGCAAGGAATTTGGTCAATGATGGGACAAAATGTTTAACAACGAACTCAAGGACTGCGCCCACATCTGTCATCCAATTCCACCTTGCAAACAGTTGCCTGCTATGAATGGTCTGTTCTCCTCCAAATTTGTTTATGCCAGAAAAGAAAAAGAAAAACTGCGCAGGCAGTGAAAGCCACTCCCCACATTAATAGGATTAATAGGAAAAGAAGCCACTTTTCTTTTGGTACCAAGTACCGTAAAGCTCCTTCACTGCAAAAAGGAAAGGAAAAATCAATGGGGATCAAGAGGGTTGCAGGCTTGGCCTGAAACCGACTCCTGATGAGAGTTGATAACAGTACTGGAAAGGACACGTCTGGTGTGGACAAATTTAGCAGCGAAGTTCACAGAGTGCACATGGAGCTTAGAGGCAAGCTTCTCAACTCTTTGAGAATCGAGACCCAGATCCTTGAAAGGTTTCAGAGTGTGAATGTTGTAGATGATGCCGCCCACACCCAAAAGGATGATGTGGAGAGTAACAGAGGCTCCTTGGAATGTTGCAAAAGTCTTTGTGCTCTTCCTTTGCGGCGTTCAGCTGGTTCTGAGGTCTGGTGTCCTCACATTACTTGATCTCAACAAGGGTGGATGTTACGCTGAGGTTTGCTGAGGTCTTTCAAAGAGTAAGTTAGGTCGGTGCTGTCTGGGGCACGTTCCTCTACTGGTGGCTGGCGGTGCTGCTGAGATGCTCCCAGTCTCCCTCAATTGCCCCCTGCCACTCCGAAGAACCCATCCCCCTACATTAGTTTGTTGTTTTTGTGTCTTTGCAGCGATGGGAGTAACCAGTACAAAATCTGGGCGGCTGGAGTTAAATCTGTTGTTAACTGAGAAGCGGGGTGGGAAGAGCCATTTGGGAACTCTTCTACTTTCAGCTGTTTCAGCAATCTGGAGATTTTGCATGGTCATCCGTTCGTTGCTGCCTATATCCATGGAGACAATGCATGATCCTAAGAAGCCTGTTTTTCTGATGCACAGCCTTAAGGATCGTGCGGCATGCTATGTTTTGTCTTTCGGTGATCATGCTCCTTATTTGCGTGTGTTGGCACCCAGAAAGGATGTGCAGGGCACTGTCTACTTGTGGGCAAGTTTGACTTGTTGAGAGTTTGAACAATAATACCGCATGTTTTTGATTATATAGGGTGCTGTTCTGTATTTCATGATGATACATTTGGTCTTAAAGGGGACATTGGATGAAGTTAGGTAAGCATTGCTAGTGGCTCCATTGGCAGTGCCGTCCTTGATGAAGATCTGGTAGCACGCATGGTAATTCGCTTCAGTTTTTTGGCATTTCCCAGATTATGGAGAAAATGCATATGTGCTTGAAGGGCGTCACGGTGGTTTGGTAGGTACCAGAACTTTGGAGGAGGAGAATGGCCATGTTTGTTATATGGGTATGATTATAGGTTTGTGTTTGGTGTTTGGTTTTCTATGTCTTCTTTTGCAAGTGGTGGATGTTGTAGAAGGGATTCCCCTCAGGACCTGCTGTTGATGGAGGTGTCTTCAATGTCGGAGTAGGTGGTGGCTGACTTTTTAGCAAGGACGTCGGCATGTTCATTACCGATAACACCGGCATGGGACTTTACTTCCCATGCCGGAAGTGGATGGACGATGGTGATTGGCCACCATATCAGCAACAAATATCGTGTGCAAAAAAACAGCACGACATCAAACCCGAAAAATATCTGAGCATGCATCCTCCCAATGTCTACACACACACACACACCGCACGACGCACCCCCAATTTTTTAAAGGCACCCTGTAACTCTTAGACGGATGTGGATACAGCAATCAGCTAGCCAGCTCACCCCTAGCATCATACACAATATTTTCCAGAGAGCCAACCAAACTTTGTCACAACAAGACCTAGGTTACCATACAGAGGCAATGAACACAGAGGAGCAACCCACTAAAAATATTAGACCTGCAGCGGTCGGTTCAGAACAAATATGACCTCGAAGTGCTGCAACCACACCTAGGCAACCCATGCCATTACCAGGCAGGAACTACCCTGTACTTTTGCTGCTAACAATAGATTAGCGAGCACGAACAGAAAGCGCACACACCAGGACCCTGATGAGCATGACACATCTCAATCAAGACAGATTCAAGGCAATGCCAACGAAATTAGACGATCATAAATTCTGCACCAGTGCTCAAGGAAAACCTGATTTTAACTTATTACAACACGCTCCCCAGCATCAAAGTCCAGGATCTTCACAAAGGCAAACACGCTCCATGACTCAGATGTATGAGACTCAAGATGCCATTGCAGAAGACTGCCATATCAAGAATGCTTGCAAGAAACGCCCATATTCTGCAGGGACACCACCTGAACCTCCCTCAGCAACCCAGGATAGCGAAATACAAAACACAACACAAAGGAAATCACAAAGGCTAGCAGAGAGAACAAATACTCGCCCTACAGGCAAATGAACAGTCGCACAAGTCCAAGGGGGAAAAGCGCCAGCGACCATCAGAATACAAATTACATAATAATGACATATCGTACTGTGCGGTACAACCCCTTGACCCTGAAAATAGGGCAACCTCTATTTGGGACTACAAAAAGGTTTGCGTTGCTGGAACTTTCAATGACCCATCTGATGCTTTTAACTATATGTACCAATACCATCTGCAAGCTGCAAAAGTGGTAGACCATCGCCTGCACGTCAACAACAAACGCAGAGCAGATGAAACAGAAGCCGAAGACCAAGAGCAGTACCTCACACACTATGA
>Ga0307968_1000159_pt1 | contig 41666 bp, 50 predicted proteins | sample OrgLakmetagen650_FD_201834 | JGI IMG/M metagenome (GOLD analysis project Ga0307968, IMG submission 201834) | Saline water microbial communities from Organic Lake, Antarctica - #650 | ecosystem: Environmental > Aquatic > Non-marine Saline and Alkaline > Saline | place: Antarctica: Organic Lake...
CCCCCCCTCCGATTGGACCCATGCATATACAAATCGAAAGCTCTCGACGTGAGGTTTCCAAATGTATAATTTTTTATCGGGATTTGTACACGCCCTCCAAAAGTTATGCTTCCTACACCCTCCTGCCTAGACTAACATTTTTGTTATACCAGCCGGTTTCACCGTTTGCGGGTGAAAATGTCCTCTTCGGTCCGCCCTTGCCTTGTTCACAGAGGTTCTTTCAAATTTTATCTGGGCATGTTGTTTTTACATGATCATGAACATGGCTAAGTCTGCTTAACAGGCATCCCATCCTATCCTTGCCTCTGCCTATAAGGTACATAGATTTGCCATGCTGTAGTAGTTAGGTCGCTTACTTCTTTGTGGCTCGCTAGGACGTATATCATTCCTGCTAGCATGTAGCATGGTAGTTATATATGGGGTACTGAATTTCTGCAGACAGGCAAGGAGTTCTCTAGCTTGCTGCCAACGCTTCAGATGCATTTCCTAAAGGGTACGTGAGGTGTAAAGCAAACTACCATCAATTGGGCTGTACTTTGAGAGTGTGGACATACAACGTGAACCGTTGCAGTCAAAGTCAGCTGTCAAGCTTTTCAATAGTATGCAATAGTTAACACCAAAAGTGTCACTTTGCGGAAGGTGTTCCAGGCTGATCTTAGATAACAGCCTCTTTCAAGTGCCTATTGGATTGCTCAATTTTTAAGCACTTTTCAAGGACTGCGTGAGTGTGAATTATATGTATGAGCTGTTCAAACTGGACGCGCTTTTCTCATGCAAGGCAGGAGAATTCACTGCGGACTTGAAGCACAGGATGACAGGATGAGGTGATGCAAAGACGCTGAGTTGGTGGACCCCCTAACATGCACACAATAAACTGGTCACTTATCAATATTGGTTTACCATCCCTTAATGAATGTATGCCGTCTACTGTGTTACGGTTTCTTCATCTTGATCTGTCCAAACATGTTAAACACGACGTCAGTAGGTTTACTTGCGTGCGCTCACTCTGAAAGGCACTCTGCGGTGGAGGCATTGTGTGGCTTGGAGGCAGTTTTCTCGTACAATATGACCAGTGCCCTAGTGAAGATGAACATTTTCAGAAAGAGGTGCACACTCTTTCATTTCCTTGCCGAGATCTTCAAGTTTGTAAGCTGAGAGAGACATGCTCCTTTAAATTCTTCCTCCTTTTGAGGACTTCTCGGCGGCCTGACCTTGCTACATCAAGGCAACAACCAGCACGATCGCCTTTCTCGGCAGAATACTAGTCCTTTCCTCTTGATTTCTGGGCTTTTGGATTCTTATTTGTGGCTGGCCAAGACCAGTCAACAGCCGATCAGCCAAAAAACAACCTGAAGGTCACAATAATATTGTTGTAACCATTATCACGTTTAGCCTCCCTGGTCTCCATTCGCTTAGCTCACAAGCTTAACGTATGTGGATGCTGGTTACCCCCTTCGTGACCCTTTCTTCGGCAAGCAAGTCACTTCACAGCAACTAAGCAAAGCTATATACACGCTGTAGTCAAATTTACTGTCAGCCTCTTTTGGGACGTACGTCTGCGTGATTGGTAAGGACAACGCCAACACGAAGGGTACCCGTGTCTCTCTCTAGGAAACGGCTTCAACTGCTTCCTAACAAGTGCTTTGTCAAGCAGACAAATGGCACAAGTAAACGTGCAAACATGGCACATACACGGACCCTGAGCATTCAATCCGTGTGTGTCTGAAAAAGGAATCCTAGAACACCTATGCTATGCCAAAAAGCTAACAGATTAACTTGTCGAAAACGAGTTTTTAAACTGATTAATAAAAGCAGAAGATTACCCAAATATACATTTGCGTGTGTGTGCCACAGTGCTGCAGTGCGTCCCCTTTATCAAGTACCAGCGCCTGCCAAGACCCCCCCAACCAATCATCACTGTCTCAGCCGCTTTCTACCCTGAACCAGCTTCCCTCCCCCTCTTTTGGACTTGTTGGCTATGCGCTGCTGCCGCAGCTTGGTCAACGGAGAGGGCTCGCTGCTGCAAGGGCTACAGCATTCGCCACCCCCTGCATCCCCGCTGCAGCAGTTTGGGCAAAACCAATCGCACACAGGCATAGCAGTCATTCCCAAACAAGACATGTGGTAGTGAGCGTCGCAGCCGTCGCAAATCATTGTGTCATTGCCGCCCATCTCACCACAAGAGGCACCTGCAGTTGACAGATGGTGTTAGGGTCATCATGAATGCTGAGAGAGTACAGGCATACAAGGAAGTAGTCGTAGAATGCACGTTTCAGGTCAATGCAAGTAGTAGTAGTAGAACATCTTATGCAAAGGTAAAACGTGCTGCGAAACCAAACCATCCTCATGTTGCCTTCCTTCCCCCAAAGACGTTGCCAAGTAATAGAAGCCCAATGCTGTAATGTTGTTGGCAATCTACCTCCCAAAGATTTAGGTTGATTTTCAAAGTGTCAACATGTGCATATTGTCAACCAAGCTGCTAATCTTGTCCATACCAGACGTGCCCTTTCTGGCACCATAACCAACTCTCATCAGGACTCGGTTCTAGACCAGCCTCGTCCAACCCTCCTGACCCCCATTGCTACTAAATTCCCACTTTTCCGTGGTGAAGGAGTCCAAAGTGGCTCTTTTCCTTATTTATTGTGCGAGTGCTTTTTCACTGCCTGCGTATCTTTTCCTCTCTCATTTTCTTTGTTGGTAATCTACAAATAAAAGCTTTGCTACTCATTTCCAGCCGCTGTCTATGCCCTGCCCTTGTCAAGCCTATGTCATGACACGTGGCTTACATGTCTCGTCGTGGAAGAAGGGCGCTCCTGTTGGTGCTTGTGTGTTCTGGATGTCGATGCCTTCTTCCTGGCGGATGCACATAAAGAAATGAGGTTTAATTTTACACACGCAATACATTGCAGGTGAGTAAAAGGGCAAGGGCATTGCTAAAACGACTGCAGCCAGCAATCAACAGCACAAAGATGGAGGCTGGTTAGAAATGCAGAAGGGCAGCGCCTGAAACGACGAGCCTTTCACAGGTTGTGGCACATGGATCTCTGGCCCTTTCCTCACTGCTTCCACTAAAAAACAAATGAAGAGCTGCCTCCACCTCTGGCAGTGCATCTTCATCATCCTCAGCAGCAAGCAGCTCCTCCTCCTCCTCCTCCTCAGCTTCTGACACACCACGCCATTGACGGCCAGGAGCGCCACCTGCATTTGCAATAGGCACAAAGAAACGCTTGTCAGTTGCACTTTTTGGTGCTCCGTTTCTAGGTTACAGAGGGGGTAGAGGGACACGGAGAGGAACAGGAGGGCATTAGTGTTGAGAGAAATACCCGTGAAGGCTTACCTCTTTGTGGGCGCCGCACAAGCGCAGAAATGTCCACTCTGCTTACACTCTGAGGGCACTGAGTCAGGGCCCAGCCGTGGTACATGCCAGGTGAACGCCTGGTGTGTGTGTTTTGTGTGTGTGTTTGTGCGTGTGTCAGTTCTTGCATCATGAACACTAGTCATTGCATGGCATGTACGTGAATAATTACCACATGAGCACTATGCTTTCGTGTACTTTCCTCCACCAGCACATTGCCCACTTCCTGAACAGTTGAAAGATTGTCATGTTCCTCACAACAAGATTGTGTGCAAAGCTGGCGTTGATCTGAAACAGCCTTTCTATGGCTACTGTGTGTGTGTGCGCTGCTGCTGATCATACACACGAGCAAAGGCAACATGTCACCACAGGATTGCATGTCACGAATTGTACTCATTACTGTATCAAAACAATAACAATCGGAACCCTTGTGCTTAACCTTTGACCCTACAAACAAACCTGCTCAATCATAAACTCTACACTTGAGTCTGTTCCACCCTTGACCCTGCCCAATCACGCTCAACTCACTCTGTCGTGGAGGGCGTGCCGTCCGTCACAAAGCCCCTCAAATCTCCGTCACTGCCCTCCTCTCCTTCCTCATCCCCACTCCCTCCCTCACTGCTGGAGTGCTCGGCCTCGTCATCAGCAAAGCGGCAGCCCCTCCTCCTGTGTGTGACGTGTGTGATGATGTACTGCTATGTGTTGTGCAATTTGTGTTGTTTGTTGTGTGTGTGTGTGTGTGTGTGTGTGTGTGTGTCACTGTATCAATATTGCGCGTTGCCTTGGTCCGCGTATTCTGTAGTCTCTTTCCTGCTGTATGCAACGGTGATGTTATTTGCAGACATCCAAGTAGCATGAAATGGCATGACTGGAATTTCGTGTTGAAGTTGGTCAAATGTCAGTGACCTAGACTGGGTTGCTCAATAAGGGCACCACAGTAAACAATAAGGAGTCAAATGGTCTACACCATCCCTTTCTCAGAAAAACAAATGCGCGAAAAAGCCATGTAACTTACTCTGCTTGACAAAAGGTTTGCATTTAGATAGCACTGGCCAGTACATATGCCAACAGATGGTTCACACAAAGGTAAGGTAAGGTAAGGTTACATCGCTATATATGCCTCAAAGGGCATCTCAGCGGAAGCTTGGCAAAAGCCTGAAACCAAAGTTCACACAAAGGCACCCAAGCAGGCAAAGCATGCAGCCAGCAATTTGCTGGCAGACATTTCCAAGCTCTCACCTTTTTGGAAGCGGGGCTTGCTTCTGCTTTTTCTGCTGCTGCTTACCAGCCGCTCTGCCTGCAGATCCCCCTTCTGTTTTCTTGGTGCCATTGCCACGAACACGCCACTGTGGCAACTGCCCATCCACTCCCTTAAAACCCCCTGCCTGCTTGACTCCACCCCCTCCCTCCTCCTCCTTCTCCTCCTGCTCCTCCTGCTCCTCCTGCTCCTCCTCCCCCTCGTAGATGCGAGTTGCGTTGCGTCTCCGCTTCATCTGCCGCCGCCGCTCCTTGTCTTTTACCACAATCGTCTGGGGCGTGATATGTTGGGACCCAGGCACACAGAAGCCAGATGGCGCAAGAGCCGCCCACCCTCCTCCCTTACCCTTCCCTTTCCCCGCCTCTTTACCTTCCCACTCGACTTTGCTGCTCCCACCATCAGCTGCGTCGCTATTCAGGTTCACATGCCCAGCACACGCAGCGCTTCCTCCATCAGCTTGGCCGGCACATGCTGTGCCACCACGATCATCCTGCCCAGTAATAGAGTCCAGCCGATTTGCCCACGATGATTTACCGCCCACTATCTCATGTCCCCTACCCACACTCTCACGCACGAGGCGCAGCCCTCCACCTCCTTTTCCTCCAGCCACCGTGCTACCCCCCCTTCCCCCTTCTTTGCTGCCACCACCACCCAGGTCAAAACGGCCATCACCAACGCCGGCACTGAGCAGACGAAGCCCGCGTCCTGCTGTGAATGGGCGGGCTCCTGAGAGGGCAACTGTACTGCTGCCACCACCAGGCTCACATCCACTGCCAGCAGCAGCAGCGGCAGTAGCAGCATTAGGACCAGCGCTAGAAGCGGCGACAGTGCCAGGGACAGCACCAGTACCAGCAGTAGGAGCAGCAGGAGCACCTCGGCATCTGTCAGCATCCGTGGGAGCACTGTAGAGAGGGGAGAGGCATTTGGTAGTCAGTTTACGGAAAAACTAGAAGGGTTTGGTCGAGTGAGGCCAGGTCGATTTAGGCATCGCTAGTCAACATAGCTATACTGTAGTCAACACTGAGTGGCTAGTAGTACAGGGCCAGATATGCTAGTATCAGGAGCTGTGCACTGGAAGCATGCCAGGTGGCAAGCTTTTCGCACTCGACATTTGAAGCAAATTTGCAAAATAAGGACACACTAGACCGATCCTTTTGCACCTTTTAAACAAACAGCACTGCTTACGTGATGGGTTTGATGTTACTGGCTGCAAACTCATCGAACTTCCCATGTCGATCGACAAAAAAGGTCGCCCCCTAAGCAGCACAGACACACACACATACACACAGACACACACATGTCTGTGCTAGCAAACCCATACGTGCATACAGTCAGACGCCCCCAGCAACACCTAGACACACCCGAACGTACCTGTCAGGAGTGTCAACGACACAGCAGCCTCGACGGGCGGCGGGACGTGTGACTGCAAGGGGCGTTTCAGCTGGGGATGAATCTTCCAGGGGCGCTGGCATGGTAGATGGAGCAGGTGCGCCAGGCTGGTGCTGGTCGTGGGGATACTGCCGACCACTGCAGATCACAAACATACAAGAGGGGGGCAGATCGGTAAGCAGTTGAAATGAAGGGCTGATCTGCAGGTCACAAACTTCATACGAGAGCAGTAAGTCGATGCTGCTCTGAATGCACGCCTCTTCAAACCCCGAGCCCGCCACTTCCTGAGCAAGGATACCTACATGAAGCAGCACTCCCTGAGCATGCAAAAGTACAGAGCAGTCCTCACATCACACAGCGTTGGAACTGGAAAATGCCAATACCGCACGCAATAGTGCCTCTACTGCCTACTTCTACCGCGAGACTGTGCACGTGACCATCTCATACAACACAGCACTGACCGATCCTCTGCGTATTTTCTCACCCATCTGTTTGATTTGTGTTTGCGGCACAGCTGCCATGCAGTGCACCACTGCCTGGGAGTCGTTGCTGTTGTCTTTGTGGCTCTGGCAGTGACTGCTCCAATCGTGGCTCATGTGGCTGTGGCTGCACAGACCTGCGTACTGGCTGCGGCTCATGTGGTGGTGGCCGCAGAATTTCACGTGGCTGTGGCTGCACAGGCCCATGAAGTGGCTGTGGCTCATGTGGCTGTGGCTGCACAGACCTGCATACTGGCTGCGGCTCATGTGGTGGTGGCCGCAGAATTTCACGTGGCTGTGGCTGCACAGGCCCATGAAGTGGCTGTGGCTCATGCCGCTGTGACTGGACAGGCCCGTGTGGTGGCCGTGGCTCATGTGGCTGTTGCTGCAGAGCCTCATGTTGTTGTGGTTGCACAGGCTCATGAAGCGGCTGTGGCTCATGTGGCTGTGGCTGCACAGGCCCATGTAGTAGCTGCGACTCAAGTGACTGTTGCTGCAGAGCCTCATGTGGCTGTGGCTGCACAAGCCCATGTAGTAGCTGCGGCTCATGTGGCTGTTGCTGCAGAGCCTCATGTGGCTGTAGCTGCACAGGCCCATGAAGTGGCTGTGGCTCATGTGGCTGTGGCGGCAGGTGAGGCGAACTGGCCAGCTGCACACCCCTGGAGGGGCACCCCATCCTCAAAGAGCTCACTCCCTGCTGCTGTACTAGCTTGCACAGGCTTGTCTGTTGCCCAGGATGCAGGGACTGGTGCTGCGTAGGCAGCTCTGGCGCACCGCCTCCTCCTCCCACTGCTGCTGCTGTAGGTGCTGCTGTGGGCTGCACGGTTGCAGGGGGCACTGCTGCTGTGGGCTGCACGGCTGTGAGCTGCACAGCTGCAGGGGGCACTACTGCTGTGGGCTGCACGGCTGCAGGGGGCACACCGGCGCCCCCACAGCTGCGTGCTGGAAAGGCCTGTGTGCTACCTGCTGCTGTCGTGGGCATTGCTGGGGCTAAGATTGTGGGCAGCAAGCTAGTGGTGGTGAGTGGCGTGGAGGTGGCTGCCATGGAGTGACTTGCAGCAGGAGCGGTAGCTGCTGAAGCAGGAGCGGTGTTGGGAGCAGCTGCAGGGGCAGCACTAGGAGGGGGAGCAAGAAGAGGGGCAGCCTCCCATGCTCCCATCCCTGGCACCTCCATACCCTCAGGGATGAAGCCCCCTCCGTGCAGCAAGATGTCTGCGCAGCTAGGGGCAGGGTGGTTAATGGCTGAGGCACCAACAACAATGCTGCTGCTGTGCCCTTCTTGATGCGCACTCGAGCCACCTCCACCACCACCACCACCACCACCACCACCACCACTACCATTATCCACTGCCACGGTGCGCAGCTCACAAACTCGCTCAGCGTCAGAAATAGAGGGAGGAGCAGGATTTTCTGCTGGCTCTGTCGCTGCTTGTGCCGGCACCTGAGCAGCACCCGCTTCCTGCGCTGCCACTTCAGCCTCGTAAGCCTCAAGGAAGGCCAGCTCCGCTGCCTCCTGTCTTGCCTCTTCATCCTCATCCTCTTCGCCTATGTGTGTTTGTAGTACAAACTTTGTACTTGTGTGCATTTATTTGCGTGTGCATGTACATGTGTGTAATTGTTTGTCTGTCTGTATGTGTGAGTGTGTGTGTACATGTGTTCTTAGTGCAATTGGTATGGTGTCATCTGTATGAGCTGCCTTTCAACCTCCCCACTTGCTAGGAGTACTTTTGTTGGAAACCGTCAGATTTGCTTGGCAGATCTTGCATCACCTGTTGCCGCTACTCTTGCAGGGCTATCTTATGCTGAAGTGTGTAAAGCCGCGCAACAGACTTCTGCAACCTACAGTCACTTGATCCATGCAGTTACAGATCGAATGAACCCCTAAAATTTTGCAGTCCTTTATGATTACCTGCTGGCAATTGAGACGTGAGTGCGGCAGCCCCTCCTTCCCCGCTTAAGCCCAGGATGTTGTACTGCTGCGGCTGGTGTTCTTGCTGTTGATGCCGTTGCTGGTGTTGGTGGTGAAGGTGCTGGAATTGCGTGTGGGGTTGGGCCTGCTGCTGCTGCTGGTGCTGCTGCTCCCATGCCAGCTGCTGGAGGTGCAGGTGAGGGTGCTGCGTGTTGTTGTGAAACACCTGCTCATGCTGAACAAGGCGTTGCTGTTGCAAATGCCCTTGCTGCTGCTCATGCAGGTGCCCCTGTTGCTGTTGCCACTGCCCTCGCGGCGGCTGTTGCTGCTGCTGCTGCTGCTGCTGCAGATGCGGTGGATGGGGTGGCATGGTAGTAGCCACCGTAGGAGTTAGGTCAGCATCAGTAGCTGGGGCTGCACGAGGCAAAGCATCAGCATCAGCATTAGCATCAGCATTAGCAGCAGCAGGTGGTGGTAGGGGTTGCAGTGCAGGAGACGTGATGGTGTTGTTCAGCGGATGGTGTAATGTTGCCAAGAAGGGGCTGGGGGCAGCAAAGTTGAGCTGGCGAGGGGCTATGGGGGGTGAGGGTGCGTGGGCAAGGGGTGTGCTGGGGTCCACGTGAAGTGGAGGAGGGTGCTGTTGGCCCTGGTGCTGATGAGTGGCCTCTGGGAGTTGATGGAGGTGCTGCTTCTGCTGCAGCGGTTGCAGCTGCTGTTGCTGGAGGGTTGACTCGTTGTGGAGCAAGGGCTGCTGCAGCTGCTGTGGCTGCTGGGGGGCTTGGTTGTAGTGCAAGGGTTGCTGCTGCTGCTGTGGCTGTTGGGGGGCTTGGTGGTAGCACGAGGGGTGCTGCTGCAGTTGTGGGTGTGCATGCTGGTGTAGGAGTGCCCCTTGCAGCAGCGGGCCGTCAGGTTGGACTGTATGGAAAGGTGCTGGAAGGGGGAGGTCAGGGGATTCACAAACTCTGACCACTCCATCCTCCTCCTCCTCTTCAACCTCCCCCTCCTCGTCATACGTGCCGGAATGAGGGGGTGGGCTCAGCTGTTTCACTACCTGTGTGTGTTTGATGTGCGTGCGTGCGCATGGGGGCGCATTTTTGTGTGTGTGCGTATGGTTGAGAACACAAATTTTAGCAGAGAACAATCTTCCTGTCTTTATGCAAAGCATTCAAACATGTCAGGCTTAGTCCCTTTAGATGGCAATTGTAAGAAATGTGATCATGTCTGCAGGAAAATCATTGTTAGGAGGCCTCATGTTACAAACTTATTGCACACAATACTGATCAAAAGCAATCTGATTCCCTATACACATGCAAGATCATAACATTTTGCTTAACACAACCAATTGTTCAAAGCAATTTCCTGCGCACAAATCATGCGTGCAGACAGCCTCCTGAATGGAGAAGCCGGAAGTTTGTACGGCACACAGAAACGGTTAAAGTGCAGACAAGGTGCAGTTTCACCCTAAATCTATCTTGAAGACATGTACAGCCAAGTCACGTGCAGAGCCTGCATGCATCCCTGGCACACAGACAAGGCGCAGCTCCACCCTAAATCTATCTCGAAGACATGCACAACCAAGTCATGTGCAGAGCCTGCATGCATCCCTGGCACACAGACAAGGCGCAGCTCCACCCTAAATTTATCTCGAAGACATGCACAGCCAAGTCATGTGCAGAGCCTGCATGCATCCCTGGCACACATTTTGAGATCTTGAGATCTTAAAAGCCTTGCTTGGCTGCACCAATGCAAAACATCGCCACAGAGAAGCCACAATACACAGCAAAAGCTCCAGAGCACGCCTACGCCTGGCTGCATACAAGGAGGCTGACTACGAACAGGTGCAAGTGGATTTACACCACCCTGCTCACCTGGCATGCACCCCGCAAAGCCACTTTTGAAAGCATGAGTGCATCTTAGCCCTCACAATGTCAAGGAAACAAACATGTCAATGAAACAAACTAGATGAAACAAAGTGATCGTGCCTACCTGCGTCTCTGGCACGCACTCCAGTGAGCCCTCTTGCTCTGCAAAGCCTCCCACACAGATAGGCACGCCTGAAGGTGTACCAACAAGAAGAGGAGGTTCGCCGCCTTGACCTCCCGCTGTGCCTGCTGCGCTTGCTGAGGCTGCCTGTGGCCCTCGTGCAGGCGCAATGCGGGCAGCCGCTGGTGTGTTGCCGCCGCCTGCAAGGGAATTGATGTGGGCTGCAGGACTGCTGTGCTGGTCGTCCAGAGAGTGAGGCAAGAGAGGGTGCTGAAAGTGTGTGGGTGCTGGGATGTTGGACGGATAGGGGAGCTCCTGCTGTTGTTGCTGCTGCTGTTGTTGCTGCTCTTGCTGTTTTTGCTGCTGTTGTTGCTGCTCTTGCTGTTGCTGCAGGTCTTGTGCTTGCTGCTGCTGCTGCTGCTGTTGCTCTTGCTGTTGCTGCAGGTCCTGTGTTTGCATCTGCAGCTGGCCCTGCTGTACAGGTCGTGGCGGCCCCTGTTGCTCAGCGCCCCATTGCTGGATCGCACCAAAGTTAGGCCCCGCCTGCTGCACTGCAAATACTGCAGCACCTCCTTGATGAAGGTGGTTAGGAACATCGCCACCACCTTGTTGCCCTCCTCCCTCCTCTCCAGCATCTCCTCCCTTCCTGCTCCCATTTTCCCCATCAATACCAACACCACCCCCACTTCTGCTCTCCCCGCCACCGCGACTACCACCCTCTCTGCTGTTTTGTTGGTTGTGGGCAGCGACTTTGCCTTTTAAAGCGCCGCTGCTGCCCATGCTCTTGGGGCGCCGCCGCAGCGCCTGCGGCAGCAGCAACACTCCCAAAGTCAGCTTTGTGTGCGGTTTTGTGGTGGTTGCTGGAGAAAAAGGTGACTGCCCCACTGCACTATGGCTGCTGTCATTTTGTTCACATTGAAGCCTGTCCTTCTCAAACAAGCGGTGCAGAGGCAAACTGGATAGGGGATGGAGTGTAGACGGGGATCGCCAACTCTAATTCCACAATGCTCCCAGGAGGAATGAGAGCACCTAACGCAAACTCAGGGCAACAGCATGCCAGCAGGCCTCATTGACTGCAGCAAGTGCCCAGCTGCAACGTAGACCCCACACAAACACTTGATCCCACACGAAACGTACCTGCGTGCCAGAGGTATACTCGTTGCTCATACACGCTCATTCACGCTCATTCTGAGTCAAGACGAATACTTGTGCCAGAGGCATACTCGTTGCTCATACACGCTCATTCACTGAGTCAAAACAAATGCTTGTACACGTTTCTCACATTCCTCAATACAAAGCCAAAGTAACTAGTAGAATCAGAGCCAAACACAATATCACTGAGCAGGTGCCACCACCTGTGCCACCTCGCACAGCACCACACGCACCAGTGGCATGTCTAGCTCCGCTTCTTCCTCCTCCTTTTTCCGTCGGGGTTTGGCCTTGGGTTTGGGTTTCGCACCAGCTTTTGGGTCAGCACTGTTGATCCTCAATTCCTGCTGCTGCTGCTGCTGCTGCGGCTGGTATTGGCACTGCTGCAGGTGACATAAGCCAAACTGTTCCTGCTGTTGCTGGCATTGCTGCTGTTGTTGCTGCTGCTGCTGCTGCGGCTGGACCTGGTTCAGAACACATTGCGGTTGCTGTTGCGGCAGCTGCTGCAGCTGCTGCTGGTTGTATTGGCACTGCTGCTGCTGCTGCTGCTGCTGCAGAGTCAAGCCAGACGGTGACCCTACTGCCTGCTGCTGATGCTGTTGCTGTTGCTGCAGAGCCAAGCCAGATCGTGGTCCTGACTGTTGCTGCTGCAGCTGCTTCTCCTGCTGTTGCTGCTGCTGGTGGTGGTGGTGGTGGTGCTGCTGCTGCTGCAGAGCTAAGCCGTGCGGTGGCCCTAACTGCTGCTGCTGCTGCTGCAGTTGCTTTTCCTGCTGTAGCTGTTGGCATAACTGTTGCTGCTGCAGTTGTTTCTCCTGCTGTAGCTGCAGCATGACGCTTGGGCTGCTGCTTCTGCTCAAACCACCGCCACTACAGCCGCCACCGCTGGCAGACAGACGGCGCAGCTGGGCCCCTGCAAATAGACGCTTCAAGGAGTTTATAATGGTGTGCACACGTCAAAGTCAAAGGGCACATGCTAAAAAGATTACCAGCGCTTGCAACCTCCAGGAATTTACACACAGGCTTTTTGTTAAAAAGGCAATCGCGCATGCAATGAAATTTGCACCTCACGTAAGTATGGAAAAGAAGCCAACCAGGTATTGAGGATCGTACAGCTCTTCCCCCCCAGAGAAGGTAAGTATAACCAATGGGGACAAGGAGGGCTTCTGGACAAAGCTGTAAGGGTGATCTAGATATTGTTTGGAGTCACTGCATAGAGTACCTGTGTTGGCAGTCGTGCTGTAATCAAGATGCAGGAGCCGTGGGGATGGACTGCTGCGGCGGGCTTGCTGTTGGCTGGAAGCGCTGCCATGGGGTGGCACTGTTATGGACAGGTCACCCTGTGCGTGTGTGTGTGCAAGTGTATGTGTATGAGTGTGTATGTTTGTGCGTGTGCGTGTATGCATGTGCACGCACGTGCTTGTGAAGCGTGTTTGGAAGAGCACCACATCCTCCTTCTCTCAAGTAACTCACACAACACTTGACAAGTCCTGAACACGACGCCATGCACGCGCACACATACATACACATATCAGTTACCCACCTGCATGCCTTGCCTCTGTGACACTCCCTGCGTGTTCTTGGCACCACCACCACCACCACCACCACCCGTCTTGAGCAGCCCACACGCACCACTCCCCAGGCCGCTCACGATCTGACCTACGTGCTTGGTTCCTGTCTCCCACCCCGCCAGTCCTGTATGTGCCATCCCACTGCCAGATACCCTTCCCCCCACACCTCCGCTAGTAGCAATGCCATCATTGCTGTGGTTGGTGGTCCCAGAGGGGAGAGGTAGCATGCCAACAGAAGCAATGTGAGCCGCACCAGGCGATGTGCACTGACCAGACTTTGGAAGATCTGTGCCTGCTTTTGCTACTGCTGCTGCTCCTGCTGGCTTTGCCTTGCCGCTCTTTTTGGACAGCCCTGGTGCCCTAGCCCCCATGTTCTGGGCCATTCGCAGGGCCAGAGGCACGTCCTCCTTGTTCTTGGCCACCCTGAGTGTGCAAGCGAGCGTGTGTGTGTGTGTTGTGTGTGTGTCAGGTTATGTGCATAATTGAGAGCATGCTGTTCCTCTTTTGTTCTGAGCCACTTGCGAAGGCAGACTTTCTCCCTTGTTACTTGCCGCCCTGAGTATGCCATTCAACTTTGATGATAATATCTTGCATGAATACCTTGTGCACACGTTTATGCACACACGTATATGCACACGCACACACACACGCACATACACGCACACAAATACACACGCACATACACGCACACAAATACACACGCACATACACACACACACACACCACACCTCATGGCCAAAGGCACGTCCTCTTCAGCTGCTGCTGCTGCTGAGCCCCCCTTCTTAGGCCTTTTTGTCGCCGCTGGCCCTGCAGTACTGCCCCCATTACCCACAACTTTGTCAGTACTTTTGCCCCCCTTACCCACACCCATGCCAGACCCCCCACCTACACCTACTCCTCCACTGCCGCCGCCGCTGGCTTCAGTGGTTACCCCGGGCTGGCCGCCTGTTTTGATGCTGCTGCTGCTCATGTTGTGGGCTTCACCGGCGTTTTGTGCAGCACTGGCAGCACAGGCCGTACCCACAATTTGTGCAGCACTGGCGTTTGGTGCTGCACTGTGGGTGTGAGCTGCACCAGTGATTTGGGCTGTAACAGGCTGGTGGCTGCTGCTACTGATTGGCGGATCTTCTTGGTCCATTTGCTGTTGATGATTATGCTGCTGCTGTAGCTGCAGTTGTGGATGTTGCTGGTTGTGATGGTGGTGGTGGTGGTGGTGGTGCTGCTGCTGCTGTTGCTGGTTGTGATGGTGGTGGTGGTGGTGCTGCTGCTGTTGCTGCAGTTGTGGCTGTTGCTGGTTGTGGTGGTGACGCTGCTGCTGCTGCTCCACTGACTCTTGCGGAGTCTCACCGGCAACTGCAGGTTGAAGTGTGCGCATGCATGCGTCATGGCTTATTAACAGGGACGAAGAAACATAAGTAGAGTTCACAAAATGAAGCAACCCAACCTCCACCCACAGCAACACCTAAGCCTGCATCCACATCCAAACACGCACGCACTCAGGCACCCACACACAACACACACACCGTGAAGCAATGCAGCAGCTGCAGCGCCAGGTGAAGGAGGGACACTACCTGTCTTGGCAGAGGGGCCCACTGTAAGATCACCGCCAGCCTTGGCAGCAGGACGTGAGGGAGGAGGGGGGACAGCATCTGGAACAGGTGAGGTACCTGCAGGGAGGGGGCAGGGGGGAGGGGGCAGGGCGTGGGGGGCAAGAAACTAAGTAAAAGAAGTAGCAGATTGTCAGTGTTTGGGTTGACCAGAGGGGTACCCACACAAAATATGACGGTATATATATGCATATATGGAAGTAGCCCTGCTAAAAATATCACTCATACACCGTAAGTATGTACAAATGCACGGTCCGGCCAACCCTAGGCAGGGTACATATCTGTAACCGTACTGCACAGCGTACATATCTGTAACCGTACTGCATAGCGTACATATCTGTACCCGTACTGCACAGCGTACATATCTGTAACCGTACTGCACAGCGTGTTGTTAGCGTCATGGCACAGAGTTTTGGGCTTTGCACAAACACGCTCATGTCAGTACAATTCAGCAGATGCTTATTGTAGCCATATCCTACCTCAAACCGTGAGATTGTATTTGACACCTTTTGTGTATCACGCATGACCACATACACATGCAATGCAAACATGCACGTACACACAAACACACATGCACATACACACAAACACACATGCAAACACAAATATTAGGGGCAACAGCACACAAAAGTAAGCACCGATAGACTGACCACCTCACCTTTGAACATGAAGCGAGCTGCAGGGTTCGTCCCTGCAGGGGGGAGCTTGCGAGCAGCATGCTTTTTACTGGCACCCCCTATGTGCTTTGATCTGCTGTCATCTGTCTGCTGGTTGATGCTGGCTGTTGCTGCTGTGGCAGCACCTGGCGCAGGTGTTGTGGTGGCATGCATGTCAGCAAGTGTGTGCAGCACTGAGGCAGGCAAGTTAGAGGGACCTGGCACGGCTGTAGTGGTGGCATGCATGTCAGCGGATGTGTGCAGCACTGAGGCAAGCAAGTCAGGGATCTAAACAAAGCAAGAAGGCACGCACACGCACACGCAGCCACATTCACACACACCACGACATGTGTACAGGAACGCTTACAAACCACGCACACACATTACTACTAGAGTCTTATACATGCACACCTGGATCTGGCACTGCAATTGGGATGTCTGTGCTGGGAGGCGCTACTGCATTGGGGGCTGCCAGTGCATTGGGGGCTGTATCTAGGTTGGGATTTGCTGCTGCGTTAAAAGTTGCTGCAGCATCAGATATGGTAGCTGCGTAAGGTGCTGTGGCTGAAGCGGTGGCAGTGGCCGCAGTGTTCATAAATGTGGTGCCAGCTGCAGCTGAGGGTCGAGTCGTATGGTGTGTGGCAGCAGCAGCGGTGATGGGGTGTGCGCAAGCATCGGCAGCATCGGCAGCTTGCATTTCGGTGGTGGTGGTGGTGGTGGTGTGTGGGGGGGGGACAAGCGCATCAGCTGGGGCATCAGGATTGGAGGCAGGAGGGGTGGTTGTGAGTGCGAGAAGTGGGCAATTTTATAGTGGCATGCTACATTGGTGGCAAGGAAGGTCTTGTCACACAGCTGTGGCTTGGCTACTTGCAGAGATTTAGCTGTGGTTTGGCTTTTTGCGGGGATTTAAACTCTAACTGGGGGAGCGTCAGAAGAAGCAGGACAGGGTGAGGGATCTTTCCCTAACACGTGCACATTTGTAGGATACCTATCGTGCATGATTAGCATGAGCAAATGCATCAACTCAGATCATGTTCGCTCACAGCATACACTTACTAACCCACCCTTCCCCGCACCCCAACCCGCCACATACCCACACTCAACTACCCTCACTCACACCCCTATATTCATCCCCACCCACCCATCCCAACATACCTGGTGCGCGTTTGGGCTTGCGTTTGCGTGGGGGACCTTTGCTGCCGCCAGCATTCACAGCCTCAGCACCTGTACCACAACCGGACCCAGCATCCATACCTCCACCCCTCTTGCGTTCCCAATTGTCCTCAACTTCAACCTCATTCATGCCTTCTTCACCCTCGCCCTCCCCCCCATTATCCCCTTCCTGTAGCCCTTCAGGGCCTCCTCCTATGCTCGAGCCTGCACCGCCCCCAGACTTGGCCTTACCGCTGCTTCCGCTGCTCCGTGCCCGTTTTGTGCCCTGTGCTTGTGAGTGTGTAGTGTGTGTTTGTATGTGTGTGTTGGTTGTTGTTTGTGCACGCATGATACTTTAGAAGGGAACACCGAGCACCTGTTCCCATAAGGCCAAATCTAACCACATTTCAGACACTTCCTGATACCCTGAAGCCATCCTGTCATTCAACCAGGTCCTTCTGACCCAGCTCTCATATGTTTTGATATTTGCACCACGTTAAAGATGGCAATCCGCTGCGAACCATGCATTCCTGTTTGAAGTGTCACATTAATACACAACCTTCACACACGAGGTTCTACACTTTTCCCTTGCCCAGCTTCTTTTTGCTGCCTAATTTGTGTCGTTGCTACAGAGCACTTTCACAACCGCACCCACCCACACGCCCCCACATCAGACACACACAGACTTGTCCCATTTCTCCTCCAGCCCCCCTTCTCCTGGTGAGATCAACACTCAAGGTAATAACTTGGTCATACAAAAAACTACAATATACATGACCACTCAGAAGCAGTACCTCTGCCTTTATAAAAATTTCTCCTCCAGCCCACCCTCTCCAGGCAAGATTCACGCCCAAGCAATTAGCTCTGTCAAACAATGTAGTAATAAAGCAATATACACGACAATCCAAAAGCGGTCCATTACCTCAGCCTTTTGTGCTTCTCCTCTAGCCTTCTTAGTACTTTCCCTCTGCCCCTGCAAGCCTAATATCAACCCTGACCCATTTTGGGACACGCCAACAAGACAAGCACAGAGACAAGCACATATACCATATACCTTACAGGCTTTACACAGTTTCTTTCCTCCAGACCCTCTGCCAATGCAAGCCTCATTCCTACGTCTCACCCGTTCCAGGCACCTTTTTTGCCTAAAGATTGTATATACCGTCCTTATTCTTCTACACTGCAGTCCCTCGCCCCTGCAAGCCTCACACCCAGACCCATCTCATTCTCAGCCACCTTATTCGCTTGATCATTTGTGACTACACACCTTACTGGCCTTGCTATCCTTCTCCTCCAGCCCCTCAGCCCCTGCGAGCCTCATGTCCAGCAGCACAGGCTGAGGGGGGGGCAAGTGGTCAGGCAGGAGGTCAGATCCCCCCAGCTGCTTCACAAATTCAAAGGAGCGAGGGTTGCGCAGGTGGACCTGCAGCTTCTTGAACTCTTCCTGGGAGTCGTTGTACTTGGCCACCTCCCTGTGTATGTGTTTGTGTGTGTACTTGTCTTTTAAGTGCATTTGCACTTGCTGCAGATCAGTTTGACTGAGCCGTTCATCAACCTGGATATTTAGTATAAGTGACTTCAAGTTCATGTGCAGCATCTCAGATAGGTCATAATCAGCTCATGACAGATCAGTGCAGCCTCTATTGCACTTACAAGCTGTGACCAATGACACATACATTGCACACATACATATACACACAAATATACACATATACAATAACACATACACAACACACATACGATGACACATATATTTACACACATACATATACACACCACCGCTATCTATCCAATTCATTAAACAGAGCATTCTGGAAGTACAGTAAACCACGCGACACACATACACAAGAATGAATGTGTACGTGAGAAAGCCACACACATTGGTGCTATGCCTGCAGGACGCACACCATTAAATACAATAAAAATGGCATGCTGGAACCAGCTGAGATCAGTGCACACATAAATACATTAGTCCCCCAAAACACCACACAATAAACTGTTCACACACACTTGGGTGCTTGCAGGATGTAGACCACTTTGCCGCTGCGATGCCGAGCGGTGCGCCCCATGCGCTGGTTTTGTCGCGTGGGAGAAGCACTGGAGTCGTAGCAGATAATGAGATCAACCTGCATTGGGGCAGTGACAGGTTTGGGCAGCTGATGCGAAGAAAACTATCCCTAGTTTTGCTTTTCTAACAGGGATGTGTTGTGCGGGCATTTGTATCAATGCATGCATGTGTGTGTTTGTGTGTGTGAGTATGTATGTATGTGCGTGTGTGTGTGTGTGTGTTTGTGTTTGTGTGTACACAAATACCAACTCAAAAATTTATATGTTATTCCAAGGACGTCGCTACCATCTACGTTTCTCTCATTTTGCAATACAGAGAAACTGCATGTGTAGGATTAGATTTCGCAGCCAGTTCTAGGCTGAGGAGTCCTTTGCCTCCTTATCTTAATCCAAAAAAACACGACGTTGCCCAGTACAGTCAGTAAAAATTCCCGAGTTATAAGCGCAAAAAGCAAAGGCAATCACCTCTGAGATGCTAAGGCCCAGATAAATACCCTGGGGACCCTGGGGTGCGACGTGTGAAGATGTAGAGACAAGTTTTGTTTTTGGGGGGTCCAGTCCCCCTCCCCAGGCCCACCCAGGGCACCCATCGGGCTGAGAATCGACATAGGCTCCTAACCAAAAACTTCACCGCACCAGATAGATTCTGGGACCCTGGGGTGCCGTGTGTAAAGTATTAGAGCATTTTATGTTTGGAAGTTCCAGGAAGCTGCCCAGAATTCCTCAGCCAGGCCCCCGGACCACTTCCCGATGGTGCAGTATCCATCGGCACACTTTCCTGGCTGCGGATGCTGTATGAGAAGCCCTTGGTTGTGTTCCGGCTGCAAGTTCACGATTGACCATGCAAGCAGAATCAAGTAATGCCAATTTCGATGGGCTATATAATTTTAGTTTAGTCAAATTTCCATGACGCAAGCTTGCTGTACGGGACCCTTCAGGAACGCGGTCCGTGTTGGCTTGGACTGTTCGCGGTGCATGGAGCGCACGGTGCAGGTGCATGCCGTGCACTGTGTGTCGAAGCAGAATTCAGACATCGTGGCCAGCCCTGGCACCATGCTCGCACCTGCCCTCTCCACAGACAGGGAAGAGCAGCAGCAGCACGTCCTCACGCCTGCTTCAGCAAAGGCTACTCCAGCACATCGTCATGCACACCACTGCAGCATCTGTGGGGCAGCAAGACACACAAGCAGGCGTGCCTGCACACACGCACTGATGTGCACACACACACACACACTCACACGCACACACGCATACGCACGCATACGTTGTGCGCGTGATGGGCTTCGCCAATTTTTCAGCGTCGCTAGCGACGCTCCTTCACTTGTCGTCTCTGGGATGTCCAGTCCCTCCTTTTTAAAAGGTAGCTGTGGCATCAGTGCGCTTTGTTGGTAAACAAATATCAAACCGTCGTGTTGTGGCAGAAGCATGCAATTGTATTTACCTCAGGGATGTCCAGTCCCTCCTCGCCAATGCATGTAGCCACCAGCACGTTTACGGTGCCCTCACGAAACTCCTGCGCAAAGGCAGGCACACCAAGGCCCACTTTTATATCAAAGGTACGCATACACTTGCTGAGTGCAGAAACACACACACAGCTTTACAGAGTGTCGCCTGAAGAAGGAGCATGGCCTGGGCACACACATAAAGCAGAGCATTTGCAGAAAACAATCAGAATGCTGCTGCAGGGATACCTATATTGAAGCAAGTGTGTACCGAGTGCGTGTAGCATGTAGAGTCATCATAACAAGCTTTGAGCAACCATCTTGTTCTAATTTAGGGGCAGATCAGAAGGCACTTGTGACCATAGTGAAATGTATACCCATTCCTGTCCTTTTGAGGAGGAGCCTGAGCTAGAGGAAAAGTGACAACATATAAAGAGCAGAGGGCTTGCGCCCCCCTGCTGGATTATTAGTAATAACTGTAATAACTTATTACCTGATGCTTGCCAGGAGGAGGAAAGGTCTAATGTGCATTTGTGCAACCTTTCCGCTCACTACAAGAGCTCCGGTCAGTTCACTGGCTGGATATGCGTGAGCTGGACGACATGGCAACAGTGGCACCCTTTGCAATAGATTTAAGGGTTTGGTCGGTTCACAGGCGGGACATATGTGTGCTGGACAACCGGCAACAGTGGCAGAGGAGTCTGTCACCCATTAATATCCCTTTTGGCGCATCCAGCTCATCCATGATGAATAAAAGAAGTGGTGCAGACAGCAAGAACAAGTTTTCAAATTTAGGAATCGGGCCTCTCAGTACCGCACACTGCAAAACTCCTCCCATAGCAAAACAAAGTGTGACGACTCTCCTCACAATTGAAAGGCAAGTTCACATACACTCACACATCATGACATAGCTCTCATACCTTGAGGACCTGCTTCTGCTCAGGCTGCTTCATGCCCAGGCCCCCGTGCTCAGCTTTGCTGGCTTTGCTCTGATTTCCTTGGCCGATGAAGGCCCTGCATGCATGAATGAACAGCAATCGTGGGTCTGCTTGAGGTGCGCAGGCACAAAATAGCACCCTACGGCCTTGAATGACGTACAGCCCAGGTGCCTTAGTTTGTGAATCGTAATTTGTCACTGGAAGGAATATGCATACGAGAACGAAAACCTGCAAGGGCGTCGACGGCCCAGGCTTGGCTAGGGTAAGGGTTAGCTGCAAGGCTTAAACAATAACTCGACCAACATCTAACTTACTTGCTTTGGAATGGCATTCCATTATATAACTCTTCAAACATAAATAATTGAGAGTGAGCCACGCACTTGGCACACAGGTCGTGGGCGTGGCGTCCCAAGCACTCCACGATCTGGACCACACTGTTGCGCAGCGTGGTGAAGATGATGATCCTCACAGGCTCAGTGCTACCGCTTTCAGACTTAACTGCAGGCACAGGGCAGCAGGCACATGCAGACTTAAGGCAGTAGGCACATTTCTGTGTTTGCACCTAACTACAGACACAGGGCAGCAGGCGCATTCAGGCTTTCCAGGCGCATTCAGGCTTCCAGGCACATTCACGCCACCACCTAGTCAGTGTTGCCGCAAAACAGACCCTTAAGGCTCAAATTTGCCCACTTTTAGATAGTGTGCTACACATCCCTATACTTAAGCCGCAAGCCTGGCACACCCCAGCTGGCATTGCAAGCTCAGACACCTGCTACTCGGCGCCTGAAACACAACTCCTCCTCCTTGCATATTTTGTGCACAGTCATACTAGGCACGATAAATGCAATGCCCCAATAGCCTCACATACACACACACACACATAAGGCTGCTGTGCATCATTGTTAAAAATGCAGTTCAAAATGCCCAATTCAAACAGCAGCCTCCATACAATCGACCACACTGTCCCCTCTTTTTCGTTTCTTTGAATACGTTCTCAACATGCACTCAACAACACAATTGCAAAAAATATTTATTAATACGTGTGATTTCACGCACGCCCATCTCTGCAACACCACTCCCTCGCACAGGCAGCAAAATGGCTTTTCTATCGACGGCTCCCGTATGAACAAAGTATCCTGCGTATCCCTCCGCTCGTTTCAATCTGTCACACCACTCACTGGCAGGGGCAGCTAAATGGCCTTTTCTGTAACAGCTCTTGTGTGCACAGCTAGCTCCGTGTCAACTTTTCCAAATCTGTCTTTGTCACAAAATTCACTGGCAGAAGCAGCGAAATGGCCTTTCCTTTTAGCAGCTCTTGTGTGGACAGCTAGCTCCGTGTCATTCCTCGCACATCCATCTTTGTCACACCACTCACTGGCAGAGGCGGCAGCAAAGTGCTTCAGCACCTCCTTCTCTAGGCGCTCCATCTTAGGGTGGGGGTAGGCTGCTACTTGGTTGAGCAGATGACGCGCTGCTTGGAGCTGCTCATTGCCATTGACCAGCTCCCGCAGCTGTGTGTGTGTATTGTACGGCCAAAGTAACAAGACAGCTTGTCATTTTGTTGCTAAGGCTCATATTAAGGGTGTAAAGAAGTTTAGGCCCTGTTGACGCTATGATGGCATGATGGCTCCCTGCCTTGATGCGTTTCATCAATGGACAATCTTTGATAAGCCCCGGCTTGAAGCCCCTCACGCTCTCAACTTTCACAACCATGCAAACAACGCACTAGGAAAAGCGACTTGAAGTTTTAGCTGTATTCTGGTCTGAAATAGAACCTGGCTTGCACTCAACCATTTGGCAAAAGACCTTCCTCTGAGGCAGCAGCCTGCACTCGATTGTCACATTTCATTTTTCCAAGTACCTCTGCATTCTGACACACACACACACGCACGCACATACACACACACACGCACACACACACACACGCACATACACACACCTCTTGGTGTTTCATGGAGCAGTTCAGTGTTTCCAGAGCCACTTTCGGCCCCTCCTGGATCAGAGCATCATGGACATCCGCCACAAACTTGGCCTGCACCAGTAATATGTGTGTGTAGGTACATGTGCAGATGCTGTAGAGCTGTTCACATTTTGTGCACTCATACACGGAAATAAAAGTACGTTAATCGGCCAGGTGAAAGTACTAAACGTTCAATCATGCAGCGTAGCAGTCACAATTTTCGGCTGATGGCTTAGTCTGTAACCTCTGTAGGTACTGCACATACAATTACACAAGCGAATGCGATTCAGGGCATGGAGACAAACGAGTGCGGATTAGCAAGTATGGAAGGACATGCGGCAACTCACCCAAGGTTAAATATGTTGCATTGGGTCGGGCAAAGAGTGCTTAGCTTGCTATTGTAACATTGCGATCACGGGCAAAGAATGCTTAGCTTGCTATTGTAACAATGCGATCACCGGCCAGGGTGCTATTGTAACAACGCTATTGTAACAATGCGATGACCGGCCAGCGTGGCTGAAGCTGCTGTGCGCTCTGGCTCAATCAGTATGGGTGGGGCTGCTTTGTCTCTCAGTCTCACAGCTTGTATTGAATGCACCCATTCATTTGCACCTTTTTACAAGCTCAGATCTTTGCTCTTGTGCCAGGGATCAATTCGGTTGTCATGACCAGCAAGCACGCTGGGGAGGAGATACTGCTCAAAGGGTATTCATGAACATGAGCATGACAAGTGGCAGTGGCACAAGGCCCATGTACAATTTTACCCACAGACTAATGTGTGGACACACAAACTAATGTGTGGACACAAACAGACTAATGTGTGGACACAAACCGACTAATGTGTGGACACAAACCGATTAATGTGTGGGCACACAGACTAATGTGTGGGCACAAACAGAGCAGACCCCTATCGATTTCCACACCTGAGTTCCTTCTAGTTGCACTGTTTGCCTGTATTCCTCTCTTCCCTGTTTCATTGATTCGACTTCCTGCACCAGCAGCTCTGATGGGAATGTACTTCGGTGATGGAATCCTTGACACACATGGGCCACACTGACCGTGCACTTTCCTTTCACTCCTTTTTCTGGTTGAAGAGGGATTAGACCATGCATGCTCAACGTGGATCACACTGCCGGTGTATTTTCTCTTCTACTCCTTTCCTCACACCTGGTTACCTGGTTGAAAAGGAAGTTGCCCATGCTTGATAGATAGGGTTGGCCAGAACCGCATGAATTACACTGTATATGACCGTTACGCTGTACATGACTATAATTGAAAAAACCCCTGCAAAAAAATCATGCATGCCACATGCATATATGGTTCTGGCAAACCCTACTAATAGACAAAGCTCACACTGCCTGCTCACACTGCCTATGTATTCTTCCTTCTACTTCTTTTTCAAACCTGGTTGAAGAGGGAGAAAACCATGGAGCTGCGGGCCTTGTCATAGTTGACACGGCCTGAGATGGCCTCTTTGAATTGCTGCTCAGCCTGGCACAGGGACAGCCTGCTCAGACTCTCCACTCTAATTTGCAGCACCTGTAGAGCACACATACACACACGCACACACACAGACAGAAAGCACATGAGTCCTGCTGAATTTGTTCGTTCCTCAGGCATGTTACGGTTGTTATACAGGGAGCTCGCTCTTACTGATGGTAAAATAACATTAGTTCTCGGAAGTGGCATCCAGTACCAAAGTGGCTTCTGTGATTCCTGATTTAATATGGGGGTGGTTTTCACTGCCTGCGTAACTTTTATTTTTAGCTTTGAGCTAACTTGCAAACAAGACTACAGCTGGCAACACTGCAACATTACATACTCTCTGAAGCACTTGGAGGAGATACACACACGTGCCCCAGATGTACTGAGTCGTGACTGACCACAAAGGTTGAGAGCTATGCAGCGCGCGCACCCCCAAACACCAATTGGGCTGTGACACGGACCTGTTCGTCTGAAAGCTTCTTTGCCGTCGCGTACAGCACACGCTCAATGTGGTGCTGGCATTCCGCCGCCTTTTCACTAGCATGTACTGGGATGACCTGCGGTGTGTGTGCAAAGTGTGCAAGTATGAGTGTATGTGATTGTGATTGTGTGTACAAGTGTGTGTATATGCGTGTATGTGATTGTTTGTGCAAGTAAATGTGATTGTGGATGTAAGCGTCTGTATGTCTGAGCACGAGTGCATGTGCAATTTTGTTAGTGAGTGTAATTGGGTTTTACGAGTGCTATTGGGATGTACATGACATCGTGTCGTGTCTGCGTATTTACATGCTTGCGTAAAGCGAGAGCGCGTGTGCAGTTACAAGTCAAGGTGACTGCGTCTATAAGCAGCAGGACTATGCTTGGGTCAAGAAATGTATGTAAGATGTGTAGGATATTCGTCAGCGTGCTTTTTTCCCCTCCCTCACCTCTACTTCACGCTCATGGCGATAGGAGGCCAGGTCTGGGTCGTGTTCGCCCTTGTAGAACAGCGAGGTGATGCCCAACGCATTTATCACCCCCTGTATGTTGCAGATCAAATCATTTGATGCCACATGCATTGAAAATGCAGAAAGAGTTCTTGTCTTCAAAGGACTTACATTATATGCACGCAACAATGAGGACGTGCTGCGGGCCACTGGGCTTCCTGCTTTGGTCAGTTCTCTAAAAATGTTAAAAATGGTTTTTATCTGACCAGAAGAACTTGAGCGTTCTACGCATTGCGCACGTGCAGAGAAGAGCAGAGCACTACACTGATGCCCAACGCAATGATCAGACCAGATAATGGCCATGGGAAGGGGGAGGGGGGACAAAAATGATCACATACTGCAGCCTTTGTGGTATTGAGAGTGCTTAAGCAGAAAAATATTTGAACGATCCTTAAATTTGACATCAATTACAATTTTTAACTCTCAGACACCTAGAAAGCCTTATGCAAGTAGCAAGGTGAGGAGTATAAAATCGATCAGCCTTTCGTGCTTGTTCCTTTGAATCTGATCAGAACATGTTGCACAAGATGTTTACAGGCTCCAAGAGACGTACCTCAGGGACAGCCTCATGTCATTTGCCTGGTGCAGTATTAGAGCAAGCAAGCAGTCTATTATTTGCATCTTGCCCCCTGACCCCAGCATCGCAATGTAGTACATACTGAATTTGCAGGTGCATGTGCACCTGCAAGATCAGGCGCACACAAAATCAGGTGCACCTGCATAATCAGGTGCACGCAAATACAGGTGCACCTGCAAAACCAGGTGCACACAAAATCAGGTGCACACGCAACACCAGGTGCACACGCACCTGGACAGCCTCGTGTGATTTGCCTGGTGTGGCACTCAGGCCCAGCATCCTGAAGTGTGCCTTATCCTTCCTCAGGATGTCCGCTGCTTCAGCCGCAGGCGCATTACCCACAGCACGGTGACACTCGTCCACCACTAAGCACACAATACTGTGCATGTGGAATTTTGTGTGTGTGTGCGGGGGGGGAGGTACGATATAAGCAGAGAGATATGAGTTTGTGTGACATGTGCTTATAGAGAACGAAAGAGAAAGAGAGAGAGAGAGAGAGAGATAGAGATATATATATATATATATATATTGTATATATATACAGAGAGAGAGAGAGAGAGAGAGAGAGAGAGAGAGGTGTACCTCGCAGATGGGCACTTGCCCCTTTTCAGGTCCACATTCAGCATGTCTGGTGTGCAAAAGAACAGACGTTTCTTTGCCCAGATTTCTCCACGTTGGTCCCCCTTGTTCCTGGCTGTTAGCTCCACTGCATCCTCCTGCCCATGTGCATGAGAGGTGGTGCTTGAGTTGGTGAGCAGGCAATATTGTACCATGAGTCCTTGTGCCCACGTGCATCCTCCTGCCCATGTGCATGAGAGGTGGTGCTTGAGTTGGTGAGCAGGCATTAATGTACCATGAGTCCTTGTGCCCATGTGCAACTTCCTGATGATGAGCATGAAAGATGGTGCTTGAGTCGTTGGGCATGCATTGATTTACCAAGAGTCCTTGTGCCCATGTGCACCCTCCTGCCCATGTGCATAAAAATGGTGCATGGGCCGATGCGCATATATTAGCATAGACCATCAGTCCATGTGCATGTGTGTACGCGTCTGTAGGTATATGTGCCTGATCGATACATGTATGTACATGTGCTTGTGCAAGAGCGTGCCTCTGTGCGAGCATGCGGATGTGTGCATGCGTACAAGTAGGGTCGATTAGTCCATGTGTTTATACTATGGTATGCCATTTGAGATGATGCAGAGCTACCAGCAAATTCACATGCCGTTGAGGAAACAACAGATGAGTTGAGCAAATTGAACATGGCATGCTGCAAAGAGATGGACGTGACCGCATCAATAAACCTATAGGCTGGCTATTCTTAATGTACGAGTGATGTTCCAATGCCTGATCTCTAACTCTCTAACTCACAATTCCATGGCTTTCTGTACACACTTCAGACATCCCCATGGCCTTATTCTGAACACATTCTGTACACACCTCAGACTCTCTGACACATTCTGTACACTATGTACACGTTATGCACACACCTCAGACATCCCCATGGCCTTACGGCACGCCTCTCGCTGCTGCGTCACCAAAGGCCGAGTGGGGGCTACAAACACGATCTTGCCCTCTGGGAACCACCTGCGTCAGATCAGATTCATGTTAGGAAAATGGTCAGTTGGAGCAGGCGGTGATTTGGGCTAAATGCTCAACATTTGTTGCAGCGCTTGTGACCACAAACACAACATTGCACTCTGGACACCACCCGCATCAAGTGTAGACGTGTGTCAGAAAAGTGGTCAGTTTGAGCAGGCAGTGATCTGGGCTGCAAGCTTAACATTTGTTGCAGCGCTTGTGACCACAAACACAATATTGCACTCTGGACACCACCCGCATCAAGTGTAGACGTGTGTTAGAAAAGTGATCAGTTTGAGCAGGCAGTGATCTGGGCTACAAGCTTAACATTTGTTGCAGCGCTTGTGGCCACCAGCTTGCCCTTGGGAAACAATCTGTGGTCAGGTGCAGATGTGTGTTAGAAAAGAGGTTCAATTCGAGCAGCATTGATCTGGGCTGCAAGCCTAACATTTGTTGCAAGGAAGTGAGCATGCTTGTGAGCAGTGCTTGTGGCCGCGAGCACGCTCTCGCCCTCTGGAAACCACCTGCATCGAATATAAATGCATGTTGGAAAGGTATAATTGCCTCGATTTGCGGTTGTTGCTGCACCAAGGGTCGAGTGTCAGCCACAAACACGAAATTGCTCGGGACCCACCTGTATGATTTTGCCTGCAAGGTAGTCAACCCAGCGGTTCACTCAGGTTTCTTGCGCTGAAAAAGGAAACATCCCCAAAATACTGGCTTTATAAGGGAAATTGAGAATTTCGCTGGCGCCTATAAATATCAGGGAGTGGCCTGCTTTATTTTAACTTGCACGTGTCGAGGAACTAATAACCTCGTTTCTACTTGCACGTAACACACATTTACACCTGTAGTAGTTGTACAAGACCACAGCCGCGATTCACACCTGTCATTAACATGTCATTCACACCTGTCATTCACACCGCCATTCACACCTGTAGTAGTTGTACATGACCACAGCCGCGATTTACACCTGTCATTAACATGTCATTCACACCTGTCATTCACACCGCCATTCACACCTGTAGTAGTTGTACATGACCACAGCCGCGATCAAGGTCTTGCCCATGCCAGTGGGCAAGCACACGAGGGTGTTGCAGGACAATGCCTTCTGCACCATGGCGTACTGGTACTCCCTAATGGGCAGGTGCGAGGGGTACACCCAGTACCTGCAATAACAGCAGCAAACAATTGATGGCTTATCTTGATAAGGATAGTGGCGCTCCTCCGCGGGCAGGTGCAAGGTGTAAGTATGGGGGTCTGTGTTTGGATAATTTCTCTGCTAGGGGGACGGAAATTTACGTGAGGGCGGGTCCGTCCATTTCTACTTTCTATCACGCAGATCCAAGCAGTACAAAAAATAGTAATGGATTGCTGACCACATAATGTCATTTATAATGTGTGCACACGGTTCTGGCAAACCCTTCCTACTTCTGTATTGAGCAGGTCATGCGTTCACCCCATACCCTGCAATCTCCTGTTGCTGCACCAAGCACCCTCTTGCACGTTCACACTACACACAAACACACACACTGCACACAACATAACATATCTCCGCACCTAGCATGGCGTGCGTCCACCGCATGCTCTGCAATCCCTTGCTGCTGCTTGCGTTTGCGCTGCTGCTGCTGCTGCTGGAGCTGTGACTCTGTGAGTGTTGGTAACCCTCCCCCTGCCACACCCATCCATGGGCCCCTGATGCCTAGGCCCTTATCAGTCCCCTGTGTGTGTGTGTGTGTGTGTGTGTGTGTGTGTGTGTGCGTATTTGTGCTTGTGTGTGTATGGATATGTGGATGGAGAGTGCACAGTACAATAGCGCTGATTAAAACCAGCACCCTTTTTGGGGAGATCTAGGCTAGCACCCGGTTCTGGCACCTTGCTCAGCTGCTGGTTCATCCAAACAATCAGGAACATAGCGGCCCGCATCCATTATACAGGTTTAATGAAGCACACACAGGTAAGGTTAGCCAGAACTGTAAATATACACCGTATATGGCCGTAAATTTGGTGATCCCCCTGCCAATAATACCGTGTATACACCCTATATAAATGTGGTTCTGGCCAACCCTACACATAGGTCAAGGATAGACAGCGACAGAGTAAGAGTAAAGGTGCTTGACGTCCAGGGGCAACAGATCAACATGGTAGACCAATGCAGGAGGCAGCAGGAGCAGCAGCAGAAAGTTCCTGGCCAGAACCGCTGCTTCTTTAAGAACGCCACAACAGAAAGCCTGTGTCAAAGGAAGACAACACCCTCTACGCAAGGACCATCCTAAGGATTCGGGGATCTGGTCAAGGGCGTGCGCACGTACCTCTAGTATTGCCTTGGCCTCCGACTCGTCAGCTGGGTAAGCAGCGTCAGAGGCACGGAGCAGGGTGGTGCCTGGGGCCCCTGGGGGTCCTTGAAACGCATGGCTACCAGAGTTGCAAGTGCCCATAGCAGCAGCGGCAGCTGCAGCAGAGGTGGAGGCAACGGCCGAGGACCAGCGCGCGGCTTCCCCGGCCATGCCTGCACCGGTCAAGCTGGGCATTAGGGTCACCGGCTGTGGCTGACGTGGCTGCTGCTGGTGTGGTGGGTGAAGAACTTGCTGCTGCTGCTGCTGCTGCTGCTGGTGTGGTTGGTGGAGAACTTGCTGAAGCTGGGCTTGCTGTAGCTGCTGCTGATGCTGGGGCAACTGGAAGGCATGCTGCTGTTTGGGTTGATGTAAGTGCTGCTGCTGCTGCTGCTGCTGGACAAAGTGATGAGCATGCTGCTGCTGTTGCAACGGCTGCTGTTGTTGCTGAGGCAGCTGCTGCTGTGGTAGTGGTTGGATTTGTTGTTGTTGCTGCTGCTGCTGCTGCTGCTGCTGTTCTGCCGCGTTAATGTAATGATGTGGTTGTGGCTGTGGTTGTAGTTGTGGCTGCTGCTGCTGCTGCTGCTGCTGCTGCAAGGATGGGGTATGGCTAACAAAAACAAGGTTGGCTACAGGATGGTCGGGACTGTGCGCTGGCGGAGATTGTTCAACCTCTGCCCGCAGATGCTTAGGCTGCTGCTGCTGATGATGATGATGCCGCTGGATCTGATCAGGTTGGATGGTTGCCAAGCTGAAGCAAGGTTGCTGCAGTGAGGTTTGCGCTTTCAGCACATCAGCACCAGCAGCTGTGCCCCCCTGCTTCTGTTGTTGCTGCTGGAGGTGCTGTTGATGTGAAGGTTGTTGTTGTTGTTGTGAAGGAAGGAGTGGTATATTGGCATCTACTGGTTGAAGAGCTGCACGAGGAAGAGGTGCGCCCTCATTTTGCTGCTTGTCTGCAACAGCAGCTTGTGGGGGTGACGGCTGATGGTAGGAGGGGGGATGGTGGGTAGTATGAGCATTCGCAGGAGCAGGGGACCTAGAAGCAGCAACGCTGTGATGTTGTATGGCAGCAGGGGAAATTGGGACTGCACCAGCCCCATTGTGGATACTATTCCAATTTCGAGAGTGGCCAGACGACAAGGGTTGTGGTGGCTTTGGCATGCTGGGCGTGCTAGGGTTGGGAGCCGGACTCGACGCTGTGCCTGAGACAGGCTGCCACTGCTGCCACTGCAGATGTTGCTGCTGTTGCTTTTGAGGCTGATTTTGAAGCACCTGAGGTTGGTGATGTTGGTGCTGCTGCGGTTGTTTTGGTGCGGGGAAGCAATGCGGTGTGGGGTACGGTTGGTAGGGTTGTTGCTGATGGATTGTCTGTTGGTGGTAGTTCTGCTGCAGCTGCATGGGAGGACTCCAATGCTGCTGCTGCTGCTGCTGCTGCCATGTGAATGCTTGTGAGTTCTGTCTTGCATCGCTTTGCCTTGGGTTGGTCCGGTTGGCCCCTTGTGCATTGCTGGCTGTGGCGCACGGTCCAAAGCCTGGAAGGCCCAGGGGTTGCCCACCATTTACTGAATGTAATCCATGTGAAGTAGGAGGTCGGAGGACTCGCTGGCTTGGCGCAGCAGAGGCTGGAATGCTGGGGCGGACAGCTGGGTCTGTCGCTCCAGATTGCTCCCTTGGCCCCGCTTCAGCTTGTGTCGAATGCCTCTGCTTCTCATAATGGTTGGCAACTAAGGCTTCCACGTCAATATCCTGGGAGTGGGAGTGGGAGTGGGAGTGGCGAAGGTGTAAAGGAGACCACGGTCAATCCTCGCTGCGTCCACACTGCTGCATTCGTTTCCCCAAGGACAACTGCAACAGTGCATACCTCATCATCATCATCAAAAGCCATGCAGCCCTGTCCTGAGGCCATAATTTGAGGCAATTAATGGTACCGGAATGCTCTACGCAGGAGGAAAAGGAATTCAAAATCATTCATTCATTGTAATTTTTTAACTTATGTAAGGGCCAGGGTGTCGTGGAGGAGAATTTCTTGTTGCCAAGGAAGATAAATGTTGCTCAGCAAGAAAGGCTCGCTCGCCCTGAATGGCTTGGGCGCCAGGCGTGCTTGCAGTATTCCCTCTCGTCGCGTGGTAGCTAGGCGGGGCTCGTGTCAGCACTTGCAAAATGGAAGAAGGCCAATGTACAGCAGGCTGGTGCTATTGTGTGCACACCCACACACAAAGGTTGGTTAAAGTTCACGCATTTTAGTACACACACATTGCACACACATTGCACACACATTAACAAGCACACACACACACACACTCAAAACATACACACACACATACACGCACAACACACAACACACACATACACGCACAACACACATACACACACGCACGCACACACACACACACACTCAAACACACACACACACACACACACTGAAACACACACACACACACACACATACATACACACACAGAAACACACGCGCGCACAGACACACACACAAACGCCAGCACACACACACACACACACGCTTACGTACACACACAAATAAGCACACACACACACACGCACACACACAGAGACGCACAAATACACACAAACAAACACACACACACACATGCATGCACACACACACACACACATGCACACACACACACACACACACACACACGCCAACACACAGGAGCCTCTGTCTCTGGCCCAGCTGCAATCCAGCCGTTCTGTAGCCCTGCTTTCCAACTTGGCCAGTTCATGGTCCAAGATTGCGAGCCGCCTTCCCTCCTCTGGCTTGGAGCAAATGGAAAGAATCTTGGCCGCCCTCAAACTCAGCCTCAGGTGTGTGTGAGAGAGGGTGGTTTGTGTGAAATGAGAATATAAAACTCCTGCCTCATACTGCACCCAGGAGATCCAGCAACTGGATTGATGCTGTTACTTATCGTGCCGTACCAGTCCCTTTTTTTTCCAGCACTAGTATCATCTGTCATCAGCAGCCAGTTTAAGCACCGTTTACAACCCCCTTGCCATATCCATTGATTTCATTTTCTTTAATGTGGTGAAGGCTCCATGCGGTACTCGGTACCATTTGACTAACTCTTATTCCTAATTTGATGTGGGGAGTGGCGTTTCAGCTGCCTGCGTAGTTTTTACCTTTCCTTTTATGCTGCCCATACCGGCCGCACCGTTTGCCTTATATATAACAAACATAAATGCACACCTGCTGGCTGTGCATGCCCATTCGCAGCTGGCTGGACGGACTCCCGTCAAAGTCTGACGGCCGCTCCCCCAGCACGCGAGCAGTGCAGCTGGCTGCTACTTTGGCAGATCTGTCAGCGGCAGGTGGGCTCATTTGTGTAGAGAAGATGATAAGAAAGTACAGAAGGATATGTTAATGGGGGGATGATCAATTGGGCTCCTTTGCGAATATAGAGGGGGAGGAGAAGGAGGGACAAACAGAGGGCACCATGTTGCATCAAAGTACGAACAAGAGTGGCGTAGAGAGTAGCGCTCTGTGCAGGTGTGCCCCGACATTTGCCATTTTTTTAAAGTGTGGTTGGGTGGGTGGGAGGGAGACATTGGGTAAAGAGGTAATGAAGGTTGGATGGTTATAGCCAATGCTTGCACGACAAGGGTAAAGTATTATGAGTCCTTTCCTACATGCAGATGCAGGCTGCCACTTTTGCATAAAATGCATCACAAACACACATACACACACACACCACACACACACACATACACACACACAAACACACAAACACACACACATACATACACACCTGCACAAAAAATTTATTAACTCGCTCTCTTGCGCATATGCACTCACAATGTCAGTGTGCACTCACATACATACACACGCTCGAGCACACACACACACACACACACACACACACACACACACACACACACACACAAACACACACACACACGCATGCAGGGCTCCCTTTAGACGCTGACGCCATTGCAGCAGGGGTCCTTCTGGAGGCAGCAGATGTGGGGTACCTGGATTACAACACCATTGACAAAAATCTGGGAGGAGACGTGGCGATGCTGGTTCGTGACGTGAGTTGGCTTCAAGGCTCGAAACAGTGTGTGCCTTACACGACTAGGTGTCTCCATCGGTTACTGCTATGTTCATACACTAGATTTACGGGTAAGCGCTCTGGGACCGAGAGGCAATGCCACCCCTACACTGTTCACGCTTTAATGGGGTATACCAAGGGTGTGGTGCTTTGGAGTCAAGTAGACAATGTTGATTCAAGGTTTACAATGTCAATTCGATGATGTTTACAATGTAGATTCAATGATGTTTGGAGAGTTGGTTCAAGGTTTACAAGGCTTACAAGTAAAAGGCCTTCAGTCAAGAAGTATGACTGCTCGCCTGTTCATAGACAGTAAAATAAGCCATGAAGGATGTGTGCTTTGGAGTGAAGCAGGCATCGTAGATTCAATCGTGCGTTCCTGCGCCTCAGGTCAGACAGTCAACTCCATCACGGCGTCCTCAAGTGCTCCCCTTGCTTTACCCTTTTTACATTCATCCTTTATTGCTGTAGGTTGTCATGCACGCTCCACAGTCCTTGCACTCATATTTTCCTTTCCCTCCTCTTCCTTTACACGCAACGCGCTACACACTCATACACACACATGCACACACACACTCACTCACACACAAGTATACACGTGCACACACACTGGCTGGCAAACACACCGCCAAAATACGCAGGTCATGCGTGTGCGAACGGCCCCCCAGCGCCTGCAGCTGTACGATGACAAAGCTAGCAGCGCCATACGAGAGTGGTGCATTACATTCAATGTGAGCAAATGTGTATCCAAGGTTTTGAGATAGTGTAGAAAGTTATGCTGTTAATTACACGCTGCATTTGATGAGGGTCTGCTAGTATCCCATACACCTGCCGCACGTGACCATATCTATGGAGATATCCCTGCTTACAACACCGTGAATATATGTATGCATGTATAAATATGGCCAACCCTCCATACATACAGCAAAATGAGCCTGAAATGTGTCGTGCAGCTATGCCTGCAAGAAAGAAAGGGGTTGTCTGCACCAACGCCCTTTCAACTTCCTCAGATCGCCCTCATATTGGAATGTGCGTGTGACAAATCATCAGCCCCATCTAATCCCACTTGCTCCAAATTTATCCATTTCGCCGCTGTTGCTTACTCACCAGCCTTCGCGCTTTCCATTCCAAAAATTAGGATGTGCGTGCGAGTGGTTTTCCATTCAGCCACTGCTACATACACACCAGCCGTCGTGCTTTCCGTTCCAAACCCAGGATGTGCGTGCGAGTGTGGTTGAGGTCGTTAGCCGTTGGGACGAGCTGCACCACCTGGATGCTTTGCCTCTGATTCAGCGCCAGACCCTGGCCATGGTGGGTAATGTAGAGTTACGTGAATGTATGTTATTTATTGTGTAGGAGCCTTGTACTTTCTGGGTGTCTCGACGCTTTCGTGAACTTCACAATCACCCCACAGCACAGTACAAAAAGCGCTGCGGTTGTGTGCTAGTGCCCGCACGTGCACTGGGTTGCTCGTAACCACAACTCACCTCCATGCTCTCATTAGCTTCACAATCACCCCACAGCACAGCACAGGAGGCGCTGCAATTGTGTGCACACACACGCACACACGCACACCACTGGGTCGCACGGTACATCAAAACTGTCCTCCTTGCTCTCATTGGCTTCACATCAACTATACAACACAGGAGGCACTATGATTGTGTGCACGTGTGCACACGCTCGTTGGGTTGTACAGCACAACTTACTTGGCAACTGTTTTCAACAACTTTGCTCCCACTCCACTACACAGGAGGTGCTGCAGGTGTATGCGCCATTGGGGCATGCATTGGGGATGGGGGCCATCAGCGCGACCATGGAAGACATATGCTTTCGGGTGAGGGGCATATAGGGACAACCGTTTTGTCTTATAGGGACAACCATATGCTTTTGAGTGAGGGACATATAGGGACAGCCATGGAGGACATATGCTTTCGGGTGAGGGGGGGTACGATTGAAAGAGGAGGAAGATAGAAACAAGAAGAGGATGTGGTGCAGGCAGGGAGAACAGAGGAAAATGGGGTAGAGTCGGCAAGGGAGAAAATAATGAATGATGAGGAGAGGAGGAGGAGGAGGAGGACGATTTAACTCCAAGGGAGGGGTCGTAGGAGGGAGGATTAATTGAAAATAGTGTAAGTAGGGTTGGCCAGAACTGTATATTTACGCCGTATATGGCCGTATATTTGGTGATATCCCTGCCATACATGCCGCATGTACACTGTATCCCTTATTTATGTGGTTCTGGTCAACCCTAAGTATGAGCGAGTGTTTTTTGTTAGGGAGACAAGAAGGAATGGGAAGAGGACTTGCAGAATAGAGGATGACTGCTAAAGTTTAAATTGTGGAAAAAATGATTCGAGCAAATAATAATACATCCCTGTTGAAGAGCTGGAGTGCTGCGCACAATAGAGAACAACGATTTCTTGCTGGTGTCTTTGAAACACACACACACATACATACATACACACACATGCACATACAAGAGGGTATGCATATGCGCACGCACACACAAACATACACACACGTGCACCCTTAAACACAGGAGCTGTTCCCTGAGCCCTACAACCACACCGCCCAGTGGCTTGAAGCTGCCATGGAGCCTGCAGAGCATGCCCTGTACGCTGCCCAGCAGCAGCTGCTCACTGCACTCAGCGAGCACCCCAGGTTCAGCGCCCATGCTTCTGGCTGTGTGGTGCGTGATGCTGGGGACATTGTATCACATCATATGTGGGGTTAGCTAGAACCATATATATATATATATATATATATATATATATATACGGTGTGTATACGGTATTTATTTCAGGGATTTGATCAAATATACGGTTATATACAGCGTGTATATATGGTTCTGGCAAACTCTAATCATTTGTTGTGTGCGACATATCCTGTTCTGTGCTTTAAACGCGCTCTGTTCAACGCCCAACAGCAGCAACAGCCGCGCCCAGCGAGCACCTCGCAATTATCACCCATATTCTGCACCTGGCTGTGTGTGTGCTAACACTCTGTTGGCTTTCTTGCTGGTTGCCAGAAACGATTTGCCCAAAGGTGTAACGTGCGTGTGCCAAGTGCCAAGTCTTTTGCTAAATGTGTCGTCTTGTGCTCCATTCTCTCTTACTTGCTCTCATGCCTGACTTAATGCTTTCTTGTGCTCTCTGCTCTCTTTTGGCCACCATGCCTGACTTTGTGCTTTCTTGTGCTCTCTGATGAAGGTCGGTAGTTGGGGTGGGTAGTTGGGTTAAGCAGTGGCCAAAGGTGTGCCTGCACTCGGCTTGCACTGTTGCCCTTGCAGCTGCGGACCAGGACCAAATCGCTTTTCTCAATGATGAAGAAGATGGTGCGCCTGAGCAAGGAAGGAAAGCGCACCAACGGGCAGGTGTGTATGTGTGCACAAGATCGAGAATGAAAACAAGCCCTTGTTTGTAATGTTTGTAATGTTTGAATGCCAAAATTGCATACTTAATAATGGCGTCGTAAACGTTCAAAAAATATGATGGTTTCTTTCTCTGCCAGGAATTCTATACTTGCACTGTTTAAATACATGGTTCTGGTCAACCCCACGTATTTGCATATTCACACTCCCCCAGTATCTGTAGTGTGCGCTTGTTCAGGCAAGCACTTCCGGTCTTCTAAGATTGTTTTGTTTTTATCCTGAAAGGACAGATAGACAGACAGTAATTGTCGACCACCTCAGGAATTGCGCCAAGCTGCTGTTAGGATGTCTTGCATCCTGACGTGTGTGACATCATGTGGTTAACATAAGTTTGTATAGATGTATGTTTAGTATGCAAGCTGCCGTAGAGGTGTTTTGCATCCTGACGTGTGTGACATCATGTGGTTAACAAATGTTTGTATAGATGTATGTTGAGTATGCATGCTGCTGTAGAGGTGTTTTGTATCATGACGCGTGCACAGCGTCATGCACAGGGTTGGCCCAAACCGTATACGCACACCGTATAGGACCGTACATACAAATATCCCTCTTGCTTCCATTTATCATGCCAACTGTCAAACCATGTTCTAACTAACTCATTCTGTCCAGCTGGAATCTTTCCATGTAGCACGGCTAGCGTGGGCCATTCATGACGCCGACAAAATGGAAACAACCTTAAAAGCTCTCACACCATACAGGTGTTTGACTTACTTGGCATCCGTGCCGTGGTTCAGCCGCGCGAAGACCTTCCAGAGGCTCATGTGAGTGACCCTGTATCGTGTGCACATTAACGTGTGTGTGTCTGTGTGTTTGTGTGGTATTTGCAATAAACACAAGTGCGCAAACAGTGTGCACAATGTATTTGAGTGTGTGTCAGTCATTCTCATCACGTCTGCGCACATGGTGCATTTCACAATGCGCGGCCTTCCCGGCTGCTAAACCACCAACTTGGCCGTCCAAGGTTAGAATGCTTAAATTAAAGCATGTTGTTACATCCACGGCCGAAGCAGCAGGCTAACATATATACACACACGCACATATGCTCTTGTGCCCAGCTGTAGGAAACTGCACGCAGAGCTTTAAACATACACACGGTCACACACACACACACGTGCACACTCTCTGGTACCTACGAAGCATAAATGGCACAAGCACAGAATCACACACGCACAAATATACACACGCATGCTCCTGCCCTGTCTAAGTGCATACATGATTTATTACAGCATGCGCATCAAATTTGTGGTTGCTCAGGCCGAAGCAGCCGCGGTAGAGGCCTGCTACATCATCGAGGAAGTTGCCAAGGAGCTGTGGCAGGTGTGTGGGTAGCTTTAAAATGCATCACTCAGGAAGTTGCCAAGGAGCTGTGGCAGGTGTGTGGGTAGCTTTAAAATGCATCACTCAGGAAGTTGCCAAGGAGCTGTGGCAGGTGTGTGGGTAGCTTTAAAATGCATCACTCAGGAAGTTGTCGAGGAGCTGTGGCAGGTGTGTGGGTAGTTTTGGAATACATCATTGCAGAAGTGGCCAGAGAGCTGTGGCAGGTGTGTGGGTAGTTTTGAAATACATCATTGCAAAAGTGGCCAGAGAGCTGTGGCAGGTGCATGGGTCGCTTTGGAACACATCATTGCAGAAGTGGCCAGAGAGCTGTAGCAGGTGCGTGGGTAGCTGGGAATTATGGGGGAAAACATGCACAACAGTGAATTTTGCAGACATCTATATTACTCCTTAAGCAGGTATGGCTGTGCTACGCTTGCAGACCCTATGTGGTCATTTCGTGCGTCCCGGACGCTGCTGAATTTGAAGCTGGTTTCCTTCATTGGTCTGCGCAGCCATTTTTGTTCAAGTCGCTAGCCTCCCGCAGAGGTGGTGCTCGACTATGCGCAGCGCCCGTTCCTTTCTTAAGACCCACCTGATACAAAGTGTAGGGTAAAGTTGCAATAGATGCACTTACGTCATATGTGGCAGGCAGAGAGCTCCGGCACACCAAAGACGGCTGACACCATGCAGGGTTGTAGGGTTATAACCGAGATCCCTATTTTTTTATTTTTAGTGTGACAGCTGGTGCCTCGGAGCACCTAAGAACGACTGCACACTCTCAAGCTTCAAATACCATGCAGGACTAAAGAAATGCAACAAGGTTGTTGTTAACAACAGGTGGTTACTAATAACAGGTCGTACCATTGGACTGCATCTCCAGGCTCCTAAGTACACCACGACATTACAGCAGAGAAGCTCCTCTTCTACTTTTTCTTTTAAAACAGGTGGTGCCTGAGCGTACCAAAGACTACATCTCAAGGCCCAAGCCCAACGGCTACCGCTCCGTGCACCTCACCGTCCACATTAACAGCATTGTGCTGAAAAGCATGCGTGGGAGCATGGAGGAGGAGGAGGGGCTGGGCAGCCACCCGCAGGTGGGCGGTGTGGGATGTGTGTGGGTGCGGGATGTGTGTGTGTATGTGCGTGTGTATGGTTTGTGCAACATGTCTGGTGCACCTCAATAGCGCATGGAGAAGTTTTGACAAAGAGGAAATCTGCGCAGCCGCCCACACAAGTGAGGAGTGTTTGCATCAGCCTGTTAGGAAGGGAGATTGCTGCAGCCACGAAAGGTGTGTGAAAAGTTTGGCCTGTTTATTCTGCTCTTTTGTTATGGTATAACGCAACTCAATTTGGCTCTCAATTTACTACCTATTCACAAACACCACAAACACACACACACATACACACATACAAATGCACACACATATACACACAGGCAGGCAGTATGGCTGGGTGCAGTAGGGACGACAGCAGTAGCAGCCCAGGAGGAGTGTCAAGTAGTAGCAGTGGCAGCAGTGGTGTGAGCCGGAGCATGAAGGACACTGTTCCTGACTCCCCACGAGATCAGCAGGCTGCTGCTGTGCAGCAGAGGATCTTGCTTGCAGAGGGGGGGGGGGGGACAGGGGTGACAGACAGGTGTGTGTGCGTGTGTGCGTGTGTGTGTGTGTGTGTGGATGTGTGTGTTTGAATGTGTGTGTATGCTATCTCCTCGTGCGCGTGTGTATGCATGTGTGTGTGCGTGTATGTCTACAGGTGCAGGCATGTGTGTTTAATCGTGTCTTCTACATGCCTTATAGTCTTATAGTTGATCTTTCTCCCTGACTGCACACCTATATGCACCTACAGATGCAGGAGCTCACGCGCAGGCATGCAAACGCACGCATGCACCCACACAAACACACATACCCTACAACGCAGGGGCAGCAGCAGCTGGAGGCAGGGTCAGGAGCTGGACCTGCATCCACAGGATCTAGAAGCCGAGGTGTTAGGAACAAACCAGCAAGGCCGGGGTGCTGGGGGGAAGAGGAGGGTGGGTGTTAAGGAGGGGAGGTCAGAAGCAGCGGGGGGTGCGAAAGGTCTGGGGATGGGCAGCGTGGCTGAAGCTGCTTTGATTCGAAGAGGGGAGGCGGATGCTGGATGGCACCGGCCCATGCAAGCCTCTCAGCCAGCACAAACCCGGCGAGAACGTAAACCCTTCCGGCGGCAGGATCATGAGGGGTGGGTGCTCCTGCCAAAGCTGACCCTGCCTCGCACCCCACGCAAGCAGCAGCGCCAGGCACTCCAGCACAGGCGTGAGGGTGAGGGTTTTAGCAACCAGCCTGGACGGCAGCAGCCACAGCCACAGCAGCCACAGCAGCCAAACCCACAAAACCCACAGCTGCAGCAGGATCTTGAGGGATTGAAGCTCCTGCCAAAACCAACCCGTACGCCCCGCAAGCAACAGCGCCAGGCGCTCCAACAACACCGGCACGAGCGTCATGAGCAGCCACAGGAAAACCAGCAACCACTCAGTGCTTCTCGAGTGTCCCCAACGCACCCTCATTTCCTCCCACACCCGCGCCTGCGCCTGCGCCAAGAGAGAGAGCACGGCCGGCAGTCAGAGCACCCCCAACTTCTGCACGGAACCCCTCAGTCCCTTTCAAGCACCATAGTAGACGCTTCACCTGCACGAAGTCCCTTAAACACTTTTACCCCCCTCACCCCTTCCTCTCCACCACCCCCACCAGAAGTGAGGGTTGCGTCGTTGGAAGCTGAGAAAGCACCTCCAGGACCTCTCTCCCCCCTCACCCCTTCAGCTCCACCCCCACCAAATATGTGCAGTGCCTCACCAGCGGCAGAGCGAGCACCTCCAGGACCTCTTTCTCCCCTTATCCCCCCAGCCCCACATCAGGTTGCCACGTATCCAGAAGTGAGCGCCTCACCAGCGGCAGAGCAAGTGCCTCCTTTAGCCTCCCCCCCTTGCCCCCCATCCCCACACCAGGTTG
>Ga0307968_1000161_pt1:0-37500 | contig 41510 bp, 48 predicted proteins | sample OrgLakmetagen650_FD_201834 | JGI IMG/M metagenome (GOLD analysis project Ga0307968, IMG submission 201834) | Saline water microbial communities from Organic Lake, Antarctica - #650 | ecosystem: Environmental > Aquatic > Non-marine Saline and Alkaline > Saline | place: Antarctica: Organic...
AACAAACAAACTCGTCGCACACCCCTTTGCTTTTCTCCTGCTGATAAAATCAATTAGATACAAGACGGCATGTGCAGGCTACCAGTTGTTGCAAGTGCAGAATTACTGAGCATTGAAGCTCCCCGTTAAGAATATGACACAGGTCCATCTACACGCATGGTTTGTGTTGTGTATATTGCGTGTTGTACCTGTTCTGACAGACACCAGAACCGTAACTACATCGAACTGGAAAAGCCGGGCCCAACTTACCATTTTTTCATACCCGTGCAAACATGTATTCATTCCGCACCCCTCCAAAATATAGTTATTTTTACCCAGTCCGCACCAATCCGCACCCCTCTCTATAAATATTTCAGTGCTTGCTGCAGTAATCCGCAGGGGCAAAATGCCCTCAGAACTGCACCAAGAAACTAGAAAGGCACCAAGAGACTCAGAGGTGCATTCCAACACAATAACACGTTATTATCCGAGAGCACTGAGAAATCAAATTGAGTCTGGTTTTGCACTACTCAGATCCAGTTTGTGTCAGCTGGCAACTGGTTTTTGCCTTCTGGTCTTTCCCTACTGCTGGCTTCCTCACTCGCCTCAATGCCCCCCTCCTCACTTCCCTCCTCCTTGCCCATCCTCTCGATCACTGTTGCTGCTCAAGCTGCTCGGCGGTTGGGGGGCCTTGCAGAAGATGGCCATCCTGTCTGGCCCTGTCTGGCCCTGTCTGGACCTGTGTGCGTGCCTGTCTGGACACACCCCTAGGGGCTCTTGGGGGCTCTTTCCTACTTGTGACCCTTCCAAAACTCAATAAATAATTTAAGCCCGATCCAGTAATCCGCACCCCCTCAAATATTTATTTATTTCGGGGGATGTTAGGCAGCCGCACCCTCTAAAAACAATATTTTTGCGGCATGTTTCTACGGTACTCCTTGTTGTTAGTTTGTGCTAGAAAGTACATGCACTATAGGGGAGCTAAGCTTTTTCACAAAGTTTTAATCTGACATGCAGAATTATGGCAACCAAACTCACCTGAAGATTTGTACTGGGAGGGTCTTGAAGAAGACAGTGGGCTGAATCCTCCCGCCACTGTGTGTGAGAAGATTTTGAAGCGAAGAGTTGAAGCATTTGTGTTTATTGCTGCTGGCCATGGTGGGGGGTGCAGGGTGTGTGAAGTCCTTGCGATGTGGCTTTTGGTTAAGGATAATTCATGCAATGGACCCTCACTTTTGCACATGATGATGAGGAACCAATTAACACTTCGTGCCTCAAGCCCCGGCAAAACTTGCTGTCATGGGTCTCGTGCACGTTTGCAAGTCCAACAAAAGCCACTTCCAGGTTAACTAAACTACTCAGAAACGTCTTCCCAGCTAGCAGGGAAGTTGTTTCTAAGTAGCATGCATAGCTTGATAGTCACACAAAAGCAAATGCTAGGCCAAGTAAGGCATACAAAGCAGCACTCCGCGAACCAAACACTTACATACCTCTGTGCTCCGGCTTTGCCGCTAGTGCGTCAAAATGGCTGAAATCAATGCCACCGCTGCTCTCTGCTGCCGTGTCATCCTTTGAGGAGCGCTTCCTCTTGACGTGGCAGGCCACGAGGAGACGCAAGGGTGATGGTGATGGGACGTGTCCGCACGGTTGCTGCAGGGCTGCTGATCCAGGAGGGAAGGAGGATTTGCTGCTGCTGAACGAATGCCTGATTGAGTATGGCATGCGTCTGGCAGAGCTTGCATGGGGATTGGTGTAGGTGTGGGCACTGGGAGATGACAAAGTTGATATGAGCATATTATATTTATATTAAGATATTTTATTTTGGGTCCGAGATGGCCTGACTACTGTTTCCGAGGCAAATGCACCCTTCGGTCCGTTGGCGAAATATTTCCAATATTATTTGAGACTAGCTTTACGAGTCTCCGAATGACTTATTTCACCCGTGACATTTGTGTGAGATTACCTGTGGTATGTGAATAAACTCACAGCAATGCACTTAAATAAATGTCGATTGACACAGCATTTATGTGCCGGAACAGAGAGAAGGGATTGCACCCGATGGTGTTCGTGGTTCCCTTGTTGATTCCTTGATATTTTGTGTGTTCGTGTGTATGCAGAATAGCACAACGATGATCCATGCAGCTGCTGCCGCGATGATTATCCTGGCAGCCGCTGTAAATCCGCTCACAATTCCGTACATCCTCTGGTACCTGGGGTTCTCCCCTATGGGCCCAGTGGCAGGGTCCTTTGCTGCCTGGTGGCAGTCGCAGTACGGTTCTGTAGCTGCTGGTAGCCTTTTCGCCATCCTTCAGGCCTGGGCCATGGGAGGAGGCATCCTCTAGATCTTACTATGGCAATGTTTCCTAGTGATGTGTGTCTACCAGCAAGTAGATGGGAACATATAGCTCGCTCTAGCAGATCTTAATAAGCATTGCTTCTAAATAAACACGTACTCATTGCTTTAAAATCAACACGTACTCGCTCCGTTGAGCCATCAACTTGTAATTTATTGTTGCTGCTGTCCTCGTCCTCCTTTTTAGTGCTGAACAGCATCCCTGCTAGGGACCCTGGTACAAAAAAACAAAAAATACAGCAAGAAATTGCTACAATTTAACTAATATTGATTGACAAAGCACGAATCATGTGCGTGGTAGTAAGAGATCAGGGTCTGACAAGGTTCATTTGCTCTATTGGGGTTCCTCACGGCCCAGTGGCAGGTTTTTTTGCTAAATGATGCGTGGTTGCCAGCAAGTAGATAGATGGGCACATACTGCAACCTCTCGCTGGAGCAGGGGCCACAAATATGAACTTTCACACTTTCGTTTCAATAACTGTTCTGCTTGTCACACTGCCCCCCAGAATCGCTTTCAGAAGGATAGATACAACATCCAGCAGATGCCCAGCAAAGTACTTCAGTGCAAGGTCTAATATACTCAAGATTTTGTTTAATTACTAACCCTATATCTTTTGTATCCTCCCGCTGGATGCCAGAATCAAAGCCACCTTAGTCAATATGAAAGCCCCTGCACGCGCAACACATTCTCGTCCCCTCCACATAAATCTGGCAACAGATAGCATTTTGAGAGGCTTAAGTGCAAATTTAAATCTCATATTGCCAAAGCGTCCAATAGTTTATAAAATTTATGGTTCAAACTGTTTACACACAGTACGCAGCAAATATTAAACAGTACTACGCATTCAACCAGCTGAGTAGGTTGATCAACACAACCCAACCCTACTGGAGCCGGGGGGTTCGTGTGGAAGCGGGGATCCACCCTGTTTCCACACGGGAAAACAATTTGCAACCTCAAACGTAATAATGCTCCTGTGGCATGCTCAGCTGCACAAATTGCAATCTAAATAAATATAGACTTATAATGCACGAGAAAATGCCCCGATTGATAATACCAGGCAGATTGCGCAAGGGTGGTTCAGAAATGCCCAACAACGTGAACAAATTGGCAGCCGATATTGTGCCGGTGAATTCAGTCCGGTATAAGCCGTGTTTCGGAAGGGACTTGCAAAACTTTACCAATTGTGTATGCGCTGCTGAGCATTTATTTTGCAGGGTGAAGGGGATGGGTGGGTTAGGGCAAGCAAGCCCGTCGGTTCAGTGCTGTTCGAGCTGCATGCCGATTTCCCCTTCGAGTCTGGGGACTTTAGTCCCGGGATTTAAGTTGTTTCGCCGGACCTGGCTTAACGTAATTTATGAGCACGTCACTGATTTAAAATTATGATCAGAGGGTGGAAGCTGCGCGAACCTAAATTGAGCGCCTCATCACCGTTGAAGTCCGCCGATGGTGACGTCCTGGCGGGCTTACGACGAGCGGCTTTTAATGACCAGTGGCTTGTGAATACGAAGGCTTCATAGCGTGTAATGACAGACGTCCTGGCGGGCTTACGACGAGCGGCTTTTAATGACCAGTGGCTTGTGAATACGAAGGCTTCATAGCGTGTAATGACAAAGTGCATGGTTCCAGCAGGCTCCGCTCCGGTTGATTGGAGCGTGCAACCCTGTAAAATAAGCAGATAATTAACCAACATGATTTTACAAGCTGGTTTGCCTGTAGAATTCAAATTTTGTATCGACGTGCAGTTGCAATCATTGCATGCGATAACCTAACAGGTCTAATTTAAAGACAACAACCCGGTTTTACGTACGAACAAGGGCCTGCTTCGCATCTTCCTCGTTTTCCCCCATCTTCAGACGACGCCATGGCTATTGATGGTACGATCTGTCTTTTTTTCGTCCACAGATTTGGTAAGGATCCAACCAAGGGGCTGCTGCTGTGACTGCTCCTGGTCATTTATGAGGGGTGAGCAGCTTCAGCGTACGTGGCTGGCATTAGGGTTTAGGGGAACATGGTCGCTAAGGCTAAGTTAATTAATAGCTTGATTGGTCATCAATATATGTAATTGATATATCCGACCGATTTTTGATTTTTTACAGGGGGCGGCCTCAGAGGCCTGACAGCAAAAAAGGAGAAGAGCCGCAGCGAGAAAAAGTGGACAAGCACTAAGCACCAAGAGACTGCAAAACTAGAGCCGCCCTGCTGAGAACCCAAAGCTTGAGGCTAAACGAAGTTATATATATCTTAAGAATTCACACGTGGACGCAGCCGCTATAGCATAATGGCTATTGCGCTCCCTTCGTATGTCACGATTGAGGGAGAGGTTCCAGGTTCGATCCCTGGTAGCGGCATGCTTTCAGCTGCAGTTTTGCTTTCTCCTTTGAGGAAAGCGATGTTTTCCTCTTTCAGGAAAGCAAAGCCCAACCTTTTTGCAGCCAGCACTTCGCGTCCTCACTGGCTGGAATGAAAAAGCCCATTTGTGTGAGGGTGGTTGCTGAACGTGACCTTGCCTCTTATTGGTGTTACACCAGTCGTGGGGGAAATATGGGTCTTGCTTGGTCAAGGGGCGTTCCATTCTTTTATTTGAGATCAAGTTGCACACAATGTGAGGAACGAACACTGTAAGGTGCTGAGCGTGCTGCAGACCTTACAACAACCATTCATTTCCTCTTCAATACATGACAATATAACAGCAAGGGACAACATATAACGAGGTTTTTAGGAGGAAACACCCTAGTAGAAACATGTCTTTACCTTGCAGGTAGTAGCTAGAGAGGCAGGCCATTCACTTTGATGACAAATACGATTTAGGAGATTTGCTGCACTCTGTGGAAAGTGTCCAAGGAAATGATAGAATACACGCTCAACCACTTGGTCTTCCACTATGCTTCATTCATCAAAGCTGTTCACACTCCACTCAATCTAACCACCCATTTTGTAGCACTGTTTACTCTCTCCAGGTTCAAAGGTTCTGGGGCTCTCACACACCCGCCCCAGTGGCTCACTCCAAACCCTGATGAGAGGAGAAGCAACGCCTATCCCGCTTGATAACGCAACGGCTGCTCTTTTTAGTCATACGTGCACAAGTACAAGCCCCACAAGCAGGGGGGAAGATCAAGACGCGAGCAAGGAAGGCATTGCTCTTGCCCCCCTCACTTGGCAGCGTTCACAGAATTACCCCTCCTCACTTGACACAGTCTTTGGGAGGGTTACTCCTGCCCCACCCCTCACATTCCAACGAGTCTCTGTCACCTCTGCCCTCACTGCACAGGCAGAGCACTCTCTTCAAGCCTCCCTCATCACTCCCCAGCGCTCTCTTTGAGCCACCCCTGTCCTCTGCTGCCTCCGCCTCGCATCAGGCCGCCCTCATCACTTCCCGGCATTCTCTTTGAGCCGCCCCTTGTCCTGTGCCGCCTTCACCCTCTCCCTGCCTGACATCACCACTTCAGGCGCCGGAGGAACAGGCTTTCTGGGGGCGATGCCACCTGCGTGTGCACATGTGCACATATACTTGTGCGTGCCAATACTTGTGAGTGCCAATGAGCACCGTATCTAACCCAATAGTGGTCTGGTCATACCAGGAAATCAAGCACACATGCAACTAGCATAGGTGCGTGCGTGCGTGTCATTACTTGTGCGTGCCAATGGACACCGTATCTAACCCAGTAGTGGTCTGGTCATACCAGAAAATCAAGCACACATGCAACTAGCATAGGTGCGTGCGTGCGTGTCATTACTTGTGCGTGCCAATGGACAACGTATCTAGCCCATGAGTGGTCTGATCTCATCAACAAATCAAGCACACGTGCATCTAGCTTAGGTGCGTGCGTGCGTGCGTGCCCTTACTTGTGCGTGCCAACGGACACTACCTAGCCCAGTAGTGGTCTGGCCTCGACAGTTAATCAAGCAAACGTGTAACTAGCACAGGTGGGTGCATGCGTGCGTATGGCAGGGCCCAACCTGCAGCAATGCGGGCGCCCCCCCCAATGAACAGCTGGGCAGCTTCGAGGAAGGAGGCGGCCCAGCCTTTTTTGCCACCTCCTTTGTCACCACCGCCACCACCACCTGTGAAATATTAAATGCGTGGTTATTGTCAATGTAAATGAGGATGCTATTTCCACAAACGCACCCAACAGGCTACGGGCTTCGTCTGCTTCATATGCAGCAGGGAGCGCCATAACATTAAGATCATGTTTTAGCTATGGCCTATTTCTGCTTCGAGTGAAGACGCGGGGGCGCCAAGTTAAAGGGAGATCAAGTTTTAGAGCTCAAATTGTAGCGGCAAAGCGGTTGCACACTTCTGCACTCTCCTATTCCCTCTCAGACGAGCTGCCGCACCTGAGGGCACTGCCACTCTCGCGGCCTCACCTGAGAGCACTCGCACTGCCACTCTCGCTGCCGCACCTGAGAGAGCACTCTCACTGACACACCTGAGAGCACTCTTGCTGACACACCTGAGAGCACTGCCGCACCCGAGAGAGCACTTGCACTGCCACACCTGAGAGCACTCGCACTGTCTCACCTGAGAGAGCACTCGCACTGCCACACCTGAGAGAGCACTCGCACTGCCGCACCTGAGAGAGCACTCGCACTGCCACACCTGAGAGCTCTGCCACACCTGAGAGCACTGCCGCACCTGAGAGTACTTGCACTGCCACACCTGAGAGAGCACTTGCATTGCCGCAACTAAGAGCACTTGCAATGCCACACCTGAGAGCACTTGCACTGCCGCACCTGAGTGCACTTGCACTGCCGCATCTGAGAGCACTGCCACACCTGAGAGAGCACTCGCACTGCCACACCTGAGAGAGCACTTGCACTGCCACACCTGAGAGCACTGCCGCACCTGACAGAGGTGCACGGAGGGGCCTTCCTGTACCCTTTAATCCTCAAACAAACATACATTTTCATCATCTTCTATCGCTATATCTATGTACCGTAGAGACTTGTGACAATGCGAGGTTTGAAAAAACCTAATTTATAAACCCCAATAAACCCCATCCTCCCTGTGACCTTACCTAACTCTTATCAACCTCCCTGTAACCTTACCTGACTCTTATCGACCTCCCCGTAACCTTACCTGCCTCTTATCAACCTCCCTGTAACCTAATCTAACCTTATCAACCTCCCTGTGACCTTACCTAACCTTATCAACCTCCCTGTAACCTTGCATGACTCTTATTGCCCTCCCTGTAACCTAACCTAACCTTATCGACCTCCCTGTAAACTTACCTAACCTTGTCAACCCCCCTGAAACCTAATCTGACTCTTATCGACCTTCCTGTAACATAATCTGACTCTTCTCGACCTCCCTGAAACCTCATCTGACTCTTATCGACCTCCCTGTAACCTAATCTGACTCTATTCGACCTCCCTGTAACCTTACCCAACCTTATCAACCTCCCTGAAACCTTACCTAACCTTATCAACCTCCTTGTAACCTAATCTGACTCTTATTGACCTCCCTATAACCTTACCTAACCTTATCGACCTCCCTGTAACCTAATCTGACTCTTATCGACCTCCCTGAAACCTAATCTGACTCTAATCGACCTCCCTGTAACCTAATCTGACTCTTATTGACCTCCCTATAACCTTACCTAACCTTATCGACCTCCCTGTAACCTAATCTGACTCTTATCGACCTCCCTGAAACCTAATCTGACTCTAATCGACCTCCCTGTAACCTAATCTGACTCTAATCGACCTCCCTGTGACCTTACTTAACTCTTATCCACCTCCCTGTGACCTTACCTAACCTTATCAACCTTCCTGTAACCTTACCTGACTCTTATCGACCTCCCTATGACCTTACCTGACTCTTATCGACCTCCCTGTGACCTAACCTAACCTTATCAACCTCCCTGTGACCTTACCTAACCTTATCAACCTCCCTGTAACCTTACCTGACTCTTATCGACCTCCCTATGACCTTACCTGACTCTGATCGACCTCCCTGTGACCTAACCTAACCTTATCCACCTCCCTGTAACCTTGCATAACCTTATCGACCTCCCTAAACAAGTATTATTCCTGCGCACACCTGAGTAGGGCGCATAACGCCCACGTGGCAGAGGGTCCGCCTCGTAGCTGCTGCTGCTGCTGCTGCTGCTGCTGCTGGGAATGTTGCTGCTACTGCCTGCCATCGTTGGGAGGGTGGTGGGGCGGGGAGCCGGACTGCTGCTGCTGCTGCTGCTGTTGCCTCTGCTGCTCTCAAACCTGCTGCTGCTGCTGGTGGTAATACTGTCGACCGTAATGGTGCCGCTGCCGTCATTTGTGCTGCCCATCATGCTGGGACCATTCATGCTGCTCTTACTGCCGCCTGCGGAGCTGCTCATGCTGCTCATACTGCGGAGGGGGGGGCTGCTGGCGGGCTGCCAAGTAGTGCTGTCGGCGAGGCCCCGTGAGAGGCGAGAGGCGATCCTGTGTGTTTGAGTTTGTAGGTGAGTGGAATAATGTGTACGTGTGCATACGTGTGTGTGTGTGTGTGCTCTCTGTGTGTGTCGTGAGAGGCGAGAGAAGAAAATGTGTGTTTGGGTTTGTAGGTGATGGAATAACGTGTACGTGTGCACACTGTGTGCTCTGCCTGTGTTGCGTATGTGTGTCTGCATGCACGTGTGTGCGAGTGTGTGCGTGTGTGTGCGTGTGTGTGCTCTGTCTCTGTGTGTGTGTATGTGTGTGTGTGTGTTGCATATATGTTGCGTATGTGTGTCTGCATGCACGTGTGTGCGAGTGTGTTGTGCGTGTGTGTTGTGTGTGTGCGTGTGTGTGTGTGTGTGTGCGCGTGTGTGTATGTATGTGTTTGGATGTGTGTGTATGTGTGTGTGCGTGTAAGTGCAGCTTAAAATTTGTCACAAGTCAATAGTGCTACTAGGAGCAAGCAGTGCTTTGTTAAAAGGGCTTTTTTGTTAAAGAACAGGCAGGTACAGGGGTTAAAAAGTGGGAATTTCAAAGTGGGAGTGAATGTGATGACAATGTGAGAGAAGGTAAGCGCTGAACAGAGAAAGGTGAAAAGATTTGCTGGAGCGTGGTGGGCATAAGACATACATCGTATTGTGTTGTCACACACTGGGAGGAGCGTTGAACACACACACACATACACACACACACAAATGTACTGCCCCCCCCCCCCTTCTCCCAGTCAGCCCCCCCTCATTCTGCCCAAAACTGACATAAGACACACACGCACCCACATGCACACGCGTGCATGCACACGCGTGCACGCACATACCGTTACATACACACACTCACACCTGCTCAGCAGTGCCCTCACAAACAGCTCCCCAGTGTAAGCCAGACTCGGCAGAAGCACACACACACACACACAAATACCGATACACACACACTCACACCTGCTCAGCAGTGCCCTCACAAACAGCTCCCCAGCGTAAGCCACGCCCAGAAGAAGCACACACGCACGCACACATACCGTTACACACACACACTCACACCTGCTCAGCAGTGCCCTAACAAACAGCTCCCCAACGTAAGCCACGCCCAGAAGAAGCACACACGCACGCACACACATACCGTTACACACACACACACCTGCTCAGCAGTGCCCTCACAAACAGCTCCCCAGTGTAAGCCACGCCAGGCAGAAGCTCTGTGAGCAAAGGGCTCCATTCTTCTCCCAAGCGCTGCAATGCGAGTAAGCACAGAGCAGCACGGAGGAGGCGTTAGGCTAGACTATAATTGAAAAACGCAGGCAGGCAATTCCTGCAATGCCTTGGCACTAACTACAATGTAAAAAGACGTCATGCAGGCGATTGCTGCAATGAAGTGGCACTGTTTTGACAAGTCAGGCCGGGCTCGAGGAAACACGTGAGGCAGCCGATTGCTGCAATGCACTGGCACTGAATTAAGAGGTCAGGCCGGGCTAGAGGGACAGCGTGAGGTAGCCGATTTCTGCAATGCATAAGCACTGTATTAGGGAGTCAGGGTTTTTGTAGAATAAGGGTGTGGGTAGCAAACACAATGGCTGAGGGCTTTTCCCATCGCTGCCATGCATCGTAGAATAAGGGAGTGAGGGCAGCTGCTATGCATCTGCAGAGTGGCAACATGTAGGTGTCAGGCCAACCTGTCACGTCAGATTGTCACACACACACACATGCAACTACAGAGTGGCAGCATGTAGGTGTCACACACACATGCAACTACATGCATGTAGATTGTCACACACACATGCATCTACAGAGTGGCAGCATGTAGGTGTCACGCACACACACATGCATCTACATGCATGCAGATTGTCACACACACATGCATCTACAAATTGGCAGCATGTAGGTGTCACGCACACACACATGCATCTACATGCATGCAGATTGTCACACACACACATGCATCTACAAATTGGCAGCATGCAGGTGTCAGGCCAGCCTGTCAGGACAGATTGGCAGGCCAAACTGTCGGGACAGAATGTCAGGACAGATTGTCAGGACAGATTGTAGCGGCGCAAGGCAACACGCATGATTGGTGAGGCCTGCTCCTATCCCAGACGCTGCAATGATGACTTATACTCACGCGCACACGCACACACACACACACATACACACACACGCACACACACACACACAAACACACTCACTTACACACACACAAACACACACAGGAGCAGCAAACAATAGTTATGGCAGTTACTGGGTAAAAGAAGTGGTGTGAAAGAAAAGGACGTGAGCGTGAAGGGAATGTCTGTGAGGGAGAGGCTCTGACATCAGCATGCTTGTAACAGCTGATAGGGATCAGCATGCTTGTCACAGCTGATAGAGATCAGCATGCTTGTCACAGCTGATAGAGATCAGCATGCTTGTCACAGCTGATAGAGATCAGCATGCTTGTCACAGCAGATAGAGATCAGCATGCTTGTCACAGCTGATAGAGATCAGCATGCTTGTCACAGCTGATAGAGATCAGCTGCTGGGTGTGCATCAAATCAAAGGGTGTGTGCTAGAACGAGGGTTAGTCAGACAGGATGACAACACGCTTGAGAGCACTTTAAGAGATGCGCACAAAATTGCTGTACAGAAGACATTCAAACAACTCGTCGTTTCAATGTGCTTTGTAGGTTGCGCTTTGTTAGGTTGTGCTTTGTTTGGTTGTGCTTTGCTAGGTTGCTTTGTTAGGTTGTGTTTTGTTAGGTTGTGCTTTGTTAGGTTGTGCTTACTCGATTGGCACAACCGTGGCAGTGCCCTCTACCACACAGTAGCACACAGGAGAAACCACACAGTAGCACACAGGAGAAACCACACAGTAACACACAGGAGAAACCACACAGTAACACACAGGAGAAACCACAAAAACACACAGGAGAAACCACACAGTAACTCACAGGAGAAACCACAAAAACACACCTAACCATGCAGAGGATGGCTCAGGGCAACATATGCAAATGGGCAGCGGCTCTGGGCCACGCTATAGTAATAATGTCATAGTGATAATATCATAGTAACATTGTCATGGCCGTATTGTTATAGCAATCTTGTCATGGTCATAGTGACATTGTCACAGTAATAGTGTCATAGTAATAATTCATAGTAACATTGTCACAGTAATATTGTCACAGTAGCATTTGTCATAGTAACAGTGTCATGGCCGTATTGTCATAGTACCATTGTCACAGTAATATTGTCATAGTAACATTGTCATAGTAATATCATCATAGCAATAGTGTCATAGTAATAATTCATAGTAAAATTGCCATAGTAATATTGTCATAGTAACATGTGTCATAACATTGTCATGGCCGTATTGTCATAGTAAAAATTGTCATAGTAACATTGTCACAATAACATTGTCATAGTAACATCGTCATGGCGGGAAAAAAAACTCACCGCTAGACTGCGCTGGTTGGCCACCAAGCTCGCGTTACTGCTTGGCCCTGTCGGGAAGCTTGCCCCAAAGGTACCACCCCCACCCCTGCTGACAAAAGTGGGTGAGGCTCGGCTGCTGGTGGGTGCAGCTTTAGCGGCCAGAGTAAGGATGCCACGCACCACCTGAAATTGTGTGAGTTTTTGGTGTGTAGTATGTGCTTTTGGGTGTGTGTATGTGTGTGTACGTGTGTCGGTGCAGCTTTAGCGGCCAGAGTAAGGATGCCACGCACCACCTGAAATCGTGTGTGTTTTTGGTGTGTGAGTATGTGCTTTTGGGTGTGTGTATGTGTGTGTGTGTGTACGTGTGTCGGTGCAGCTTTAGCGGCCAGAGTATGGATTGCCACGGTCCACCTGGTTATGTGCATTTGGGTGTGTGTGTGTGTATGTGCGTGTGTTTGTGTGTGCGCGTGTGCGCATGTGTGTACATAAATACAGGTTGGGTGGGTACAGTTGCGAACGGGACAACCTCATAAGCAAGCCATGCCATGAAGAAGCTGCACTGTTTAACACACATGTATGTGAGACTGCACCTCCAGCAGCTTCCTGCATTCTCAACATCGAGCTTGTAGCATTTACCAGTAGGGTTGGCCAGAAACGTATATATACACTGTATATGACCATTTATAAGGTGATTTTACTGCCAAGAATAAAGTATACACACCGTATATTTATGGTTCTGGCCAACCCTATTTATTAGACATTTTACATGCAGACTTTCACACACGTGACAGAAAGGCCCTTCTGCAAGCACACACAACTGCCTCCCAGTCACCCTTTATCACAGCCACTACAGGAGCAAAGCCATGATTGCAGCACATTGACGTCCACATCAACACACACACACACACATGCACACGCATTTACACACACACATGCAGTGCCTCACTCCCGCACGCACACACACACACACAAACACACACATATTCGTGCATGCACGCACACACACAAACACACACACACATACACAAGCACACAAACACACACACACACACATCTGCAGGGCCTCCCTGTCCTCCTCTGTCACCGCCACCACAGGGGTAAGACTCTGCAGCAACGACACACAAACACAAACACACACACCTGCAGGGCTCCTCTGTCCCCGCAACTACAGGGGTAAGACTCTGCAGCAGCGACACACAGACATACCTGCAGGGCTTCTCTGTTTCCGCAACCACAGGGCTCTGCAGCAACGACACACAAACACACACATACACACACACACCTGCAGGGCCTCTCTGTCCTCCTCTGTCACCGCAACCACAGGGGTAAGACTCTGCAGCACATCCACAGGCGTAGGCAGGGGCAAAAGCACACCTCGCATGGGGCCTAGGCTGCCAAGTGCAGCCTGTGGGACAGACAGGTGTGTGTGTGTGTATGTGTGTGTGTGTGTGTGTGTAGTTGGGTTGGTGGATGTGCAGAGGGTCATATCTTGATATGATGAAAATTTGAGTAGGTTTTGTGGTGGATTCACCCAACATGACATCTAGGCTGCCATATTTGCTTTATGCGGGGAATTCAGAGGGAGTATGATGCGACTCACTCACATACACGCACACGCGCGCATACACACACACGCACAGCACACGCATACACGCACGCACAAACACACACACACACACGCACAGCACACACATATACGCACGCACAGCACACACATGCACGCACGCACACATTTCACACAAACAGCACACACACACGCACGCTGTGTCCTTGTGCTGCTAAGAATCACTACTCACTACACACCTGTGCTGCTACGAAAGGGAAGCTGGACAAGAGGGCACGTAAAAGGGAGGAGGAGGCTTCACGCGATAATGCGTCTGCTGCTGCTGCCAACTCGTCGACCAGAAGTTCCTGTATGATGTGGTATGTGCATGGTGAGAGAGAAAGAGTGTGTGTGTGTGTGCGTGTGTGTGTGTCTGTGTGTGTGTGTGCGCGCGTGTGTGTCAAGTGAAGCATGTGTTAAGGTGAATAGATACAGAAATGTAACATATTTCGAGCATCAAAAGCTCCTTTATGGTGTGGTGTGTGCACACGTCAAACAACACACACACAAGAGACACACACACACACCTGCAAGTACGACCCTTTTCTGCTGAACACCACTAACAGGGCTTCTTTGAGGGCGGGGTCCATGGCAGGCGTGGTGGTGGAGGCGGTGGGAGACCCTTTCTGTTGAGGGTTGGCGGCCATGGTGGCTGTTTGGGAGAGCACAGGGGACAGGAAGGCTGAAGAGGACCTGATGATTTAAAAGGATGTAAAAGGATGTGAGAACGAAATGACGTTGACAACACATGTGCGTGGAGGGGTTGAGGGTTGGCGGCCATGGTGGCTGTTTGGAAGAGCACAGGGGAAAGGAAGGCTGAAGAGGACCTGATGATGTAAAAGGATGTAAAAGGATGTGAGAACGGAATGATGTTGACAACTCATGTGCGTGGCGTGGTTGAGGGTTGGCGGCCATGGTGGCTGTTTGGGAGAGCACAGGGGACAGGAAGGCTGAAGAGGACCTGGTAATGTAAAAGGATGTAAAAGGATGTGAGAACGAAATGATGCTGACAACAAATGTGCGTGGAGCGGGTGACGAGCGTTGTTTTTTTTTCCAGGGTCGAAAATGTTTGGAAAGGAACGGGTGACAGGGAGGTTGAAGGAAGATCCAGGTGGCCAACGGGTGGTAAGAAAGGTGGTAGAAAGTGATAGGATTGGTGGTAGGAACGGGTAGGAAGTGGTAGGAATGGTGGTAGGAACGGGTGGTAGGAAAGGTGGTAGGAGGTGATAGGCTTGTCAGCAAACGATAGTCTTAGTGTGGGAGGGAAGCTACGTCACTATTGGAATTTCTGGCGTATCGGGGGAGCATGGGTGATAGGACGCCTGAAGAAGCTTGGTGGGAGGGAAGCCATATCACATATCAGTAAATAGGTAAGTCTAGCATTTTGGGAGAGCATGGGTGATAGGACACCTGGAAATCTCTAGGTACACGGCCTTATGAAGGCATGACTAGGCAGCATCTATTTTGTCCCAGAAATTTTGAAGGCCTGCTTTGCACGCCATGCTGCCACTTTAGTAATGAAGGCAGATGCAGTTCTGTTACGTGGATAGGTATCGCACGAAGCACAGAAATGGCGTCTGTTGGATTACCCTTTTCAACAACGTTTCAAGTTTGGCCTGTTTCGGCGTTTTTACGGCTCTCGGCGCATAGACGCTGCTGGAGGCAGGCGCTTTTGGGCTCTTGGCGCATTTCAGCATCTGGAGGCAGCCACGCAAAAAATCCCCCGCCAGCTGTGCTCCTCTACCTAACAATACCTAGAATGTGCGCCACCAAGCCCTAGAATGTGCGTGATTAAGCCCTAGAATGTGCGCCACCAAGCCCTAGAATGTGCGCCACCAAGCCCTAGAATGTGCGCCACCAAGCCCTAGAATGTGCGCGACCAAGCCCTAGAATGTGCGCCATCAAGCCCGCCAAGACCACCTAAGACCACCAAGCCCATCATGACCACCAAGACGCTGATCTGTCTGAAAATCCTTTAAAAACCCAATTTGAACTCCTGCCTGTGCAATGCTCTCACTGACCACCTTTCCGGCAATGAGTCATGTAGATAGGCTGCGCCCGACACACACTTGCACACATGCTACACTTCATACACAAGCATGCACACATCCATACACCGAGTGCATTCCACACGTGCTCGTGCATAGTAAATCACACAAAACAACAAAACAGTCGAGCACATGCACACACCCATACACAAACACACTCACACACACACACACATACACACACACACAATGACACATACACAAGTCAGGCCTACCCTTCTGTTTGGCTGCTAGGACTGGAGGCATTGTCTGTTGAGGGTGTGCTGGCTTTGCTGGTGGACGTGGGCATCTGCATCCATGACAAGAACCGCGCGTAGGTATGTGGTATGTGGTGTGTTTGTGTGTGTGTGTCTGTGTGTGTGTGTGTGTGTGTGTGTGTGTGTGCGCGCGCGCGTGCGTGTCAATTTGTGTGCTTGTGTGGAGGGGCGTCATTCAATATGCAAGGCTTTCCAGCCAACATCTTAAACCATACCGACCCTGGCCACGCACCTGCACCTCATACCTAGCACCCTTCAAACACAAACACACCACTTCCGACACACCACTTCCAAAACACACCACTTCCAAAACACGCCACTTCCGAAACACACCACTTCTGAAACACACCACTTCAAACACACCAATTTCGAAACACACCACTTCCGAAACACACCACTTCCGAAGCACACCACTTCCGAAACACACCACTTCCGAAACACACCACTTCCGAAACACACCACTTCCAAAACACACCACTTCCGAAACACACCACTTCCGAAACACACCACTTCAAACACACCACTTCAAACACACCACTTCCGAAACACACCACTTCCAAAACACACCACTTCCGAAACACACGTCCACAAGAGCGACGTCAGCAGACATTAGAAGGAAGACCTTCTCACACCTTTGTGAGTGTGTCAGTGGTGTGTATGCAGAATGCAGACAGGCCGTCGGCAGACATAAGAAGAGAAACACGCTCTTGTAAGTGCGTCAGTGGTGTGTGTGTGCGGTGTGCGGACAAGCCGTTGGCAAAGCGCAGCTGTGTCAGCAGACAAAGGAAGACACTTTTGTAAATGCGCCAGTGGTGCATGCAGACAGGCCGTCCGCAGACATAAGAGCAAAAACACACCTTTGTGAGTGCGTCAGTGGTGTATGCAGACAGGCCGTCGGCAGGCATAAGAACAAAAACACACCTTTGTGAGTGCGTCAGTGGTGTATGCAGACAGGCCATCGGCAAAGCGCAGCAGGCGATCGATGTCAAGCCGCTTCCTGCCTTTGTTTCCGTACAAGACTTCTCGAAGGAGGGCTTTTATACGTGGGGACTCGTCGTTCAGCAGGCGCCTGTGTTGGATATGATATGGCAACAAGACTGAGTGTGCGGTCAGTGGCATGGTGTATTGTTTGCGACATAATTGTACGTGGGGACTCATCATTCAGCAGGCGCCTGCGTTGGATGTGATTTGGCATTCATGACTGAGTGTGCGGTCAATGGCATGGAATATTGTGTGTTGTATAGTCCATGACATCGTGTGTCTACCGTAGGCCAACGTGTTTGGGGTTACAGGACATTCCTTTGATAGGGGCTTGTGTTCATGAACAGCAATTGCAGTGTGCAGCTAGGACGTTAAGCGTTGTGCATGTTTTATGATGTAACCTGTAAGAACGTACACATGCACGGGAACTCAACGGTTGCTAGTGTGTGTGTGTGTGTGTGTTTGTGTGTGTGTGCATGGATTAGTGCTGCAGGGTGTTGGCAGAAACATGACCACATTGCGACCGACATGATAGCAGCACACACAAGCCCTTTTATTTCACTGACAAGAATAAAACATAATAGCAGCACATACAAGCCCTTCAATCTCACTGACACGAATAAAACGTAATAGCAGCACATACAAGCCCTTAAATTTCACTGACACGAATAAAACGTAATAGCAGCACACACAAGCCCTTGTATTTCACTGACACTAATAAAGACATGATTGCAGCACACACAAGCCCTAGCATTTCACTGACACGAATAAAGACATGATAGCAGCACACACAAGCCCTTGTATTTCACTGACACTTATAAAGACATGATAGCAGCACACACAAGCCCTTGTATTTTGTATTTCACTAACTCGAATAAAACATAATAGCAGCACACACAAGCCCTTGTGTTTTACTGACAAGAATAAAGACATGATAGCAGCACACACAAGCCCTTGTATTTCACTGACACGAATAAAACATAATAGCAGCACATACAAGCCTCTGTATCTCCCTATCAGAAATCGAACAAGTGCCTTCACTCGACAGGAGTCTTTGTGAATCTCACTGCTTGGAAACGAGCACAACCCCTGGTAACGAAGAGCTACTACACAACCTTGACTTGACACAAGCTTAGGGTTGGCCAGAACCATATATACACACCGTATATGACCGTATGTATGGTGATTTCCCTGCCAAAAATACCGTGTATACACCGTATTTACCTATGAATGTATGGTTCTGGCCAACCCTACACAATCGATATGCTTGCAGCAATCAGCACGAGGCGAGAGGACGTGGATCAGACATGATGGTCACTGTTGAATGTGCAAATGGTACGGCTTTACTTGATTTTAATTGACGATTTTTTGTACCTAATAACCGAGCTTGTGGATTTATTTGTCGTGGCTGACCAAGACCAATCAGCAGCCAATCAGCCAAGCAGCCTGGCTGATGGTCACACACATCTTATAGTAAACATGTCACCATTGATTGTGTGGATCATACGATTTTGATCTACCATTGCCTCTTTGCGCACCTGCTCAGATATGGAAAGCACTCCTTGACAATGGCGTAACATCTCATAGTAAACATTGTCACCATTGATTGTGTGGATCATACGAGCTTGTTCTACCATTGCCTCTTTGCGCACCTGCTCAAATATGGAAAGCACTCCTTGACGATGGCGTAACATCTTATAGTAAACATTGTCACCATTGATTGTGTGGATCATACGATTTTGTTCTACAATTGCCTCTTTGCGCGCCTGCTCAGATATGGAAAGCACTCCTTGACAATGGCGTAACATCTTATAGTAAACATTGTCACCATTGATTGTGTGGATCATACGATTTTGTTCTACAATTGGCTTTTTGCGCGCCTGCTCAGATATGGAAAGCACTCCTTGACAATGGCGCAACATCTTATAGTAAACATTGTCACCATTGATTGTGTGAATCACACAATTTTGATCTACCATTGCCTCTTTGCGCACCTGCTCAGATATGGAAAGCACTCCTTGACAATGGCGCAACATCTTATAGTAAACATTGTCACCATTGATTGTGTGGATCATACAATTTTGTTCTACAATTGCCTCTTTGCGCGCCTGCTCAGATATGGAAAGCACTCCTTGACAATGGCGTAACATCTTATAGTAAACATTGTCACCACTGATTGTGTGGATCATACAATTTTGTTCGACAGTTGCCTTTTTGCGCACCTGCTCAAATATGGAAAGCACTCCTTGACGATGGCGTAGTCTGGGTCCACTCCGAGCCCAATGCCCTCAATCACGGAAAAGGCACGCAGGATCAAAGCTGCAAGTGCACAAGGGTTAGGGTCAAGGTTAGGGTCAGCGTTAGGCTTAGGTGAGGGCGGACAGCATGTTACAGTGCCGATGTAGTCCACAGCACAGCTTTTCAGTGCCCTGATAAGAAAGGGCGCGCATGATTTAAGTTGCAGAAGCACAACACAAAGACGTGCTCTTGAAGCCTGTATTATAGATATTGAGTGCACATGTACACACACACACACACACACACACACAACACACACACACACACACACACACACACACACACACGCAAAGACACACACGCAAAGACAGCAGACAGCATGCTTGAGTGCTCATTTTCCAAAGAAATGACATTAAAATTTCAATGACCCAACCGAAGAGAAGGTACGCACGATCAGGGCTGCTCAAGCAAGTGGGGCTTAGGAAACTGCTGAGTTTAGTGTGTGACACTTGAACTCCAGTTCTCGGAGTGAAGTAGAGTAATATCACTCATGTCTTACTTCATAAATATTTCACCGCCATGTCACGATGCAAACGTAATAGAACTGCTGTTGTTTGCATGCTGTAATAACTTAGTGATGATAAACTATACTGCAATTTACTTATATGTAAGATCCCTTGCTTGCAATTTACAAAATGAATCCAGTAATAAAATCAAAACCGCAGGGTTAATCCTCCTCGTAAATCATGGAAACCTCTTGCTTGCAATTTACAAAAATGAATCCAGTAATAAAATAGAAACTGCAGGGTTAATCCTCCTCGTAAAACATGGAAACCCCTCAAGGGGCCACCTAGTTAACGCAGATTACACACATATTTAACCCTTTTTTTACTTGGTTTGTTTTTAGGTTTACCTCGTTCTCATAGGTTGAGCAGCCATTCCAAGTTGAATGCCTTTGTAAACCATACTAAACTATCACATATAATTATGGGTGTGCCAGCCTCTAGTCGAGGCTCGACGAATTACAACTAGGGTGTCCATTTTTGGGGTGGAATCAGGGGAAATTCCCTGAAACTTCCTTAAAATTGGAAAAACCGACTGCGGTTTTGTAGAATAGTATTATGAAGTTTTGTTTACTGCGGAAAATGGCATACCATACTGTCACATTCTTGTTCAGGGAATTGTCAGACTTTCATTTCTTGACGCCTGAAAATGGTTAGTAATTTTGCACATTATGGTTGGTAATTTTGTACATTATTTTCTTCTATCAGCCCAACAAGTGTGGCTGCTGGTTATCCCCCTTTGTAAACTCTTTGTAAACCCTTTGTACATTAATTTCTTTTATGATCAGATATTATCCAAGAAATGTTTGAAATGTTTATACAAGGAAATAAAGTACAAATTTTTTGGCCATTGGCCAGAGAAGTTCTTTTCCAACTCGTTCAACAGGCGAAGGAATTACATCTGGACAAAACGAAAGAGTGAGAAAAGGCACCGGGAAAAATAAAAAGGAGGCTGAGAAAACCAGAAAGGAAGGCATCAAGCAGACAGCTGGGCCGTTGACACCCTGGACTGTTTGCAAGAACAAACAAACATGAGAAGAGCACTGACGCGGCAAGAGCACGAACAAAAAAGCTGCAAGGCGCAGGCAAGCAAAATTAAACTTGCCTCTAATTATCCAGATATAATACAGATGGACAAGAAAGGGAAGCATGCACTTTTGAGCGAAAGTGCATTACACAAGTCACTCGCCTGCAAGAACTAGAGTTCTTTTGCAAGCAGAGAACTTGTGAGTTCGGTGTGAAACACCTGAACTCAGGTTCTTGTAGTGTAGCATAAAGTGAGATGTCCTCACTTTCTGGTTTTCTCCGGTTTCTGCTTCCCTTCTCCATTCTTTTTATTCCTTGGAGAATACAACTCTCTCTTTAACATACTTCCCCCCCTCCCTCACCTCTTTTCTATATTTTAGCCCTTCGTTTTCTCCCAGTTCTCTGGTTTCTCTGAGTTGTTGTGTTCTCCTTGATAATAATGACAAAGCCCTATGCATCTCACGATGCAAGCGAAATAGCTAAAAAAATATGGAACTTATCTCTGGCCAATTTGCAGTGCATATGCCTGTCCAGGCACCGCATCATGAGAAATTCTCAGAATAATTCCTACAATTCTTTTTAGTTTGCTCATAATTATAGAAATTCCATAAACACATTTTGGCTCAATCCGCGCAAGTTTCAGAAAGTGGTTTTCTAACCGTACTGCACCAAACTAGGGCCTATATCGACGAGCCTCGCTGGCAAAATCATACACCCTAGTTACCCATGCTTACATATCTTCAAAAATGACAACTCCATAAAAGTACACATCTCCAAAAATGAAGACAAAAAGTACATACCGTACGAAAAGAGTATCACCACCCCTAATTATTGTTTGTGGTGGGGGCGGTGACACGGCGGTGGTATAATATATATTTATTTCCAAAGGGGTGGTTGCGGGGCGGTGGCGGAAACTAACGATTTTGAGCAGTGCAAGCGATGAGTGGTCAGAAAGCCTTCCCAGCACTCCCTGCCCCCCCTGCCCCAGCCCTGCTTGCACCCATTGCACCCGTCGGGAAGTTCCGGACACAAGCAGGATATGAAACAGTTGAGGGGCTTCAGACATGGCAGTCTGCTGTGCTCAGGTCACAGTCCATCCACAACCTAGACACTTGCCTAAGAAAAGAGGTCCAAACATCGTCTCTGCAAAGGCAACAGTCCATCCACAACCTAAACACTTGCTTAGAAAAAAGGTTTCAAACACCGTCTCTGCTCAAGTCACAGTCCATCCATCTTAAGGCTTGCTATGTAACACGAGGATTTCAAACAAAGATCCCATCCATCTTCCATTTTAAAGCCATTCCATTAAGGCCATTACATTAAAGCCATTTCATCTTCCATACATCTTAAGGCTTGCCATGTAACACAAGGATTTCAAACGAAGATCCCGCGCAGGTCACAGGCCATCCACAACCAAGACACTTGCCAAGTAAACACAGATTTCAAACGAAGTCTCTGCTCAGGTCACAGTCCACCCACAATCTAGACACTTGCCAAATAAAACAAGGATTTCACACAGTCTCTGCGCACACCTGCTAGTGGCAAACATGACAATCAATAGATGGTCTCTGCTCAGGTCACAGTCCACCCACAACCTAGACACTTGCTGAATAAAACAAGGATTTCACACAGTCTCTGCGCACACCTGCTAGAGGCAAACATGACAATCAATAGATGGTCTCTGCTCAGGTCACAGTCCACCCACAACCTAGACACTTGCTGAATAAAACAAGGATTTCACACAGTCTCTGCGCACACCTGCTAGAGGCAAACATGTCAATCAATAGATGGTCTCTGCTCAGGTCACAGTCCACCCACAACCTAGACGCTTGCCAAATAAACAAGGATTTTCACAGTATCTGCTACACACCTGCTAGAGGCAAACATGACAATCAATAGATGGTCTCTGCCCAGGTCACAGTCCACCCACAACCTAGACACTTGCCAAGTAAAACAAGGGAATTACACAGTCTCTGCGCACACCTGCTACAGGCAAACAAGATGCTTAACATATGGCCTCTGCTCTCTGCTCAAGTCACTGGCCATCCACCTAAAGACTTACCAAAAAAGGGAGGGATCTCGAACGGGTAATCCCTGCCCAGATCGCTCAATTCATCCACCACCTACATTTTGATGAATTTGTATGTGCTGGGTCAGCACTTTTGTTAATGCACTCACCAAAAAAGGGAGGGATTTCAAAAGGGTTAATCTTCCCAAGCTCTTCCAGCTCCTCAACCACCTGCAGATGGCATTCAGTGCATGCATGTGCACATTCGAACTTTTCGCATGCATGCACACATTATAAGCAGGAAGCGCGACATTCTGTTTCCTCCTCTCTTCCTCAACCACCTGCACATCTTAAGCTGATTGTGAAATGATTACCTTAGTTTAATTCCGTTACCTCAACCATCGACACATTATAAGGCACATACGTGCATGCATGCGACGTAATGCAGGACATGAGCATACTTCAATTGAAATCACGGAGGGGGCAAAAGAGTGCTACGCTACGTTTTAAACACATCACTTCAGATCATTGAAGAACATCGATGAAGGGGGTAAAAAGGGGGATATGCTGCAATGACATTTATGCTCTTAATGCTGTGATATCTGAGTAATAATAAGAACTAAAAATCTGTTCAGATGTTTTGCGGTCTGTGATACCTCCAGCTCCCACTGATTATCCCCTACTTCCTGGCGGAAAAGTTTGCCGGTATATGGCATTTCAGTCAAAGGAATTTTCTCCTTTGTAAATGTCAGGAGTGTCACCGTGCAGCATATTTCTTTCTCCCGATCCTAACCGTTCCTCTTGCATCTTGTATCCATGTAGATTATAGTATGCGTGCACTTAAGCACCTCATTAAATAAACAATGCACGTGCCTTCACCACACAGGTGATTTAGATGGGGGAACGATCGCCATCGTCATTCTGCCCACCTTGTCAATGTTGACTTTGGCTGCACCCCCACCAACAGTGCACGAGGCTTCACCACACAGGTGAAAGGGGGAGCGGTTGTCATCATCATTTTGCCCACCTTGTCAATGTTGACTTTGGCTGCACCCCCACCAACAGTGCACGAGCCTTCACCACACAGGTGATTTAGATGGGGGAACGATTGCCATCGTCAATCTGCCCACCTTGTCAATGTTGACTTTGGCTGCACCCCCCCCAACAGTGCACGAGCCTTCACCACACAGGTGAAAGGGGGAGCGGTTGTAATCATCATTTTGCTCACCTTGTCAATGTTGACTTTGGCTGCACCCCCACCAACAGTGCACGTGCCTTCACCACACAGATGAAAGGGGGAGCGATTGCCATCATCATTCTGCGCACCTTGTCAATGTTGACTTTGGCTGCACCCCCACCGACAGTGCACGTGCCTTCACCACACAGGTGAAAGGGGGAGCGGTTGTCATCATCATTTTGCTCACCTTGTCAATGTTGACTTTGGCTGCACCCCCGCCCCCGATGAGCTGCTTCATGATGTTTCCAAGAGGCTCTACCAAGCCAGCAGCAGAGGGGTCCACCTGCAAACATGCAGGCAGAACAAAAACGTTGGTAAGTGGACACTTGTAGCCCAGGGTGCTCTCTGGCACTGCAAGAGGTTCTACTAAGCCAGCAGCAGAGGGGTCCACCTGCAAACATGCAGGCAGAACAAGAACGTTGGTAAGTGGACACTTGTAACCCAGGGTGCTCTCTGGCACGGCAAGAGGTTCTACCAAGCCAGCAGCAGAGGGGTCCACCTGCAAACATGCAGGCATTACAAAAACGTTGGTAGGTGGACACTTGTAGCCCAGGTTGCTCTCTGGCTCTGCAAAAGGCTTTGCCACCTCTGTATTTATGCTTATTTATGCTTAGTTACTGGATCCATATTATACACATTAGAACGTGAAATACGCCCTGTGAATAAAAAGTGAATAAAGAGATAACTTGTGTCGTTCATAAAGTTTGACGTGAACGTTGTCATAACTGAAGACCAACAAGTGCTCTGCCAGAGTTCTTTTGGTGTGCTCACTCAAGTATCTCTCTCTCTCTGCTTATAACAAACTCTGTGTGTTCGATTACAGTTTTCTTTGCTGATCAAATTGAGACCCCAGGGGCAGCCACACAACCTAAGCACATCAATACCAGGAGCTTTATCACTAGCCCATACAGAAGACCCTGTTCTATTCCATTGCCACACAGAAGCACACACAAACCGTAGAGATGAATCATACACTTTTTCACACAAGCGTACTTCAAGCATGCACACACACATACACACATATAAACACACAGGCATACCCATATACACACGCTTGCGTGGGTCAAAGCTCAAGACCTCTTGCATCTGGCACGCCTTCTCGCTCAACAGCCATTGAAGGTAAGCACCAATGCAGGCACGCAAATCACAAAAATGAAGGCCACGCCCAGCGCGTGTAGGTCGCATGCTATAAGGCAGACCACGCACGCCCTTGTGCATCCCTGTATCGCACAACTGGCCCAGTTTTGGTAGGTTCTATGCCAGGTAGACCATGCGTATTCTAATGCATCCCACCATTGCACGACTAACTTCTCATGAGAAGAAGCGTAGTGCTTGTTAGTTCTATGCCAGAGCAGACCAAATACACTCAAGCATCACATTATTGCATGACTAACATCTAATGGGAAGAAGCGTAGTGCTTGTAAATTCTATGCCAGTGCAGACCACACACGCTCAAGCATGCCACCATCGCACAACTTACGTACTGGGGACGAAGCCCAGAGCTTGCAGGTCGTATGCCAGTGCAGACCACACACGCTCAAGCATGCCACCATCGCACAACTTACGTCTTTGGGGATGAAGCCCAGAGCTTGCAGGTCGTATGCCAGTGCAGACCAGTCTTCTGTAGACAGGTGAGCGATGTAAGAAATGAGCGCCCCTCGCTGCTCTTCAGTCACCTGCGTGGCAAAAACGGAGTTGAACAAGGGAAAGGCTTACAAAAGAAAACTGAGGGTTTGAAACATAAATAGAGTGCCCCTCGCTGCTCTTCAGTTACCTGTGTGGCGAAAAGGGAGTTGAAGAATGGAAGTAAGAAGCTTTGTTTTTTGTTGCTGATATCAACTCCCTTCTCTCTTCTACCGCTGCAACTGCAGTCAAACGGCACTGATAACCTCACACGCACAATTTTTCTTGTGTGAGCACTCGTGGAGTGCAAGCGCATATAGGACAAAGACGCAACAAAAGATAGCCATTTTCCGGAAATAATCACACAAAAATGTTTAAACACAAACACGGTTGACATGCAATTCTGTCATAAAACTTCCAAAATCAAAATGCAGCTTCTGTTCCAGCACAAAGAATTGCATTGGACGACAAAAACAACACAGACGCACACCATCAGGACCTACCTCTGTCATGAGACCGAAGTCTAAGATCACAATGCGGCCATCGTTAGAGCGCATGAGGTTTCCAGGGTGGGGATCCGCATGTAAGAAGCCTGTCTCAAGGAGCTGCAGGTAGTTGTGGGTGTGCTTTTTTGTGCGTGAGAGTTTCATGTGCGAGCATGTTGTGTGTGCGTGTGTGTGCACTTGCGCACATGTATGTTGTATGGTGATGAGCACCAGTACGTAGTGTATTCAACAAGCATACTATACAGCCAATCATGCGCCTGCGCCAAGTTGGTAAGCGTTCAGCAGGCTGGGTCACAGCTCACGACGAACACCCAAAGTAGCAATTACCACTGAGGCAGGAACACATTACCTGTCTACTGTCTTATGCATTTACTGTTAAAGTGACAAGAGCCACGGTTTTGCGTTGTGTCTTCACAGGCACGTACCTGCGCTAAGTACGCATTCAGCAGGTTGGTGCACAGCTCAAAACGAACACCCAATGTACCAGAGGAAACCAAGGCAGGGACAGATGTCCTTTCTACTGCCTACAATTACACTGAGAAGCGCTATGTTGTCCTGCATCCTGCACAACCACACACCTGCACCAAGTAGGCGTTCAGCAGGCTGGTGCACAGCTCGCGCACATCAGTCGCTCTGCTCTCGCTCAGCTTCTCACCGCGGATCCAGCTGTGTGCAGCAAGTGAATTAAAGTGTGTGGGCAGTTTATGAGCACAGATCAGTCGCTCTGCTTTCGCTCAGCTTCTCACCCTCGGATCCAGCTGTGTGCAGCAAGTGAATTAAAGTGTGTGGGCAGTTAATGAGCACAGATCAGTCGCTCTGCCCTCGCTCAGCTTCTCGCCGCGGATCCAGTTGTGTGCTGCAAGTAAATCAAAGTGTGTGGGCAGTTTATGAGCACAAATCAGTCGCTCTGCCCTTGCTCAGCTTCTCACCGCGGATCCAGCTATGTGCAGCACGAGTGAGTTAGGAGTTTGCGAGCAGTGTATGAGCACAGCGGATCCAGCCGTGTGCGGCAAGTGAATCAAAGTTGGTGAGCAGTTTGTGAGCGCAGATGCTATGTGCTGTGAGCAGCACAAGTGAGTTAGGAGTTTGTGAGCAGTTTTTGAGCACAGATCATGCGCTGTGTGCAGCACGAGTGAGATAGGAGTTTGCGAGTAGTTTGTGAGCACGAGTGTTATGTGCTGTGAGCACGTCGAACGCTATTGCAAGCATTCTGGATACAAATGTGCCTCCGTTTATTCTTTGGTAGCGCTACCATAATTGTACTAATGCATAAACAGGAAATTAAAATATTTGTATTGCCAACCATCTCTCGGGCAGCTTCTCCTGCTATAAACACACACAATTCATATTTTGCCTTAGGCTTTGCCTTGTACATCTCAACTCGAACCTCAATATCTATTACCTTTTTTCCATTACATTCTGTTTTCAGTGTGCAAGGAGGTACAAGCACCGAACCCATCAGCCCAACGTAGTGGCAGCCAGTCCTTTGTAATCTAGTATAATTTAACAAACGTACGCAAGCAACATAACTCACAAAGTGGTCAAAATCCATTGATGCAAGCATCCAAGAAAGTGTTTGTAAATCCACGCACACGCGCACGCACACATACGCTCATAAGCACACACATGCACAGACACACACGCGCACCCAAACAAACACGCACGCATGCAATCCAACTCACTATGTGGTCAAGATCTCATCGCTGCACATCTCCTCCACGGCTTGCGTCACCATGATACCCTGTGAGGAGTCAGTTGTTAGATAATTCGTGATTCATAGATGTTGTGATTCATGGATTCTTCTATCCATTAGCACCTTAACAAGGTAATCATATAATAATCATTTTCAGGAGTTGTTACGGCACTCAGCACCAAATTGCTCATGTACAATGTAAGGTGCAACAAGAAAAAATCCATTTGATAACCCGCAAACAGAACGTGGACACACTGCACTCAGAGAAAGTGAACGAGAAGCAGGAAAGTGCTGACAGGTGTGAGAGACAAGCACGCCACATTCACACACACATGCATACATACACACATATACACACATTCACACACATTCACACACACGCACGCACGCACACACACACACGCACACACACACACACACCTACACACACACACACAAAAAAAAACACACAAACACACACACACACACACACACACATACGCACACACCTTCAGCGGCGCCATCTGCTTGGCAAATGTGTTCATGGCACGCGCCTCCCAACCGTAGTCCATTTCATTGAAAAAACGCTCCGCCCAGGCATCAATGATCGCAGCCCAATCCACACGGATCTGCAACGGGTTTATGCACACACACACACTTGTACGTTAGAATATGTCAAGCCGTAGAAGGTAAGCAACCAAAAGCTGCACGATCGAGCACATCTGCCGTGAATACACGCCCAGTACATGAGCAGGGTTGGCTAAAACTGTGCGTTCAAAGTGCAGCGAAAATCGGAGTCCCACCAATTTATGGACCATGGGCTGCACGACCTTACACTAAAATTATAGTCCCTGCAAAAGGACTTGCTCTTTTCATTTATTTTCTCCCTCGTAAATATGAAACCAAGCACCTGCTTGGCAGGCCCTTTACTTCCACCTGAGACCCTATTACACTGAAAAATCTTCCTAGATCTTCGTTGAATTCCTGCAGATACTTCAGGCTTTATCTCAAATCTATTTTGAGAGTGAACTTTCATATTTTTACACACAGCCTATTGGCGTAGATATGTATTTAATCGGTGTGTATAAATACATTAACATCCGATGGGCAGTTTGGGCCATCCTCACACATAAGCAGATAGAATGAACAAAAAACAAATGCTGGACAACATACATTGGCAACAGCAATTGCCAGTTGAAGGCTTGTCAATATAAATGGTTGCGTATGAAAGCGAACTCATCAAGAGACGTGACACACAACTATGCACCACATAGACACAACCACACACGCACACCACACACACACACAGATACACACACGCACACACACACAAAAACACATACACAAACACACACACTCTCTCTCTCTCTTTCATACACACACACACACACGCACACACACACACACCTGTGGTCGTAGAGCCACTGCAAGATTGCGTATGAGCATGAGGTCCAAGGCCACTGCTTCCAGCACCCCAGGTCGTTGCACCTTGACAGCCACCTCCGCTCCCCCCAACTCTTTACGCAAGACGCCGTAGTACACCTGTGAATGAGGCCAGGGATGTTTCGTACAGACTTTAGAGACGTGCACTTCAATGAAATATGTGTTAGTATGTGTTAAATAATATGGTAAGTGCGATACGGCATGTTATACAAAGACCCGTAGCATACCTGTGAGGCCAGAAATGTTTCGAACATACTTTTTGAGTCGTTTGATACTGTAAGTCACGCGTCAAATATTTAAATACAACACGGCGTATTATTCAAATACACCATAGTACACCAGTGAGCCAGGAATGTTTCATACAGACATTTTGAGATGTTTAAAACAGCAAAATACGCGTAAAATGCGATACGGCGTATGTAAAACACGCAGTAGTGCATCTGTGAATGAAGAGCGTGTTCGCACTCAGAACGTGAATGAAGAGTGTGTACACACTCAGAGCGTGAATGAAGAGCGTGTACGCACTCAGAGTGTGTACGAACTCAGAGTGTGTACGCACTCAGCGCGTGTACGCACTCAGAGCGTGTACGCACTCAGAGTGTGTACGCACTCAGAGCGTGAATGAAGAGCGTGAATGAAGAGCGTGTACGCACTCAGAGCGTATACGCACTCAGAGCGTGTACGTACTCAGAGTGTGTACGCACTCAGAGTGTGTAAGCACTCAGAGCGTGTACGCACTCAGAGCGTGTACGCACTCAGAGTGTGTCTGGCACACTTATGGTAAATCACACGTTCCGTCGATTACCATTTCGCTCACACTTCTTATGTCAGGCGCACGTCCTAGGGATATACAAGCATACGAGGCATGCAAGCTACCCAGCAATCATGCACAACACATTTGATTGCCAGGCACCTGGTATGTCTGCAACGAAAAAGACACGAATTAAACGCTCTGATTCTCGAGTTTGTTAACGTAACGATTCTTGTGCTTGGTGACCCCCGTCTTTGCCTTGCTTGTTCGTTTGAGTTTTGAATGTAATGTGTGGTGTCATATACTCCTAGGATGCTATACACATCCTATAGGAATATACGAGCGTACACACCGTGCAAGCAGGGTTGGCCCGAACCGTATGTGTACACCGTATATGGCCAGATATTTGGTGATTTCTCTGCCAAAAACACCAAATTTAAACCGTATTTTACACCGTATTTTACACCGTATATATAGTTATGGTCAACCCTACGTGCACGCTACGAAGAGATTCTGTACGACACAGGTAATTGCCAGGAGTTGACCTGTCATGGAGGCACACATGTGATCTAGTTTACTGACAGGCTGCGCTAAGAAGGGGCACGTATTTTTTCACGCATCCCTCAGCACCAGCACAACCACCTGGCTTAACAGCATTTCATACATGTACACATGTAGACATACACAAACACACACTCATACACATAAACGCACAAACCCACCTGACCCAATGATGCAGCAGCCACAGGCCGCTCCGACAGAGTTTCAAACATAGCGTCCACTGGGCGTCCCAGCGAGGCCTCCAACACCGTACGCGAGATGGTGGTGGGGAAGGGGGGCACACGGTCCTGCACGTGTGTGTACGTATGTGTGTGTGTACGTGTGTGTGTGTGTACGTGTGTGTGTTTGTTGCAGAATGCCTATATACGGGAGATGGTGGTGGGCACGGCAGGGATGTGCTTGCGCATGCGTGTGCACTTGTGTTCCTGTGTGTGTGTATACGTGTGTACGTGTGTGTACATGCGTGTGTATGTTGCAGAATGCCTACATACAGGAGATAATGGTAGGTGAGGCAGGCATGTGCGTGTGCATGTGTGTGCACATGTGTTCCTGTGTGTGTGCAGTATGAACACACTTGTGAGGTGACAAGGAAGGGCACTCGCGTCTTTGTGTGTGTGTGTCTGTGTGTGAAGCATGTTATTCTTGCGCACAATACGCCTAGGTTTAAGGCGTGTGAAGCATCTAAGTCTGCGGTGCACATTGAACCAACTTTTTTTCTCGTGCACACAAGCCTAGGGTCTATCACAACCATATCTAATATTGTCGTGTGTGAATACAGAGTATATAAAGCATCCTTAACAGGAACGTTCCAGAGCATACAATTATGGCTGACCTAACACACTTCTCAAAAGCAAAGCCAGTGATTTAAGGTGCACACACACATTCACACACACACGCACGCACACACACATACACACGCACACGCACACGCACACGCACGCACACAAACTCACGAACACACACACACACACACACAAACCTGCAGCATCTGGATTTGCTCAAAATATGCAGGAGACAGGAGGTCCACACGAGTTGACAGCGCTTGAGCAACCTGAGCGTTTGTGTGCGTGTTTCATTTGTGTGTGTGTGTGTTTATGTGTGTGTATGTGTGTGTGTCAAGAAACAAATTAAGGCATATCTGTCTCTAAATAAATATGTGTGCCCTCGGTGGTGGGCGTTGCACGACGCCCAAAGTGTGTGTGTATACGTACAAGTGAGAGCAAGCTCAAACACACACACACACACACACACACCCACACCCACACCCACACCCACACCCACACCCACACCCACACCCACACCCACACACACACACACACACACACACATGCACACACTCACACTTAGCTAAACATACAAATGCTCACACACACAGACAAACACACACATAAACGCACAAACACTCACAACACCTACACATACCTTGACATAAGCCGGGCCCAGCCTTTCGATGACCAATCTCAACTGAGAAGCGCGCTCCCGCTCATTCTGCTCCACAGTGTTGGTGGCAAAGTCCATGGCTAGCGCAGCCCCAAAACCAGCCGCCTCCGCAGCAACCTGCGCAAGCAAGCAAGTTGAAATTTTTGATTCAACGCCCAAAACCAGCTGCGTCAGCAGCGACTTGAGCATGCAAGGACGAGAATAAATGTGCGCCTTGCCTGCATACACACATCACATCTCACAACACCTACAAATGGGTTGGCTGCAAGTCTGGTATAACAGCAGTTCAGTAGTTGCCAGTACGCAAACCCACATGCGTAGGGTTGGCCAGAGCCGTAAATACACACCGTATATGAAGTTTTAATGATTCCCCTGCCAAAAGTACCGTACATACACTATATATGTATAATTCTGGCCAACCCTACACATGCGACACTCACGCATATCTGCACACATTCACAATTACCAAGCACACGAGCAAAAGAACATGGCAGTGAATGCACAGGGAAGCAGCTTGATTCTATTGTATTGATTCCTCTGCATTTGGTCTACCGTATTAATTCTACCGTATTGATTCGACCGTAATGATTCCTCTGTGAACTCTGTAAGGGTTCAAAACAAATGAAACTCTGTTTCTACCACATTGATTCCTCTGTACTTGGCTACTAGCATAAGTGGAAGGCAAACGTCATGAACATTGCGATGCACTAGGCATCTAAAATGGTAGGGTGAAAAAACACCTGTGCAGTGCGCTTGGCATCTAAAACAGTATGGGTAAAAGAGAACCTGTGTGCTTGGCATGGTTCAGACAAATCAATACCTGTGCGGTGCGCTTGGCAGCAAGCATGGTCTAAACACATGGTCCAAAGCGGTATGGATAAAATAAATCACCTCTGCAGTGCGCTTGGCAGCAACACATGGTCTTAGAGAGACATGTGCAGCGCTTGGCATCTAAAACGGTATGGGCAAAAACACCTGGCAGCAAGCATGGTCTACTAATCTTGATCTGCTAAACCATTACCTGTGCGGTGCGTTTGGCTACAAGGACGGGCCTGTTATCAAAGTAGCCGGACAGGCGCTCAGGGCAGTAGTGGCCGTCTTTGAGCAGGATGGAGCGGGCCTGTCAGGAATTATGGACGAGGGCAGAGTGTGAAAAAGGGTGAAAAAGTGTGTGAGTGAACTGCAAAGCTGTGTTGGAGCAGGCAGGCAGGCAGGCAGGGGTGTAAAGTAACAACAAAGCCTGTTAAAGGATGGAGCGGGCCTGTCAGGAATTATGGACGAGGGGAGAGTATGAAAAAGTGTGAGAATGTGTGAGTGGGCTGCAAACCTGTGTTGGAGCAGGAAGGCAGGCAGGCAGGCAGGCAGGTAGATTGGCAGGCAGGGGCGCAAAGTAACAACAGTACCGTACTGCGCTTTTAGTATTGCGAGGCCTACTTTATGCGAGGTGCCAAAATAATTAGAATACTTAATTTGCGAGCATTAAGAGCGAGGCCCCTGAAAAGTTAAGGAAAATTGCGAACTTTGCGAATTTGGGGATTTCTTGTGCTCTCGTCTCTGTATCTATTCAGTGCTGATTTACATCAAAGTCTGAGACGAGCTTTAAGGCTCCTAACTTCAACCTGAGGAGTTACTCTTGCCTCCCCCCCCTCCTCCCCTTCGTCCTCCTCCGTGGTGGTCTCTGAAATCTCCAGGGTTTCAAGGCCCCTGCCCCTGCCCCTGCCCCTCCCCCTGCGACCCTGCAGGTGCATCCTAACCCACACTGTCTGCTTCTGGGCTTCTGCTGCTGCTGCTGCTGCTGCTTTTGCTGTGAAGTGCAGATGCAAGCGCACCTGATGCGCCCCCCCACTCCACCTGAGTTGCAGCTGTGCCCACACATGCCTCTCTCCTGGAGGGGCTTGCACCCCCAATGGCCTCTTAACTGGGGCAGGGCGGGATGCAATGCTGGCTGCAATGGCTGCATCCCTGGCTGCTACTGCCTGCTGCACATCAGGCCTGAGGCGGATGATGAGATCCCGAGCGGGACCATCGTCCTCTTCCGTTTGGTGCAACCTAGGTCAAATAGCGATGCTTGCAGGGCGATGGGGTTCCGTTGGGGGGACCCAGAAACCACCGCATTAGAAAGTCTAAGTATTGCGAGGTCTGAAAAAACTTTATTTATTTTCGGCTTGACTTATTACGAGGGTCCGTAATAATTATTTAATTACTCGCAAAACAACCAAGCGCAGTACGGTAACAAAAATAACAGCAGTAAGTAACTACAGTAACAATAGTACGGACCAGGGGTGAGTGTGGAAAAGTGTGTGAGTGGGGTATAAAATTAGTTTGGAGCAGGCAGGCAGGGGTGCAAAGCAACAACAATGCCTGTCTTTGAATAGGATGGAGCGGGTCTGTCATGAAATATGGGCAAGGAGAGAGCATGCGAGTGAGCTGTAAAGCTGTGTTGGAGCAGGCAGGCAGGTGCGCAGAGCGACAACAATGTCTGTATGTTTGTTGACCGGAGCGGGCCTGATAGCAAGTCGGGAAAAAGGAGAGAAAGTGTGATTGAGCGGTGCAGCACCCTGAAGCTGGCGGACAGAGGAGCGCACGGGGCTACTTCAATATGCGGCTGTTTATTAGTGGGATGGGGTGGATTCATACACACACACACTCAAAAACACGCGCACGCGCACACACACATACACACACACACAAACACACACACACATACACACACACAAAAACACACACACAAACACACACACACACTCACACATACACACACCTCTGCTGCCTTCTCCGCCTTCATGATCGCAAGCGCCGCCTCTCTGCTGTCTGCGTCAGCCTCTGACAGGGTTTCCATGGCCTTCACCGCCTCCGCCACTGCGAGGAACACCATAAGAGACGCACCGGACAGCGCTGCCACCATTGGGTTCTGCAAAAGGTTGTCGTGGCCTGCAGTTGTGAGCCAGTGATATTCTGTCAGTGGCATTCTGTCAGTGATATTCTGTCAGTGATTTTCTCAATGGTACTTTTATCCAATACAAGAAATGCTTGACTAGGGCGTGCCAGATAGCGCTGCCACCAGCTGGGGCTCTGTATGAGATTGTCATGACCTGCAGTTATAAATTTTTTCCCTGTAAGAGGTCCAATACAAAACGTAGCTGGACAAAAGTTCTAAACAGGGCTGTCACCAGGTTACAGTTTAAATTTTCCTTTGAAAGTCCTTTGTGAGAAATCCAGTACGATACGAAACTAGGGAAGCGTGCCAGACAGCGCTGCCACACCTCTTGGGTCCTGCGTAATTTTGCAATTGTGCACCAGCCTCCCCACACACAAACACGTGCCTACAACCACATCCCTTCTTCCACAAACATACACGTGCAAGCGCTCTCTCTCTCTCTCTCTCTCTCTCTCTCTCACACACACACACACACACACACACACACGCACACACGCACACACACACACACACACACACCTGGGTTCAGCCCCAGTCCCGGGCTAAAGCCAACAGGTTCTGTACTCAGGCCTGCTGCGAGGCCTGCCAGCAGCTTGCCCACATCCACCTGAGCGAAGCCCCCGTCCAGCAGGGTGCCCATGGATGCGGTCACAGTGAAGAGGGCGGTAGCCACTGCATTGAGGGCAGCGCTTGCCTTGCCAGTTGGGGAGTCTGTGTGTGTATATGTGTGTGTATGTTTGTGTGTGCTTGTGTGTATGTTTGTGTGTGCTTGAGTGTATGTTTGTGTGTGCTTGTGTGTGTGTTTGTGTGTGCTTGTGTGTGTGTTTGTGTGTAATTATGTGTGTATATTTTTGTGTGCTTGTGTGTGTGTTTGTGTGTGTGTGTTTGTGTGTGTGTGTGAACACGGTGTGACAAACAGGCTTTGGCATAGATGTGAGCATGTCAAGTGTATGTAGCGTGACTCTATGCTCAAACACTGTATTTTATTACACCTGCAATGCACACACATACATTACCCACAAACACACACATACACACACATACACAACACACACACACACATACACACAAGACACACACGCACACACAACACATACACACAACACGCATACATGCTCACACAACACACACACACACAACACACACAACACACACGACACACACAGATGCTCACACACACACACGCACCTGAGGATGCCAGTGTCTCTACTGCACTCCTCAGCCCTCCCAAGGTGGTCTCCACATCAGCAGCCAGCTCAGGCAGGATGGCAGACAGGACCGTGCCTGCATACACAGTCACAACAATTCTCAGTTTTTTCACACATACACATACACATATACATACACACACACGCACGCACGCACGCACGCACACACGCACGCACGCACGCACGCACGCACACACACACACAAACACACACACACACACACACAAACATACACACACACACACACAAACACACACACACACACACATGTGACGTTGGTACATGCAATATGCGCATAAAACAAGGGACTACCAAAAGTAAGCATCTCGCAGGCAAACAACGGAACTTCGCACTCCGCAATTCATTTCTACATAATTAGGCCAATTGGCCAGGACCGTATATGGGAATTCTGTGTATGTGTGTAGACGACGTGCAAACCGGATATATACACGTACATATCGTATACCATGTAAAACCTTTGACCGTATGAAAACCGGAAATTTACATTGAAAACGGAAAAAGTGGTATATGACTGCTTACATATGGTGTACATACTTTCATGGTCCTGGGCTGATTCGACGCATGATCTGAACAACGTGACAAAGTTGCACAATCATGAGACCAACGGTGAGCGCTTAGTGGCTTTCCTGAATATTTCCCAAGGTACTGTCGCAATCAAAGAGTGCAAGAACAAGGTCAAAGGACAACACCACGACAGTGCAAAGGTCAGAGGACAACACCACAACAGTGCAAAGGTCAGAAGACAACACCACAACAGTGCAAAGGGCAGAGGACGACACCACAACAGTGCAAAGGGCAGAGGACGACACCACAACAGTGCAAAGGGCAGAGGATGACACCACAACAGTGCAAAGGGCAGAGGACGACACCACAACAGTGCAAAGGGCAGACTGTGCACCACAACCAAACCACATGACCCAGTTCCAACATGTTGGCACAGCACAAGCGTACGCACACATGCGTACACACGCGTACACACGCACACACACACAACACACACACACACACACACACACACAAACACACACACACACACACACCACAGCCTGGCAGGCGCACCTGGTGAGTCGGGTGCTGTACTGCTGGCTAATTTGGCGGCAGCTTCTTGGGTGCTGCTGAGGGACGACGTGGCCCAAGAGGACAGGGCATCCAAGGCAGCCTGAGGGGGGGTGGGACACAACACAAACGACACGGTGAGCAGAAGTATTAAGCAAAATATGGCCGTGACGAAAGC
>Ga0307968_1000162_pt1 | contig 41469 bp, 38 predicted proteins | sample OrgLakmetagen650_FD_201834 | JGI IMG/M metagenome (GOLD analysis project Ga0307968, IMG submission 201834) | Saline water microbial communities from Organic Lake, Antarctica - #650 | ecosystem: Environmental > Aquatic > Non-marine Saline and Alkaline > Saline | place: Antarctica: Organic Lake...
TGGACGCCTGAAAGCTTTTTGCGTCTTCGTCATACTGTGCTTTCAGCAGCTCCCGGGCGGCCATGACGGGGGACGCATCCTGGCTGATTCTGGACTCCAGGTCGCTGAGATTCACCTAGAGTGACTCGTCCGGACGCCGGGTCAGCACTTCGTGGCCGTCGGCCGTCACCAGAATGGTGTGCTCCCACTGGGCGGAGAGTTTGTGGTCTTTGGTGACAACCGTCCAGCCGTCGGGCAACAGTTTGGTGTGCAGCTTGCCCTGGTTGATCATTGGCTCGATGGTAAAGGTCATGCCTTCTTTCAGCTCCATGCCGGTGCCAGGTTTACCGTAGTGCATCACCTGTGGCTCTTCATGAAAGACCTTGCCGATACCGTGTCCGCAATATTCGCGAACCACCGAGTAGCGGTGCTTCTCGGCGTGCTGCTGGATAACGTGGCCAATGTCACCCAGTCGCGCGCCGGGTTTGACCATCTCTATGCCCTTATAAAGACATTCCTGAGTAATCTGGATCAGGCGATCGGACCCGGGTTTGGGTTTGCCAACGATGAACATCTTGCTGGTATCACCGTGGTAGCCATCCTTTATCACGGTGACATCGATATTCAGAATGTCCCCCTCTTTCAGAATCTTTTTGTCGGAGGGGATGCCGTGGCAGACCACATGATTCACTGAGGTGCAGACAGACTTTGGAAAACCCTTATAGTTCAGGGGCGCGGGAATGCACTTCTGCTCATTTACGATGTAGTCATGGCAGATGGCGTCCAGCTTTTCGGTGCTCACGCCCGGCTGCACATGCTCGCCGATCATCTCGAGTACATCGGCGGCCAGTTTGCCGGCAACACGCATCTTTTCGATTTCGTCCGGAGTCTTGATCGTTACCGTCATGGGGTTTCCCGTCGATTAAAAACAGAGCGGTATTTTAAGGGGGAGTGGGCCGCGGTACAAGGAAAGGGGCGGTTAACAGGGATTTGGCGCCGATAAATTAATGGAATCTGATGGCCTGTTTATGGTATAAACGCGCCCGCTGGAATCGAATCCGGCAAATTCGCACACGCGTCAGCACGTTGTCCCAGGGTGCCTGCTTCTGCTTAAAGAAGACGGGTTGGGTCAATCGGACGTGTGGAGGACTAACCCGAAGCTAAAAAGGTAACTATCATGGCTCAGGTAAATATGCGTGACCTGCTTAAGGCAGGCGCTCACTTCGGTCACCAGACCCGCTACTGGAATCCGAAAATGTCGAAGTTCATCTTCGGCGCCCGTAACAAGATTCACATCATCAACCTTGAACAGACTGTTCCGGCGATGAACGATGCACTGAACTTTGTGCACAATCTCGCGAACAGCAAGAACAAGATCCTGTTCGTCGGCACCAAGCGCGCCGCCGCCAAGATCATCAAGGAAGAGGCCCTGCGCGCCAACCAGCCTTACGTGAACCATCGCTGGCTCGGCGGCATGCTGACCAACTATAAAACCATCCGTCAGTCGATCCGTCGCTACCGTGACCTGGAATCCCAGAGTCAGGACGGCACCTTTGACAAGCTGACCAAGAAAGAAGCCCTGGACCGTACCCGCGAAATGGACCGCCTTGAGCGTTCAATCGGCGGCATCAAGGATATGGGCGGCCTGCCGGACGCCATGTTCGTGATCGACGTGGATCACGAGCGGATTGCCATCAAGGAAGCCAACAAGCTGGGCATTCCGGTTATCGGCGTGGTAGATACCAACAGCGACCCTGACGGCGTCGATTACGTGATTCCGGGCAACGATGATGCCATCCGCGCCATCCAGATTTACGTGCAGGCAATCGCCGATACCTGCCTGGAAGCTTCCCAGGCAGCGGGCGGCGCTGACGAGTTTGTTGAAGTCAGCGAAAACGCGGAAGGTGCCGCACCGGCGGCCGAATAATCGCCCTATTGGAATTTGTAACAGTTAAGAGGAATGAACATGGCTGCAATTACTGCTGCAATGGTCAAAGAACTGCGTGAGCGTACCGGCCTTGGCATGATGGAGTGCAAAAAGGCACTGGTTGAAGCTGAAGGTAGTGTTGACGCGGCAATTGAAGAGCTGCGCAAGTCATCCGGTCTGAAGGCTGCGAAGAAAGCCGGCCGCACGGCTGCTGAAGGTGTTTCGCTGATCCGTGTGTCCGATGACAACACGATTGCTTATATCCTGGAAGTGAACTCGGAAACGGATTTTGTCGCTCGTGACGACAACTTCATGAATTTTGCCAACGAACTGCTTGATGTTGCCTTCAGTAAGAGCGTGACTGACGTTGAAACCCTGATGGCAGGCGAACTTGAGGGCAAGCGTGAGGCGCTGGTTCAGAAGATTGGTGAGAACGTTTCGGTCCGTCGCGTTATTCGTGTGGAAGGCCCGGTGGTGGGCGGATACGTTCACAGCAACAACAAGATTGCTTCTGTCGTGGCGCTGAGCGCCGGCAGTGCGGAAACGGCTCGTGACGTTGCCATGCACGTCGCCGCGGTCAACCCGCGCGTTGGCAAGCCTGAAGACATGCCGGCCGAGGAGCTTGAGAAAGAGAAAAGCGTCATCAAGGCCCAGCCGGATATGGAAGGCAAGCCGGCCGAAATCATCGAGAAGATGATGGGTGGCCGGATCAAGAAATTCCTGGCTGAAAACAGCCTGGTTGAGCAGCCGTTCGTCAAGAACCCCGAGCAGACCGTCGGTCAGCTTATCAAGGGTGAAGGCGCCGACCTGGTCAGCTTTGTGCGCCTGGAAGTGGGTGAAGGCATAGAGAGGGAAGAAGTAGACTTCGCGGCAGAGGTTGCTGCGGCAGCCGGTACCAGCAAGGCCTGATCCTTCCATCCGGTGTTCTGGCCCGGGCCGGGACACCGACAAAGTCTGCCACGTCAGTTGGAGATATCCGGCTTTCGTGGCGGGCTTGTATCTGAGATCCCCCTTTTTTGAGGAGTATGTCAGATACGAGCCTGAATCGTCCGTCCTGCCAGACTTATACAAAGGGGATCAACATGCCGAAATCGTCCAATACCCAGCCCAGATACAAGCGGGTTCTGCTGAAACTCAGTGGCGAAGCCTTGATGGGAGAACACGATTTCGGCATTGACCCGAAAGTGCTTGATCGCATGGCGCTGGATATCGGCTCATTGATTGGCATTGGTGTGCAGGTTGGCCTGGTAGTGGGTGGTGGCAATCTGTTCCGCGGCGCGGCCCTGAACGCCGCTGGCATGGACCGGGTGACCGGTGATCACATGGGCATGCTGGCGACGGTCATGAACGGCCTGGCCATGCGTGATGCGCTGGAGCGCTCCAATATTCGCACCCGGGTTATGTCTGCGATTCCCATGAGTGGTATCGTTGAGCATTATGATCGCAGGCGCGCGGTTCGTGATCTCAAGGACGGTGATGTGGTGATTTTCTGTGCGGGTACGGGTAATCCGTTTTTTACAACCGATTCGGCAGCCTGCCTGCGGGGAATCGAAATTGAAGCCGATGCCGTGCTGAAAGCCACAAAAGTGGACGGTGTCTATTCCGCGGATCCCTACAAGGACTCGACCGCGGTAAAATACGACCACCTCACCTACGACGAGGTGCTTGACAAGAAACTCGGCGTGATGGATCTGACAGCTATCTGCCTGGCCCGGGACCACAGCATGCCCCTGCGGGTGTTTGATATGAACCGGCCCGGAGCGCTGACTCGCATTGTGACAGGCGAGTCCGAAGGCACATTGATTGAATGATCCGGAATTGATTAATTTCTGACCAATGAATTCGAGGAAACTGAAGTGATTGACGATATAAAAGCTGAAGCCGAAAAAAAGATGAAAAAGAGCCTCGAGTCTCTGTATTCGGCGTTCAACAAGATTCGCACCGGTCGGGCACACCCGTCCATTCTGGACAGCGTGATGGTGGATTACTACGGCCAGGACACGCCCCTGAAGCAGGTGGCAAGCATCAACGTGGAGGACAACCGGACATTGACGGTCGCACCCTGGGAGAAGCCGTTGATGCAGAAGGTTGAGAAAGCCATCATGATGTCCGATCTGGGTCTGAATCCCTCGAACAATGGCGACGTGATCCGCATTCCGATGCCGATGCTCACCGAAGAGACCCGTAAAGATATGGTCAAGCAGGCGAAAGCAGACGCCGAGCATTGTCGCGTGTCCATCCGCAATGCCCGCCGGGACGCCAATACCATGCTCAAAGAACTGCTGAAAGACAAAGACATCAACGAGGATGAAGAACGCTTTGGCGAAGAGACCATCCAGAAACTGACGGACCGTTACACAGGCGAAGTCGAGAAAGAACTGAAGGCCAAGGAAGAGGACCTGATGGCTGTCTGATCAGCCTTCTTTACAGTCAAACATCCAGCGCAGGGGATTGCATGACCGCAAGCGTTTCCGCAGAGATTCCGTTATCGGCTGGCCGTCGGCCAAAACATGTGGCCATTATCATGGACGGCAACAATCGATGGGCGAAATCTCGCAAGCTGGCGGGGGTGTCTGGCCACACGGCGGGCATTAAAGCGGTGAGGTCTGTGGTTGAAACCTGCGCCCGACAGGGCGTTGAGGTGCTGACTCTGTTCGCGTTTTCCAGCGAAAACTGGCGGCGCCCGGATGATGAAGTTTCTGCCCTGATGCGGCTGTTTCTGTTTGCGCTGGAGCGGGAAGTCAAAAAACTTAATCGAAACAACATCCGGCTGAAAATCATCGGTGACCGGACAGCCTTCAGCGATAACCTTCAGGCACACATGCAGAAAGCGGAAGAACTGACCCGCGATAACACCCATATGACACTGGTCATAGCGGCCAATTACGGCGGTCACTGGGATATTACCCAGGCCAGCCAGGCGGTGGCCCGCAAGGTTCAGAAGGGCGAGCTTACGCCATCCGATATTACCGATGATCTGATCCAGCAGCACCTGTCGATCGCCGACCTTCCCCTGCCCGACCTGATGATCCGCACCGCCGGTGAGCAGCGCATCAGCAATTTCCTGCTCTGGCATCTTGCCTACACTGAACTGTATTTCTCCTCTGTTTACTGGCCGGATTTCCGGGAAGCTGAAATGGAGCAGGCGTTTGAGGCTTATGCCGGGCGCAAGCGGCGGTTCGGGCAAACCGACGACCAGATTTCCGGTCCAGCCTCCGAACAGTAACGACAACATAGCGATGCAGACTGTGCTTAGAACAAGAATCATCACTGCGCTGATCATGGCCCCGATTGCCATTGGCGGCATTTTCTTCCTGCCGCCCCTGGGTTTTGCGCTGTTCACCGGCCTGATCATCACGGTTGGCGCGTGGGAGTGGGCGAATATGGCCGACATCACCCGACCCATAGCGCGGGCGGGCTATGTCCTCGCCACTGGGGCAATTCTCTTCGGCATGCTTGAGGTGCCGGCCATCGTCGTGCTTTGGGGTGCGCTTTTTTGGTGGGTTGTGTGCTTCCTGCTGGTTCGCAGTTACCCGCGGGGTTGGGAGCGCTGGAGCAGTGTCTCCGCGCGCGCCGTCATGGGGCTGTTTGTGCTGGTTCCGGCCTGGGTGGGTCTCAATCATCTGAGAACCGGCGGCTTCCAGTTTGGTGACAGTGCCAACAATCTGCTGCTGATTCTCTACGTATTCTGCATAGTCTGGGTTGCGGATATTGGTGCCTATTTCGCGGGCCGAGCGTTTGGCCGGGCCAAACTGGCGCCGAGAGTAAGCCCCGGTAAATCCTGGGCGGGCGTCTGGGGTGGTGTTGCGGCCGTCGGGGTATTCGCGCTGCTGATCGGTGTCCTTGCTCAGGCCGGTGGTGGCGATATCGTGCTGTTGATACTGGCAAGCCTCGTAACCGGGGCTATCTCCGTGGTGGGTGACCTGATGGAGAGCATGCTGAAACGGTCGCGGGGCATCAAGGACAGCAGCCAGCTGCTGCCCGGTCATGGTGGCGTAATGGATCGGGTGGACAGCCTGACGGCCGCTATTCCTGTTTTCGCATTGATCATTACTCAACTGGGATGGCTGACGGCCGGGCACTGGTAATCTCATGAAGCGTAACGTCACGATTCTGGGGGCAACCGGCTCCATCGGTCTGAATACACTGGATGTTATCCGCCGCCACCCGGACCGGTTCGGGGTTTATGCCCTGACTGCCAGTACCAGCGTGGACGGTATGGAGCAGCTGTGCCGCGAATTTCGACCCGCCTACGCGGTGATGGCCGATCAGCCCAGTGCAGAGGCGCTGTCGGAACGGTTGGCAGACCTGGCTGAAACTACCGTGCTGTCGGGCCAGGAAAGCCTGTGTCAGGTCGCCGGCGCTGAGGAGTGTGACACAGTCATGGCCGCTATTGTCGGGGCGGCAGGGCTGATGCCGACGCTGTCGGCCGTCAGGGCCGGGAAGCGCGTTCTGCTGGCGAACAAAGAAGCGCTGGTCATGTCCGGCCAGTTGTTCATGGATGCGGTAGCGGAAGCCGGCGCCGAACTGTTGCCAATTGACAGCGAGCACAACGCCATCTTTCAATGCATGCCACCGGACAAAATTCGTGATATTCGCGGTGCCGGCATTACCCGGATTCTGCTGACCGCGTCCGGCGGTCCCTTCCGGACCTTTTCCGCCGAGTCGCTACGCAGCGTTGAGCCTGCCCAGGCCTGTTTGCATCCCAACTGGTCCATGGGTCAGAAAATATCCGTGGATTCTGCCACGCTCATGAACAAGGGCCTGGAATTGATTGAAGCCTGCTGGCTGTTCAATACCACGCCGGACTGTGTTGAAGTGCACGTCCATCCCGAGAGCATTATTCACTCGATGGTGGAATATGCCGATGGTTCGGTGCTGGCGCAGTTGGGTAGCCCGGATATGCGAACGCCCATCGCCAACGGGCTGGCCTGGCCCGAGCGCATAGATGCGGGCGTTGCCCCGCTGGACCTGTTTCAGATTGGTAAATTCCATTTTGAAAGGCCCGACCTTGAGCGATTCCCCTGCCTGCGGTTGGCGGCTGACGCTTTCCGACACGGTGGAACAGCGCCAACGGTGCTTAATGCTGCCAATGAGGAAGCCGTTGCGGCCTTTCTGGATGGTAAGCTGTGCTTCGCCGACATCGCCGTTATCATAGGGCAAACGCTGGAAAAGGTCCTGACCGTTGCAGCGGACAGTTTCGATACCATCTTCGAGAAAGACGCCGAGGCTCGCACCGTGGCGAGACAAGAGATCGCGCTGAGCAATCACAATCGAGAGCATTATGCAGATAATTGAAACCGTCCTGGCGCTGGTTCTGACGCTGGGCATACTGGTGACACTGCACGAGTATGGTCACTTCTGGGTCGCCCGCCGCTGTGGCGTGAAGGTGCTGCGTTTTTCGGTGGGTTTCGGTAAACCGCTGTTCTCCTGGTACGACCGGCACGGCACCGAATTTGCCGTGGCCGCTATTCCTCTCGGTGGCTACGTGAAGATGCTCGATGAGCGGGAAGGACCGGTACCCGAAGAGCTGAAAAGCCAGTCTTTCAATTCCAAATCACCATCAAAGCGCATTGCCATTGCCTCCGCCGGCCCGATCGCCAATTTCATTTTTGCGATTTTTGCCTACTGGCTGCTGAGCGTGATCGGGTTCACGACCGTGGCGCCCATTGTGGGTGACGTCGAGCAAGGCAGTGTGGCCCAGCGGATTGGCTTGCAGTCCGGTATGGAGATTCATGCTGTCGACGGCCATCAGGTCACGTCCTGGCGCGATATCAATATGCGGATACTTGAGCGCACCGGCGAGTATGGATCGATCGCGCTGGACGTTTCCCGGGGAGGCAGCAAAGGCCAGGTAAGCGGAACCCTCGATGGCTGGGGTCTGAGCGACGACACGCCCAATCCTCTGGCTGAATTCGGCGTGTCTCCCTGGCGGCCGGATGTGCCACCGGTGCTGGGTGAAATCGTGGCAGACAGCAGGGCCCAGGGTGCGGGTCTTGAAGTTGGAGACCGCGTGGAGTCGGTAAACGGCGAACCCGTCTCAAACTGGTTTGCGTTGGTTGAAGCCGTTCAGCAGTCCCCGGAAGAGACCCTCCAGCTTGGCATTGTCCGCGACGGGCAGCCCAGGGAGATAGCGGTGACGCCGGCCGCCCGTGAAGGCGAAAACGGCAGCGTGACCGGCTTTATTGGCGCGGGTGTGCGGGAAGTTACCTGGCCGGAAGAGTTTTTGCGAGAAACACGCTACGGGCCTTTCGCGGCCGTTCCCAGAGCGATATCAGAAACCTGGGCAGACACCCGCCTGACCCTGGTCGCCATCAAAAAGATGGTGACAGGGCTGTTGTCACCCACCAATCTCAGTGGACCCATCACCATTGCCCGGATTGCCGAAGCCAGTGTCAGTTCCGGGTTTGAGGATTTTATTCGGTTTCTTGCCTACCTCAGCGTCAGTCTGGGTGTGTTGAACCTGCTTCCGGTTCCGGTGCTGGATGGCGGTCACATTGTCTATTACACCATCGAGGCGATCCGTAGAAAGCCGTTATCAGAGCAGGTTCAGGCCGCTGGACTGCGGATTGGAATGGCAATGATCCTCACTTTAATGGTGTTTGCACTTTACAACGACCTTATGCGGTTGTGAGAATTGCGAACTCTTTATGCGCATCAACAGGCGAATTTATTGAATGAGACGTTCTCTTCAGAGTTTTGCGGTCGGGCTACTGGCGGCTTTCATCACAGCAACACCGGCCATGGCAGACGAGTTCACCGTATCCGATATCGAGGTAGAAGGTTTGCAGAGAGTGTCAGCGGGCACGGTGTTCTCTGCGTTTCCGGTGTCCATTGGCGAACCGGTCGACCAGCTTGACCTGGCGGGTGCCATCAAGGACCTGTTCCGTACCGGTCTGTTCACCGATATTGAAGCCAGCCGCGACAATAATGTCCTGATTCTGACGGTTCGGGAACGGCCCTCGATCACGTCGATCGAGATTGAGGGTAACGAGAATATTGAAACCCCGATGTTGATGGATGCGCTTTCCAGTGCCGGCCTGGAGGAAGGGCAGGTATTCCGCAGGGCGACCCTGGAGCGGCTGGAGCTTGAAATTCTGCGGTCCTATATTGGTCAGGGTCGATATAACGCCCGGGTTGAAGCCGAGGCTGAAACCCTGCCGCGTAACCGCGTGGCCATCCGCCTCGATATCAGTGAGGGCGAGGTAGCGGCGATTCAGCACCTGAACATTGTCGGTAACGAGGCGTTCGACGATGACACTCTGCTGGACCTGTTCGAGCTGAAAACCACCAGCTTCTGGAACTCTCTTACCAGCGCTGACAAATATGCCCGCGAGCGGCTAAGCGGCGATCTGGAGTCGCTTCGTTCTTTTTATCTGAACCGCGGCTATATCGAGTTTGGCATCGAATCGCGCCAGGTATCGGTTTCTCCCGATAAAAAACAGGTGTTCATTGCCATCTCCCTTGACGAAGGCCCGGAATACACCGTATCCGAGATAAACCTACGGGGTGACCTGATTGTCGGGGAGTCGGAGCTTCGCGAGCTTGTCTCGATCGAAAAAGGCGATGTGTTTTCTCAGTCCCGGGTGACGGAGGTTTCGGAACTGCTCTCCCGTCGTTTGGGTCGCGAGGGCTACGCCTTTGCCACGGTCAACGGCGTGCCGGAACCTGGCGATGACAACACGGCGTCCGTCACCTTTTACGTAGAACCGGGCAAGCGAGCGTATGTCCGCCGGATCAACTTTGAGGGTAACGTGTCCACCCGCGATGATGTTCTGCGCCAGGAAATGACCCAGATGGAAGCAGGCGTTGCGTCAACAGATCGGATTGAGTATTCGAAAACACGCCTGGAACAGCTGGGCTTCTTCCAAACCGTGGATGTGGAAACGGTGCCCGTGCCCGGCACTGATGATCTGGTGGACGTGAATTACTCTGTGGTGGAGCAGGCAACGGGCAGCCTTTCGGCCTCAGTTGGTTTCTCGCAGGCGTCCGGGGTTATCCTGGGTGCCAATATTTCCGAGAACAACTTCTTCGGCAGCGGCAAGCGGGTGTCTATTGGTGTGAACGTCAGTGATTCAATAAAAAGTGCCAACTTTTCGTACCTGGACCCCTATTACACCGTCGATGGAGTCAGCCGCGGCTTCAGCGTGTTTGCGCGGGAAACGGACTTTGAAGAGCAGGACATTACCTCGTTTCTGCTGGATGAATACGGTGGCCGGGTTAATTTCGGTTATCCGATAGATCAGACGACCCGCCTCAACTTTGGCGCGGGTTACACCTTATCGAAAGTGAAGGAGGGCACCTTCACATCCCAGGATGTTAGAGATTTTATTGCTGAAGAGGGCAACGATTTCAATAACTATTTCCTTTTCGGCTCCTGGCGCAGAAGCACGCTCAACAGGGGCGTCCTGCCGACAGACGGCTACAGCGTAGCGCTGTCTGCAGACATTGCGGTGCCCGGGAGTGATCTGACCTTTTACAAGCTCAGTCAGAAAAATGATTTCTATCAGCCGTTGAATGATCAGGGTACCTGGGTACTTCGGGCAAGGTCGGAAATCGGTTACGGAGACGGATACGACGGGCGCACAGTCATGCCGTTCTACGAGCACTTCTTTGCCGGCGGATATGGATCGGTTCGCGGCTTTGAGTCCAACTCTCTCGGTCCGCTTGCAACCAATGCGCCCAACGACACCACAGACCCTGACCCTTTCGGCGGCAACCTGCTGACCGAGGGCAGCCTGGAGCTGATTTTCCCGACACCCTTTGCCGGCGATAGCCGCTCAATGCGAACGGCTTTCTTCGTCGACGCCGGACAGGTCTTTGACAATGATCGGTCTTTTCCGTGGAAGCTGGATGATATTCGTCTCTCGGCGGGCATTGGCTTTCAGTGGATAACCGCTGTTGGCCCTCTGGCCTTCAGTGTTGCGAGGCCGCTGAATGATGTCAGCGGTGATGAAGTTCAGGTATTTCAGTTCTCACTGGGGCAGACTTTCTGAAGGTTTTGGCCAGTATCATCTAGTATGGTTTGAGGAGAGTAGATATGTTGCGTTTTCCGGTTTTCGTTGCAATGGTTGCAATGCTGATCTCGGCCCCGGTTGTCGCTGAGTCAAGAATTGGGGTGGTCGATCTGCGTCAGGCGCTTTTTTCATCACAGGACGCCCAGGCGTTCAGCGCCAGACTGCAACAGGATTTTTCCGAAGAGGAAGCGAAAGTCCGGGAAACACAGGAGGCCGCTCGCGAGATGAAAGAACGTCTCGAGCAGGATGGCGCCATGATGAATGAGTCGGAACGCAACCAGCTGGCGGCCCGGTTCCAGGAAAAGGTGAAGGAATTCAATTTTCTGAAGCAGAAGCTTGATTCAACGGTGGCTAATCGCAAGCAGGCGTTTCTGGAAGAAGCTCGCCCGCAAGTGGACGCCGCAGTGCAGCAGTTGGTGGAAGAGCACAATCTGGACATCATTCTGCCCAGCGAAGCCGTCGTCTACGTCAAGCCGGACATGAATCTGACGGGGCAACTGCTGGAAAAGCTTGACCGTTGATCCGGCGTAGCCCTGCTACCGGGCTCTGTTATCTTCAATCTCGGGGAGTAGTGATGGCGAAGTTTTCCTATCAACTGGGTGAAATTGCTGCCAAGTTGGGCGCGGAACTCCGCGGCGATCCGGATACAGAGGTTGTCGGCCTGGCCACGCTTCAGGCTGCCGTGCCGGGACAGATTGCCTTTCTCGCCAACCCCTCCTACGCACGCTATCTGGCTGACACCCGGGCAACCGCGGTTATTCTGGCCCCTTCGGTGGCCGATCAGTACGCAGGTAATGCGCTGGTGATGGATAACCCCTATTTTGGCTACGCGACTCTCAGCCACCGGTTTGACCCGTCGCCGGTCGCTTCGCCCGGCATTCACCCGTCGGCAGTGGTCGCCTCCTCAGCCTGGATTTCCGACACCGCCAGTGTCGGACCGCAAGCGGTTATCGAGGACGATGCGGTGATCGGCGAAGGCGTTGTTGTTGGCGCGGGATCGATCGTTGGCGCGCGTTGCCAGATCGGCGACTTCTGTTTGCTCAGACCGCGGGTCACCCTTGCTCATGACGTTGTCCTGGGCAAGCGTTGCCATATTCTCAGCGGCGCTGTGCTGGGGTCGGACGGTTTTGGTTTTGCCAACGAAAAAGGCGCCTGGCACCGAATTGCCCAGATCGGTCGTGTCGTTCTGGGGAATGATGTAGAGGTGGGCGCCAATACCACCATCGACCGTGGCGCTATGGAGGATACGGTCATCGGCAATGGGGTGAAACTGGATAACCTGGTTCAGATTGCGCACAACGTTCAGATTGGTGATCATTGTGCCATGGCAGGGATGGTGGGCATTGCTGGCAGCACGCGGATTGGCAGCCACTGCGTTTTCGGCGGTGCTTCTGTGGTGTCTGGCCATCTTACTCTGACTGATCAGGTTCATTTGACCGGCATGACCATGGTAACCGGTGATATCTCCGAGCCTGGCGTATACTCTTCAGGCACAGGCGCCGATACGAATCGCCAGTGGCGCAAAAACGCAGTGAGGTTCCGACAGCTTGATAGCCTTGCTCGACGGATCAGAGATCTGGAAAAGAAACTGGAAGGCCGGGATCCAACGCAATGATGTACATTGATGAAATCCAGGTGTATTTGCCCCATCGATACCCCTTTTTGCTGGTAGACAGGGTGACTGATTTTGAAAAAGGGCAGTTCATCAAGGGATTCAAGAACATTTCTCTGAACGAACCCTATTTTGCGGGTCACTTTCCGAACAATCCCATTATGCCCGGCGTGCTGATTCTTGAGGCCATGGCGCAACTGTCCGGCATCCTGGCGTTCATGACCGGTGGACGCAGGCCCTCAGATGGTCTGGTGCAGTACCTGGCGGGTTCCAGTAAGGTTCGATTCAAGCGCCCCGTAGTGCCGGGAGACAGGCTGTGCATGGAGTCCAGAATCATCACCGGTAAACGCGGCATATGGAAGTTCGAGTGCCGGGCGCTGGTGGATGATGAGGTTGTCTGTGTGGCAGAAATACTGACTGCTGAGAGAGAAGGCTGATGACGACAAACGACTGGTCGGGAGTTCACTCCCAGGCTATCGTGGATCCCTCTGCAAAATTGGCCGACGGGGTTACCGTTGGTCCGTGGAGCTATATCGGGCCCAATGTGGAAATTGGCGAAGGCACCGAGATTCTCTCCCACGTTGTGGTCAAGGGCCCGACAGTGATTGGCCGCAACAACCGCGTTTTCCAGTTCTCCAGTATCGGCGAGGAATGTCAGGACAAGAAGTATGCCGGTGAGCCCACGACTCTGGTGATCGGCGACGACAACGTGATTCGCGAAAACTGCACCGTCCACCGGGGTACCGTCCAGGATCGTGGCGAAACCGCCATCGGCAACGGCAATCTTCTGATGGCCTATGTACACGTTGCCCATGATTGTGTGATCGGCAATAACACGATTCTGGCCAACACAACGACCCTGGCGGGCCACGTTACTATCGGCGACTACGCCATTCTTGGTGGCGGCACCATGGTGCATCAGTTCTGCAACATCGGGATCCACAGCATGGCGGCTGGTGGCAGTATCGTCCTCAAGGACATTCCCGCGTACGTGATGGCCAGTGGCCAGTCTGCCAAACCGTTTGGAATAAACGTGGAAGGTCTGCGTCGCAGAGGCTTCAGCAAAGACGCCCTGATGAATCTTCGCCGAGCTTATAAAACCATTTACCGCCAGGGCCTGACGACCCTGCAGGCGCTGGAGGAACTGGAAAAAACCTGCCTGGACACCACCCCCGAAATCCGCCCCCTGATCGAGTCCCTGCGTAAAGCAGATCGCGGCATAATCCGTTAGCCGATAATGAGCACAGTCCAGCATTCGTCACCGACCTTTGGCATTGTTGCAGGTGAAGCATCGGGAGACATCCTGGGTGCCGGACTGATCCGGGCGCTGAGGCGGAAATACCCGGGTGCGCGATTTGTCGGAATCGGTGGGGATGAAATGGTGGCCGAGGGTTTTCACTCGCTTGTACCCATGGAGCGACTGTCGGTCATGGGACTCGTTGAGGTGCTGGGTCGCTTGCGGGAACTGTTCAGCATTCGCGCCCGCCTGATGAGTTATTTTCTGCAGAGGCCCCCTGACGTGGTTATCGGTATTGACTCACCGGATTTCACCCTGGGCGTTGAGCGCCGCTGCCGTGATGCGGGTATGCTGACGGCGCATTACGTCAGCCCATCGGTCTGGGCGTGGCGGCAGAACCGGATTTTCAAGATTGCCAGGTCGGTCGACCTGATGCTCACACTCTTCCCCTTTGAGGCCCGTTTTTACCAGGAACATAATGTGCCCGTTGAATTTGTGGGCCACCCGCTTGCGGATATGATTCCGATAAAACCGGACACACTTGCAGCGCGCCGGAGTCTTGGTCTGAATGAGCAGGCACCGGTACTGGCGATCCTGCCCGGCAGCCGGGCTGGAGAAGTGGAGCGTTTGGGCAGTGTTTTTCTCGAGGCTGCCAGGTGGATTCAGTCCCGTCGTCCGGACCTGCAGCTGGCCATTCCCTGCGTTAATCGCGACCGGGAGCAACAGGTGAGGGCGCTGGTTGATGCCCTGGATGTAAAACTTGCCGTTACCATCGTGCGCGGACGCTCGCGGGAAGTCATGGCGGCTGCCGACGTGGTATTGCTGGCCTCGGGCACCGCAACCCTTGAGGCCATGCTGCTGAAGAAGCCCATGGTTGTCGGCTACCGGCTCAGTAACCTGACCTTCAGGATCGTGTCCCGAATGGTAAAGTCGCCCTATATTGCCCTGCCCAACCTGCTGGCGCAAAAGCCATTGGTGCCGGAACTGATTCAGGATGACGCCACACCGAAGGCTCTGGGCCAGGCTGTCATTGAGCGGCTGGAAAATACCGGTGAGCGGGAGCGACTGATCACAGCTTTCACGGAAATACACGAAACGCTGCGCCAGAATGCGGACGAACAGGCGGCCTCTGCGATTGCTGCCCTGATCGGGAGTGAGCGCTGATGGCCAGGCCGCCTCTGCCGCCGTTCCAGTGTCGGTATACCGGGGACCGCCTTGCCGGTGTTGACGAAGTGGGCCGTGGTCCATTGGTGGGCGCGGTGGTGACAGCTGCGGTGATCCTGGATCCGGACCGGCCGATTGCAGGGCTGGCGGATTCCAAGAAACTGACGGAAAAACGCCGTGAAGCCCTTTACGAGCAGATTCTTGAGAACGCAACCGCCTGGAGCCTGGGGCGCTGCGAAGCGGATGAAATTGACAGGCTGAATATATATCAGGCGACCATGCAGGCGATGATGCGGGCTGTGGACGGGCTTTGTATTGCGCCGGAGTATGTGCTCGTCGATGGCAATCGTTGCCCCGACTGGCGATGGCCCTCAGAGCCGGTGATCAAGGGCGACAGCCGGGTAGCCGCCATCAGCGCCGCGTCGATTCTGGCCAAGGTAACGCGGGATCGGGAAATGAAAGCGTTGCACGACTGTTTTCCCGAGTACGGCTTCGCCGACCATAAGGGCTACCCCACGCCCGCTCATCTTGACGCACTCGTTCAGCACGGGGTCCTGCCGGAACACCGACGCTCTTTTCGCCCGGTTCAGGAAGCGATTGATTCGGTGGGATTCAACATCGGTAAAAAGGCCGGCCGCACCCCTTTCCCCATGGATCTGTTTGAAAATATCGATTGACAGATCGGAACTGAATCCTTAGTATACGCGCACGTTGATCGGAGCAAGTCCGACCAACCACCAGTTTGATGCGGGGTAGAGCAGTCTGGTAGCTCGTCGGGCTCATAACCCGGAGGTCGTTGGTTCGAATCCAGCCCCCGCTACCATTATTGAAAAAACCAGTCGGAAACGACTGGTTTTTGTTTTCTGCGGGGGCTTTTGAGTCGCCAGCCTTTTATCGGCACTTGCGTGCCGTATTGCGGGCGCCGCGAACGCCAGATCGCGTTCGCTCCCTGCTACCAATTTAAAGCAGATCAGGTTTCCTGATCTGCTTTTTTTTGCGCTTTTTTGTGGGAATAAAAATATGAGCGTGAACGTTATCAGGTGAAAGGGCCGTGTTTAGTCCCGAAAGTTGTCAAAAAATTGGCGGAAAAAAGGCAATTCCAATGACATCTCTCACATTCCTGATTGGTCGCGTTTTATATAATTTCACAAATTCTGCAAGAATCCGGTAGGTGTTAAATATGAAACGCGTCATTACTCTGTCAAGGGCATGGATTGCCGCGTTAGTTTTCGGAATCACCCTGACTGGATGCGGTGGGGGTTCCTCTGGTGACTCTGGCACCCAGAGCTCGGGTAGTCTGTCAACAATGAATGGTTCTGCGTTATTGAGCTGGAATGCGCCAACAGAGCGTCAGAATGGTGATCCAATCGAGGAGATTTACGATCTCTCCGGGTACGTCATCAGTTATGGCCAGGATCCGGGAAATCTTGACAAAACCGTCCGGATTGACGATGCCTATCAGACGGAATATTCCGTGGAGAACCTAGAGGAAGGCACCTGGTATTTCACTGTCCAGGCCGAGGATGATAATGGTTTGATGAGCGCTCCCTCTGACCAGGTGAATAAAACCATTCGCGGTTAAGTCTGGCTGAACTCTGGCCAAGGTCCCAGAAGCCACCGCAATGTCGGTGGTTTTTGCATTTCGCGCCAGTGAATCAGGCCAGGCGTGGCGTCATGGGCAGCCTGAGTTTGAATGCGGCGCCCTCGCCCAGCCGCGATTCAACAAAGATGGCTCCCCTGTGTTTTTCCACTACGACATTCACGAACGACAGGCCCAGCCCGGTACCGTGGTTACCCGAGAGCTCACTGCTTTTCTGACGCCGGTAGCGGTCAAACAGGTAGGGCAGCTCATCTTCCGCAATACCCTCCCCCTCATCGCTGACGGTCAGGCAGGCCTCATGGCCGGCGCTGAATACCTGTACGGTAATCGCGGACCCACGGGGACTGTACTGGATCGCGTTGGTCATCAGGTTGATAACGGCTCTTTCAAGCAGTTCGGCGTTGCCATCCAGCCACAGATCTTCCTGGCCCTGCAGCACTAGCTGTATGTCCTTCTCGGCGGCCTGTTCGCTCACGCTGTCCCGGGCGTTCTCGACAATGGCCAGAAATTCGCATTCGTAGAAACGGGTTTCGGTCAGCTGCTCTGCGCGCGCCAGCTGTACGAACTCTTCGGCCAGGTTATAGCTACGGCGGGCCAGGGTGCCCAGCTGGTCGAGCTGTGACGTGTCTATCTGGCCACGGTTGCGTTTGAGCTGTTCGATCAGAGCCAGCTGTGACACCAGCGGCGAACGGACATCGTGGGAAATAAAGTCAATGGCCTCGCGGTGTTGGCGCTGCTGTTCTCTTAGCTCGGATATATCCGACACGTTGGCAATGATTCCGTTTTGTTCACTGCCGGGCAGGGCAAAGGGCGCAAAGTGGATCAGGAATGCTTTGCTGGCCAGCCTCAGGTCAACGGTTCGGGCTTGCGCAAGCGTCAGGGTTTCCGAGACGGTTTCGTGCCAGGGCGCGCTTTCACGGGGGTCGTGGCCGTCCAGAAGCCTTGCCAGCGGCAGGCCATTGAGGCTGGGCATGGGTTCGGAAAACCATTCTTCGATGTGTCGGTTGGCAAACCGTATAACCCCCAGTTCATCGGTGACGATGATGCCATCCGGCATACTTTCGAAACTGCGGTGAATGAACTGCTGCATCTGGCGCATCTGCGCCGTTGCTTTGCGCACTCTTTCAATCCGTGCGGAGATATTTTCTCGGAATTGCTTGTGCGGCTCGTCGGCGTTGGTATCGCTCAGGGTGAGCCTTTGCAGGTAGCGTTGTATTGCCTCGCGGCTCAGGTCGTTTGGTAATTTCAGCCCCAGGGTGTAGGTGGTGTCATGCCGGTCGAGCCGAATCCAGCTTTCGTTATTGCGATGTACCCAGTGCCCTGCGGCGCCGATTTCAGGCGCGTCGGTCAGCACAAGTCCGTTGGCCTGAATGGTTTCATCACCCTGTGCGACCAGCCATCCGGGGGGGCGCAGTAGCGCACGAAAATGCGACATTAACTGGCCCGGGTGTCTGCCAGAGGGTTTCGGCAGCGTCATTGAAGGGCCTTTGGCCAGTTCGTCCAGTTGGCGGTTCAGGAACCGGTTGGTCATCGCCAGGCGCAGCGCGCTCGAAACCGGGATGGCCAGTGTGGCAATGATCAGGGCATGGGCGACGGATAGCCAGAGGTTGGCAACCAGCAGCAAACCGGCCTGGCTGATCACGAGGCCACTCGCGATGAGCAGGCACAGCGTCAGGGCCCGTGCAGGGCGCAGGCGGGGTAGCGCAAACGCCAGCACAATCAGAACCCCGGCAGCGAGTGCCAGCGAAAGGCTGAAAGGCATCCGGCGAATGAGGTTGTCGTCTACAACAGCCGAATAGGCGTTGGCATGGAACTCGACCCCTGATAACGGCTGTCTGAGGCCCGAGAAGGGCGTCGGAAGAATATCCCCGAACCCTGCCGCCGTGGCACCGACGAAAACAGTCTTGTTCTGGAACTGCTCCGGTGAAGGTGGCCGGGACAACACCTCGCTGTATGAAAAAGTAGTGACAGTCCCGGCCGGGCCTGCGAGGGGAATGGCCCGGTAAAACTGACGAACATTAGTGTAGGGAGCAGTGTCCGGGTCAGGCGCTGTAGATGGCGTGCTGCCGTGAGCGGCAAGGGCCAGGCTTGGCCAGAGTCTGTTGCCCAGCCCGTTCCGCAGGTAAATGCCGCGAGCAATACCGTCCTGATCCAGTTCAACGTGAGCATGCCCGATCGCGGCCGCCGCTTCGGCCAGTTTTGGCGCAGGCAGGTGCGCGGTAATGAGCTGATTGCTGGATGGTGGCGAAAGATGCAGTGGCAGAACGACCTGGCCGTGTGACCGGATGGCGGCTTCGAACTCAGGGTCGGTCGGGGTAGCCTCGGAAAACAGAATGTCGAAAACGATGGTTTGCGCGCCAGCGGCATCCAGTTTTTCGATCAGGCGGGCGTGAACATTTCGGGGCCAGGGCCATGGCCCGAGGCGATCAAGGCTTTGCTCGTCAATGCCGACCAGGACAATGTCCCGGGAGATCCCGGCCGGATAGTGGGTGATGACCGTGTCATACAGCCAGAAATTCAGGCGTTGAGGTGCGTCAATGGCATGCAACAACCACAGCATGGCCAGAAGCGGCAGCCCCAGTGTCCATGGGTTGGTTTTTATTGGCAGCCAGTTCCGTGTCATGGGACCTATTGTTGGCTCTGGCGCGCCCTGAGATCAGCGCTATTCCAGGAAGAGTTCGCGTCCGGGGCCCCAACGGCTTTCCAGTGGGCCATCGGAAAGGGCCTTCAGACGAACAAAGTAACGCCTTCCGGGAATCAGTCGCAAGGCTGCCGTGGTGCCCTCTAGCTCTGCCTCCTTGATGATATTGCGAAAACGCGGTTCTTCGGATAGTTGCAGCCGGTATTCTGAGGCCGTGTCAACCCGTTCCCAGAACACGCGCACCTGCTTGTCCACGTAATTCACGCTGATAATCCGAACCGGCGGCAACGTACCGTTGACGACCAGACTGCGAACCTCACTGGTCGCCACGGAATTGCCACCGGCTTCGGTGACCACACGCCAGAAATACCGTCCCGGTGACAGTGGGCGTGAAGGCAGTGCCTGCTTGTCCGAGGCCCATTCGCTGGTGGCTATGACGTTGTTAAAGCTTTCGTTCTCAGCGATTTCGACTCGTGCCACCTCGTTCTGGCCGCGCAGCTGCCACTGGAACTCGGGCATGTCGTCGTTCACCGCCTCTCCAGGCGCGGGCATGGTAAGCTCTGCCGCCCGGGCCTGCAGATCTACCTTGAAATCCGCGATGCCGGGCATGCCGGCGATTCCCCGGCTGTCCAGGGCCGCAAGTTGCACCTGATAGGCACCGTTATCCAGACGATCGAGGCGGTATTCGGTGTTCTCTACCGTCGCACTCTGCAACCATCGACCGGTGTCCGCCTCGAATATATTAACCCGGTAACGGGAGGCACCGTTAGGTTTCCAGCTTAGCGTTTCGGGTAACTGGTCGAGTTGCGCGGGGACGGGGTTCATTGCCGGTGCCGGTGGCAGCCTGCGTATATTCATGTCAACGGAACTGGCCGTGGACACCCTCGCGCTGTAGCCCTCAGGGATCACCCGGGCCTCTCCTCTCCGGCCGAAGGCGACACGGCCTTCGGTGACCGTCAGGTCAGTGCCGGCGGGGTCGGTTCTCAGCGTAAACATGGTGCCCCGAACGGCGGCCACGGCCGAGGGTGTCTCAATCTCAAACCTTGAGCCGTCTTCAACGAAAGGCTCCACTTGGGTTTCCACTTCACCATCGGTCAGGCGAAGGCGCGTGTCCACCATGCCGGACTTGCCGTAACGGGTCAGACGGTTGAAGGCCAGACGGGAATTCGGTGACAGTCTGACCACCGAGCCATCCGCCAGTTCAATGGTGGTGGTGCCAGAGAGGGCGATGACCTCGTCACCCACACGAATGAGGGTTCCTGGTGTGAGCGGTCGCTTGCTGCTGTCGCGACCGGACATCAGCATCACCTGACCGGAAACCGACGATGCCCGGGCCGGGTCTGGTTGGTGCTGAAGCCAGGAGAGCGGAATTCTGATCGCATCGCCGCTGCTGAGTTGCGACACATTCGCCAGGTTATTGTGCTGAAGAATTCGTGAGGCGGGAATGCCCCTGGCCAGAAACTGACTGGCAATATCCTGCACGGTTTCGCTGGTTTCCACCGTGTAGGTCCACTCGGGCACGCTTTGACTGCCAAAGCCGGACGAGCCTGACTCGGAACCACGGCTGACGGATAGCTCAGAATAGGCCGATGCGCTGAACAGCAGGCCCAGTGATATCAGGCAGTGGGTCAGGGTTTGCCGGATGCTGCGTCTGGTCATTCTAGGCCTGTTCCACGACCGAGTTTTCCATGGCCTCAAGCCGGTAACCGCGCTGATAGATGGTTTTGATGCGGAAGCCGTTCTCGGGGTTCAGGCCAAGGCGGCGACGCAAACGGCTCATGTGGGTGTCTACCGTTCGGGTGTTGATGTCGCTGGCCAGGCCCCAGACGCGCTCAAGCAGCATGTCTCGCGTCAACAGCCGACCCTGGTTCTGAAATAGGAACAGGGTGAGGTCGAAGTCTTTGTCGGTGAGCGTCAGGGGCTCACCGTGCAGTTTGATGCTGCGATGCTGGGTATTGACCTGGAACGGCCCGTAGGTCAGCACTTCTTTTCCGATGTCCGGGCCGGTGCGCCGGGCGAGGGCGTTGATCCGTGCGACCAGCTCGGCTTCGCGGGCAGGCTTGGACAGGTAATCGTCAGCGCCCGCATCCAGGGCCCGAACAATATCGGCTTCGCTGTCCCTCTGGGTCAGAAACACCACCGGAATCTGCCAGTTCAGGTGAGCGCGAACGTGCTCCAGAACGTCGATGCCAGTGGTATCCGGAATCTGCCAGTCGAGGATCAGCAGGTCATAGCTGCGATGCTGAACCGCGCTGAGAAAAGACTGACCTGATGGAAAATGATCACACTGATGGGCACGTTCAGAAAGAATGGCCTGAATGTGCTGCGCCTGTTCGAGCTCGTCTTCCAGAAGTGCAATGCGCATTGGGCATATCCACCGAAGTTTTAACGTTAGAACAAAAGTATGACGAAAAATGAAACCCGCTTCAGTATCGTTATGTAGTGTTCGGTAAACGAACCGCCGGCTTTCCATCCTTATCGTCCACTGTTTGTCGGCAGGCAGGGAAATTACTGCAGCCCCAGAACCAGCCTTTTTTGCTTTTACGCCGCACCAGTGGTGAAAAGCAGTGGGGGCAGGGCACGGGCGCATGACCACTGCCATCACCGGGGTTGGTGTCGTCGATCGGACGGGTGCCATTGCAGTCGGGGAAGCGGGTGCAGGCCTGGAATGCACCGAACTTTCCCTGCCGTTCCCGCATGGGTGCCCGGCATTTCGGGCAATGTACGCCGTCGGTGGATGGTCCGGGCAGGCCGCTGCCGTCATGGGCAGAGCCGGTGTCTGCCATCAGTTGCCGGATCTGGGCCTGCAGGTCTGCCAGAAACTGCCGTGGGTCGCCTTCGCCACTGCGTATCTGCTCCAGTGTTGCTTCCCACACCGCGGTCATATCGGGCGTACTGACAGATTCCGGAAGCGAGTCAATCAGCGCCTGGCCTTTCGGGGTCGAACGGATAAAGCGCTTCTCGCGAACCAGGTATTCCCGGCGGAACAGGGTGTCGATGATTGCGGCGCGGGTGGCTTCGGTGCCCAGACCATCAGTTTCCCGCAGGGTTTTGCGCAGCTCCGGGTCGCTGACAAAACGGGCAATGTTGGTCATCGCCGATAGCAGCGTGGCATCGGTAAAAGGCTGTGGCGGCTGGGTTTTGCGCTCTTTGATGGCGACTGACCCGCACATAACGGGGTCACCGACTGACAGGCGGGGCAGAGGTGTTCTGGCGGTATCCGGCCGGTCATCCCGTTGGCGGATTTCCAGCTGTTTCCAGCCGGGGACGGCAAGGGCGGTTTCGGTCGCCCGGAATTGGTGTTCGCCGATACTCAGGGCCAGGCGGCCCTCCCGGTGAATGGCGTCGTCGGCGAACTGCATCAGGTAATAACGGCTGATCAGGTCGTAGAGGTTCTGCTCGGCTTCACTCAGCCTGCCGGAGCCACGCTGGCGGGCGGTGGGAATAATGGCATGGTGAGCGTCGACCTTCCTGTCGTTCCAGGCCGCCGAGCGACGGGACAGGTTCGCGGTTTCACAGGCCGGATCAAGATCGGGCGTTACCCGGCGTATCGCCTGTACCACTGAGCTGCGCTGGTCGAAGTGACCCTCTGGCAAATACCGGCAGTCTGATCTCGGGTAGGTGATCAGTTGGTGACGCTCATACAGGTTCTGGGCGACGTCCAGCACGTCTTTTGCGCCCATCCGGAACAGTCGACCGGCCTCGATCTGCAACGCAGACAGTGATAACGGCAGTGGCGGTGTTTCGTTGCGATCGCGGAAGCGGGATTCGGTTATCTGGCCGGGCTGCCCCTGCACGGCGGCGGCAATCTGCTCGGCAAGCGGGCGATTGAGCAGTCGGCCTTCCTCGTCAAGGTGGTCCTGACTGGCGTCATCGGGTACCCAGCGGGCATTGAAAGGCGCTCTTGGCGACTGTTCATCCATGGCGTTGCAGGTCGCCTCGATGCGAAAAAACGGTTTCGGCTCAAAATTCCCGATGGCATGGTCGCGGGTGACCACCAGGCCAAGTACCGGTGTCTGAACCCGCCCTACGGAAAACACGCCTTCCGCGCCCTGCTGTTGCCAGGACAGGGTGTAAAAGCGGGTAAGATTAATGCCGTAGAGCCAGTCTGCCCGCTGCCGTGCCAGTGCGGAGTGGGACAGCCTGCGGAATCTGCGGTTGTCCTGTGGCGCGCCTATGGCTCTGGCGACGGCGGCCGGTGTCAGGTCGTTGATCAGAATACGCTCAACCGGGCAGGTTGTGCCGGCATAGCGGATGACTTCGTCTACCAGCAGCTGCCCTTCACGGTCCGGATCACCGGCGTGGATGATCCGTTGTGCTTTGTGCATCAGCGATTGCAGGGTTTTCAACTGCTGGCCGACCGCAGCTTTGGGCGCAAGCTCCCACCGTTCCGGAAAAAGTGGCAGGTCCTCGCGGCGCCACTTCTTCCAGCGCGGGTTGTACTGGCCGGGTTCGGCGGGTTCCAGCAAATGGCCGATACACCAGCTGACGGTGCAGGCATCGGCACCCTGCCCACAGCGAATCCATCCCTGACCCTTATGGTGGGGAGTGGGTAGCGCCGCCGCGATGGCACGGCCCAGGCTGGGCTTCTCGGCAATATACAGGCGCATAGTGTCAGCAGTTCCCAATAGTGTCAGCAGGTCTGGAAGGGCCTGGGAAGATGGCGTTTTGCCCCAATCCTGTCAAGCAAAGCGGGCCCGGGCTGTAGTAGACTGGCCGCACACGCACAGCAACAGGAGTGACTCCGGTCATGACCATGCAAACCACGATTGAACAGAAGCTGGGCCAAGCTTTCAACAGTGATTTACTGGCCGTCGAGAATGAGAGCCACAAACACAATGTGCCGCCGAATTCAGAAACCCATTTCAAGGTTACGCTGGTGTCCGGCGATTTTGCCGGGCAGGGCAGGGTTAAGCGCCACCAGGCCATCTACGGGCTTCTGGCAGAGCAGTTATCCGGCGGCGTCCATGCGCTGGCGCTGCACCTTTACACACCGGAGGAATGGGCCAGCTCTGGCCGGGCGGCGCCGGAATCGCCCAACTGCATGGGGGGCTCGAAGCACGATCCGGCCTTTACCGCAGGGGGCAATCAATGAGTCAGTTTTTCCAGATTCACCCGGTTACGCCGCAAAAGCGGTTGATCCATCAGGCCGTGGAAATTCTGAGAAAAGGCGGTGTGATCGTATTTCCAACGGATTCGGCTTATGCCATTGGCTGTCACCTGGACGACAAGCAGGCGCTGGACCGCATCAAGCGGGTTCGTCGGCTTGATGACAAACACAATTTCACCCTGATGTGCCGTGACCTGTCTGACGTGGGCGTGTTCGCCAAAGTGGGCAATACCCAGTACCGGTTGCTCAAGCAGTTTACGCCCGGCGCCTATACTTTCATTCTGGACGCCACCAGCGAAGTGCCACGTCGCCTGCTGCATCCCAAACGCAAAACCATCGGCATGCGCGTGCCTGATAACCCCATCGTGCAGGAACTGCTGGCGGAGCTCGGCGAGCCGATCATGAGCAGTACCCTGATCATGCCCGGCGATGAGGACCCGATGACGGACCCTGAGAGTATACGGGACAGGCTGGAACACGAGCTTGATCTGATCATTGACGGCGGTTTTTGTGGTCTCGAAGCCACCACGGTGGTCAACATGACGGGGCCTGTGCCGGAGGTGATCCGCGTCGGCAAGGGCGACCCGGAGCCGTTTCAGCTATAGCGCCAGGGCCGGAACCCTGGCACACAAAGCTTATGCCCGGGTATTCAGGTTGAACGCATAGGGTCTGGGGGCTGCCAGCGCTTCATTTTCGTTGGAAGTGGCAGACCGGCGAAGGGAATCGTAGCGATGAATCAGATCCTGCAGGCCGTTGAACTGTCGGTTTTCACTGGTGATGGTGTCCAGCAGTGAGTTGCTCACGCCATACGCCTTGTTCAGTTTAAGGGCGTTATCCATAAAGTGCAGCGTGGGTTCGCTGGCGCTCAGCCGGCTGAACGCGTCCTTGAAGGGTTTACTGTTGTTAAGGTCCTTTTCGATGCGTGCGCTGTTCTCCGGCGGCAGGTTTCCACCCAGTTGAATGTTCCCGCTCTGGTCCTTTGAAACCTCAAGCCTGGTTGCCGGGCTCATTTGGTATTCGGCAAGTTTGTGCCGGAGCGTTTCCCGCACGAAGGCAAGATCCTGCCCTACCGTTTGCCTGTAGTCAGCCATCGACAGTTTCTGTGCCTTGACCTGCAAGGGATCGTTCTGACCGTTATCAGACAGGGTAAACCGGTCGTCAGTCGCTGATGGCGCCGGTTCTGTGGATGCCCTGCGAGGGTTGGCACTCGCGGCTCCGGGGCCAGACGACGCGTCCCGGTCGGCCGGGTTGCCTGCGGCACGTTTGTCCATGGCCTGCTGGAACTGGGCACCGGCCTGAATCAGCGAGGTCAGAAGCGACATGGGCGTTTCCTCCAGTCAGTAAGGGAAGCATTTCTGCTTTCCCCTGACTGCTGCAGGTTCCGGGCCAGGGCTCAGGTTCGGGAGGAAAACTTTTCTGCCCAGGCCAGCGCCTGCTGGCGTGGCACGGGGCGGGTATAATAGAAACCCTGGCCCACCTCGCAGCCCATGGCAATCAGTCGGTCCTGAACCTCAAGGGTTTCAATGCCCTCAGCAACAATGCGGCGCCCAAAGTTATGGGAGAGGCCGATGATGGCACCCACGATCAGTGCGTCATCCGGTTTTTCCAGCATGTCCGACACGAAAGTCCGGTCCACCTTGATTTCATCCACGTGCAGCCGCCGGAAGTAGTCGAGCGACGAGTAGCCGGTACCGAAATCATCCAGTGAAATCTTCACGCCAAGCGCCCTGCAGGCCGAAAGATTGGCAATGACTCTCTCGGTGTTATCCAGCGCTGTGGTTTCGAGAATCTCCAGAGCCAGCCGTGACCTCAGTACAGTGTCCGTGCCAGCGAGCGCCTGCTCGAGGTCGGCAATGAAGCGATTACTCAGGAAGTGCGAGGGGCTGAGGTTGATGCTCAGGGAATAGGGTAGTTCCTCCCGGGACCACTGCTCGAGCATATCCACCGCATCCTTCAGCACGAACCGTCCCACGTCGGCGGCACATTCGGTGTACTCCAGGTGGGGGAGGAATGCCGCCGGCGACAGCAGGCCATCGCCGGGATGGTGCCAGCGAATGAGAGCTTCAAACCCTTCGACGGTCTGATTGGCCAGATTGATTTTAGGTTGCAGAAAAAGCTCGAACTGGTTTTCTATCAGCGCGACCGGTGTCTGTTCAAGCACCCGGTCGCGCTCTTTTCTCAGTACGTGGGAATCCAGGTCGAAATGGCGGAACTGGTTTTTCCCGGATTCTTTCGCCGCATACATGGCCTGGTCGGCGTGGCGCAGAAGCAGGTCGATATCGGCTTTATCATTGGGGTAAACGGTAATCCCCATGCTGCCGGACAGTTCGAACGTCTGGTCCATCAGGCTCAGGGGCTGACGGATGGCTTCCAGTATCCGTTCGTAAACGTCGTCGTTTTCAACATCGCGCAGAATGGCGACAAACTCGTCGCCCCCAAGGCGGGCGATGACGTCGTGTTCCCGCAGGGCGTCCTTCAGCCTGCTGGACACTTCCTTCAGAACAGAATCGCCCGTTGAGTGGTCAAAGCGATCATTGATTTCCTTGAAGCCGTCGAGATCAATAAAGCAGACGGAAAGGAGGCCTTTGCGCCGGTCTGCTTCGACGATTTCTTCCTCAAACAATTCCGTGAGCCGACGGCGATTTGGCAGCCCGGTCAGCGAATCGTAGTTTGCGGCCTGCTCCAGACTTTTCTTGTGTTCGCTTTTTTCGCGATAAAGGCGCTTGCGTTCAATTAACTGCCCGACGGTCTGCAACAGTGGCTCGAGCTCCCCGGCCAACCCTTGAGCATAGCCTCCCATTCGGTTCGCGAGGCCAACCAGCCCGACCCGCTCGCTCCCCGCATAGATTGGTATGCCGATATAGGAGGAAATGGGTGGGTGGTTCTCGGGTAGCCCACCTCGCCGGCTGTCGGAATCAAAATCGTTGGCAAGCACGAACTGATCGGCGGTCATGGACGCGCCAAGCAGGTTATCATTCTGTTCGAATATCAGGCCCCGGCGCTTGACCTGCTGGTAAAGTGCCTCGGTTTCAGCATTCCAGGCAATATTGGTGATGGCGCCAATTTTCAGGTAGGGCGTGTCGTCAGGGTGGTGCAGAATTTCCCCGACAAATCCGAACTGGCTTCCGGTCAGTGCCAGCAGGTCATTAAGCACAAATTCAAACGCGGCGCTCAGGCTGTCGTGGGTCAGAAAGATGTTTTGCGCCCGATGAATGGATCGGGTCAGGTGAGAAACGTCGATCGCATCGCTGTGATCGCCGGTCAGGTAAGCCCGCTCGATCTCGTCCTCAACCAGGCTGGCAATGCTCCGGAGCAGGCCCAGATCCATCTCCTGAACCTTTCGGGGAACCTGGTCGATGATACACAGGCTGCCAATCCTGAAACCGCCGGGCTCCCGAATGGGCATGCCTGCGTAAAAACGGACGTGGGGCGGGCCGGTTACCAACGGATTATCCCTGAAGCGGATATCGGCCTTGGCGTCTTCGACGATGAACAGTTTGTCCTCGCGAATGGTGTAATCGCAAAAGGCGTCCGTTCTCGGGGTTTCACTGACTTCCAGGCCCTGCGTTGATTTGAACCATTGACGGTCGTCATCAATCAGGGCAATCGAACTGATGGGTACCTTATAGATCCGACGGACAATGTTGGTCAGACGGTCAAAACGTTCCTCTGGTGGGGTATCAAGAATCCCCAGTCGTCTGAGTGCTGTCAGCCTGCGTTTTTCTGTCCAGCTTTCTGTCATATAACCTTGAGCCTAATAGATGTGGGGAGCCGGTGTCGCTTACTTTCCATGAACCTTAGTGGTAGACTCCGCGCCCGTTTTCCTGCGACATCCTACATCCATTAAAGCATTAAAGATACTGAATTAAGACTGTGACGATACTTCCACCATAGCATTCTTTTTTATTACCTCCCTCGTTATTCGTGTTGAGCACGGTTTGTCTGATGGCCGGTTTGCTGCGGGCCAGCGGATTTCAGCGTCTTGATGTTTTGCGCTTTCAAGTAGCGATTTGCCAGATTTATTAACTTCTAACCGGATTTGCTGATTATGTTAAGTAGCATAAGGAACACCTGGTTTTCCAACGTTCGCGGTGATTTGCTTGCCGGTATTGTTGTGGCATTGGCCCTGATCCCCGAGGCCATTGCTTTTTCCATTATTGCCGGGGTGGACCCCAAAGTCGGGCTTTACGCATCCTTCTGTATTGCCGTGGTGATTGCTTTTGTTGGCGGCCGTCCGGGAATGATTTCTGCCGCAACCGGCGCCATGGCGCTTTTGATGGTTACTCTTGTCAGGGAGCACGGCCTGGAATACCTGCTGGCGGCAACCCTGCTGACCGGCGTGCTACAGATTGTTGCCGGCTATCTGAAGCTTGGTTCACTGATGCGTTTTGTCTCCCGTTCTGTGGTCACCGGTTTTGTGAACGCTTTGGCTATTCTGATTTTCATGGCCCAGTTGCCCGAGCTGACCAACGTGACCTGGCACGTATACGCCATGACGGCTGCCGGTCTGGGCATCATTTATCTGTTTCCACTGATTCCCGTTGTCGGCAGGATTCTGCCATCGCCGCTTATCTGTATTGCAGTGCTGACCGGTGTGGCAATGTTTTACAACATAGACATCCGCACCGTGGGCGATATGGGTCAGTTGCCTGATACTCTGCCGATTTTTCTCTGGCCGGATGTCCCCCTGAACCTTGAAACGCTGATGATCATTCTGCCTTACTCCGTCGGCCTGACCGTGGTTGGTTTGCTGGAATCGATGATGACCGCCACCATCGTGGACGATCTGACCGACACCACCAGTGACCGTAACCGCGAGTGCAGAGGGCAGGGCATCGCCAACATCGGGTCCGGCCTGCTAGGCGGCATGGCCGGTTGCGCGATGATTGGTCAGTCGATTATTAATATCAAATCCGGCGGCCGCACGCGCCTTTCCACGCTATCTGCGGGTATTTTCCTGCTGGTGATGGTGCTGGTACTGGATCAATGGCTGGTGCAGATTCCCATGGCGGCGCTGGTGGCGGTGATGATCATGGTATCGATCGGTACCTTCAGCTGGGGCTCTATAAAGAACCTGAAAGAGCATCCGTTATCCACCAATATTGTGATGGTGGTGACCGTGGTTGTTGTGGTTGCAACGCACAATCTGGCATTCGGCGTACTGGCCGGTGTCTTGCTCGCTGCTTTGTTCTTTGCCAACAAGATCGGGCAGTTCATGCTGGTAACTTCCGAGTATGAGGACGCGACCGACACCCGGACCTACACCGTTGTGGGCCAGGTGTTTTTCAGTTCATCAGAGAAGTTTATCGAGGCCTTTGATTTCAAGGAAGCAACGGATAATGTGGTGATCGACCTGAGCCGGGCGCATTTCTGGGACATAACGGCCGTGGCAGCGCTGGATAAAGCCGTGGTCAAGTTTCGTCGGGAAGGCGCCGATGTAGAGGTAATCGGCCTCAATGAGGCGAGCGCAACCATCGTGGACCGGTTTGGTGTTCATGATAAACCCGACGCAGTCGAACGACTGATGGCCCACTGACGGAGTTGAAGCTATGACAACTGAAAACCATGATGACGGTGCCCAGATGCCGCATCACGTTGTTGCCTGCATTGATGGCTCCGAGGCCGCGCTGGCGGTCTGTGACTATTCGGCCTGGGCCAGCCAGAGAATGGCTGCCCCGCTTATGCTTCTGCATGTGCTCGACGAGGAGAAGTATCCGGCCAGAACGGACATGACAGGCAATATCGGCCTCGGCAGCCGCGAACAACTGCAGGAAGAGCTGGTCAGCCTGGATCAGGAACGCAGTAAGCTGGCACTGAAACACGGTCATGTGTTGCTTGACGAAGCAGAGAAGCGGGTTCTGGCGTCGGGCGTTGAGAAAGCCGCCAAGCGTCAGCGCCATGACGAGCTTGCAAGCTCTCTGGTGGAGCTGGAATCCGAATCCCAGCTTTTTGTAATGGGGTTGCATGGCGAAAGCAGCGCTGCCGCAGGTCGCCACGTGGGCAGCCAGTTGGAAACGGTGATTCGCAGTGTCCACAGGCCCGTTCTTATGGTTCCTGATGATTACGTGGAGCCCCGCAGCGCCATGCTGGCGTTTGATGGCAGCGCCACCGCTTTTCGGAGCGTTGAACTGCTGTCCGCTACTCCAGTCTTTCAGGGCATGCCACTGCATCTGGTTTTGATCGGCGCGGATAACCCCGAGCATCAGGAACAACTCAAACGCGCTGAACGCCTGTTGTCCACTCAGGGCTCAGAGATTCATACCGCTATTCGGGACGGGGACGTGGAGCAGACGTTGCACGCGTATCAGCAAGAGAACGACATTGATATTCTGATCATGGGCGCCTATGGCCACTCCAGAATCCGACGTTTCCTGGTGGGTAGCACCACGACAAAAATGCTTGAAACGGCCAGAAAACCGCTGGTGATTCTGCGTTGATCGCCTCGTAGGGGTTCACCGGCGTTCGGGAACCTCTACCACGATGCGATTGACGGGCATATTGAACGTCGTTGCCGGGCCTGAAGACTGGCCGGCAAGAAGTCTGGCAAGATCCTCCAGCATCTGCTCCCGTGCCGATGAAGAAAGCACAAACGCAGCGTAGAAAAACCCCGAGGCCTCTTCCGCAACCGTTCTCGCCGGTCCCGACATGGAAACCACCCGGGTTTCGACTCGGACGGACGAGCCTGGAAACGCTTCTTCAACAAGCGTCACCAGACTCTTTGCATCGCGCACTCTCGGATCACCCAGATCCCGAAGTCCGTAATCCGGTAACCGGGCCTGGACGTGACTGTAGATCAGATCGTGCACTGCTTCGTAGCCAGGGGCGGCATCCATGGGACCGTCAACAAGTGCTGCGAATCGACCTCCCGGGGCAACCACCCGCGCCATCTCAGTGAGGACCGGGATGACGGGATCCATCAGCGTGAGCGCCCAATGGCACAGAGCAACGTCTACGGATTCGTCTTGCAGAAAATCAAGTTTCTGTGCCTCTGCCTCGATCAATTCGACGCGGCCCGGAGGCAATCGCTTACGCGCCAGCGTCAACTCGTCAGGCGACATATCGACGCCGATCAGGCGCAGCCCCCCAGGCAAGGTGTCATGGCACAGCTGCAACAGCGGCCCTGACCCGCAGGCAACATCCAGCATCACCCGGTGTCGATCACCGTCCACGGCCTCGGCAAGCCATTCATAGCTGGTCTGTCCTGCCGGGTCCCGACATCGCATGGCACAGCTTTCCGTGAACCCCGCGTGATCACGGTGTACGGCTCGCAGGTGGCCCCGAAGGGCGGCCGAATCCGGCATTGCGCCGCGCTCAAGGCTGTCGGTCCATTCGGTTCGGATAAATTGATCCCCCATGGTTTGTTGTCTCGCTCGGTTGATTAACCGCAAAGCTGAAAATCCTGATTATCCGGTCACCGTTATCAGCCAGACTCGCTGCGGGAAGCGCCATGTTACGGAGTTTTGACAACCGGAAAGATAGTTGGCCAGTGGTTCGGTGGTCTGCATCTGTGACAGCGGGATTCGCTCATCAAAAACGCACCGCTGCAGATAACCCTCCACCGCGTCCGTATCGTCAGCATCGGCGACGCTGTCATAGTCGACCTCATGAACACTGACCTGGGCGCCGGCCTCACGGAGTATAGCTACAATGGTCTCGGCGGAAATGTATGGTTTTGCATCAGGGTCGCCGAAAGCTTCCAGGTAGTGGCGATGGAAGGTTACGTAATGGCCGGCCGCGGCGCTGTGGGCGATAACGCCCGCCCCGCCCGGCGCAATGGCGGCGCGAAACTGCTCCAGTGCCTCCGTCAGCTCTTCCTCGGGTATGGCATAGAGCGCGTGGTTTGCCCAGACAATGTCATAGCCTTCTTCCGGCGGTAAAAAGTCCTGCAGCGTGGTCTCAAACTCTGCGGCGGGATAGAACGGCGGTGTCAGTGCTGCCCTCGCCTCGGCAATGGAGAAGGCTGAGGGGTCGAGCAGGGCCGTTTGCACAGGCCGTATTGTCGCATCGCCCAGCCCGCAATGGCGCACCAGCGCGTTGGGAAACTTGCCGGATCCACAGGCAACATCGAGTAGCCGCAGCGATCGCTCACCGGCCACTTCCTGAAAACTTTCGAACAGGGCGCGCCAGTCAAACGCCTGCGCAAGGTGTCGGTAATCGTCGGTTGCCAGTTTGTAGAATGCTTCCATTCCCTGGCGCCCGGCCTCCGACCAGTGGGCGGAACTTCGCGTTAGCAGATCACTCATGGTCATGACTCTCCGGGGGCCAACAAATGGGGTTAAGCTCGCTTGCTGCAACTTCTCCCGGGCCAACGCCGGGCATGAATTTCTGCCAGTCTCCGGAGACCATCGTTGGCGAATCCACAATGCGTGCGCCATCGGCGTAATAGGTGTTGGCAAGTACGATTCGACTGCGGTCGGTCAGATTGCGGGCGGCTGTATGGAAGCTCAGATTATGGTGAAAGCTGACTTCACCAAGATCGAACGGTGTCTGATCGACAGAGACGTTGTTACGAGCGAAAACCTCGGCCACGCCGCGATCATAACCGGTTCCCGACTTTTCGAACGTAACGGCATTCACCAGTCTGTGTACATCCAGTGGATAGGCAAACGCCAGCGGGCCCATGGCCAGCGGAATGGCTTGCACGGGGGCCCAGGCGGTCACCACATCGTTGGTGTCCAGGGGAAAATGGTGATCGTCAAAATGCCATGGCGTGCGACCACATTCCGGTTGCTTAGCCAGAACGTTATCGTGGTAAAGCCGCACGGCATTGGCCTGAATCAACTGGGCTGAAATCTGTGCCAGACGAGGAGACAGCACATAGGCTCTGAGAAGCGGGTTGTCGGGCCATATCATTTCAAGGCTCAAAAACCGGTCGCGGGCACCCTGATCGGGATCGACGCCGAATTCGGCCTGTAGAAGCCGGATTAGCTCCCGGCGAAGTTTCATCATTGCGCCTGCTGAAAATACGTTTTTAAGCTTTATGTAGCCGTTTTTCTGAAAACGTCCGATCTGTTCGTCGGTCAGTGGGTAGGGAGCGGCCAGTTCTTCGATTACTTCCGACTCCGACGGCATTGCCACGTCAGGTAACGGCGGGGCGGGTTCCAGCGAACCGGGCTCTTCAGTGTTATCAGCGAGGCTTACGTACCAGTCCCACCAGGCCTGGTTATCCTGATTCCAGGCCTGGCTGACATCGCTATCAAGGGCTTCGTTGCTGCGGCTCATTCGACCTGCCTTCCAAGAGATGTGAGATGTTGAAGACGATACGGTCAATAACTTTCGATGATTCACTTTTTCAGAATTTTACCGCCCGCGTAACGCCGATTCTGACCAGCGCAGTGGTGAACAGGAAAAAAATCGCGCCGATCCGGAACTGTGCTTCCAGTCCCAGCCCCTGATCGATCAGAAACCCTGAAACGCCTGGCCCTACGGCACTTCCGAACACGATTGTGGCCGCCGCCATGGCCTTGATCGAGCCGAGGTGGCGGGTACCGTAAACCTCTGCCCAGAACGCGTTGGTGATCACCGAATTGGCCCCGGTGGTCAGGGCCATGAAAAACAGACCGAGAGATGCATGAATGAGCGTATCGGCGTACGCCAGGAGTGTGAAACACACGACCATGGGCAGCTGTATCCAGGGCACCAGTCGTACAGCGCTGGTTTTATCCATAATCCAACCTGAAACAATCGTCGCGCCAACCATGGTGACGATGTAGCCCGGGAACAGGGCGACCAGCTCAACGTGCTGCCAGTTTTTGATGGCCGCAAAATGGACCTGATGAAAGAAAAAAGCGGTATTGAACGCGGCCAGTCCCGCCAGCGCCGGAACCATGAGCCAGAAAAGCCAGTGGCGAAATGCCTGATTTCGCGTCCAGTGACGTTCCGCAATACCAACGGAGTGATCACACTCCGTCCAGGACTGCACCGTTCTTTCTTTTGCCAGCAGCCAAAGGAGTACCGGGATTCCGAAAAGTACAACGGCGCCGGCAAGCAACCAGAGGTCTTTCCATTCATGGTGAAGCATCAGGGCGGCGAACAGCAGCGGCAGGATAGCTTCACCGGCATTGCCTCCCAGATTGGCAACGGAGATTGCCTTGCCGCGGGATGCGATGAACCATCGGCTCATCGCGACAACCGCGATCTGCATTGTCATCCCCTGGCCCGCCAGGCGCAGCGCAAAGACCGCCAGCAACAGCACGCCCACAGTCGGCGTCCAGGCCATCATCAGACATGCGAGCGCCAGACAGCCCAAAGTTGCAGACCCTAAAACCCTCACTCTGAACCGGTCGGTCAGCCCCCCGGACCAGATCATCACAATTGCGGAAGCCGCGGTGCCGAGCGTGTAGATCAGGCCCCACTCACCGTGCGACAGGCTGAAAGCCTGCCTGATATCCCCCGCGAAAACCGATATGAAAAAGGTCTGGCCGAAGCTTGCCATGAACGCCAGCAGCACCCCCGCCAGCAACCAGCGTATCGTGTCGGCTGAAAATTCGAATCGTCTGGTAATCGTCATTTATCCGACCGGCTTTCCCGTTTATCTGATGCCATTACGTTGAGCTGTGCTGAAAAAGGTCAAGGTTTATAGCTCCGGTGTCGCGTCATCGATTAGAGACGGTTCTGGTCTTTTTTCGTCGTAGCGGCGTATCGATAAACTGAACCTGATTTTGCCCCGAAGATACTGAAAACATTCAAAACGAGAGGGAATAGATCGATGGCACTGATGGAACCGGTTATAACGAACCTGTCTTTTCACAATTACCAGCCACCGGTTTCTGATATTACACAGGAAGTTTTGACGGGGTTGCGCAATCCGCAGCCGACCATCCATCCGAAGTTCTTCTACAATGCCCGGGGTTCTAAACTGTTCGAAGCCATAACCCGGCAGCCGGAATACTACCCGACCGCAACCGAGAAAAGATTACTCCGTCAGATTGCGCCTGAGCTCTGTGAGCTGATGCCGTCAAACATGCTGCTTGCCGAACCGGGAGCCGGAAACTGTGAAAAGGTTCGCCTGCTTCTTGATCATTGGCGACCACGCGCCTACATGCCGATCGAGATATCCCACGATGAACTCCTTGATGCTGCGCGGGCACTGGCGCTGGAGAACCCCGATTTACCCATCCACGCCGTGCGGGCCGACTACACCGCGCCTATCGAATGGCCCGACGAGGCCGCACCGCCGCGACTTGTATTCTTTCCCGGCTCGACTCTCGGCAACTTCGAACCCGAAGACCGTGTTGTGTTCCTGCGCAGATTAAGGGAGCTGGCCGGCGATGGCGGCGGTCTTCTGCTGGGGGTGGATCTGCACAAAGACGCTGCAGTGCTGAACGCCGCCTACAACGATGCCGCCGGCCATACGGCGGCCTTCAACCAGAACATACTTCATCACCTCAATGATCTGCTGGACGCCGGTTTCCAGCCTGACGAAGTCGATCACGTCGCCTTCTACAACGAAGATTGCCGACGAATAGAGATGCACCTGCGCTGCCGAAATGACCAGCACATAACGATCGACGGGGAACAGCTGGCATTTACGGCTGGTGATAGTTTTCATACAGAAAACTCTTACAAATTTACCCGGGTCGAGCTGGAGTCCTTCCTGGAAGACGCCGGTTTCGTGATGCGCAAATGGTGGGAAGCCGAAGATCCGGCTTTTGGTCTGTGTCTGGCTGACTCCGTCTGATTGCTAACACCCGGGAGACTGGTCTCTGTGGGAAGGTCGACGATCAGGGATAACACTCTGGCCTGGCGAGGCTGGTTCGTTAGAAGCCTTGTTACGCGTTCGATCCCACTGGCAAAGACGCCCCATGGAAGGTTTCAGAGTATTTCAATCCTCTCACATTCATCGCGCCTTATTAATGTATCATCCTGCAACAGAGCAGATGGTAAAAAGGTAATGGATTTCGCGATCCTTCTGGAACTGATCAACAGGGATGAGTGAATCAAAACGACGATAGAGCATCAAGGTGGGTCTGGAGGAATCGATGAGTGATCGGCTGTTGTCGTCTTTGCCGTCAGTGTTGGCGGGGCCGGTTCTCAGGCACACGACTTTAAACAGGCTCACCCTCTGGCTGGCCGGGTCTTCATCGCTGACGCTCAGAGTGCGCTTATATATTCAGGATTCAGAGGAACCCTGGTTTGACCGGGAATTGGCGGAGTCAGAGGTCACCCGGGTAAGATTCGGCACTTTCGCCTGCCTGCACCTGATCGACCTCAAGCTGGACGACGCTTTGCCCTTGAATACCCGCATCGGATACGACCTCGGCGTGTCTGACCTGGTGTCGGGTGGTCAGGGTAAGAATGAAGAGTCCTGGATAGCGGACTGGGCACCACACCTCTGCATGCCGGGTGCAGATCGGCCCGACTTTGTCATCAAGGACCGGGTGGATCGGCTGATCCATGGGTCCTGTCGCAAGCCCCATTCCTCTGCGGCTGACGGACTGGTTCGAGCCGATGGGGTGCTTCTGGCCGCTCAGTCGGACAGTGAAAAACGTCCGGCCATGATGCTGATGACCGGCGATCAGATATATGCCGACGATGTCGCGGGCCCCATGCTCCGGGCCATCCATGAGCTGATTGACCGTCTGGGTCTTTACGACGAGACCCTCACCGGCAGCGTGGTCAGTGACAGCAAAGCGCTTCGGGAACATCCGGATACCTATTTTCACCGGGAAAAACTGCTGCCGGATGTTCAGAGCAATGAGGCCGTGACCGAGCGGTTTTTTGGCGGTGTCAGAAAACCGGTGTTCACCACCGCCAACGCCCAGAACCATCTGATTTCCTTCGGCGAAGTCATGGCGATGTACCTGCTGGTCTGGTCCCCGGTGTGCTGGGGGCTGATTGATCAGCAACCGCCGGCGTTGAGTGCCGGGGAGGGCACCACCTATCAGGGCCAGCAGGCGGCGATTGACGAATTCGTTAGCGGATTACCCCGCGTCGCACGAGTAATGGCCCACCTCCCGAACTACATGATTTTTGATGACCACGACGTGACGGACGACTGGAACCTTTCTGCATTGTGGGAGGCCACAACCTATGAGCATCCGTTCTCCCGGCGCATTGTGGGTAATGCCCTGATTGCCTATCTGCTGTGCCAGGGGTGGGGCAATAATCCCGACGCCTTCGACGGCCTCATGCCATCAATTCAGGCGCTGACAGGTTCGGTCGGAAAAAGTGATATGTATGATGAGTCTCCCCAGGACGGGCTGATTGACGCGCTTCTGCAGTTTGAGCACTGGCATTACGCGCTGCAGACATCGCCCAGAATCGTGGTGCTGGATTCCCGCACCCGCCGCTGGCGGAGCGAGCTTAATCGGGCGCGGCCGTCAGGACTTATGGACTGGGAAGCGTTGACCGGGTTCCAGCAGGACATCATCGACCAAAAGGCCGTGATCGTTGTCTCGCCAGCGCCCATGTTCGGTGTAAAGCTGATTGAAGTCATCCAGAAGGTGTTTACCTTTCTTGGCAAACCGCTGGTGGTGGATGCCGAAAACTGGATGGCCCACCGCGGCGCTGCAAACGTGTTGTTGAATATCTTCCGACACTCCCGCACGCCGGAAAACTTCGTGATACTGTCCGGCGACGTTCACTATTCATTCGCCTATGACGTGCGTCTTCGCAATCGCCCGGACCGGCCGAGAATCTGGCAGATTACCAGCAGCGGTATCAAGAACGAGTTCCCCAACACGCTTCTGGAGTGGCTGGACCGGACAAATCGCTGGCTCTATGCGCCCTGGTCGCCACTTAACTGGTTTACTAAACGCCGACGCATGCGCGTGACACCGCGAATGCCCGAGGGCCGTGAAGCAGGGGAGAGGCTCTGGAACAATGCCGGGATCGGCATGGTGGAACTGGACGATGAAGGAGTGCCGATTAATATAGAGCAATTGAATTCGCGTTCGGGGGGCACGCGGTTTCCTCAGCCGGAACGCTACCAATGAACCTGAAACAGCTCCTCCTGGCCAATAATCAGGACGATCGTGCGCAGACTATGCAGTAGAGGCAGGTAGGATCATCCAGTTGCACAGTCCCGCTGGCCTGGTCCCGGACATCACTGGTCGAGAGCAGCTCTTCACGTAGTTCCAGCAGTCGCTGGCGAAACCGTTCCAGTGCGTCCGGTTTCATCTGCCTACCTTATCTGGACTGTGCCATCCTTCACCCGCACCTCAAGCACCCGCATTGCCCGCGTTGCGGGCGCGGCAACGGGGCTGCCGTCGCGAACGTCAAAGGCGCCCTGGTGGAGCGGGCATTCAATGACATGATCGTCGAAATAACCGTCGCACAGATCGGCCCCGTTGTGAGTGCACAGCGCCAATGATGCATAGATTCCGGTAGGCGTATCATAGACCGCTATGGTCCGCCGTCCAACTTCGACCCGCGTGACCCAGTCCTTTTCCAGCTCGTCCACCGCGATCACATCGCGCCAGGGTTTATCGCTCATGCCCGCGTCCCGTGGATCTGGTTCAGGATATCCATATGCGCACCGGGATAGCCGTCCGGCTCGACGTGAATATGCCTGCGCAGCTTTTCGTGCAGGCGTGGCAGAGCATGATAGGGAACCAGGGGAACATAGTGATGTTCCGCGTGGTAGTTCATGTTCCAGCACAGAAACCGCATGGGCGCCGAGACGAGGTTGGTTCGGGTGTTTTCACTCATACGCGTCACGTTCGGCCGACCCACATGCTCCGTCATCCGGATGAAACGCATCACCGGCTCGCCGAGGAACAGCGGGATTATCCAGTACCAGATTAGCCCCCACCAACCGGTGACCGCCATGCCCGCGAAGATGAGCGCGTATAGTCCCAGCATCATCCGTGCGTCCCGGTACACTGCGGCATGCTCCTCCTTCGGAATGAAGTGCTTTTCGGCGTCCGAAAGCCGCCCCATGGCGTGCCGTGAAATCTCGGTGAACTTGGCTTTCCAGTAGGGGATCGCAGACAGATAGAAAAGGTATTCACCATAGGTCTTTGGCATCGGGATCAGTTCCGGATCCTGGCCGTTCAACTGCGTATAGGTGTGGTGGTCGCAATGCTCATACCGAAAAAAGCGGTGCGGCAGCATGATAATCAGTCCGCAGGTCTGCCCGACGATATTGTTCAGTTTGCGGGTACGGAATACGGTGTAATGCACGCATTCATGCTGTAACGAGAAGTGATGCACCAGCACGATGCCATGCAGGAACATCGCGGGCCAGATCAGCCAGCTGTTCCATGCAAGCGTGACCAGCGTTGTGGTACCGGCCAGCACAAGCACCCACAGCGCCAGATGGCGCAGGGCCGGCCGGTCAGAGCGTTGCATCAGGGATTTCAATTCGTCCCGGGTCAGCTTTCCCTCGGCAAGTGCCTGGGTGAGGGGTGTGACAATGCCTTCGGTCATCGTTGAGGATCCATGGGTTACGCCGGTACAGAAAACCTTTCAACGCAGCGGTTAAAATTGTAGTGCAGTATCGGTCTCGTATTTGGGGCTTCCGAACCTGCAAACAAGACATCAGGATCAGCCATACCGTTCCATAAATTTAAGCAGATGTTGATTCACTTCTTCATACCGCTCCAGAGACACGGAGTGTCCGGCCCCCGGGATTACTACAAGACTAGCATTGCAAGCGGCTTCAGCAATCTTCTCTGAACGTTCGGGAGGATAAGCGTGATCCTGCTCACCCGCCAAAACCAATAATGGCACGACACAGTTCCTGATTTCAGAGATAACCTCTTTGCGCCGGATAACTCCGTCGGCACTACGCGCGATACCTGAGCCAAGGTTGAGCATTCGTTGGTACCAGATTTCCCGCTCCTCCGTTTTTGCCGGATCGGCAAGATAATCATCGCCAAACATGATGTACATTAATTGTTCGATAAACGGCTCGGTGCCGCGTACTCGAAGACCTTCAACCAAAGGCTGGAAGTCTTCAAACTTTAACTCTTCCTCTGCGCTGGAGCCAAGAACTATACAGCCTTTCAAGAGATCTGGTCGGCGCGCAGCTAAACGCAAAGCGATGAAACCACCCATAGAGTTGCCGGCAAAGAAGCAAGGACCCACTCCGAGCTTCTCGATCAAAGCAATAGCATCATCTGTCAAGGTATCCATATCGACTAGTGGAAGATCAGAGCTGGCACTCATTCCCTGGTCCCGATCATCGTATCGAATGACACGAAAACGGTCCGAAAACGCTTCGGCCTGGTGATCGAACATCCTGTGGTCAAAAAACAGGGAGTGACTCATAATGAGCGCAGGCGCATCCTTCGGCCCCTGATCCTGGTAATATAAAGAAGTTCCGTTGACATCGATGGTCGGCATGGTAACGCTCCTTTTCAGCTATTGTTATTGGTCTTTAATGGGCGGGCTTCTGTGCTAGCGTTCTCTGAATAAGTTGAGTATTTTTTACTGACGCGCCGATGGCACTGTGGTGGGTTGGCAATAATGCATTGCCGCCCTTCGCAGGGCGGCAATTGCTTCAGGTGATGATAATGCCAGAGCTATCAAGCCCTTCTGCGGCACAGAGTTCCCGATACGTTTCGAGCATAAAGGAAGCGTCCCATACACTGTCGACCTCGCCTTGTTCATCGAGGTTTAGGTTTGCACCATGAATAGCAAACCATACCTCGGTCACTTCATTATTGCTTTCCGGCACGTGCAATGTATGTATGGACCCAGCGGGCTCATAGAGGTATGAGCCGGCAGTATTCAAATCAGGGTACTCCAGGTACTTCCAGGAACCAGAAAAGGTGATCGCAAATACTTCACCGGTGTGCTTGTGCCGCGGGAGCGTGATGCCCGGTGCGAAACGGGTTCTTACTACCCACAGTCCGCTCTCAATGCTTATATGGAGAACTTGTAGTTCGAGGCCTTCCATGAAGGTGACAAAAGGAAGCTCACTGGGCGCCAGGTGAGAGGTAGCCGGCAGATCAGGGATATTTACAATGGAATTCATGACACCTCCTGCTCGAGTGTTGGAGTATTGGTGGTCGCTTGCATCACGCTCTCCTTATGTTCATTACAATGTTTTTGTTTTAAACCTATCAAGCACTTTACTTTGAAGGTGCATTCATGATGCTAGACGGCAGGGAGAGGTGTCTGCTATCGCGAATATTCGCGATTACGGGAGGGAGGGGCGAAATAACTGGCATTTTCTTGCGCCGCCAGCAAAGAAATAAGCTGAGAGTGTGAACGGACGGCCAGCTTTCTCCGG
>Ga0307968_1000164_pt1 | contig 41431 bp, 35 predicted proteins | sample OrgLakmetagen650_FD_201834 | JGI IMG/M metagenome (GOLD analysis project Ga0307968, IMG submission 201834) | Saline water microbial communities from Organic Lake, Antarctica - #650 | ecosystem: Environmental > Aquatic > Non-marine Saline and Alkaline > Saline | place: Antarctica: Organic Lake...
GCCATGAGGGTTATTATGTGCTAAGGCATGAGGGGGCCAGCTGAGGAGGGGGTTTGGTGGGGTGGAGGGGGGAGGACGTCACATATGAGAGAACTGCCTTCAAGCCACGCACGCTGCTGCACCACTTCCAAAGTATGCGCAAGCGGAGCCTGCTGACATTGCGCATAACATATTTAGCCAGATCCAGATGAAGATATCGTTGTACAGTAGCGTTCATTACTTGAAACAGGGATGGCAAGTCAAGAATGATAGTGGCTAATTGTTGTTGTGTGTGTTGGGATTCATCAACTCAGCTTCTCTCTAAACATTTCTCATCCTATGCTAGAAATCCGCAGCAAATCATTACATAGCAATAGCACGCCCAGTATAAACATCTCGAAAAATGAACACACCCGTATTGCAACAGACAGCGCTGGTGCACTATGGCAAATAAGGAATAGCATCCTCTACCCCCAGCGAATTAAACGGCATAAACATCTCAAAATTCTAGAAAGCATCGTTCACCACATCCAGCTATCTAAAGACACCATCCATCTCTACAAGGTTTAAGCTTGTGCTGGCATCCTAGTCAATGAGTGCGCTGATGCCGTGGCAAAGCGCTCTGCGGAAAATCAAAGCGGCCATGACTCATATCTCATATCGGATATCCACATTAATACCGACGCCCAACCCCATCCCCATTCATCCATTTTCTGGCCAGCAAGGGTGAAAAACCCTCCCCCAGCTTATCTACCAGATACTCTTAACATCTACCAACCAGGGCCTCCAGCGGACAGGCTCTCCATTTTCAATCTCGATGCTGTAAAAGCGCACATAATGCACGTCCAACACAAGCCAGGTCCTAAATCAAAAAAATGTTTCAAATGTCAGATCAAATTACGGTCACTGCAAAGTATAAGACTCAGCTCATCCACTGATTATAGTTGCGCCTTCGGACCAGCAAGAAAGGTCTCCAAGGTGGAAAAACCATCCAGCAGAGGGGTGAGTTCTTTGCATCGCTGGTTCCTAATGCTTCTACCAGTTCTCTGGCTCATGCCCTTGTGCGCTCTCTGCACACATGTATGTGTGTCTACTACTCTGTGTCTACTCAGCTTTGGGTCGCCGCCACACTGCTGCTCCTTCCCGGAGCTGGGACCCATGACTCAGATAGACATCTCGGCCTCATTGTTGTTACATATAAACATCGCTAAACAAACGAACAAATAGAATCGGTGACCTTACACGGCACAGGGTCTCTTGAGGATCCCCTCTAGGTACCTCTTACCTCTTGGTACCTCTTACAGTTCACATGTTGTCAATTGATTACCAAACCTATCAAATCCAGAAGATAAAGGTTATCAATAAGACTGGCCATTCAGATTATTGAACAAGACATAAAGAAACTCTCAACTGTCAGCCAATTTAATTGCTCCGTCACACGATTTGTCGCTGCCAACAATTGGGCGTGACACAAACCATCAGTCCACAAAATGCTACACAAATTACCAAGAACTGATCAAGGAAGGCAGTTGAGAAAGACATAAGCAAGTCATTCTGGAATAATGCAAGTGTCACCTGGAGAAAAGAAATATGCCATGCTCTGCCGCAGAGATTTGATACACAACCAAGCGCGTGCCGCTCAGTGCAACCATATCAGAAGGCCCACCAATCTAGAAGGCCCACCAATCTGCCCCATCTGCCAGAAGTTGGACGGCACGTACCACATGCTGTCAGGAGGCTGCAATCATTCCTTTACCGTACCTTTCCAAACTCACCCCGGGTAATAACGTTTTTTGCCCTCCGGCGTGATATCGTGGTATGTAAAATATACATTTATTCATAGGCTCCGGGGTTTCCGGGGTTTGGCAAAAGTAAAGTTTGGTGGGCGGCTGAACAGCGATAGCCCCCCACCCCCCCTGCCCCCCCGCCTCCCTCCCAGGCCCTGCCCCAGCCCCAGCACCAGCACCAATTTCATTATAGAAGCTTGTCATATAATGCCTGGTACTGTTGTCGGCTGTCATTTACATTGCTTAGGCTCTTGCCTAACAAGGGGGGTTGTACAACTCCTTTACAGACCTACCATCAGCTACTTCAGCATTTTGGCACTTCTATAAGCAATGCTTATTCAACTCATTTTGTCAAGTCATCTGACTTGAATGCGAAAGCAAAGTTTTACTATAGAAGCTTGCCTGGTACTATTGTCGGCTGTCATTTACTTTGCGTAGGCTCTTGCCTAACTAGGGGGGTTGTGCTACAACTACAGAAAAAAAAGAAAAGAAAAACTATGCAGGCAGTGAAAGCCACTCCCCACATTAATTAAGGAAAAGGAGCCACTTTGGTACTGAGTACCGTAAAGCTCCTCCACCGCGAAAAGGAAAGGAATATCAATGGAAATCAAGAGGCTTGGCCTGAAACCGACTCCTGATGAGAGCTGATAACAGTACTGGAAAGGGCACGTCTGGCATGAACAAGTTTAACAGCGAAGTTATCAGAATGCACATGGAGCTTGGAGGCAAGCTTCTTAACTCTTTGAGAATCGAGACCCAGATCCTTGAAAGGCTTCAGAGTGTGAGTGTTGTAGATGGTGCCGCCCACACCCAAAAGGATGATGTGGAGAATAACGGAAGCTCCTTAGAGAATGTTGCAGAGATCTTTGTGCTGCTTCTTTGCGGCGTTCAGCTGGTTCTGCGGTCTAGTGTCCTCACAATACTTGATCTCGACAAGGTGGATGTCACGCCCAGGTTTGTTGAGGTTTTTAGGTCGGTGCTGTCTGGGGTTGGTGGCTCTACTTGTGGCTGGCGGTGCTGCTGGGATGCTCCCAGTCTCCCTCAATTTCCCCCTGCCACTCATTGCTCTCAAGGTCTCTGTCTGGAGCAGGGGGCTGCCAGCCACCCTCCAGATCCCCATAGTTTTCTTTTTCCTTTGGTGGGTGAGACTCACGGCACTTTGGGCCAATGTGTCTCCTCTTCCTTTATTGATGCAGGTATGCTTTGCTGCTTGCGTAGTTTTTCTCCTTTTCTTTCTTTTCTTATTTATCCCTGCTGAATCCCATATTGGCTCTTTCATGACCGGCCAGCAATTCATCTTCTGTTTGTTTATGCCTTAATTTTCAAGGCATACTAAACAGTGCCATTCTTCTGATAGGTCTGTAGCATCTGGGTAACTTTCTCATGATTAGTTTCCACTTCGTCCGCTCTTCCTTGCTGTGGGGTGCCCAGCAGAGCTCATGGCAGGGATCTCTTTAAAATGTGTGTCAAAGTTGCATAATATTGAAACAAATGTCCAAAATGATAACAAACACCATTAGCTCAAAAAAGAATCATATCACTGGGACAGCTTCCGTTGCTATACACCAGCACATTTAATTTTGACACAGCACACGTTTGTTTAGCGCCCTGTTTAACTTACTTTGTGAATGTGCTTTGTGCCTGTGCTTCAATACAAGAAAATTCACGAAACATCAGGAATTGTGGTCAGACGACATGACAGGTTCGACGCGCTGTTGTGACTATCACGCATTACCTCTCAAATCAGCCTTTGGTGGGCCAGATGCCGCGACCTGCTCCACGCCAAACTAAAACGGCTCCTCCACCGAATTTGGGAAGGAAGAGACTTGATCTGTAGCCGAGGTGTACAATGTATGAGGGAAGTCACTTAGATGACGAAAAGGTTGCCGTCTGGAATAAGTCCAGCTTTTTGCTTTTTGCGAGGGGCGGTGTGTATGTGTGTGTGTGTTTGTACATGTGTGTGTGTGTGTATGTGTGTGTGTGTGTATGTGTTGTGTGTGTGTATGTGTGTATGTGTGTATGTGTGTATGTGTGTATGTGTGTATGTGTGCATGTGTGTGTTTGTACGTGTGTGTATGTGTGTGTTGTGTGTGTTGTGTGTGTGTTGTGTGTGTTGTGTGTGTGTATGTGTGTGTGTTTTGTGTGTTGTGTGTGTGTGTTGTGTGTGTTGTGTGTGTGTATGTGTATGTAGGTGTTTGTACGTGTGCGTGTGTGTGCGTTTGTGTGTGTGTCACATTATGTGAAAAGCCAGTCAAGGGCTTGGTCAAAAACAACGGCAATCATGCGCAATTTCCTTCCATTACTAATAAGATGCGAGCAAAGAGTGAGAGCCTTCGTTTTATTCAGGTATTGGCGTTTTTATGCACAATATCATTTCAACACACAGTCCACACAGTCGCAACAGATCAATCTAGAAGCAGATCCCACCTGCATCTGATTTCTTACCCGTGTCATGATCTAGACCCAGTGCCTGGAGTTCTGGTAACTCTGGTGCAGCTTGAGAGCGCTGCTGACGTGCAAACATACGCTGGGTCACACCACTCCCCGTGCCTCCTTGCACCTGCAGGAAGAGTGTATTCAAGACAGGCTCTGCAAACACACGCTGGGTCACACAACTCCCAGTGCCTCCTTGCACCTGCAGGATGTGTACATTCGAAGGCTGTCTTTGAGTGCATTCGAAACTGTCGCATATGAACCCATGCTGGGTCACACCACTCCCGTGCCTATTGGGACCTGCAGGATGAGAGTGCAATTGCAATAGTGGTTACCTAGATCACAGATTGGAATCAGTAAGCCAAGAAGAAGGATGATTTCTTCCTTGAGCGTAGTAAAATTAGAGGGGACTTAAGAGGGGAAAACATAGTTTTTTCCTTGGTGGACTTCTACATTACCCGTTACCAAAGCGGCTTCTTTTCCTTGAGGTATGTGGGGAGTGGCTTACACTGCCTACGTAATTTTTTCATAGGCATTGGTTTGCACTCGCCACGAGACTAAAAAGAAAAAAGCCACTTGCGTGTTGAAAAGGAACCTTAACCAAAGCAGCACTCAGAAGGCCAAAGCGAATAATCATTGTGTCCAAGCAACTATAATGTGCTATGGGTTTTGTGCGGATCTGTGGAACGGAAGTCTCATAATCTGGATGCCACTACACAATAAGCAGGTAGTAGATTATTTTTGCTGTATAATCTGGATGCCACTACACAATAAGTAAATAGTAGATAATCTTTGCTGTATAATCTGGATGCCACTACACAATAAGTAGGTAGTAGATAATGTTTGCTGCACAATCTGGATGCCACTACACAAACTACACAATAAGTAGGTAGCAGATTATGTTTGCTGTATAATCAGGAAGCCAATACACAATAAGTAGGTAGTAGAATATTTTTGCTGTAAAATTTGGATGCCACTACACAATAAGTAGGTACTAGAATATTTTTGCTGTATAATCTGAATGCCACTACACAATAAGTAGGTAGTAGATATTTTTCACTGTATAACCTGGATGCCACTACACAATAAGTAGGTAGCAGAATATTTTTGCTGTATAGTCTGGATGCCACTACACAATAAGTACATAGTAGATTATTATACGCCCCGCAGTGATGTTGACAGGCTCCCTCATGGCGAGCCTGTCAACATCACTGCGGGCGCATTGCTAGGGAAAACATTAATGAAGCAATCCCAAATCAGGCACTCACCGTGATGTTTCCGTACTTTGCGATGTAACCGCAAAATACGGAAACATCACGGTGAGTGCCTGGGTTGGGATTGCTTCGTTAATGGTTTCCCTCTCTACTTTTTAGACACCATTCCATCACCCCAATCATCCCAGTCAATGCCAAGTACGGGTACAGGAACGGTGGGTGCACAGAGGGGGGGGGAAGGTATGGGAAGCAGAGGTGAGGTGTACAGGTGGACGGGGTGGATACAAACACGTGTGGAGGCAGTGTGGAGGTTTAAAAAACTAGGCTTAAAGGAGACCCAATTCAATTCTTTTCCCTTCCATTTTATTTTCCCCCTGCAGCGCAAGGCCGTTGACTTCCACATCCAAGAGTACATCAACAATTGTGTGGGGGTCTGACACTTGCCCCTTACACTCAAGCTATGAACACATGCTGGGTCACACCACTCCCGTGCCTATTGGGACCTGCAAGATGAGAGTGCAATTGCAATAGTGATTACCTAGATCACAGATTGGAATCAGTAAGCCAAGAGGAAGGATGATTTGTTCCTTTAGCGTAGTAACATAAGAGGGGGCATAAGAGGGGGAAAACATAGTTATTCATCGGTGGACTTCTACATTACCCGTTACCAAAGCGGCTCCTTTTCCTTAAGGTATGTGGGGAGTGGCTTACACTGCCTGCGTAATTTGTTGATAGGCATTGGTTTGCACTCGCCACGAGACCTAAAAGAAAAAATCCACTTGCGTGTTGAAAAGGAACCTTAACCAAAGCAGCACTCAGAAGGCCAAAGCGAATAATCATTGTGTCCAAGCAACTATAATGTGCTATGGGTTCTATGCTACAGTTCGCTGTAGGCTTCGTCATTACACCAAGCTGCCGTGGAGGGAGATCAAAACCAAAAATGGGCTGCAGGCCCTCACAAAAGCAAAACAACGCAAAGAAGCAAGTGCCAAGTCCGTAAGGCCATCAAGGCCCTTACAACTGTTCAGCCAGCAAGGCCTCTACAACGCCCGGCCACCAAGGCTACAACCAAAAATGGGCTGCAGGCCCTCAAAAAAGCAACACAACACAAAGAAGTAAGCAGCAAGTCCATAAGTCAGATACAAGCAAGCTCAGATGGGAGCACCCACAAGTCAAAGCACAAGCTGAGAAGGGGGGGGCGGGAAAAACAACCCGAGCAAAAGCAAGGCATAAAAAGAATGCCTAAAACGAGAGTACACAGCACTTTATGCAAAGTGCCTGCCAGATCTGAGCTTACGCTCACTACGCAAGAACTCCAGTTCTACAGCTGAAGCAGAGAACTGATGATTTTTGTGCGGATCTGTGGAACGGAAGTCTCATAATCTGGATGCCACTACACAATAAGCAGGTAGTAGATTATTTTTGCTGTATAATCTGGATGCCACTACACAATAAGTAGGTAGTAGATTATCTTTGCTGTATAATCTGGATGCCACTACACAATAAGTAGGTAGTAGAATATTTATGCTGTAAAGTCTGGATGCCCCTACACAATAAGTAGGTAGTATATTATTTTTGCTGTATAGTCTGGATGCCACTACAAAATAAGTACGTAGTAGATTATTTTTGCTGTAACACCCATTGTTAAACAAGTGCTGTGGGAATCATGTTTGTAGAGTTAATTTGATTTGAGTTGATTGATGAGTTGGTTTCGTTACGGGCTGCTGCAATACAAGTTGCTCCTGAATGATGCAACTTGTTTTAAGTGTCTGTTTATGGTTATTGTGCCCTCTTTATTTTTAAGGCAGGAATTACAATCCCATGATGTTTTATTTTTGGTGAGGAACTAATCTTGCTGGCTTTTTTGTTTTGTATCCAGGAGATGTTGATTGTCTGGATCACCTTATACAAGGAAGCAGTTCTCTTAGCATTGATTGCAGATCTAATTCATAAAATTATTCTTTGCTGAATTCCGTTCAAAGCAGACATGAAGTGATGTAGACAACTTTCAATACGAAGCCTAACTGCTAATACTAAAAATGGTCATTTTGAGGCAGCCCAGTGTGATGGATTGACACTGCATTAATTGTTACGATGTTTGGAAATGTGTGTCTTGCAACAGAAAATGTGTTAAAAAGCGTTGCATTGGATGATATTAATGTTTGCAATGCGTCTTGCAACAGAAAATGTGTAAAAAAAAGCGTTGCATTGGATGTTATTAATGTTTGCAATGCGTCTTGCAACAGAAAATGTGTAAAAAAAGCGATGCATGGGATGTTATTAATGTTTGCAATGCGTCTTGCAACAGAAAATGTGCAAAAACGCGTTGCATTGAATTTTATTATTGTCTGCAATGTGTCTTGCAACAGAAAGCAAAACACACAAAGTCTCTACTTACATACCAGCATTTCACCGTTTTTCTATTATCTAGCCTGAAGCTGAAAGTTAAATTATTGCTAGGATTGGCCGGAATCATATATATACAGTAGATATATGGTGAATTTTGCAGGGATTTCATCAAATATACGGCGTATATATACGGTTCTGGCCAACCCTAATTATTGCACACATATCTTGCATTTTACAATTTCTGCAAGTCCAGGAGGAGCTGACTTTCACGAGATGTCTAACAAATACTGTGTACACAAATATATAGATGACATGCTTTACACAGATGAATCAGTTTACACAGTGATTTCTAACAAATACTTTCTACACATTTACGAAGACGACTTTCAACCTTGAAGCATTTTTGCAGCACACGTAAACGCATTATATGTACACACTCACACGCTCTGAGCACTGCACGCAACACACTCACAAAAGCAGACCACACACACCTCATTCATCCCTTCTCCAATGCTCTTCTCCCCAGGAGAAGGCTGCGCCAGCTCGCTGCGCATGTACTCCTCGTAGCCTGAGTATTAAGGGTTTTGGCATGTAATCATGCGATTTTATAAGGTCTTTTCTGGCCTATGTCACTAATTCTTGTAAACAAGTTAGATGCATGCACGCACACAAGTACTCCTCGTAGCCTGAGTATTAAGGGTTTTGGCATGTCATTATGCGATATTATAAAGGTGTATACCGTATATTTGGCAATTTTCCTGCCAAAAGTATCGTACATACACCATATATATATGGTTCTGGCCAACCCTATGTATGCTTACACAAGTATACACTGCATCCACATATACACATGTACATAAGTACACTGCATGCACATGTATGCATACACAAGTACACACTGCATCCACACGTACATCCACACCTGATCCCAGGGCATCAGCATAGTGGGTAGCACCAGGCACCTCTTGGTCCTCCGCCAGAGGCAGAGAAGCATCTCCCACACCTTCGCTGCCCTTGGGTTTGGGCAATGACGAGGCTGACGTGTTTGACCAGATATTTGGGGCCGAGGGTTGGGCCTGAGGCTGAAGCTGCTGCTGCTGCTGCGTCGAGGCGACACCCCCCTGCAAAGCTGAGTACCTGCGTGGCAATTCCAAACACATTTGTGAATCGAAACCCTCCTGCAAAGCTGAGCACCTGCGTGGCAGTTCCAAACACATTTGTGGATTGACACCCTCCTGCAAAGCCGAGTACCTGCGTGGCAGTTCCAAACACATTTGTGGATCGAAACCCTCCTGCAAAGCTGAGTACCTGCGTGGCAGTTCCAAACACATTTGTGGATCGAAACCCTCCTGCAAAGCTGAGTACCTGCGTGGCAATTCCAAACACATTTGTGGATCGACACCCTCCTGCAAAACTGAGTACCTGCGTGGCAGTTCCAAACACATTTGTGGATCGACACCCTCCTGCAAAGCTGAGCAACTGCGTGGCAATTCCAAACACATTTGTGGATCGATTGAGGAAGCTCTGTCCCAAAACACCACCTTACAACACAGTTGAGCATTTCATCTTTCCCCTTCAACTCAAGCCTTGAAATTTACGCATATCAGTCCCAGCATTATATATTTCTTCTTCTCTTAAACGTTTAGTCTTCAAGCTTCTTCTGGAGTTGGTTCCCAGCATCTAAATGTCTTTTCTTCTTCTTGGCGTTCAGTTTTCTTCTTGTCGTTTCATATTCTTCTGGAGTTTGGTCCCAGAGTTTTAAATGTTTAGTCCCAGCATCTAAACAGCATTCAAACGTGGTTTAAAATTGCACATAAGGACCTGTCGCACTGCTTTTATCGAGTTGTTCAGGTTTTATGTGCCTGAGATTTTCTACAACCCACCAAAAAGATTTAAATGAAGAAAGAAAAGCTACAAAGGCAGTGAATAACCACTGCCCACAGTATAACTCAGGGGTGGGAGCAACTTAGGTACTGGATATTGTAAATTCCTTCACCAAAAAAATGCTTGCAAGCGTAGGCTTACGCTGCCGCAGTTATTTCTTGTCAAAAGCATCTATAGTGAGTTGTTTCTTGTCAAGCCCATCTATAGTGAGTTGTTTTTGTCAAGCCCATCTATAGTGAGTTGTTTCTTGTCAAGCCCATCTATAGTGAGTTGTTTTTGTCAAGCCCATCTATAGTGAGTTGTTTCTTGTCAAGCCCATCTATAGTGATTTGTCACAGCTGCTGTCCTCAAAATTTCTATGCGTGCTACTTTCCTTTACTCGTTTCATCCAGGCAGGATCAGCATGGCACTCACAGACATGATATGCATGGCACTCACAGACATGATCAGCACGCATGGCACTCACAGGTGTTGTGTTTTGCAGTTTATTTACAGAGAGAGAAACAGATTGCCTGATTCCAAACAACAGGCGGCTGTTGGTGGTACCTACGGTGTTTTCTCAGTTTCACATCCTTTATTCATTCTGATTCAAACACAGGAAACATGCTACTCATAGGTGGCTGTTGGTGGTGCCTTAAGTGTTTCCGCAGTTTCATATCCTTTATTCTTCAAAGAAAACAAGATACTCATAGGCAGCTGTTGATGGTGCCTACAGTGCTTTCTCAGTTTAATATCCTTTATCTATTCTTATTCAAATATTAAAGAAACAATACTCACAGGCGGCTGTTGGTGGTGCCTACAGTGCTTTCTCAGTTTAATACCTTTTATCTATTCTTATTCAAACATTAAAGAAACAATACTCACAGGCGACTGTTGGTGGTGCCTACAATGCTTTCTCAATTTCATATCCTTTATCTATTCTTATTCAAGCATTAAAGAAACAATACTCACAATCGGCTGTTGGTGCCTACGTTAGCACGTGAGGCCTCCGTGTCACGTGCAGCACGTGGGCGAGGCTGTGCCTGCAATGTGATACGGATGTTGTAGACAATCGTGCATGGTCAGTGTATATATGGGCGTGGCTGTGCCTGCAATGTGATACAGATGTTGTAGACAATCGTGCATGGTCAGTGTATATATGGGCGTGGTTGTGCCTGAAGTCTGATGCGGATGTGATGCGGATGTTGTAGACAACCATGCATGGTCAGTGTGTACGTGTTTGTGTATGCTGTGAATGTTGTAGACATTCATGCATGGTCAGTGTGTACGTGTGCATATGTGTGCTGTAAGTGATCACATCCAGTGTTTGAGCTGAGCGTGTGTTTGTGTAAGTGCACGCTGTACTTGATCATGGTCCGTGTGTAAGCTGTTCATGTATACACACTTGGCAAAATGCACCAATGTAGTAGCCTTCCTTCACTGCTTTGCAACAAACAGGTGTGCAAAAGATCCTGTATGGATTATTGGTGTTTCACTGCCTGTGTATTTCTTTTTTATTTTTCTTGATCTGGAAACGTTGATGAAGTACCTAGAAGGCAGAGAGCACTCTCTCATGGAGTAGTTTCTCTTTTTTGTTTCTCTTTGTACGGTTTGTTGGGTGGATGCTATCTGTTCTGGGAAATTCGAAGTACCTAGGAAGGCAGAGAGTACTCTCTCATGGAGTAGGTTCTCTTTTTTGTTTCTCTTCGTACGGCTTGTTGGGTGGCTACTATTTGTTCTGGGAATTTTGAAGTACCTGAAAGGCAGAGAGCACTCTGTCATGTGAAGTTTCACACTCAGATTAAACTGGTAAGCTTGTAAAGGTGTCTCAGTGCGATTTAAGTGCAGTGCTCATCTATTCTAAAACGGTTCGCCCAGCTTGCAATCTCAAACAAACTTTCATACTTGCAATTGCTTCCTCACACACTTACATTCAACTACGCAGCATCGGGAGGCCTCCCGGTGGGCTGGGGCAGGAAAAGAAAATGACTTAAATTGCAATTCCTCCAATTCCCAGATTTGGGGTAACATGAAACCAAGCTTTTCCAGAATCCTTATAAGAAGCACTGGTCGGTGCATATTGTTTTTGCGGGCAGTCAAGGGTATCCACGACCCAGCTGCTTGGTTTTTTCCTTTCTCTCCTCTTTCCTTCTCTTTAACACTCAGCCTCTTCTTAAAATTTTCAGTTGCCTTTTCTGGGACTTTTTTCTCCTCCAGATGTCATTCCCCCTGCCCTCTTGAACGATCTGCCTAATTGAACAGTAGTCTTCTTCATAGAGGGAAATGGTATTCAGGCTTAGGTTAAGCAAGCACCTCCTTCTTCCACAAAATGCTCACACACACAGGCACATACCTCCCCCGCAGGAGCAATTGTGCGTAACTCCATCTCCCCATCCTGCCCCATGTACTTGGGCCCTCCTCCCTCCAATATTATCCCAGCGCTACGTCCCTCTCTCCACGGCCCCCTTCCTTCAAGCGCCTCTCCTCTGAACGGTCCTCCTTTCTCTTCAACAGGCGAGTGCGCAGCAAACTGGATCTGTTGTGTGAGCATGAAAATACTTTTTTATGAATACGTGCAATCTTCAATTCAATATGTTGGCCGCTACCTTGCTTTTTGTCAGGCAAATGCGCAGCAAAAAACTTCCTCTCTCTTTGACAGACAAGCTTTCATTTATTGTGTGAGCATGCAAGTAACTGGACGCTATTCTGAACACACATTTTTTCGTGTGCAACTACTTCTAGCTCAATTTATTGTAAAAATATGAGCTGCTCCACCCGGTTTTTAGCGAACACAGAGTGAAGTGGACATCTTTATCAGTATCTTTAAATCTATCAGTATCTCCAAGTGCAATATAACTGCATCCAAAATGTACGCCCAAAGCTGAATACATGCTCAGTCTCATTTTGCGTTTTCTTGCAACCTGAACACATGCTGTATCATTACGCCAAACCTGAACACATTCCCAGTCTCCTTTTGCGCTCTCTTACAACCTGACCACATGCTGCATCATTACGTCCAACCTGATCACATGCTCAGTCTCAATTTGCATGCTTTTACAACCTGAACACATGCTGCCTCATTACATTTAACCTGAAGATATGCTCAGTCTCTGTATTCATGCTCTTGCAAAATGACACACCTGTGTGGTGTTGCCTTCAACAGCAGCAAGCAGGTCTCCAGGGACAGGGTTTCGTAATTCAGTGCCAGCTGGGGCAGCAGAAGCCAGGTATTCTTGCGCTGTAGCCTGTACGAAAGTGATAAATTATTTGCACCTTGGTATGTGCCAACTATAGGAACTGAAACATCAGATATGTACCGACAGGTACCAACGATATTAACTAGAGAAACCGAAACATCAGATATGTACTGGCAGGTACCAACGATATTAACTATAGAAACTGAAACATCAGATATGTACTGGCAGGTACCAACGATGATCAAGGAACTGAAAGATTACTATGGTACCAAGTGCTGTAACGCTCTCACCACGGTTCTATGCTACAGTTCGCTGTAGGCTTCGTCATTACACCAAGGCTGACGTGGAGGGAGATCAAAACCAAAAACATGCTGGAACCAAGAATGGGCTGCAGGCCCTCATAACAGCAAATCAACGCAAAGAAGCAAGCGGCAAGTCCGTAAGGCCAGCAAGGGCCCTACAACTGTTCAGCCAGCAAGGCCTCTACAACGCCCGGCCACCAAGGCCACAACCAAAATTGGGCTGTAACATTTTCACCACGGCTTTTCAGTTGTGGCACAAGCAGGACAACTATACGGTTGTGGCATTTGCGGATCAACTATAAATTTGTGGCACAAGCAGATCAACTATACGGTTGTGGCATTTCAAGCAGGACAACTATACGGTTGTGGCACGAGCAGATCAACTATATGGTTGTGGCACAAGCAGATCAACTATACGTTTGTGGCACAAGCATATCAACTGTACAGTTGTGGCACGAGCAGGACAACTATACGGTTGTGGCACAAGCAGATCAACTATACGTTTGTGGCACAAGCAGGACATCTATACGGTTGTGGCACAAGCAGATCAACTATAAATTTGTGGCACAAGCAGGACAACTATACGGTTGTGGCATTTCAAGCAGATCAACTATACGGTTGTGGCACAAGCAGATAAACTATAAGATTGTGGCACAAGCAGATCAACTATACGTTTGTGGCACAAGCATATCAACTGTACAGTTGTGGCACGAGCAGGACAACTACACGGTTGTGGCACAAGCAGATCAACTATACGTTTGTGGCACAAGCAGGACATCTATACGGTTGTGGCACGATCAGATCAACTATACGGTTGTGGCATTTGCGGATCAACTATACGGTTGTGGCACAAGCAGATAAACTATAAGATTGTGGCATTTTAAGCAGAGCAACCATACAGTTGTGGCACAAGCAGATCAACAATTCGGTTGTGGCAAAAGCAGAGCAACTATACGGTTGTGGCACAAGCAGATCAACTATACGGTTGTAGCACGAGCAGATCAACTATACGGTTGTGGCATTTTGAGCAGATCAACTATACGGTTGTGGCACGAGCAGGACAACTATAAGGTTGTGGCATTTTGAGCAGATCAACTGTACAGTTGTGGCACGAGCAGGACAACTTTACGGTTGTGGCACAAGCAGATCAACTATACGGTTGTGGCACAAGCAGGACATCTATACGGTTGTGGCACGAGCAGGACAACTATACGGTTGTGGCATTTTGAGCAGATCAACTATACGGTTGTGGCACAAGCAGATCATTTATATGGTTGTGGCTCAAGCAGATCAACTATACGATTGTGGCATTTTAAGCAGATCAACTATACGGTTGTGGCACAAGCAGATCAACTATACGGTTGTGGCTCAAGCAGATCAACTGTACGGTTGTGGTACGAGCAGATCAACTGTACGGTTGTGGCACGAGCAGATCAACTATACGGTTGTCACGAGCAGATCAACTGTACGGTTGTGGCTCAAGCAGATCAACTGTACGGTTGTGGCACGAGCAGATCAACTGTACGGTTGTGGCACGATCAGATCAACTATACGGTTGTGGCATTTGCGGATCAACTATACGGTTGTGGCACAAGCAGATCAACTATAAGATTGTGGCATTTTAAGCAGAGCAACCATACGGTTGTGGCACAAGCAGATCAACAATTCGGTTGTGGCAAGAGCAGAGCAACTATACGGTTGTGGCACAAGCAGATCAACTATACGGTTGTGGCACGAGCAGATCAACTATACGGTTGTGGCACGAGCAGGACAACCATACGGTTGTGGCACATGCAGCTCAATTATACGGTTGTGGCATTTCAAGCAGGACAACTATACGGTTGTGGCACAAGCAGATCAACTATACGATTGTGGCGCAAGCAGATTAACTTTACAGTTGTGGCACAAGCAGAATAACGAGTCAGTGGAAATCAGGAAGCTTAGCCCCGGCTCCTGACGAACGTGAATAAATGAAATGGTGATGGCGCATCTGGTTCAAGGACAAAGCGTAGAAGTAATATATTCTGTTCTCTGTAGACGATATGCACGAGCTGTGAGTGTGTAATGGGCAGAAGCCATGAAAGTGTGTGTCGCAAATGCACGAGCTGTGAGCGTGTAAATGGGCAGAAGCCATGAAAGTTTGTGCCGCATATGCACGAGCTGTGAGTGTGTAACGAGCAGAAGCCATGAAAGTTTGTACCGCTGCCTGCCGCTCACAGAACACCACATGTATCGCAACAGGCATGGTTGCAGCACCTCTTTCCCCCTGCTAAAGCTTAATGCTCTTGACACCTACGGCTTCTTATTCTTAACATCAAGCGAAGTCTTTAAAAACTTATTCCTATAATAACATGTGTGGGGCTCATGTGATGAGCACGCTGTTCTATGCCATGATGCTGCGTGTTCCCTGCGTTGCTGAAGATGGGCGCTGCTTCTTTTCACAGACTGTAGAAAAGGGTGTCAAACCAATTGCGCGCAGAGCACCGTTGATCCTCTGTATCGTGAGGTGGCGGTGGATTAATTACAAGTAAATAAAAAGATACATATCATGTATGGGGATCATGTGGTGTAAGCGCTGTGTCCTCGTATATTATATCCTTACGACATACGTATGCACATGAAAGTGTGCTTGTCTGCTAATGTAGACGTTGAATAATTATTCCTTATATCATGTATGGGGATCATGTGGTGTAAGCGCTGTGTACTCGTGAATAATATCCATTTGACATATATTAGTATGTTTTAATGTGTGCTTGTCTGAACTGTTTCTGCAACAGGAGAAACATTGTTTTTGCAACAGGAGAAAAGAAGCATTTTTTTGTAACATTGTTTCTGCAACAGGAGAAACAGTGTCCATGTTAGTATGCGTTGATGTGTGCTTGTCTCAATTGTTTCTGCAACAGGAGAAACAGTGTCCATGTTAGTATGCGTTAATGTGTGCTTGTCTCAATTGTTTCTGCAACAGGAGAAACAGTGTCCATGTTAGTATGCGTTGATGTGTGCTTGTCTCAATTGTTTCTGCAACAGGAGAAACAGTGTCCATGCTAGTATGCGTTAATGTGTGCTTATCTGAATTGTTTCTGCAACAGGAGATACAGTGTCCAAGGATGGGTTGGTGTGCTCGTCACAAATGATTAAAACCAATTGGTTAAGGGATATGGTCTCAGAAGGATTTCAGATCTACATTCAGTGTGTGTGCACATTCCTGGGAATATATTCCTTCGCATTTCAAGACAGGGTGAGAGTTGGGAGTTGGTGCACCAAAATGGGTGAGCACATAAAACCGGCCATATACCAGCCATATACATTGAATAATTTATGTGTGCCATTTTGTTAGAGAATTCATAGTTAAGAGGACTAAATAAGACCAGCATCCACTGTATTTGAAGGTCGACCACGCGGGAGCTAAGTCTCGACTCCTCATTGTGGTGTGGATAAGCTTCACAAAGGAAGCTATGCATTTTTAGCCATACCAGTACGAAGCTCCAAGGGATGACCAATTTTGAAGGTCTTTCAAACAGGAGCTAAGTCTGACTCCTCCTTTTGGTTGTTGGGGGTTCCCTCAAACCAACAAAAAGGAGGAGTAGACTTGGCTCCTGTTTGAAAGACCTTCAAAATCGGTGGACAAGCTTTACAAAGGACATTCTTGCAGTACCATAAGCTGGACAAGCTCCCGGTGACACCCTCTCAGGAGGTCTAGCCGGAACCAGTCGTTTTTTTCCAAGGTTTTAGGGTATCAAGTTTTTAGGGTGTGTAGCCACTTAATATTCCTGCCAATAAAACCGCCAAGGGTCGGCCTGAACCGCATATACATACTGAATATGACTGCACGTGTGGTGAATTCCCTGCTAATAAATAACCCATCTACACACTGCATATGCGTACGGGTTGGCCAGAACCATATATACACGCCGTATACGACCGTAAATTGGAATCCCTACAAAATAGACCGTATATACATCATTTATATAAGGCCTTGGCCAACCTTAAATATATGCGCATGTGGAGGAGTTTTGAGGGAAACTATCCATGAGAGATATGCTGATGTTACTCGAAAAATATGAACACACCGTAGAAGTAAAAGAACTTTTCCGAAATTTCAGAGGTCGCAATATCACCATCAAAACATCCTTGATAATTGTATAATACAATGTCAGATGAACAAGTCGACCAGGTACTTTGACGCTTTATTACGATAGAGTGTATGACACCTGGTGAACAACGTGAAGAGAAGAACAAAGACAGTGATCCGATATATATACGGTGCATACACGGTACTTTTGGGAGTGAAATCACCAACGATCATATACGGTATATACCTATATACGGTTCTGGCTTACCCAAGTAAAAAGGCACACCTGTACGACTTCAGGAGAGACAGCTCTGGTCACACGAGTGTTTATGTCTGCCCCTTGTGGATCTGTTATGAGTAGATCCAGGCCAGAGGAGCCAAGCGGACCTCCTCCTGTGAGTCGTCGTGATAAGTGTGGGCGTGTGCTTGCTCTTAAATTACAGATTGCAGGTTGCAGGTGCGCTTCTCCTGCAATTGGTTGTGATCAGTGTGATATTGCTTGTGGGTTATCGTGATCAATGTGGGCGTGTGCTTGCCCTGAAATATTAAATGCAGGTGATTAGTGAGGACGTGTGCTTGCTCTTTATTAATCAAATGCAGGTGCCCTTCTCCTGCAGGTCGTTGTGATCAGTGTGTTATTGCATGTGGATAATCGTGATCAGCGCGGGCGTGTGCTTGATCTCAAATATTGAATGCGGATTCCCTTCTCCTGCAAGTCGTTTTGAACATTGTGGGCGTGTGCTTGCTCTGAAATATTGAATGCAGGTAATCAGTGTGGGTGTGTTCTTGCTCTGAAATTTTGGATGCAGGTGACCAGTGTGGGTTTGTGCTTGCGCTGGATTTTCGAATGCAGGTGCCCTTCTCCTGCAAGTTGTTGTGAACATATTCCAAATGCTTGATAAGAATGATTCGATGCAGGTGTATTCCTCTTGTAGGCCATTGTGAGCAGTGTGTACGTGTACTTGAACTGGAATATTCGATGCAGGGGTTTGGTACAGATGTCCTCACCCAAAGACACCAGCCCATTGTACCTATGCCAAGCACTCCTAAGGGTAATTTCAATAATTTCAGAAATAAACCTGATCAGAACTATTAGATGCAGGTGTATTTCTCATGTAGTCCACTGTGTGAGGCAGCGCGCAATATAAACTCGTCTGTGCAGTGTTAACTTGTCTGTGCAGTGTGAACTTGTCTGTGCAGTGTGAACTTTTCTGAGCAGCGAGAACTTGTCTGTTCAGTGTATTCTTGTCTGACAGTGTGAACTTGTCCGTGCAGTCTGAACTTTTCTGAGCAGCGTGAACTTGCCTGTCAGTGTATTCTTGTATTAGCAGTGTGGACTTCTCTGAGCAGTGTGAACTTGTCTGAGCATTTTGAACTTGTCTGTGCAATGCGTGTACTTAATATTAAGTTTCCACTGCTCTTGTTTGGCCAGACTGCTCCCTGCGATGAATTTGTTGTATGTATGCCTTTTGAGTAATCTAATCGGTTAACATTTTACATCTGTCAAGTCCCTCCCCAACAAAAATTTGATTTAATTGATTGGCGTGTTTTATAGGTAAAGGGGGGAAATTGAAAATCCCTAATACAAGGCTGTAAACAAGCTGAGTCAGACGTACGTAAAAAGAAAAAAAAGGAAGCAGGCTGAAAGAAAAGGAAAGTGGGGTGGGAGCAAGATGTTGATATTTAGGAAGTAGACATTCAATTTGATGTCGATATATGGACATGCCGCAAGTGTAAACATCCCTTTCTATAAACCTGGCTCCTGTGCCTTTTGAGTAATTAGATTGTTATAACAAGTTATTATGTTGACATGCCGCACGTGCACACATCCCCTCCTTTTAACAAGGCTCCTTCTCACCTGCTCCCTGACTTCCCACAGAAGTAGGCTCTGTTGTCTCTTTTTCTGGAGCAGGTGACCGTCCAAAGTAGTCGGTACCTCCTTTAACTCCTGCATCTCCCACACCAGCGGTCCCTGCTGCATGTGTCGGAGGCCCTGTGGAAAGCATACAGGAAAAACGCTTTGAATTTCGTGCTCCACGTGACCAGTATTCCGCACTGCGCACCAGTCAGAGGCCCTGTGGAAAGCATACAGGAAAAACGCGGGTTCGTGCTCCACGTGACCAGTATTCCCGTGACCAGTATTCCTCACCGCGCACCAGTCAGAGGCCCTGTGGAAAGCATACAGGAAACACGCTTTGAATTTCGTGCTCCACGTGACCAGTATTCCGCACTGCGCACCAGTCAGAGGCCCTGTGGAAAGCATACAGGAAAAACGCGGGTTCGTGCTCCACGTGACCAGTATTCCCGTGACCAGTATTCCTCACCGCGCACCAGTCAGAGGCCCTGTGGAAAGCATACAGGAAACACGCTTTGAATTTCGTGCACCACGTGACCAGTATTCCGCACCGCGCACCAGTCAGGGCCCTGTGGAGTGCGCTAGACAATGTATGACGTTGCAGACAATGTGTGACATTGTTTGTTTGCCAAGATTTATCAGATCTTGTGGCACCAACGGAGCACCTGCAAAATGTTGGCTATGTGTGGCATTTGTTTGTCCAAAATTCCCTGCTGCACCGGTTTCAATTCCAGTGGAAAACAAAAATACACGCAAAACGTGTGACGTTTTTTCTGTTTGCAGAGGTCTATACCAGTTCTATTCACTCCAGGTGGACCACTGCAAACACACTCAGGCAAATGCTAGTCCAAACTTTCCTGCTGCACCAGCATTTTTACTTTCTGTGAGAAGCACGCAGGGAAACGGTGTGGCACGGTTACTTAGAAGTAGTTAACATATATAGCATTACTTAATACCTAGTACAGCATTTCCTGCTGCACCAGAAGTGTTTGTTGGCCAAAGCCTGTTTTTCAGTGAGCATAGAAACAACGCTGACCTTAGAAAAGGATGTGTGCAAGTCCTTGGATGTTTGACAGTGATCAAGAGTAGCTTTCATGCCCTGATTCGTAAGAGCTATTGAGTCAAAGACCACCTTCACTTCTATAGGTCTTAGGAAGTGTACACACATGTGCATATGACCTGGTCACCCCACACACAACTCACACCCCAAAACTGAGTGTGGCCTGCTGACACATTTTTGCGATAAAGCATGCACTCGCTATACCCAAAAGCCTCGCAGACCTGAAAACTGAGTAGCCTGACACAATGACCTGACACATGACCCAACACATGACCTGAAAACTGAGTATCCTGCTGACACATCCATGCGATAAAGCATGCACTTGCTACCCCCATAAGCCTCGCAGACCTGAAAATTGAGTGGCCTGACACAAATGACCTGACAAATGACCTGACACATGACCTGAAAACTGAGTAGCCTGCTGACACATCCATGCGATAAAGCATGCACTCACTACCCCCACAAGCCTCACAGACCTGCGCCCACTTTTTCAGCCCAGCTGATGTTGTGAGTTGGGGTGTTGTGGCTGCATTTTGCTGAGGCAGCTGCCGCTGCATCTTGTGTGTCCTCAAGCTCTGCCGTCAAGGCAGCAGCCTCCTCTTTTTGTCTCAGGTGCAGCAAGCCACCACCTACACAAGGTGATGATCCACACGTCTTGATGCGCGTAAAAGCATGCATCTTGTGCGTCCTCATGCTCTGCCGTCCAGGCAGCAGCCTCCTCCTTTTGCCTCAGGTGAAGCAAGCCACCACCTATCTACGAGTTGAATATTCATGGATGCATAATATTCATGGTGCATAATATTCATGGATGCATAATATTCATGGATGCATCTTGTGCGTTTTCATGCTCTGCCATCAAGGCAGCAGCCACCTCCTTTTGCCTCAGGTACAGCAAAGCAACCACCTACGAGTTGAATATCCATGGATGCATGTAAAAGGTATGAATCGTATGCGTCCTCAAGCCCAGCTGTTACGGCGACAGCTGCACCTCCTTTTGCCTCAAATGCAGCAAGCCATCACGTACGAGGTGATCGTTCATATATAGGTAGTAGCATTTACACAGCAACCTCCTTTTGCCTCATACGTAGCAAGCTATCACGTACGAGGTGATCATTCATATATAGGTAGTAGCATTTGCACATCAACCTCCTTTTGCCTCAAATGCAGCAAGTCATCATGTACGAGGTGATCATTCATATATAGGTAGTAGCATTTGCACATCAACCTCCTTTTGCCTCAAATGCAGCAAGCCATCATGTACGAGGTGATCATTCATATATAGGTAGTAGCATTTACACAGCAACCTCCTTTTGCCTCAAATGCAGCAAGCCATCACGCACGAGGTGATCATTCCTGTATAGGCAGCAGCATTTGCACAGCAACCTCCTTTTGCCTCAAATGCAGCAAGCCATCATGTACAAGGTGATCATTCATATATAGGTAGTAGCATTTACACAGCAACCTCCTTTTGCCTCATACGTAGCAAGTCATCATGTACGAGGTGATCATTCATATATAGGTAGTAGCATTTGCTCAACAACCTCCTTTTGCCTCAAACGTAGCAAGCTATCACGTACGAGGTGATCATTCATATATAGGTAGTAGCATTCGTACAGCTACCTCCTTTTGCCTCAAATGCAGCAAGCCATCATGTACGAGGTGATCATATCATATATAGGTAGTAGCATTTACACAGCAATCTCCTTTTGCCTCATACGTAGCAAGCTATCACGTACGAGGTGATCATTCATATATAGGTAGTAGCATTTACACAGCAATCTCCTTTTGCCTCATACGTAGCAAGCTATCACGTACGAGGTGATCATTCATATATAGATAGTAGCATTTACACAGCAATCTCCTTTTGCCTCAAATGCAGCAAGCCATCATGTACAAGGTGATCATTCATATATAGGTAGTAGCATTTGCACTTGGCACAGTTATGACGGCAAGATGTGCAGCAAAAATTTGTGTGTAAGGGGTATGTTCTTTCATGAAAAAGATAGCCTCCACGTGTCCTGCTTATGTGCACCAACCGTGACCTGTCTATTAAAACACGTAGACTGCACCTGTCCCGCCCTTGTGTACACCAACTGCAGGTAGTCCCCCTACAAGCCCTGGTCTGTCCAGCCAATCAGGTGCCTTGGTTTCTTCTTGCTGCCGCTCCTGCTGTTGCTGTTGCTGTTGCTGTTGCCCCTGAGGTGGGCCTTGAGCGGGCAGGGCTTCCGGGCCTCCTGAAGATTGCAGCTGAAATGCAGGACCAGCCTGTGTGTTTATGTGTGTATTTGTGAAAGTTGACCAGAGTTGTATGTCATGCAGAACACACCTGTATGCTCATTAGTGCAGGTCCAGCCTGTACGCATGTGTGTATGCACAGTGCGGGATCAGTCTGTACGCATGTGTGTATGCATTTGTAAAGAGCTGGCCAGTACCGGAAGAAATCAAAGGATGCGGTTATAGGATCACGGAAAAGTAATAGAGGGTCCAATATATGTGTCTGTGAAGGGGTGGCCATAATTGTAATATAATGCAGAGCAGCATGTGTGCAAAATGCAGACCAGCCTGTGCGCACGTATGGGAGAACAGTTTTACCAATAACAGGTAATAACCATACATACTTGTACACAGTATATGGCCTGATTATATGACTGAATTGTATTGGAAGATCTCCCTTTCTCTGTTTAAAACAGCTTTTGCAAAGTGCATTATTGAATCGCTTAAACCAACCACACGTGTAACGACAACCAATGCCATTCAAGACATTCTTAATCTCAATGTGATTGAGATCTTTTCTTGAGAGGGATGAGGAGGCATTCAGAATCACACTGAGAGGCTTAGTTATTACCAGCATAGGTAGGAGGCTTATTATTTACCAGCGTAAAAGGCTTAGTTAAAATTAGCATAGGAGGCTTAGTTATTATTAGCATATAAATTATTATCAGCATATGAAGCTTAATTATTACCAGCGTAGATAGGAGGCTGATTAGTTGCATAGGAGGCATTCGTTTTATTAAATTTCATTGACAACACTTGTAGTTTGAAACTGTGTGCTGTTTCTTATACACCACCATGAATTAGCGTGCTTTTACACCTATCATTTGACTTAAACTGGGAACCTTTCCATCTGTATTGAGCAGCTAGGAGCCTTTTAATTTGAGCAGCTGAAACGCAAACCAAAACAATCCGCTACCTCCTGATTTCAACCTGCACTACCTCAACAGCAGCTGGAAAAGCCTTTCCACCTATGTATTGAGCAGCTAGGAGCCTTTTGATTTGAGCAGCTGGAAAGCAAAGCACGGCTACTGCTGTAATGATCTATGCGTTGCTCTGTCCGATTATTTATGCAATAATATAATATTCCTGATCCTCAACCGCACTACCTCAACAGCCGCTGACATGCCTTCTCCGGTGGCCTTTATGAAATCGATGCCATGTGCCAGTGCTGTTGGGATGTAGGTGGTGTGGGGCAGAAGATGCACATCGTCTGTGTTGACAGTACTGCGAGCTGGGAGATCAGCTGGGGATGGTGCTGCTGCGTGACTTCCATCGACAGCTGGGCGGTGCACCTGCGCCTGCAAGCACGCGTACAAAGAAAATCAGCTGGGGATGGGGCTGCTGCGTGACTTCCATCGACAGCTGGACGGTGCACCTGCGCCTGCATGCACGCGTACAATGAAAATCAGCTGGGGATGGTGCTGCTGCGTGACTTCCATCGACAGCTGGGCGGTGCACCTGCGCCTGCAAGCTACAAAGAAAATCAGCTGGGGATGGTGCTGCTGCGTGGCTTTCATCGACAGCTGGGCGGTGCACCTGCGCCTGCAAGCACACATACAAAGGGAAATCAGCTGGGGATGGTGCTGCTGCGTGACTTCCATCGACAGCTGGGCGGTGCACCTGCGCCTGCAAGCACACGTACAAAGGGAAATCAGCTGGGGATGGTGCTGCTGCGTGACTTTCATTGACAGCTGGGCGGTGCACCTGCGCCTGCAAGCACACGTACAAAGGAAACGCACAGATCATCACTGGTGACCAGCTTACACTGGCTACGGGTCGTTGCACCTGCACCTGTGCCCACGCACACAGACGTTAGTGACACTGATAGGGCTGGCCAGAACCATGTGTATTTACGACATTTTTGGCAGGGAAAAACATTGACGCATGATCTTGAGGACACCTGTAAGCAGATCAATAATTCCTTCATCACCTTGAGGACACCTTTAGCACAATCATAACATTTGCAAACACTATTCATCTTTGCCACGAGGTTGGTCGAACCATAACATCCTCTGTTCAAACAACTGACCTTTGCCGTAAGATTGTCTGCAGTCTGGTCGGCAACCTCCTCCCATGTAGCGGGGGCCTCTGTCAAAATAGGGGGAGGAGGACTAGGCTGGGGTGGCAAGGGGGGACTTGGAGGGGGAGAAGGAGGGTTTCCTGGTTCCCTTTGTGATGGGCCGTTGAACACATCACGCACACTGACATCATTTAGTTCTCCTGCAGCGCGTGTTAGGGTGTTGGCAGTTGGTAGTGACCATCACCATGATAGTTATGTCATGATAGTTTATGTCATGAAAAAAGTTACTGTAAAGTTTTTTTTATGTCATGAAGATTATGTCATGCTAAATATGTTGTGAAAAGTTGGAGAGTGCTGAATCAAATCCTTGATTGTTGGAGGAAGGCCCTGAACGGGCACTTACACATGACAAAGCTTTAGAGGGTATTAATTGGTTTAAATAGTGCACAATTAAGCAGGGGGGCGGTGAACACATCAGACAATGATATAAGGAGGCGTGGCTGTTAGATACTGGGTAGCTTGAAGCACACCCACGACTAATAAATATATATACCAAAGATGCGTAACGAAACTGGCGAATCTGCCTGAGCACACTTGTATGTTCAGCCCGTTAAATGTGTCGACACCCATATAGGTACCCCTATATTGTGAACGACCAACAGCCTTTGTTATTACTCACAAGGCTGCGTCCATACATGTCATGCAAATTCACGAAGTTGCACAAAATGTATGGACACCGTTTCAGGAAGATTGCTTCTCGTTCAACCTCTTACCTCAGGTGACCCTCCTCCTACCAACGCCGTTCCTAACCTGACCCTCTAATCCTCTAAATATACTCCTCCTACCAACGCCGTTCCTAACCTGACCCTCTAATCCTCTAAATATATACCTCGGTATGCCTTGAGTAAGTACTTCTGCAGAGTACTCTGCAGGTTCCTTCCAGTTCATGAACCTCTTACCTCCCGGTGCCCCTCCTCCTGCCATCGCTGGCCCGTATGCAGCGCTCTGGTAGGTTGCAGTCAAAGGATCTAGCACGTCAGGATCTTTGGCAGGCAGCTCAGCCGCTCCGGCACTACGGAGGTGAAATGTATAGGGAATGAAACAAAGTGCACTGCCGTTTATTAATATAAGTGCCTTTGATACAACTGCAAGCTACAAGGGTGTGTGATGAAGGGGGTGAAACAAAGCGGCCTTTCAATAATATTAGTGTCTTTGACAGAGCCTTGCAAGAACGCTGGCGGCACACAACTGTAATAATAACTGTGTAGTGGATATAAAAAATGCTGCTGTAGTGGAATTCAAAGATGCTGTGTAGTGGAAATAAAAAAATGCTGTGTAGGTGGAAGTCAAATATGCTGCTGTAGTTGAAATCAAAGATGCTGTGTAGTGGAATTCAAATATGCTGTGTAATGGAAATCAAAAATGCTGTATAGTGGAAATCAAAAATGAAGTGCATTACATTTCCTGATCCCTAGCGCAATAGTAGGAGCCTGCGGTCATCACACAATTTTAACAATAACTGAGTAGTGGACATCAAAGATGATGTGCATTACATTTCCTGATCCCTAGCGCAATAGTAAGAGCCTGCGGTCATCATGCTGTGGATGTGGGTGTGGGTGTGCATTACCTTTCTTATTTCTTAGTGCAACAATAAGGGCTTGAGCTCATGCTGGAAACTGCATCTTTGATCGCGTCCATGTTGTGCATGTTGGTTTAGCACATGTTCCTCCTAACATTCAAGACGTTGTTTCTTCTTTTTTTTAAATGAAGGAATCATCAATCGAAATGCCATATCACGCAACCACATGGCCACTCAAAAAACACTGACAAAACATTTCTGGTCTGCAAACATACACTCACATGCGCATACCACTCCAATCTCTTGTCAGAGACATTCTCTAAACCATCACTTTCCAGACAACCGGCGATGTTTTCAGGCCCCAAGACCTCCACCCAAAAACTCTACTCTCTTATCACACACATCCTTCAAACCATCATCTTCCAGGAACCGGCGTGCCCTCAGGCCCCAAGATCTCCACCAAAACTGAACTCTCTTTTCACACACATCTTCCACACCATCACCTTCCAGGAACCGGCGTGCCCTCAGGCCCCCAAGATCTCCACCAAAACTAAACTCTCTTTTCACACACATCCTCTAAACTATCACCTTCCAGGAACCGCAACCGGCGTATCCTCAGGCCCCAGAACTTCCACCCCTGACTGCGGCTCCATCCCTCCTAGGTCCCCTATGCGCTCTCCTCCAGGAGGTGCCGCACCACTACTCCCCAGATAACGTGGCTCCCCTCCTCCTCTGCTGCTGCTGCTTTTTGGGTTGGGAATGGTGGGACCCCTGTCCTCCACAGGGAACTGCTCAATTATTTTACGCTGGGCGGCGACCTCATTCTTATCTACGATCCCTGAATCTGATGAGGGAGTTGACGCAATGCCTCCCCCTGGACCCTGCCTGTTGTTGCCTATGTCACTGCTGCCCCTGACCTTTCCTGGCTGCTGCTGCTGCTGCTCTTCGGGAATGCATGAAGCACTGAGTCCTGTGTCTATAGCAAAAAAGCCAGGTGACAGAGGGGGAAATAATTTCTATAACAGCAGGACTGCAACAGGGAGCCTTTCATAATTTGGAGCAAAGAGAGACGAACCTTACTACAGGCAAAAGCGCGCTCTTGGCAAGAAGCAAGCAGAACACTATTTTGAACACACCTCCTCGAATCTAAGGCTGCAAAGACTTGCATTACCCTTACCGAAATCGCTTTCTGAGTACGAGCAATAGCCGCTCGTACATGCTGCAGCGCCAATCCCTGCAATGCGAACATAACTGGTGTTGATTGCACAGGCACCAATAGAAATCCCAAATTCAAGTTCGGCTTTGTGGATCATGTGCATCAAAATTAAGGTTATTAGAGAAGGAGCAGCCACACTTTCGTTTATCAGCAACGCCACGCTTGGCTGAAGCAGATGACTTCATATCTTCTCAAGTATAAGCTGTGAAAAATGCTTGACTGATGCAGATGACTTGATCTCTTCTCAAGTGTGCGCCGTGAAAAATGCTTGGCTGATGCAGATGGCTTTATATCTTCTTAAATATAAGCCATGAAAAATGTTTGACTGATGCAGATGACTTGATATCTTCTCAAGTATGCGCCGTGAAAAATGCGTGGCTGATGCAGATGGCTTCATATCTTCTCAAATATAAGCCATGAAATATGCTTCAGCTTGATCCATTGAAAGGTGTGCATTTGCGTATCACAAGATGTTATGCAACGGAAGGCCGTTTGCATAAGCCACCCTCAACATTACAAGCTTAAAACCCTTATTTACTATATGATGGTGTTTATATGATTTTTCTTCACCGCTTACGAATTTGTGCCTGAGAGAAGGAGATAGCTACTGTTCGTTCAAAGCAACAGACCCTAAGGATTTCTTGATGCAGATCACGCATACCCAGGCCTTCTTTTTCTTTTATCCTTATTTAAACAGAAAGTCATTTTTCGACGTTTTCCAGCCAAAACTTGCCTGGAACCAAATTGCCAGTTTTGGCCTCAGTCGGGCTTGAGCTCATGCCAGCATAGATATCGTGGGCACCGCTGCCATATTTTTCAACGCGCTGTTGGAGGTCAATCCGTTCCTTTTGCTCTTCTTGTGGTCCTGCTGGCTCAGTTTGCGGCCTGCTAGCCGGGGGGCCAAGCTGACCCACATTTCCTAACGCTTCCGCAACCTGCACGCAGCCAATGTGCAATGTAAAATTGTAAGTCTAGAAGTTACTTGGTCTGAACAGCATGAAGGCGGTTGAAGTGTAAGCATTTTGTGTTGTAGTAACTTTATCAGTTAATTTATTCCATTGAATCCACGTCCCTTCCAGCAACTTTCAAGCTGGTGGGTTGCAAGGATGCAAATATGTATAGAGCAATGCACACACACATACACACACACACACACACACATACACACACACAGACAGACAGACAGACACAGACACAGACACAGACACAGACACAGACACAGACACAGACACAGACACAGACACAGACACAGACACAGACACAGACACAGACACAGACACAGACAGAGAGAGAGAGAGAGAGATGATTTTGTAGCATCTGAAGGCTATGGGCGCATAAACAGACAGTAGTATAGTGTATAGTGAAGGCTATAGTGAATACATTGGCTGTGATACAGCACACAGTTAAGCTGGAGGTACACAAATAGGCTGAAATATAGTGAATACAATACAGTGTATACATATACTATATAGTGTATAGTGAAGGCTATAGTGAATAAATTGGCTGTGATACAGCACACAGTGGAGGCTGTTCGGTACATGCATAGGCTGTAATATTTATGTACAGCAGACCTTGCGTGACAATGGATTCTCTCATTGCAGCAAAATCTTCCGTTACAACAATGTACGAGATGATGGAAGCTTGTTCCAACCTGATGCCCCTTTTGTCATGCACGCCTACTCACCAGCTTGACGCCTCTTTGTTACGCACAACTTGATGCCCTTTTTGTCACGCACAACTTGATGCCTCTTTGTCACGCACAACTTGATGCCTCTTTGTCACGCATGCCCACCCACCAGCTTGATGCCTCTTTGTCACGCACAACTTGATGCCCTCTTTGTCACGCACAACTTGATGCCTCTTTCTTTGTCACGCACAACTTGATGCCTCTGTGTCACGCACAACTTGATGCCTCTTTGTCACGCACAGCTTGATGCCTCTTTGTCACGCACAACTTGATGCCCTTTTTGTTAACACAACTTGATGCCTCTTTGTCACGCACAACTTGACGCCTATTTGTTACGCACGCTCACTCACCAGCTTGACGCCTCTTTGTCACGCACAACTTGATGCCCTTTTTGTTAACACAACTTGATGCCTCTTGTCACGCACGCTCACTCACCAGCTTGATGCCTCTTTGTCACGCACAACTTGATGCCTCTTTGTTACGCACAACTTGATGCCTCTTTGTCACGCACAACTTGATGCCTTTTTTGTCACGCACGCTCACTCACCAGCTTGACGCCTCTTTGTCACGCACAACTTGATGCCCTCTTTGTCACGTACAACTTGATGCCCTCTATGTCACGCACAACTTGATGCCCTTTTTGTCACGCACAACTTGATGCCTCTTTGTCACGCACAACTTGATGCCGCTTTGTTACGCACGCTCACTCACCAGCTTGATGCCTCTTTTTCACGCACAACTTGATGCCCTCTTTGTTACGCACAACTTGATGCCTCTTTGTCACGCACAACTTGATGCCTCTTTGTTACGCATGCTCACTCACCAGCTTGATGCCTCTTTGTCATGCACGCTCACGCACAACTTGATGCTTTATGAGTTCAGTGTGAAACACCTGAACTCAGGTTCTTGAAGTGTAGCATAAAGTGAGATGTTCTCACTTTCTGGTTTTCTCCGGTTTCTGCTTCCCTTCTCCATTATTTTTTTTCCTTGGAGAACACAACTCTCTCTTTAGCTTACTTCCCCTTATCCCTCACCTATTTTCTACATTTTAGTATTTAGTTTTCTCCCATTTCTCCGGTTTCCCTGACTTGTTGTGTTCCCCCTTGGTAATAATGACAGAGCAGGTAATAATGACAGCCCTCACGATGCAAGCGAAATAGAACTCTTTGTCACACATAAACTGATGCCTCTTTATGCACAACTGTTACGTATGCTTGCTCACACAGCAAAAAGTTTCAGGATCACAAAACCAGCGTGCTCTTGTTATCTTAACTGGATTGTGTGTGCATGATTTTTGCCCTCAACTTTGACTGCCTTCATCATGGGCAAATGTGTGAGTACATACCCATTTGATGTGCAGATCACAGACACATTACCAGTTATGTGTTATAATAAAAAGTTTCCTACCAGTCACCAATAAGTGCAATCTTATGCATGCACACAGCTTTTCAATCATCCAACTCATTGTCATGTTATTCAAACCATCAATCCCTGCTCGTATGATACAAAGAAAAACCACCCTGTACCTCATATCATCTGATTTTCTCAATCATTTAATCTGATTTGCTTAATCATTTAGTCTGATATGCTCAAACCTCACAAAATGGCGAGCTGCACATGCACATGCACACACACACGTCATTTCTTGCAGTGTGCCAACAGCTTACAAGGTGTCATTCCGTGAAGTGTGCAGTGTGCCAAAAATTTACAAGGTGTCATTCCTTGCAGGTGTGCCATGAAAACGCAGCCCATTGATGGCTTAGGCGCGACGCAGGAATAGGAAATGAAGTTCCTCCTTATATCATTTGACAAAACATAAGCATTGCAGTTTGCCAATTCCGCTGCCCAAATCTATTGTTGTGTAACCAGGCAACACAAGACCCACCTCAACTGCCGCCTAATATGTGGAGAAGGGAGTAACCTTTTCAGGTGCTCCCTCCTTCACATCTGGAATCTGGCAGGCGTGGGCTAATATACGTGCTATAAAAAAGGGTAAAAGCACCGCTTCTGCAACTTCAATACGCCCCAGCAGGCTCATGACCGTACATCACTATTGCACTGAAATGGACACGATCTGTGGACAACCTTTTCTGAGAAACATCTTATAGGCAACTCTGGCTACAAAAGTCCTGCAAGCAAGCGTTTGCATGTGCGCAAATAGTAGCAGACAAATTCGCACCTCCTCGGTGCTCAATCCTGACGGTGATTTGTCACTGCTCCTCTGCTGCTGTTGGGTGTGCAGCTGATCGATGGACGACTGGCTGATTTCATCCAGGTCCTGACCTGTGTACACAGCAGCTGATGATAATAAACTTATGAATATGCTGAGGGCGGGAAAATAAAACCAAGATCAATTCACTCTTTCCGTGCACCTTAGATGATGCGTTCAAGTCAGAGCATGTTGTAGGCCCACTACCTTTCATGCCCTCTTGTTCCCCGAGTGGGACCTCATCCATGCGAAGGCTCATCTTGACGACGTGAGTCACTCTCTTTTATACTTTTTTCTGTTACGTCTATTTCTGATGGATGTGCAAAATAATTTGGTTATATTTCACCTGTCCGAACACAAAATCGAGGATCGGTTAATTACCTTTTTCAATTGCTAAACGGTAGTACAATGAACATAAAAGTAATCAGCCAGCAGATATCACGCAAAACCAGAAAGTCCATCAGTTTCCAGGTCTGCTTGTGTTGCAAAGCACCCACACAAGCCAGCTGCAAAAGTTATGAACTAGACCTGCACCAGCGTGATGGGGGTGATGTCTTGTGATTGATTGCTCGTGTTGGGCTCCAGGAACCCCCAGCGTCAGGAATGCAACAGCAACGGGGAGCGGTGATTGGGGAGCAGAAGCAGCACACCAGCAAAAAGGAGTCTGACCTGCTGCAGGAGGCACAAGAAAAGGTGTGGGGAGAGTTCGTTTGTACATGAGAAAGAGGCGGCATAAAATATCTGGCATGGCACCCATGAATCTTCATCAATGTCGTCCATCTCTCAATAATTTTGGGCTCAATCTGGCTCAATGCTCACATGCTCGCAGCATGGTGCTCCTGATCAAGGTCTGAAAGTCCCCTCACCTGAGCAGCTCACATCTGTGGACCAATCCAATTATCCTGTGCAGCAAGCGGGAGCAGTAAGTGTTCCCTACACTACAGACCGAAAAGCCAAGAGGCGTGTCTATAAATGTTAGTAAGAATGTACCCACGATAGAGCCCACAAGGCACCAATGTTACCCCCCCCCCCTGCTTCTCCTGCTTTTCATATACCCTTTCCTTTGGAAAATTTTGGGGCTTGGCATTATCTCATCCATGCGGTGTATTGTTTGTTTTCCAGATCTTGCAATTTACCTCCCTTTCCATCGGCCAACCAATCTCAGGTTCCGCTAGCCGAGCAGCAGGCTCCAGCGCACGCACCATCTTCATACACTCACAGTCACCACAAGGTAAGCCGACTTGCCCTTTCAAACAACGGCCTATCGGAACAACAGGATTTAGGCAATCAGCTTCCTTCTGCCGCTCTGTTCATTAATGGTCAAATTCAATCAAGGCAGAAAATGCTGACCTTCAACTTCGAGCAGGCACAAGTAAGTTCAATGCTATATCGTTGTTGTTGCCTCCTCCTCAGAATTGGGAGGAAGACACGTACGTTGATGCCCGAGGAGCAGAAACACCTAACGGACTGATGCAGGTAGGTGCGACATTTTTTTATTGCGTGCAGACCAATATCAACTATTGCGTGCACCATTATTGATTATTGTGTTTGACCATTATAGAAACCTGATAAGTGTTCAGGTTTCCGTATTGTCCTTGAGTTTTGCGCCACAGTACCAGTAATTCAAAAGATGCGTGATGCGACGGCTTCAAAGGGTGCTTTTTGATGAGGTTACGTAGACATGTGTAAACCACATCAAAAAGATGCGTGATGCTACGAGTTCTGAAACTTGTAGAAACCACATCAAACAACACCCGTCCTCAGCACTCCTCCTCAGCAACATTCCACATCTTTGTTATTGCAGACCCTTCACCTGCACCGTGCTCATGGCGACGAGAGTGAAGGTGAGGCGAGTGTGTGATGAGTGTGTGGTGAGTGTGTGATGAGTGTTTGATGAGTGTGTGTTGAGTGTGTGTGTGTGATGAGTGTATGATGAGTGTGTGATGAGTGTGTGATAAGTGTGTGATGAGTGTGTGATGAGTGTGTGATGAGTGTGTGGTGAGTGTGTGATGAGTGTGTGATGACTGTGTGATGAGTGTGTGGTGAGTGTGTGGTGAGTGTGTGATGAGTGTATGATGAGTGTGTGTGAGTATGTGAAGGTGAGGCGAGTGTGTGATGAACACTTGTTTGCCGAAAGTTTTCTAATTTAGTAAACGCTGCAGCTTATTAATTATGATACTTTGCTACCTTATCACAGCGACAATTTAATATTCTTAATCGACCCTGTCATAATTGACCCTTATTGCAGGGGTGGCGCTGATGGGCAAGTCCCAGCAGTTTGCTCCCCCCCTCTGCGGAGGCCGTGCCCCAACCCAGGCATGGCGTTGATCATAGCAAGGAGTATGTAGCAGTCGTGTTTTTTGCAAATAAAGGCTTGCGGCATGGTTGAGCAATGCAAAGGTCAGATGGGAAAGTAAGTATATTATTATTTATTCCGATTGATCTGTGCCTTCTATATTTGCGTGCAATTAAAGCCTGATGTTGTTTGTAAAACAAAACCTTCACGCTCGCAGGGTCATCCGACAAAGATCATGGTTCATAATTACCGCCATGAGGGCAAAGCAGGCAAAGGTGTGATTATTCCATGCTCACCATTAAAGACATGCAAAAAGGCATATGTGCACAGATAACTACCGCCACGAGGGCGAGGCAGGTAAAGGTGTGGAAACAATGCTGACCTTTTAAGACACGCAGAGAAGCTTTGGTGTACAGACAACACGAGTGATATAAAAAAGCGGCTTTACTCCTGCGCAATTTTTCACTGTATTTGGTTTCCTCTTTTGACATCGTTCTTCTGTGGCTCTTAATCTAGTTGTTTTGGTGAGGACTAAAACAAAATGGCGCGCGTTTTCTGGCTAGTGTACAAATCTGAAGCATCTTGTTCTGCGCCGAGTCTTTGTGTTAGCTTAGGCTTGAACCTCTCCTGCTCATGCTGACTCTGGATCCTCAATAGAAACGGCTGACTCTCTCTTCTCCATAGGTGCAGCAAGGGGACTGGGTCCACTGACTGTGTACTCATTTCTCTCTTTTCACCCTCAGGCACAGCAGCGGTATTTCACTGCCTGCGTACTTGGTTATTTTTTCTGTAACTCAGGCTCAGCAGCTTTATTATTTTTCTGTATCTCAGGCAAAGCAGCGGTATCTCACTGCCTGCGTACTTGGTTATTTTTTCTGTATCTCAGGCACAGCAGCGGTATTTCACTGCCTGCGTACTATGTTATTTTTTTTTGTATCTCAGGCACAGCAGCGGTATCTCACTGCCTGCGCACTTTGTTATTTTTTCTGTATCTCAGGCACAGCTGTGGGATTTCCTGCCTGCGTACTTTGTTATTTTTCTGTATCTCAGGCACAGCAGCTGGATTTCACTGCCTGCGTACTTGTTTGTCTTTCCTGCATCTCAGGCACAGCAGCGGGGTCACACTGCCTGCATAGTTGACGTTTCTGTTTTTGCAGGTGCAGCAGCAGCAGCACCCTCAATGGCCAGTCTGTCTCCTGCTTTTGGCGGAGAGGGAAGCATCAGCGGCACAGGCGTGAGTATGGCAACGATCTCTGCAGATGCCGAGCTCGCAAGGCAGGCAGCGGCACTGGACCACGAGCGGGCAGTTGCCACTGCTAGAGAGGTGTGGGGGGTTAGTCAGAAATAAGGCCCTGCTGATTATGGACTGCAGAGGATTGGTGTAGGATGAAAGGCCACCTGTACGAGAAGGTGCATTGAAGGATCAAACTGCTGTAATAATTTAATTCGCTTTCTTTTTCTAACAAACATGTCGGTGTGTCTGTCCTTTTTTGATGAGACGTCACTAATATCAAGTTGCGCTACATATATTTGTATTTGTACCGCTTCTTTCACAATGCTTGTCATAGTTTGCGCCAAGCATTCTCCTTTGCTAAAAATACCTTCTTTGAAAGTGTGGCGTGACGCGTGTGATATCACACTAGTTATTATGCTTTACAGGTTGCAATGCAAGGTGGTGACTCCGCCGACACCGTCCACGATGCTTTTGCCATTCTGTCTGGCACTCATGGTAAGCATAATGTACTTGCATTGCTGACGAGTATGATGCTTTGCAATTTCTGTTAACCAGCGCATTCTCATGACATCATGTCACTACAGATCCCCACAAAGCGTCTCAGGCCCTGCCCCCAAGGCATGACACGATGGCTGCATTGGCACCTACTATCTCTAAAGCGCTGGCATCAGTGCCCGACGAGGTGCAAGCTGCACTGAGGGAGAAAGTAAGGGCAACTGATATGGATTCAAATAATATTGATGCGAAATAACTATTTTTTTATTGAAATTAGAAAATGCTTCGGATACAACAAATCACAAAATAAGTCGGGTGAGACCTTTTTGCTCGAAATTTATCATTGGGTTTTAGGACGCGTTCTTAATTTTGTTGTAATTTTGTCTGCCTCTGAAAAGGTAGGAATGCTGGAATGCCAATCTTAGATCATGCAGCAGCATTCACCAGTCAAGCCCGTCCTTCTATCTCATTTGCGTTCAGGTTCAGGCTGAGTTGTCCACGGTGTCAAAATCCATGAGGTGAGCTTTAAATTTGGTTTTGCAGCAAAGTTGTGATTCACAAGCTTAAATGCTGCCGAGGATGCCTTACAATTTGTAATGCATGCATTTTGTATTCTGACAGGGACATGCTGCACTCAGACCTGCCATCCACACTCGAGGTAATTAATGAGAAGTCACAACAATTGCTTGTCATTGCTAGTGGGTCTAGCTGGTTCACGCAAACTGTGATAGCCATCATCACGGGTATGGCTTGAAAGTCGGCCTCGTGTTTTCTAGTATTGTTGGGGAACCTGCCTGCACCCGCTCGCCTGTAACCAGTGCTGCATTAAAGATGCACCAAGCAGTGTGTGCGAGATATGGAGTGCGCAAAGGCTAAGGTTCCCCACGCATTCTGGGGAACCTCTACCTTTGCTGTACCATTGTTATTCCAAAGTGCCACGCGCATCCTTCTAGCGCCACACCTATTGCGCTTACATTCAAATGCAAATACAATGTCATATTTTGCTCTGAGGCTTACTTTTAACTTAGAATGTTGCTGCACATACCTTGTCTTCCAAGGAGGCTCAGAAGCAGCAGCAGCATCAGCAGCAGCAACAGGGAGGAGAGCCAGAGATGGTGAGCCCCGACAAGCTGAACAAGCTGGGAGGCACGGTGGGCTATGTGGGGGCGCCAGATATCCGGCCTAATACAACCTACAACCCTGACATTGGCGTGACGCAGGTGTGTGTGTGTGTGTGTGCGTGTGTGTGTGTGTGTGTGTGTTGATCTTGGGTTGGAATGAATGAAGCGGCGTAATGTACATCAAAATCAAGCACGTGGGTGTTCGACAGCAAAACTCAGCACGTGGACTGGGGCTCTCAATTGTCAAAAGGTGTGCTCGTTTTTGGTGTGCACGTGTTAGCTGCAGGAAATACTGCTTGCACTGTGAGTGCTGTTGACACTCTTGTTCCTCAAAAGCAACATGGTCATTGACAGCAAGCAAAGTGAGCCCACAACTGATTCCAAGCAAAGTGTGCCCACAACTGATCCCAAGCAAAGTGTGACCACAACTGATCCCAAGCAAAGTGCACCCACAACTGATCCCAAGCAAAGTGCGCCCACAACTGATCCCAAAAGCTCGGCTTATGTGCCTGCAGGAGCCATGAATACATCGGAGCAGCAGCTTGCAATATTTGTGGTGCACTTTGTATTGTGTGGTGCACTTCGTATTATTTGTGGTGCACTTTGTTTGTGCCAACAGCTGCTTCGTGCACTGATCGGTATTTTCAGGGGTCGGGGCTTAGCCGAGAAGGGCAGCAGCTGTACTCTGTACCGGAAGGTCAAAAGGAGCAACAAGAGGCTGCAGGAGGTCCAAAGTAAGGAAAGGATCAGGACTATGAGGTCCTAAGTAAGGTCCATGCCTAGTTAGGAAAGGATCAGGACTACAAGGCCCAAAGTATGGTCCAAAGTAAGGAAAGGATCAGAACAACGAGGTCCAAAGTAAGTTCAATAGTTAGGAAAGGATCAGGACTACAAGGCCCAAAGTATGGTTCTGAGGAAGGAAAGGATCAGAACAACGAGGTCCAAAGTAAGGAAACGAAGAGGTACAACGAGGTCCAAAGTAAGGAAAGGATCAGGAGGGTGGGACGTACTTGTGCAAAATCAGATCGAATGGATGGGGGGTGCTGCTAGTGCTCGCTGGAGCATTGCGATGTTGCAATAGTGTATGCTGTGTGTTTGCTTTGCAGTTGCGTGCATTTCAGGAGCAGGAGTTCTGGGCACTTGACTTATAATTGCAGTTGCGTGCATTTCAGGAGCAGGAGTAGGGCGCTTGACTTATATTTGTACACCTACATTATGCAATTAATGCATAGTACATCATGCATGGTACAGTATGCTTTGTACGAATTTGTACACCTACAAATTATGCATTTGCAGTATGCATGGTACCAATGTGTATACCTACATTACGCCTGGTACAACTATGCATGGTACAGTATGCCAGGTACAAATTTGTACACCTAATTTATGCACTCCCCTCTATTGTTATATTTTTTCCTTCCTTCCCAGCTAAATGGTTCAATACCGTTGGGGTAAGGGGAAAATGAGAACCAATGCTTCTAGCTTTGATCTAAGGCTTGATCAAGACCGGTATTATTTTACATGCAGTTTTTATGTGCACACGTGAGCATCTTGATCACACTTTTAATCGAGTGCTCCATGGGTGAGAAGATGTAGCACACACACCATTACACCTGTTTACAACATGAACTATGTGCAGCTTGATCTCACTTGCGCATTGTTAAAAAGTTGTAACTTAAAAGTGAGATCAAGCTGATGAAAGTTTCAGCAATGATAAAAGTTTCAACAATGCGTGCCAACAGGAGAGGCGACCTGCTTCACACTTCAGATGCACTATGTATGACACAAGGTTTCTGATTTGAACTGTGTATCACTCAGGCTTGCCTTTTCTATCATGTACCTCAGGAGAGGAGACCAACCTCCGTACACCACCACCCACAACCAAGACCTTGGTATAACTGGGGGCTACCCTGGAGGGCCTCGTGGAGGGAGTGTGCAAGAGTGAGTTCTGCACATTTAAGAACCATGGTCATTTGAGAGGGCTTTGGCAAGTTTGACGAGGAAGTGTGCAAGTGTGAGTTCTGCACATTTAAGAAGATTAGTCGTTTGAGAGGGCGTCAAGTAGGGAGTGTGCAGGAGTGAGCTCTATCTGCACATTTAAAACATGGTTGTTTGAGAGGGCTTTGACGAGGGAGTGCGCATGAGTGAGTCTGTACATTAAGAAACATGGTGTTTAAGAGGGCTTTGATAAGGGAGTCTGCAAGAGTGAGTTCTGTACATTTAAGGAACATGGTGTTTAAGAGGGCTTCGATAAGGGAGTGTGCAAGAGTGAGTTCTGTACATTAAAGGAACATGGTTGTTTGAGAGGGCTTTGATGAGTGAGTGTGCAAGATTGAGTTCTGTACATGTAAGAAACATGGTCGTTTGAGAGGGCTTTGACAATCGAGTGTGCAAGAGTGAGTCTGTACATTAAGAAACATGGTGTTTAAGAGGGCTTCGATAAGGGAGTGTGCAAGAGTGAGTTCTGTACATTTAAGGAACATGGTGTTTAAGAGGGCTTCGATAAGGGAGTGTGCAAGAGTGAGTTCTGTACATTAAAGGAACATGGTTGTTTGAGAGGGCTTTGACGAGCGAGTGTGCAAGAGTGAGTGATGCACATTGCTGTAAGTCATTTTGCTGGAGTCACCTTGAGAGGGTTACAAGGAGGGAGTGTGCAAGAGTGAGTTCGGCAAAATTTCATGGTAAAATGTAATTTCAAATTGTAATGTGCACATTGTATCTACTGTGCGAGTATGTGTCTGCATATTCAATTTCGTGGCTGAATAACAAAGCTGGACGATTTGCTCCCATAGCAGATTTTGGGGTTAGCGCAGTTGAAATCCTAAACTTGAGGCAGTTGAAAGTATGAGGATGCAAAGGTTGTATGAATTTATGAATAACAAAGCTGAAACAGTTGCTCCATAGCAGATATTGGGATCAGCGCAAGTGAAATTCTAAACTTGAGGCAGTTGAAAGAATGAGGATGCAAAGGTTGTACGAATTCATGAATAACAAAGCTGAAACAATTGCTCCCATAGCAGATATTGGGGTCAGCGCAAGTGGAATCCTAAACTTGAGGCAGTTGAAAAGATGAGGATGCAAAGATTGTATGAATGCATGAGTTTTGTCAAGGAAATACAAAATAAACTGGCTGCGTTATTCATGTGCAGTTAGACAGTGGAAGTAGTTGGCAACATTCTTGTACAAGTAGTTGGCAAGCATTCGTGTACAAGTATTTAACAAGCATTTATGTAACAGGTATACGATGGAAGCAGTTGGCAAGCAGAAGATTGCACTTGTTAGTCCAGCAATTGTATTGCTGGACTTTTTTGTGCTGCATGTACATTCCATGCCTGGGAGGTAGCTTCTTGTTGGCAGGAAAGCTGACTCATTACTGAGGTGACTCAGATTTAAATTGTGCCTGAAGGGTGGCATTTGAAATTTGATGAGCTGCACTCACACACAACAACTTCTTGTTGTAACTACAAACGTCACCCACAAATGCTCCGAATACCTCCCCCCCCGTGCGTAGAGAAGCCCTCCTTACACACATGTCAGACAGGAACAAGGACACTCGCTACAAAAATCTGTTTACAGCAAACGCCACCCACAAATGCTCCGATCATCTCCCTATGTGTGCAGAGAAGCAGCCCATGTCACACACATGTCAGGCAGGAAAGAGGATACTCGCTACAAAAATCTGAAGGGCAAGATTGTGGAGGAAGGTCCGCCCGGTAAGATGAAGTGACGGGAAAGAGAAGAAAGAAAACCATGTCTGCTTTGTGTCTGTACAAAAAGATTTCCAAACAGTTAGGCGATCTCCCTAGGGGCCAAGCATCTTATGCCAACTGCTCATCATCCACCTAAACACCCCTGTTCTAAGGAAAAAAATTTCTCTTTGATCGTTTGTCAAGACTATTGCATACACAATACACATACAGCGTAACACACACACTTTACACACACGCACCACACATACATATATACATATACTTACACATACACTTGCATACAATGGCACCAAACCCAATCAGCAGCATCTTCCAAATTCAATTTAAACTCTCTCTTTTACATTACCAACAGATTTGCGCTTGTATATGTGCATGCTTGTGTGTAAATGCAGGTCCAATCTGTTGCTGGTCATGTTACTATCTTATACATGGTATAATTCCCAAATTATTCATCAATACACCCCCTTGTTTGCCGCAGGTGAGCCTCCAGTGACCTCCACAGGCGGGGTTACCTTCCCATCGTCTGCGACGCTAAAAGATGTAGCTGCGGAGCCGGTGTGTGTGGCAGTTTTCTCAGTCATTTTCAACACGTCAATGGGCAGAGCACGACAAACTTCGGCTTTTGAAGCTGTGTGTTCCATTTTTCTCTGTCATGCGTGTCCGCATGTAAATGGGATTAAGTTGTGTGTCGCAAAAAATACAACTGCCAGAGAAAGACTAAGCCGGCAAATCATGCCGGCACGACTGTTTTTCCAGAGAGAAGTGGCCATTTGCTCCAGCTTGCAAGGATGCTATGGATCCATGAGCTTGCAAGGGTGCCATGGATCCATGAGCTTGCAAGGATGTCATGGATCCATGAGCTTGCAAGGATGCCATGGATCCATGAGCTTGCAAGGGTGCCATGGATACATGAGCTTGCAAGGATGTCATGGATCCATGAGCTTGCAAGGATGCCATGGATCCATGAGCTTGCAAGGATGCCATGGATCCATGAGCTTGCAAGGATGCCATGGATCCATGAGCTTGCAAGGATGCCATGGATCCATGAGCTTGCAAGGATGTCATGGATCCATGAGCTTGCAAGGGTGTCATGGATACATGAGCTTGCAAGGATGCCATGGATCCATGAGCTACCATAGAACTTTTCTGAAGGGCTCCGCCTGCTCAGAGTGCTTTATTATTAGCCAACAAAAACACGCAGGTCCGCTGCCGCCCCACAGTACATTGCACACACGCACACACACACACACACACACACACACACACACTGCAGGCAGGAAGCACGACTGTGGACAAAGACTTTCCGGAAAACGTGATGTCTCAAGTTCGTACCCAGGTGTGATGTTTCATCAGCCGTGTCTAAGTCATTGATTGTCTTATCAGTCGTGATGTCTCAAGTTCGTACCCAGGTGTGATGTCTCATCAGCCGTGTCTAAGTCATTGATTGTCTCATCAGTCGTGATGTCTCAAGTTCGTACC
>Ga0307968_1000170_pt1 | contig 40949 bp, 24 predicted proteins | sample OrgLakmetagen650_FD_201834 | JGI IMG/M metagenome (GOLD analysis project Ga0307968, IMG submission 201834) | Saline water microbial communities from Organic Lake, Antarctica - #650 | ecosystem: Environmental > Aquatic > Non-marine Saline and Alkaline > Saline | place: Antarctica: Organic Lake...
CACACACACACGTACACACACACACACACACACACACACACGTACACACACACACACACACACACACACACACACAACATACACACATAAATACACACACAAACACACACAAACATACACACACGCACGGCCATTTGTTCACACAGCTAACGATAGATGGTGGAGGGATAGGATTGCCAAAGAGGAACAGTCGCTACATTGTGGTGATCCTGGTCGCGGGGACGGCAACACTAGCTACACCCTCAACACCCTAGGAACATTACAGGCTGTGCCTAAAGCAGGTGCTCCCCCGTTTTCCTCTGATATCACATCGCACATATCAATGTTATATGTAATATGGCATAGTAATGGAACCATACTACCAAACATCTGTAGGACTATTGCGAAAAATCAAATTAGAAGGGTGAATACAAAATGCATGTCACCACACCGCATGCCTCAAGCTCACCAACACTCACAGGCTTTGCAACTATTATGTCATTGCAACTGTAAAGAATATGCTCTAGCCGTTTTACGTTATTGCAACGATATAGACAGGATTGGCCAGAACCATATATATACAGTGTATACACAGTATTTCTGGCAGGAAAATCACCAAATATACAGCATATATATACAGTTCCGGCCAACCCTAGATATAGAAGTGCGCTAGCCGCTTCCCTTTGTTGCAGCTTTATGAATGCAATTAAATTTGTTGCACGCTCACGCAGCCGAGACCCACTTAATGGGAGTGGGCGCAGTTGTGAGGGGAGGGAAGAACCAATTTCAAGACCCTGATTCTTTTGTGCCGACAGGTGCAGGTAAGTGCTGCTTTCCTGAAACGTAATCCATTTTGCTTGCACGTGTTTTGGTGGGAAACGGTGAGGGTGATCCATTTGCTGGTCAAGTAGAGGATCACACTGATGATGCAGATCGGTCAAATGAAAGGCGGTTTGAGCATGCTGCAAAACATCTGTGAAGTGTGCAGAGCCAAGGGGGGAGGCGCCCAGGTATACAGTATAAACTACCTCAAATAAGAGAGCACCGATAGAGTAACACGAAGACCTGGGTTTAGGACGCAAGCTTAATTGGCTCGTGTCCGTGTGCCCTTTCGAAGGCTTGTTTTTGACAGACCTCTTCCTGGTTGAGTCTCTTTTTGATCAAACCCGACTGAACCTCTTCCTGATTGAATCTCATTTTGGTCGGACCGGATTGAACCTCCTCCTGATTGAAATTCTTTTGATCAAACGAACTGTGATCTGTGATGCGTCACTCTGATCTACCGAGCAGGAAGAGACCACGGCGTGGCTGGCAGCACAGCTAGGGGCAAGCGCTCGAAGGCAAGTGCTTGTTTTGTTTAGTTCAGTTTGGATTACAAAGGCATTCAACCAGGGATGACTGCTCAACCTCCAAGAGGAAACACTCAAGACAAACCAAGTAAAAATGTGTACGTGCTTGGTGAACTTGAATCCCGTAGTGAGGGGTACGCACTTTGAAAAACCAGATGTACAGCTAGAGGGGAAGAACAGCTGAGAAATTTGCCCTTGGAAATTGCCCTGCGTGTGCAACAAAAAGGCCTGAATGCAAATGCCAGCTATGAAGCAGATACGTATTCTGTGGCATGGAAGTTGGGCTCACAGAACTTGGTTGCTTACCACCACTTTGTAAACCAAGGCCACCTTCAAGGGCACTTGCAGGCAAGTTATAAAAGCCACAGCAATAAGACACCAAAAACATTGTTTACGATCACAACACGCATGCAGGGTAGTGAGGCAGGCTCACAGGCAAGCCGAAAGACGCATAGCACTGTCACCTCCACCACTGTGCTTTCGCGTCTGGACAAGCTTGAACAGGTGCGGCCCTACGCAATGACTTGTCGTTCTTAGAATAGCATGGACAGGCTTGATCATGAGGCCGTATGCAACGTGCTGCAACTTTTAGGAAAAGCATCGCGTTTGTTCATATGTGTGATTTGAGCTTCATGCCTGTGCCTGTCAGTTTAGTATGGATAAATTTCATACAGGTAGCACTTTTGCTCATCAACTTACCCAGTTGCCACCAAACTCCTCCAAACATGACCAACAGGGTGGTTAATTGTAGGTCATCAGCCACGCCTAATACTAACTGTGCTACGTGCCAACCCCACAGAGTGCATTGCATGCAATTTCTATTAACGCGGATGAAATGAAAGTATATGTTAGGACATGTGCACTGCATCAGGGGTTTCACAAGCGTGTGTACACACACACATACACACACACGCGCACACACATGCGCACACACACACACACACACAAATACACACACGCACACACACACACGCACACACACACTTGCATGCGCTCTTAATGCAGGAGCTGAAAAGTGAGAGGGCACGTCGCGAGGTTGCTGAATATGAGATGAGGCAACTCTTGTCGCAAAGCGTGACAGCTTCTCCTCGTTAGTCAATAAACTCCCACTTTCAATTCCCTACTTTTTGGAACAGTGGGAAGGAGAAGTTTTGTCTCTAGTTATTTTAGAGCACAATGGATGTTGACACTGAAGTGGGTGAAGCACTGCACTGATAGTGTTGTCTTCCAAGTTTTTTAAAGCGGGTTTGTTGCTCGTGAAGAACTCTTATTAAGACATATGCCTTTTTATTTATTTTATTTGATTGAATATGTACGTTTATCAGGGTGCAAGTGTTGCTTGCAGCAGCAATGGCTGCTGTCTTGACATGACTGCAGTTCTTCACACTCTCTATCTATCTATCTCTCTCTCCCTCTCTCTCTCTCTCTCTCTCTCTCTCTCTCTCTCTCTCCCCACGCAGCCGCTCCGTAGATCTGTTACAAACACAAGAACTCTGGTCTGAGTTTTGCCACACAAGCAAGTCTCACACTCAAATTTATGGCCACGAGTCATAAATTGTGCTACATTCCTTATAACATTCGCACTCAGAGCTGTGAAAAATATATGGCTAACTGTCACCCAGTCGTTGGCAGCGACAAATTGTGCGACAAGTAGTTGACACGACGATGAAGGGCAAGACTCATTAAGCACGCCTGCTGCAACTTCAAGTATTGGCCTGAAGGTCAGAGTGACCAGAGTGATTGCTTCAGTTTCTGGCCACAGATGCCATAGCCTGCTTATGTGTCGACAAACGTGCAGAAGGCAGGTGACCCTGCACCCTCGCACCCTTGCAAAAGCAGCAGGTTTGAACCGTTTGAAGAGGGTTTCACCCTGCAACAAGATGTGCTGAGTCTTATACTTTGCAGTGACGGTAGTTTGATCTGACAGCACACATGTATGAAATCATCAGTTCTCTGCTTCAGCTGTAGAACTGGAGTTCTTGCGTTGTGAGCGTAGGCTGAGATCTGGCAAGCACTTAGCATAAAGTGCTGTGTACTCTCGTTTTAAGCATTCTTTTTATGCCTTGTTTTTGCTCGGGTTGTTTTTCCCGCCCCCCCTCCCTGAGCTTATGCTTTGACTTGTGGGTGTTCCCATCTGAACTCGCTTGGATCTGACTTACGCCTTGTAGAGGCCTTGCTGGCTGATCAGTTGTAAGGGCCTTGCTGGCCTTACGGACTTGGCACTTGCTTCTTTGCGTTGTTTTGCTTTTGTGAGGGCCTGCAGCCCATTTTTTGTTTTGATCTCCCTCCACGGCAGCTTGGTGTAATGACAAAGCCTACAGCGAACTGTAGCATAAAACTCTTGCCTGTTGATTTAACTAGCCACCCAGATTTTGTGCTGGTTGCTCCCATTGGTGCAAAAAGACAAAAACAACAAACTAACGTAGGGGGGTGGGATCTTCGGAGTGGCAGGGGGCGATTGAGGGAGAATGGGAGAACCTCAGCAGTACCGCCAGCCACCAGTAGAGCCACCAACCCCAGACAGCATCGACCTTAAGACCTCAGCAAACCTCGGCGTGACATCCACCTAGTCGAGATTAAGTACTGTGTGGACACCAGACCTCAGAACAAGCTGAACGCCACAAAGGAACAACACAAAGATCTCTTCAACATTCTCCAAGGAGCCTCCGTTACTCTCCACATCATACTTGTGGGTGTGTGTGGCACCATCTACAACACTCACACTCTAAAGCCTTTCAAGGAACTGGGTCTTGATTCTCAGAGAGTAAAGAAGCTTGCCTCCAAGCTCCATATGCACTCAGTGAACTTTGCTGCCAAACTTGTCCATACCAGACGCGCCCTTTCCAGTACTATTATCAACTCTCATCCGGAGCCGGTTTCAGGCCAAGCCTGCAACCCTCTTGATCCCCATTGATTTTCCCTTTCCTTCTCACAGTGGAGCTTTACGGTACTCGGTACCAGAGTGGCTCCTTTTCCTTAACTAATGTGGGGAGTGGTTTTCACTGCCTGCGTAGTTTATACTTTTTCTTGTTAAGTTGTATGCAGTAAAATCGTCTTATCTAACATATCATCATGCTCACAAAAAGCAGCACTAAACATTATGTTACACATTCATGTGCCCTCTGTTTTTTACGTACAAGGCATATCACTTAGGTCACCATTACCCAGCACTTGCAACCTTTAGCATATTGATAATCGCTTAATTTAGGCACAGAAAAAGAATACCGAAACCGAAAACCCCCTTTAGCGTCTGCCACTGTGCTGCCAAAATGCAGCCAACCCGACCACATGCGCACAGGCACACACGCAAAACATTCCTGCGACCGCAATCTCTAAGCCAGCCTGTACTGAAAAATTACTTGGCCAATAATGCTTCTTCTGTTTCTTTGCGCAGGTCCTCTGGCAGCATCATGTCCCTCTTGAGTAAGTCCTGCATCAGTTTGTAAAAAGTGTGGTATAACTTGTCAGAGGGGGACAACTGGGGAGATGTCCAAATATGTTATATTTTTGCACTCAGAAGCCGGCCATTCACTGCTCCTTTATTCGATTGAGACCAAATTTGCTCTAAATTGAAGCTGGCATTATGAGTTATACGATGATGTGCTTGGATTCATGTGGGTCACTCTATGTGCAAATTGGCAGGGCTGAAATCCCACAGTGACCACCAAAACCCTAATAGAGTGGCTTTGCATGGGAAAACAGCATATGTTGGCCTAGATCACCAACCACTTAACCGTTTCACTCAATTTTTGTTGCAATGATATTTATTTGTTACAAAGACTCTATACCACCAGGAACCATGTGACTTGGAATGGTGGGTGGTCTGCTGTGAAGATTTTGTGGTGAAAAGTGAGGTTCACGCCGCGGCCGATTAGGCATAAGTGCCCTCATTGGCTACAATGAAACTCAACTGCTATGGAGCTACCATTTATACCAAGTCTAGTTGTAGCCAATGGGGGCACGCAGAAACATTTGAAAAACACCCCCATTTTGGGGGTCAGATAGCCCCCTCTGATAACTTGTAGTATAAACAAAAACACAAAACACGCAATACTGGCCGAACCTTTTTTCAGGAACGATTTTAGAGCGAGCCACGCACAAAGCTGCCTCTGGTTGATGCAATGCTGTTTACTCAGCCTTGCAACTGAAGGCACAAGTGCTTAACTCACCCTTGGGAAAATTGGGGTCAGGATAGAGTTTTGTTCCAGTATTGTTTCCTCAGCTGCGTCTGCCTTATCTCGATTGATGACCACCACCTGTTGTAAAGACAAAGTGAATGTACGTGAGCCTCATTCGCGCGATTCAAAAAAGAAATAAAATACGTGAATTGGTGGTAAACTTGCAAGTGAATGTTTTGGAGTGGCCCCCTCAGCTGTTGTGTCTAATTCATGACCACCATTGTAAATGACCAGGCTCCAATCATTCTCTCCTAGGTTTCGTGAGTGGTAGGTACTGTATTGCTTGCCTACCCCCCCCCTTTTTGAGCTCACCAAAGGGTTAAGTTACAGCAAGTGCGTACATTCACCTGCAATTTAATTAGCATGTGTGCAATTTGTATGAACAGTCCTCACCATGTCTCAATTTCTTCAAAGATCCACACCTGACAGATGATAGCCTGATCGTTTTGCTCCAGTACTCGTATTTTGTGTTCAATCGTGTCCAATATTATGCACCTAACGTAACCACTTATGCTCAAGTTTTGAGCAGGTAAAAGATTTCTACCTGCATGATGCACTCCATCACTGTCCTAGAGCGTTTAAGAAGCAGCCTTACAGGAGCATCGTGTACGCCTAGTCCTGCATGAGTGCACACCAGCAAAGCCCACCAGACGATACTAATCAATACTGAGGAGACCTTGCACACAAAGACACCTGTGGTGCGGACAGATTCATTCAGTGTTTTTCTTCATACTCCTCATTTGGTGCAGGGATGCTGCGGTGCTCGGCGCTTGGTACACATTATAGCTCCTCTCCTTAATTTGGCGTTGGGGTGGCTTTAATGCCTGCATTAATTAATTATCTTTACGCTGGCCGTGAAATAAATCTCTCCTGTGTGCTCCTGTGTTTTGGCTTCGCTCCCTCCATTAAAATCATGCTGGGTGTGAATCTGAATTCAAGATAGTGCGGTCATTTTGATTCCTGCACTCCATCACTCTGACTCCTGCACTAAGTGCATCAAGGCTTACCTTGCTCCATTGCAGGTCCAAAATATAAATCTCTACTTTCTTTTTACTCCCTGCCTCCACTGCTGCTCCAAAAACCTATATTTTTGATTTCTTTTCTTTTCACTTGCCTTGTTCCACTGCAGGTCCAAGCGCACGTAGGGCCCAGGTGCATTGCGTAAGAGGTGGGCCAGGTGGGCCAAGTTATGCACATGCACGCCACAGCACTTCAGCACCTGCAATGCAAGTATTCATGCATGAAAAGAGTGTGAATAAAAAGAATGACCACTGTGCGGAAGGTCTGTGCCAGGTTGCAAATTAGAATGTGAAAGGACATGAATCGATGATATTTGGCTTACTACGCCTTTTATTTGTTAGGTGGGCCAAGTTATAAACGTGCACCCACCTCCACATTCCCTAGCTCCTGATAGCCGGTATTGACATCAGGCCATGCCAACACCTTGCTGAGAACCACGACCTGCAGCCACAAAATTAATCAGCGTTAATCAAAAGGAAAAGAAAACCACAGAGCATACATTGGGAAAGGATCTCAGTCAGCGCACACTAGCCAGGCAGACCCCCACGCACACAAATAACGGTGCTATTTCATAGACCAATTGGTGCTCACACTAACAGCCGTAACAAATTGCAGCACAACATCACCAGGCCTCGCCAACACATTGCTGAGCACTACAATCCAGTGAGTAACCAAGCAACTGGAGGGTCATGGTCTCGTCAAATAACGTGACCGGGACATTTTTGATTCTTTACAGGTCGCTGTGCTCACCAAGGAGCTGGTAGTTCCCACCAAATGGCCTGGCGGTGTCGACACCGGCTGCCATCATATTTCGTTTCCAGCACATGCTTTAATTACAGCACCACAAGAAATATAAGGGTAGCATTCATTGCTTGTGCACCTCTCTCTTTTAATTCAAACCGAAACAGAAGCCACGTGCATATTCTCACAAACAAGCTGAGAGTGCGTCCTCCACAACCACACCCTACTCCCACCCCCACCTACATCCCCATATCTCCTTCCCCCACCATGCACATACACGTACACACCTCCTGGCCCTCTGCCTCCATGATCCCGGCAAACGATCGGTCACACAGCTTGATGGGGGCTTTGTGCGTCCAATCCATGCCTGTGTCAATTATAACGAGTGAATTGTTCATACCATTATTCCGCAAAACCTCCTAAATGGCGCAGGGCCTCAGCAACCCATGTCATCCAATCAGTTGGCATTGTGTGAATTGCAGGGGACTAGGGTTGGCAAAAACCGCATATACGCTCTGTGTATGAGCGCATGCATGGTGATATCCCTGCTATACATTGTATATGCAACGTAAATACGTAAATAAATGTATGTACATCTATGGCCAGTTCTACAGGGGACATGTACAGACAGACGGCTGTGTTGAATGCAACAAAATGCAGGAAGGTAAAGGTGTTCACATTGGTTTCAGCCTTGCGCGCCCCCACCCGCCTTACATTGCAAACCACCCGCAGGTCACAATTCAAAGTAAAAAATGAATTAGGTTGCTGAATCAAGTGTGCATTGATCTTGTAAACAGAGCGCAGGTAAAGGATGGCAAGCAAACAAATGCCACCCTCCATTTAAAAACACTGGAGGGTGTTTTAAAAGCGTCATGGCACAGCGTAGTTCGAACTCCAAAATATCAGGACCAAATCTGCCCCTGCAGTTTTTAGAAGATGCTAGCACAGCTTGCTTCACACACCAAAGCGTCTGGATCAAATCAGTCAGACAACACTCTTTGTCAGACCACTGACCGCTGTTTGAACGCACCATAAGTGGACCGCAGGTAGAAGTTGGTCAGCTTGGTGAACACAAAGCCTCCAAAGATGAAGTAGTGAGGCTTCTTGTCATGGCTGCGCATTTGTTTGTTTGTACACAAATTATGTGCGTGTTTGTGCAAGAGTGTGTGTTTGTGTGTGTGTATATGTCTGTGTGTGTGTGTGTGTGTGTGTGTGTGTGTGTGAAAGGGGATCCCAACATGCTAAATATGGTTGCAGGGATCTGCGACTTTGACTTCTAATTCCTGGTTGCACACTGGAAGATACCTGTGTGCAGAGACACCAGCTTTTTTAAGGCGGCTAAGTTTACTGATATTCATCAGATAGACTGCTGATTGAACCAACTGATTGAAATGCTTGAAACTACCTGTGCACAGGTACTAGCTGCTTTGGGGCGCTGAGCTGCACTTGCACGCCTCCAGGTATGGCAGCGCTGTCCCTCCACACGCCCAGCTGCGCGTAAGATAATTAATCAAGACATTTTAAGATGAAGATGATACCCAAGTTGGTTGTGAATTATATGTCAGTCTGTAGGTGTAAACATCCCTGTTGGTAAATCGTAAGCCTTCAAAGGCTTTAGGAACCAATTACTCTCAAGACTATCTGTCGGTAAGTAATGCAGTCGCAAGGAGATAAAGCAAGTTCAATCCAACCCAATCACTCCAGCAGAATGCCAAATCTGCACCGGTAGGATTCAGAGTCGAAGCATCCAGGGCAGCCTCATGCATACTTTCAAAATTCACAATTCACAAGTAGTTTTGTAACGCTTGTTACTAAAGGCTCGTTACCTTTTTATTAATGTTAAAAGTGGTTTGCCACTGCCAGTAAAACATTTTATGTTTTCCTCTTATGCCCATAGGGGCTCCCAGCGGAAAGCAACAACCTCCTTGGTCTCTCTCCAACCAAGTTCTCATTAAATTACCCAGAAAAATTAACTTATTTTCAGACCAAGAAAAGCCATTACGGAACTCCAAAATAGATTTCACAAATAGACAGGGCTAGTCCCACCAATCATTGATGCTGGGAATGCAGACACTCACTGTGCACATCCTCCCAGCTAGCTCACCGTGCACAAATTCTTATGATGCATAATGATAACGAACACGCTGTGCACGTGCATGTCTCGATCCAGGGAAGCAGGACACGCACACACTGTGTACTTGTCTTCGTCCAGTGATGCAAGAAAGAACGCAAAATTATATAATGTGCACGTCCTTAATGATGCAGAACAAACTCACTTTGCACATCTCATGCCTATATGAAGTGGTGCAGAGAGGACACGTCACTCACTGTGGACATGTCCCCAGCGTAGTTCATAGCCACCAGGTGCCTGAAGTCAATGCGTGCTGTCTGGCGCACACCGGGCTCCTGTGCACAAAGAGCAGCAGCACATGGTCACATACATAAAAAAAAGGAGGAAATGCGGAAGCAGTGGAGAAACTTTGAGGCTCATGAAAATTACCCAAAGGTCAATTAATGCGAGTTATCACATGCATACATAGGATGCAGTAAATGGTAGTACGTCATTGTGGTGCGAAATGTATTGGCTACAACACTTAAATCAACGTATTTTTATTCTTGGGCTCCGCTTGAGGCTCCTTGTTTCTGTGTAAAAGATCACCAAAAGGCAATTGAATCAGAGAGGGGCACTCGCAAAAAAATGCGCGCCTGAAATGTGAAAGGGAGGACCGCCGGTCAACCATGCACCCCAAAGAGTCACAAGTCACAAACACACAATAGAGGCAAAGTAGTAGAGTTCTATCGAAATGTGTGTAGCTTTCCAGATCGTCATCTGCACATCTATAGAGGCAGCACACATTTAAAAGGCCAGCCAGAACTACACACATTTACAGACATACATTGCTTATATTTCTAACCGGGGAAATTTTTAACCTCGGTCATGTAAGGTGTTAACTTATTATGGGTCTGTCCAACACTACATGATCTGATCTATATGATATATACAATTTTTACAAAATGGCCCTTACAGCTCCTACAAGAAGCTCACAAACATATGAAATACCTGGTCAAAATGAAACCACAGGATGCAAAGGCCCAAAAGTGGATGATGCGCTAACATTTGGTAGATGTAATAACACAAACAAGGGTTGCAAATCCCTTATATAAAGTAACGACAAGGTGCAGTTAGAATCCTACCAGGACTGCCAGTGAAGAGGATGAGGCCTCCTCAGGCTGCGTGTGCTTCACCACAAGTGCTCCTGCATCATCGCTGACCTGTGTATGAGTATGTAGTGTATGTGCTGTTATGTGTGTATGTGCTGTAGTTTGTGTGTGCATCAACAGCAAATGATGGCCAACTTGTGCGTACGTGCAGGGCGGATGTGTTGTGTGTGTTGTAAGGAAGTATGGATGCCTTATCTGTGCGTGCATACAAAAGCCAAGTCGGAATTTAAAAGCAAACTTGCTCCTTGGATATAGTTAAATAAAAGTGCGCATGCTATTATGGAGGCACGCATGCTAATATTACGACACCTGCACAGCACATTCATAACATGGCACAGCATATGCATATGCACCTGCAACTGCCTCTCACTACAAACATCGCCCGTGCATACGCACCTGCTGCGCCTGTTGGGTGAGGTAAGCTTGTAGGGCATTTGGTTGTGCACCCTAAGAGGCAAAGAAATGGAGGTGCACGCTGAAAGGATTTGCAGGGAATAAAGCTAGGATTGACAAATGCTGGGTCACAATGCGAAAAGGGAGAGTAACACCGTGGTCCGGCAAAACTATCAAATGATTGTGCTGTGGTTTAATTCGAGGTCTGTGGGGTACCACAATTTTCAAAGGGCTTGGACAAAGGACATGGAAAGAAACTTGGACAAAAAGACATTTATGAACAAACCGTCATTCTAGACATGATCTTTTTCAATACATGATGGTAGCAGCATAGGTTGTTATGGCTGCATTTCAGTAGACATGATGTGTGGTAAGTAATCATGCCTTTTTTACAAAACGCGCTCTTTAACACAAAGCATTATTATGACCTCTGAAAAGTGCCAATTCGTCAGATCGTTCAACACCTCCCACCTTGGCTCTGGCAGGTGAAGGAGCGCTGGTGGTTGCATGAGTTGCATGAGTGTGAGCGTGGTGACGTGTGGGTGTGGTAGAAGCGGAGGCCGCTCGTGGGGGTATGTGGTGTGAGCGTGGCGGGGCCAGCGCGCTGTGGGTGGGGCCACCTGTGTGTGTGTGAGTGTGTGTGTGTGTGTGTGCGTGTGTGTGTGTGCGTGAGAGAGAGATGGACACAGTAAAGGAAGATATAATGATTTAAATTGAGTAACATATTGGCTAACGCTATTGCGTGGGTGACAATATACTGTCAGTGGCTCCAGTCTGGAAGGCACACAACACAGACATCTGTCACAAAGCAAGCATCCCTCACATTATCACGCGCGATCACTAGCACAGACAAACGCAGATCATGCCTGTAGCCATTTCAAGCTGGTTTCGTGATCTATCCTGACTACCTTTTTCTTCCTGACAGCCCGGTAATTGTTGATGATGACCATGAAGCAACGAAATGAAATCACACAACTGCACCATCTACCTGGACCTCCCAGCACCTCATGGCTCCCCGCTTCACCTGCAGAATGCTCAGGAAGGCCCAGCGACAGGCCTTCCATCTGCTGAGGGAGATGCTGAGGGGGCTGCTGATGATCTGAAAGAACGTAGGAATACGGCAGACGGATGTGAAAAGTTTATCCTACTCATAGTCTGATTGCTAGTCTCAGAGTATTATTGATGCATAACGATATGCTTGGGTTATTTTTCCTCAATTTAGATTGCCCGGTAAATCGACAAACCACCTCGGCACATAAACCTTGGACAGCTGATTTGAAAGCCATGCACCTTAAAACAAGCCATTATCACACCACTTGTATAACAGAGTGTCAAGCTGTATATTAATGAATTACAACAGCCTGCCAACCTATACAACTAAGGGTTGGGTTGGCCACAAGCATAGAACCCTTTCAAATATGATAAAATTGAAGTGATTTACTTAAGTTATTCTAGTTTCCCAGTGTTAACAACCTGTGGGAGTTTAAAAAACATTTCCTGCTAACAAAGAAAATACCTCCTAAGTAATATAGATATTTACTGCCTATACACGTGCCTAGTAGTAACGGACCTTCTGTTTCAACCAGTTCCATAGGTGAAACCTGCTGCTCTGTCTTGGTGGGAACGGGTTGGGGTGGGGCAGTGCTGTGTGCGTGGAAGTCAAAGAGGAACGTCCTACGCGGGGGTGAACACAGTAACAGAATTAGCACATGCATGATATATATAAATGAGGTGGGGAATTGCTGTGCGTGTGAGAGGATAGACAAGAGTTCGAATTTTTTGTGCGCTTAAAAGGCATATTGCACTGTTTAAGCGGCACTGAATTCCATGTGTTCCTGAGTTACACAATCTCCTACATGCACATGTGCACCCTCACCCATCATCTGCAATGGAATGGCCGTTGAAGTGAGTGATCACGTCGCCCAGCTGGAGCACCTGTGTGTGTGCGTGTGTGTGTGTGTGTGTGTGTGTGTGTGTGTGTGTGCGTGTGTGTGTGCGTGTGTGTGTGTGTGTGTGCGTGTGTAACAAATTTAGGTGGTTTCTACAGCCAAACAAGGGTATGATCAGAAATCCAACATAAGTATAAAAATTTCAATCCCTTTCTGATTTAATTGGCCAGGAATCCAAATGAAATGTGGAGCGGCAATTCAACTGTTGTTCTTTATGTGACCTGCTTTATTAAAAGATAGCGCGGTGTGAAAATTCAATCCGCAGGCCTGTCTAGGCACAATACTCTTAGCTTTGTGGCATGGGCTCTAAGTAGGTCACTTACACTCTCACCTTTGCAGCATGGTAGCAAGGCTCTAAACTGGTCACGTACACCCCCGTCACGTTGTCAGGCATGCCCGAAGCCAGTTTGAGGTCAGTGCTCTCCAGCGTCTGCCACCCCACTCCAAACTCGCAGAAGCCAGTGTACCTGAAAGCAACCACAAGGGCAGAGATGAAATACCTATTAATCGATATCGATTATTCGATATCGGCGGTAGTCCCCAGCACATCCCGCCCGCAATCTGTGTTCACAAAAGTTGGTACAATTTGTTTTAGATAAACAAGAAATAAGCCAGTGAGGTGGAGGTGCACGGTCTGACTATGATAGCCGATATGACTGTGTTTGTTGCTGGAACATGCATGCTTAGCTGGTGCATCCAGGCTACCCTATGCAATGCTTGGAATCGCTTACTTCACTTGAAGCTCTGAGGCAGTTAAGCCAAGCTTTGCACTGCTTACTGCTTACTGTCCCTTACCCGCCATTGTTACGCTCCAAATCTCGCAGGAAGTGGCGCATCACAGGCACCTGAGAAATAAAGTCACGAAACATGAATCTTCAAAAAACATACGTGACTATTGAAAGGGCTAGACATTCAACAGACACCTGAACAAGAACAGACTTTCAACAGGCACCTGAACAAGAACAGTAACGCAAAGTTTTTCTGCTGATACGTATGCAACTGACAAAAAGCTTTGATCTCATTAAGTAACCGCACGGTTTAGGGTAACAACACATTTAAGGCAAAATTATTGCATTTCCCCTTCCCGGATGTGAAGCATACAGCAGGCTTACTAATTTCAAGGCAAATTGTGCAGCAACATTGTGCTAGCCGAGAAACGTTCAGCTTTGGTGTAGCAAAAAAAGGAATCCCCAGGTGCCAAGTTTCCTTTTCATTCAGACGTAAACAAGTTGACACCTGGGCTTAACACCTAGATTTCAGTTTAAAATATCGTGCAGACGCCTAATTGAGGAAAAGGTGCCACTTTGGTACAAAGCTAGTCTGCTAATAGGAACTCACAGGGATGACGTAGCCAATGTTCTCCCCAACAGTGAGGCACTGAAAGGCCAATCCCACCACCTGCAAGTGCAGGCAAACACTAAATTGGTGAATCCAAGGAGTTTCATCATCTGCAAGCACAGAAAAACACTGCACCGATGGATACAAAGGATTGCCGCCACCTGAAAGCACTTCTGCATGCAGATTAGCTGAGAAGAGTTTTTGTCATTTTTGGTACGACCACTCGCCAAAGCACCAGAGAATTTGAACATCAATCATCATTGACACACAAATGGAACAGCAACATAAACCTCAAGTCTTAATCTATGTAACAGACTAGAGATTTATGTTTTCTATATGTTTAACTAAAGAAACACTTCATGGAAATTGCTGAGCGGTTATAGCTTTCTCTAGCTAGCGGTTTGTCACCTTGTCACCCATGATCACTGGCCCACCGGAATTTCCAGAGCTGCACAGCGCAACAATTGAAGAAAGTAGTGTTTTGTACAAATAGTAGTTTGTGATATTTATGTATGCGTGTTAAGGCAACTCTGAAACAGTGTGTTTTTTGGTGCTGTACCGATTCTTACAGTGTTTTGGTGCACTCTCGTTTTGATAGTGACACTCTTACAGGCCATACTAATCGCAAATCCTGAACAACCGCTCAAATGCTATGACTAGAGCTGCCCAAAACAAAGCAATCAACCAAATTAAGTTACCCGTGTCATCACAGCATTGACGATCTGATTGCAAAAAGCGGAGGCAACAGGTAACACAAGTTGGTAAATGCTTAGAGATGATACAAACAAGACTGCTTGTTACGGTGCACCCCCCACACACAATGCTTGAATGATATAAACCCACTTGATAGCAGCATCAATTTGGAGAGCCAGCAGGGAAGTGCGGCCGTGCGAGTAAAGCTGTCGATCTGCGGCAAATCCATTTTTCCAAACATTTGTTGGTGGTATGCACACACACACACACACACATAACACACACAGAGAAACACGCAGCACAGAATTATACACACCACACACAAACACACATACACAATTTTACCCACCTATACGGCTGATCACGCCTTTGGTTACGCATATGTTCTCTCCTCCCGTGGGGTACTGATGAGAAAAAAAGTAGGGACAGAAAGATTGAGAAAGGAAAGGTCGGAGGCTTTACGCTGTATGTAAGACTGACTATCGGGCAAAGGAGTAGATTGTTGCAGATGAGAAAGAACTTGAAAGGAGTAATTGACGGTGTCTGCCTTGATCAGGACACTTCTGCAATTCGGTACTTTGCGACACGTGTATGGAGATGTATGAAAAGATGGAAGCAGAGCAGAAAGCAAACAGTAGGTCAGCGTTGAGTGGCATTTCATCAAACTCACCCTGCTGCTCAATACCTAAATATTCTGAAGGCGTCATTATTTATTTTCAACCTTCTCAGAATCTTGTCTAGGCAACCGCACAAGCACAAGTGCAACCCACCCCTACAACCACCACGCTCTCTTGCATGGTCGGCAAGCCCCCGATCTCCAGGCCCTCGACACCCTCCCAAAATTCATCGTCCTCCACCGTGAGCAGTGCAATGTCACACTGTAATAAGGCAAGATGGTTTGCAATGTCACACTGTAATAAGACAAGATGGTTCGTGGAAAGACATGTGTACTGATTGTGAGCAGTGCTCTTACTATACAAATAAAGGTGGGACAGAGAAACATATAGTGTGAGCAACAAGCTTGCAAAGCTTTTAGTCTTTTCTTCAGGCATTTTTTTAGTCTTTTCTTCAGGCATTGGATGAGAGCAGTGCAGTAGCATTTGACGACAGCACAATGGTTCAAAACGTGCACTTGCTCCTGACGAGGAACAAAATTGCACGAGGCGCAAATCAATCTTGATGTGCATGAGCAGTGCAACGCCCATGAATTCTACAATGTTCATCTGCAGCAGCAAATTGGAAATTGCCATAAAAGCAAAGAGGATTGATCTTATGCTCTCACGGAGGATGAAGGCACATCACAGGACAGCCCACCTCGTGCCCTGTGGCCAGCACTTTTGCTGCAAACTTTTTGGCATTGCCATGCTTCCGCAATTGCACCTGTGACCAAGAAGGAGGGAAGCTTTTGCTTGTAAGAAACCGCTTGTAATCAAACTTGCCTGTTGTCAAACCTGTGCAGACTGTAGGTCAGAAATTAAATTAAAGTCACGGCGGGCTCACCTGAATCTGGTTTGCCACGGCGTGCGCATTGGTCAAAATGCGCCTTTCTGACAGAGGAGCGATGATAAAACCGCTGGCAGTGCTTTTGGACTGACCGTGCATTTGCCAAGGAGTCGCGTAGTTTGGACTGTATTGCAGGCACAGAGAATTAGCAGGATGCTATGGTGTTATAGAGGGATAAGATGGATCATTAGTACATGCCGCCATGAGTGCAAGACGGCATGCAAGACGGCGGCTGCTGCCTTTGTGTGTACAAGTGGAAATGCGCCTCTCCTTCAACTGCACAAAAACAGTTGTTTCATATGCAACTATGCACCTCATAACCACCATAATGCTGAGAGGCGTTCGCATGCGTCTGCACCTTTCTTGATAACAATTTGCACACCGTTTTCTTTGCTTATGCATTATGAAGCAGACAGCCAAAGTTTGCCGCCCTGGTATGAAGCATGCTAGAAGCGTGCATGGAGCAAGATAAGTGCGTATTATAATATTACAGGAGGTGTATATGCAGCATAAGGCCTGTCTGCAAGCTGTGATCTAGAGTTGCAAAAAGGAGGTTCCCACCTGGCTATCGTGCTGAAGACCTTGCACACAGACTTCAAAGCTTTAGAGAGATTAGCCCCAAGTTTTTGAAATGGGTGGGATGCTGCAGGCGCAGGCGCAGGAGGAGGAACGTGATGGTGATGATGGTGTGCTGGAACGACGGCGTTGCTCTCCTCAGACGGCCTCGGTCGCTTTGCTGGGGACTGTGGCACGGCGATATGCTGCTGCTGCGGCTGCTGCTGCTGCTGGTAGGGCTGATGAGACGAAGCGGGAGCATGCATGAGCGTCGTAGCAGTCGTCGTCCTTTGGCCTGCTGCTGGCGTCGTCACCTCAGAGGTTCCGCAAGGATGCTGATGCGGCGAGGAGGGAAGCTGCTCTCTGGGCGAGAGGGGTTGGGTGCTCGCGGGCGCATGCATATTGGACGAGAGGCGGGACGAGGAGGGGCAGCGTGCAACAGGGACTGCGGTAAAATGCGGATTAATATATAATTTATTCAAGGAGGAGCTGCCGTTGTTGCGAACCAAGTTCGGCGGGACTCTAGATGCTTTGAGGCCTTGGAACAGCTGGCTTGAGTACATGCGGATCACGAAAATAAATATAAAAACTAGGAAGAGGTTGCGAGGGGCGACCCCTTTCAAATTTCAAAACTGCTTGCATGCACGGACAAGAACAATACAGTGCAGTATTGGATACTTTCCAAGGTGTGCAGCTAGGACTGTCCTTTGAAGGTAAAACTGTTAAAAACCCTGGGGATTGGTGCGCATCTGTATATATGGCGTGCAGGTCTCTAAATTTTCATTGGACTTCCATGTCTGCAGCATTTTACTCTTAGAACCCTCACATCTTTGCATAACCTTGTAATCTATGAACAAGCCAATGATATTTTTCTAGAGACTGGAGAAGTACGTGTGTTGTAGAAATTTGGTTGCAGAAAGCCGTCACAGGAAAGCACGGTGCTTTATTTCTTCCTTTTGGCTTTTGGCACACTGGCAAGAAATTACCAAGAAGCACCTAGAATGAGGCAAGATCTCCAAGTGTCTTCTGGAAATGATTTAGAAAACTTAAACAACAAGGTTGATGGGCAGCCACTTTCTGTGCGGGTATGTTTGCTCCTACAAGAAGCGTCCAATAATTTATTACTCAGTAACATCTACATTACCACCAAGTGAAGATTTTGAGCTTGGTTGTGCCTACTGAACAAAAGTAAGGAATAATGGAGGATTCTTCCTAAATTTGTGATTCCATCCTTCCCTGTTCGTCTACAAATATGCCAGCGAAAGTTCCTAACAGCTGCGACTGCAATGACTCTAATTTGTTTGCATTGAGATATGGCGGCAAAAGCAATTACAACGATCTGTTTTACAACTGCTTCAACTATGGTCATCTCAGCTGCCGAAACGCAAAAAAAGGCAGGAAGTGTAAACTCAAGCCACAAAGAAGAGCAGAAGCTTTTAATGCAACTACTTTAAAAATTCCTTTTACAACATACAACCTTAAGATCAATTTCTTGCTTGAGACCTGGTATAATAGGTAATTATTCTCCTCTTGTTTGGCATGAAATGCTTTTCTGTCATGGTATTTTAAAAACATGGTTGAAAACAACATGGTTAAAAGGATTTCTAAGCACAGATAAAGCAATGTCATGAGTGGTACCGTTATCCATCAAGACGTTGTATCCACCTAACATTCCACACTGAATTCCAAGCCAGCAGTTTGTCAGGAATGCAGTGTATGCTTTATAGCGTTCTTGCTGCATGTAAGGCGTCAAACGTAGAACATCATGCTACGCTTATGCCATACTCCGGCTTGCTCCAGCCTGGAAAAAGATACTTCTCATGTGATCTGAAAAGCCTCCACACGCAACTTTCACAGGCTCACATGCCTTGACATGAACGTGTGGACCCAATGCACCTTGCTAAACCGTTGACATGTAGTCCTATTATTAAACGCAACACATTTGTAAACGTCATTTCTATTCTGAACCTGGAAGGCTTATTGCAATATGCTGATGACAGAAGTAAATGGTTAAACAAGTAACGAAGCAGACATTGTTTTTGGCTCCAGTTTAAGGCTGTTTTGAAGCATGCAACCCTGCGGATGTGTCATAGTTCTAGCAAAAAATCATGTAGATTTCATTTTTACTATTCGCAAGTTAATATTAAAGTGAAATGAGTATGCTCTGCATGGCCATGGCAAAATTGAATTGAGCCAGATTGTAGAAACATTCCTTTAACTTGCAATACCCGTATCGAAAGCCATCATAAAACTGTTTTCAAGTCGGGCATTTCTAAGATCAATACAACGAAAGCCACTTGTTTTTCCAGAGGGGGTTATCTGAGACCAAAAATGGTACTGCCGTAGTAAATGGTACTACGGCATGCTCCCAGGGTATAGGCCCCGTAACTGGCACGTTTCAAGCTCAGCTCTGATATGTAGATTCCAATGCAGCTGAGCTTGAAACCTGCCAGTCACGGGACCCATACCTAATCGGCCGCGGCGTGAACCCTACTTTTTGAGCAGTCATATGCTGTATCTGACTAGCCAGCGCACCAAACTGAGTGATTTTTAGTGTTTTGAAATCCTTTTGATAATTTAAGATCATTGCAAGATAAATGGGGCAAAGAAACTAAGTGGTTGGCGAGATATGCAAATTTATGCACCATTCCCCCTAAAAAGCACCCATATAGGGTACAAGAGCACGACGTGTGCTTGTAGTCCTGTCATTCTGTACGCAGGGCGACTTGTCTAGGGGTAGCCCATAAAGTCAGCATCAGTTTAAAGCAAGGTTGGCCAATTTGATGAAGTGACGTGTGAGTAGTTGCACCTTTCATGCAAAAAGGAGTATGTTTTGGCTTTTGCCCAGATAACCTCTGTTGTTATTCTGATCGGTTTTGCTGTTTAAAAATTGAGACCAATTTGCAGGCATCATGGCTGCCGCGGCCGGCCGACCGGATAAGTTCAGATCATTGCCACCCAGGGTCGGAATCCTGAAGAATATGGCAGGTTGCAGTTAAATGCAAGTTCATTATTATCATGGCCACATTGACTAACTAGTGATGATGATGTGCAAAGTGCAAATCGCGCAAACAAAGTGTGGGCCAGGCGGCACAAAATTTGCATTATCTTCACATTATATCATATATTTTAAGTGAACGTTTGTGGTTAAAACTGAATTAATTACTCGAACTAATCACTCCAAATAATCGCGTTTGAATTAATCACCCTGCGTTTCCAAAGAATCGTGATAATGCGCTGCCATTTGCCCACCGGGCATTCCCATTGGACCAGGCACTGTACCTGAAGCGCAGGGGAAGAGGAAATTGACAATGGGAAGGGAAATTGCTGCTGCAACACAGAGCTATCGCTGACAGATGGAAGGAACGAGGCTGTTTGACTCAGAAAGCGTTCACCAATTGCCCCATTGGGCACCATTTGACTGGCAACGGAAGCCTGGCAGCCCCTGGAGGTGCGGCTGTAGGCCAGGAAGGGAGAGGCCTGGACTTGCAGCAAGCTGGAAGTACCTAGTCGGGTCATTATCTATAGCTCTGTTAGAACCCTCACTAAGAAGGCGCTGCATCACCGCTGAAATTTATTACTTGAATCAATCATCTATCACCCCCCCCCCCCTCCCCATGATTATTTCAGAAAATCTTCTTTTATTTATTATGATAATCACGGTAATTAATCAATCACCCCATTGGAAACACAAAACGCGAAAATATTTCCTGAATTAATAATTAATCACCTATCACCCTATTGGAAAGCGTACCTCTGGTTTGGTCATTATCTTTTTGTTTAGAAGATTGAATGGAGGGCTTCCTGCTTGTGGAGCCTGAGCGCAGGAGGAGAGAAAGCAGCATAAGAGTTCTATACTCGGCTGTCGTCACCCTTAGGTGCATTCACTCACTCGCACCATACAGAAACGCTGCACAAGAACACGCAAAATAAATACACACTCATCCAAACATGCGCATGCACGCAAGTAAGAGTACGCACATAGGTATACACACGCTCATCCAAACATACGCACTTTCAATGTCAGCCTCGGAGTGCTTGGAAGCACTGTCTTGCCTGTACCGTACGCCTTCTCGAAGCTTGGTGTTTTTGGAGGTATGTCAGACTGTTGACAGTCACGGCTTATATGCTGTGGAACCACCTTGAGAACCCTGCCTGCCAACTTACAGTTCCCTCCATTTGTTCTGTATTATATATTATAATTGGTCTCGTTTTCTGCCTTGTCGTCTGTGCTTGCAGGTTGCTTCACAGCTGTGCTTGTGGGCTTTGCCAACGACCTCACGTGCTGTTGGCTGGTACTTGTTTCTTAAAGTGTAGTTCTGTTGGTTGCATAGCATATAACAAGTGAGCATATGCATATAATAAGTGAGCATCAATCAGCTCAAGAGCACCTTGTGCACAGGCACATGCAAGCTCACGCTCACGCTGAAACCCATGCAAACCACTCACACGCACGCAGGTGAGAGCTGCTGCAATCACAGGACGGTACACGTATGAAGGGCTGGCAGAATTTGCGGGGGGACGAAAAGCTAAGGTAGTTGCTGAGAAGGCTGAAAAGGGCTGAGCGGGATCCAAGCACAGGGACGCTGCCTTGCGTGAGGCAGATTTTTGCTAAAAAATATGGAGATAGGGGAGTAAGAGCGTGAATCAGAGCTGGGTTTTTTTGTTTGCTCGGCACTTAAGATAACCAATGTTGCATTCATCTGGCATTAGTCATGGATTCACTTATTCTGGTTAAAATATCCAAGCTATCGCTGCTTACTTATTGACGTATGTACATGTACACACGTTTTCATTAGGAAGTGTTACCTTGCATGTAACAATTCCTCTCCGTCTCTGTGCAGGTCACGTGCCAGCTGTCACTGCTGCTGTTGCTATTTGGCACAATCGCTGGAGGCATGGCCTTCCTTTCAGACATGGTGTGTGCGATATGAAATATTTGCTTCTGTGTCTGCCATTTAAAAAGTCTGAGCACAATCCTGGTAGTCCACACGTCCACACTGAATCAAACTTCGAATAGGAAGGGATGCACGCCACTTGACTGGTACCCGGCCCCTAACCGGCTCCTCTCCCTTCATCGATACTAAGTGGTTGCCCTTCCACGCAATTTATTGTCTACTGCCTTGTTTATCACATATGTGGGACATGTGCTTGATGTGTCGGCATTCTTTCAGGGGAAAAGCATGGCAGCTTTATGTTCAAAGGGATTGAGCGTTGAGGAAGGATCAGACGGGCCTTCCCAGCAACTTCTCAGGAGTGCCCTCCTGGCCCTGCAAGACGATGGGCGCCCTGTAATGGTAAGGGAGATTTACTACAGGCTTTATTTGCTCCAGTCTCCTTAATGTGGAGTAAGAGGGAAACAGCGCAGACACACGACATTCAAGCTTTTGTCTGTGATAGTATACAGATGACATGTTGTTGTTTGTGATAGTGGCAGCTTGTTTTTGTCTGTTATAGTGGTAACATGTTGTCTGTAACATGGCAGCAAGCTGTTAGGAGTGTCTTCCAGGCCCGCAGGATGGGTCAGTGATGGTAAGGGCTATATTTACAGATCCTAGGTCGTCCCCAAGCTGGCCTACCGAAAATTGGGCCATTTTGTGTTAAGGCCTCAGGTCAAAATGGCTTGCACGTCTAAACAAAGTTTGGGAGGACTGTTGCTGTGCTTCTGCGAAAATTGGAAAGCAGCTGTGTGGCAGCTTTGGAACGGCACTGATCCTCACAAAACTTATCAAACACATTTGGTGCCTAGCTTTGGCACCATGTGAAGCTTGTGGAAGCTTGCACATTTGGCGCAGTCAGGGTGCAGAGTGCAGATTTATCTCATGGATCATGGATGCAGAAAACTTCCTTACTTCAAACCAACGCACACACACAGGCACACACACACATGCACGCACGCACACACACACACGTTCACACACACACACACACACACACACAGTCAGGTCACACACCTCTTCAGTATACACCATCCAGACCTCGAGCACCATTCTTGACACAACAGTGTTACAGCAGAATGAAACAGAGGCCTATGCGCTGGAGCACAATTGGATTGGAGCAAGTTTGGTGGTTTGCCATTTCCCTGCCCAATTGCAGCAGAGTGCAATAGACGTAGCGCCTGTAATAGACGTAATGTCCCCATCTAAACCACCGAGTTCTTTGCTATAAGGCTCAAACATGTTTTTGAACATGTTGGTTCAGCTTGGGGGAGGCAATTGGGCGCATGGAATAGGCAGAAAGCTAAACAGCACACTTTAGGGTGTGCCACTCGTGGGGACTGCCTCCACTTATATTTGTCTGTTGGTATCTTTCCTAGTCGCAAGAACAGTCGTGCACATACCATCTGGTCTGAACTCTTTAAGCTTCCGGTGCTTGTAAATTGGGCTATGCTTGTGTGTTGTGGCATCGTAGGCTGTAAACTAGAGGCGTGGTCTGAATTTTTTAAGCTTCCTGTGCTGTGTATGAGTGGTGTGAAAAAGACGGGCAGTTTGTGCTGTGTGCAATTGGTGGTAAGTATGTTTGTGGGCCTGTGTGTATTTCTGTGTGTGTTTATGTTTGTGTGCCTATCTTTGTGTGAATGATGGGTGGTATGTATACATTTAGAAGAAGCGTGGGTTGAATGTGGCTATCTAGTGGTTATGTAAGAATTGTGTTTGACTAACGTTTTATTCATGGTGCAGATATGTGCACATGAAAGCAATTCTACATAACCTTGTTTTGTAGGGTTGGCCAGAACCATACAAATACACCGTATATGACCGTATATTTGGTGATTTCCCTGCGAAAACCATATATATATACACCGTATATGCTCCATAAATATATGGGTCTGGCCAACATTACTTTTGCACTTTAGAAGTTAGGACCCCATCAATACCATGGACGCTACTTAGCAATACATTGAGGGTTCTCTTTTTGGGTACCCACCCATGCACAAGGCTGGCCAGAGCCGGACATGCACTGTGCGCTTTGGACCTCTCCTGCAAGAACACACTGCATGTGAATACACTGTTAGGCCATCCCCATCCAAGCCTCTGCTGTCCATGCCTCTGCTGTCCAAAGCGTGCGTACACAATGTCACACACAGCATCAATCACTCACTTACGTGCCTCTCCCTCGATTTCCTTCCAGGTGGGAGTGGTGCTGTGTGTGCTCTTCCCCCTCTCCCTTCGCCGTCACATTAGGGCCCTGGAGAAGGCTGCAACCCTTGGAGTTGTTGTCGTGATCGTACTCGTATCGTTGGTCGTCACCAAAGCCATCAGAACGGGTGTGCAGGGAGAGAAAACCAGTGCCATGTGCCAGTCATATAACCAGGGTGTGCCAGAACTGTATATATACGCTGTATTTGACCGTATATTTGGTGATTTTCCTGCCAAAAATACCGTATACAAACATTTTTTTTTGGTCCTGGCCGATTCTACATATAACATCACACGAAGCTTGCATGACAACACACACCACACCACAAAAAGTCACAGAGTCCACACCAGCAGGATCCATAACGCCGCCTTGTCTCCTCGTTTCTGGGGTACCCTAGAGGTTTGCCAAATCTGTCAATGACACGCACAAAGATGTGTCTTAGGCGGATGCATTGGCACATTTCATTAGTTAAAGAGGGTGCAGGTTACAGGTTACAAATATACAAATTAAGTCATCAGTCAAAAAGTGCGACTGCTAGGCTGCGTGTGTAAAGCACTGCAAACAAATATGAGGAGTGTTTGTAAAGAGGGTACAGATCCTGAGACGCGTATTTTGACTGCTTTATCATACTTCCACGTTGTTTGTGTGACGTGCATTGCAGCTTCTGTTGCCAATCTAGGTATTTGTAAAATATGTCCTCTCCTTGCAATTGACACTCAGGCACACACAAACACACGCAGGCACACACACACACAGGCACGCACGCACACACACACACACACACGTTCACACACACACACACATACACACATACACACACACATACACACACGCACACCTACAGATACACGCACACATACACACACACTCCATCCCATACTACAAATGTGTGTACGCCTGTCTCAAAGGTATGCCTGCCATCCGGGATGGGGAGCTCCCTTTGGGTTGGGGCGAGGGAGGGCTGGAGAGTATGCCAGAAGGCTTTGCCATTCTTGGCTTTGCATTCTACATGCAGGTGCGTTGTAGGCTGTGTTAACGGCATTAAGCCTGCACCCTTTAGAATTTTTAAGTGTGCTTTACAAGGTTTTGTGTTGGGTGCTTAACGCACATGGGTAGGGTTGGCCAGGACTGAATACATTAGCTGTATACGACCGCATATTTGGTGGTTTCCCTGCCAAAATACCGTATACATACTATATGGTTCTGGCCAGCCCTACACATGGGGCTTCCGCCCCATTGGCATTCCAGCGCGTGCTTTCCAATGGTGTGGGGGCTTCTGATGTGTGTTTGTGTGTGAGTGTTTCAACACAATGATCAGCAGCAGACGACGGATTACAAAACACACGTGTACGCCCCAAACAATACACCCTCGTTTGCATGTGCCTTGCAATTAATCGGATAAGTGTGTGTCTCACACACCCCTTCCTATCGCTACCACTCCTGAGATGCTAGGCAACTGACTGCCACACAATTTTTAAATTTTCTTACAATGCACCATGCTTTGAACTAATTGTTTAATAATTGTCTTGCACAGCCCTTCTTGCTGCCGCTCCTGAATGAGATGCCAGATGATGGGCCCCGTGGGGTAAAGCTTTCGGAGCAGGCGGTACACATTGTGCTGTGGGGTGAGTTGTTATTATAAGGGTGCGTGATGCTTAGATTGCACAGCGTAATAGTAAAACAACAAGCACAACGACGTTGAGGTGTCCTCACGCGTTTACTTTGAAAGGAAAATAGAAGTGGAAGACGGCCAATTAAGGTCGGTGCGTATCATAGTCATAGGCAGAGTCTGTTAACTAGGTGCGTGTAACAACATTAAGTGCGTGTAGCAAAACTAGGTGCGTGTAACAACACTAGGTGCGTGTAACAACATTATGTGCGTGTAACAACACTTGGTGCGTGTAGCAACACTTGGTGCGTGTAACAACAATAGGTGCGTATAACGACACTAGGTGCGTGTAACAACACTAGGTGCGTGTAACGACACTTGGTGTGTGTAACAACACTTGGTGTAACAACACTTGGTGTGAAACAACACTTGGTGCGTGTAACAACACTAGGTGCGTGTAACAACACTAGGTGCGTGTAACAATACTAGGTGCGTGTAACAACACTAGGTGCGTGTAACGACACTAGGTGCGTGTAACGACACTAGGTGCGTGTAGCAACACTTGGTGCGTGTAACGATACTAGGTGCGTGTAACGATACTAGGTGCGTGTAACGATACTAGGTGCGTGTAACGATACTAGGTGCGTGTAACGACACTAGGTGCGTGTAACGACACTAGGTGCGTGTAACGACACTAGGTGCGTGTAGCAACACTAGGTGCGTGTAACGATACTAGGTGCGTGTAACGATACTAGGTGCGTGTAACGATACTAGGTGCGTGTAACGACACTAGGTGCGTGTAACAACACTAGGTGCGTGTAACAACGTGAGGTTACTTTGTCTGTCATATTATTTGAACAAAGAGTGCTGTATAGAACGCAAGGATATTGTATGGAACGCAAGAATGTTGTATGGAATGCAAGGATTTTAAAGAGAGGAATAGGGGAGGAATGGGAAAAGGTGATGATTGTGCTTTTTATGTCATTATAAGGTTAAGCATAAGAAGTATATACAGTGTACATACGGTATTTTTGCATGGAAATTGTCAAATATATTGTCAAATGCGGTGAATATATACGGTCTGGCCAACCTTATTATGACATGAAATGCACTATCATAATGATGGTGGTTTGTTTCCATAAAGTGCCAGAGCTATTGCCACTTTGGGAGTGCGCACGGCTTGGGGTATGCAAGTGCAAGAATAAGCGCGGATAGTGTATTTACGCTACTGGCATGGATTACAGAGGGATTTGTGTGTATGTGTGTATGTGTGTGTGTGTGTGTGTGTGTGTGTGTGTGTGTGTGTGTGTGTGTGTGAGTGCGCGCGCGCGCAAATGGTGCCGGCCTGGTAGATGTCTTGTACGGATCTTAGGAAGGTGCCATGCCTGTGCTGTCAGAAATGCAATGCAATGTAACCAGGTACAGTGCATGGATGGAAAAGCAGTACAAAAGGTTTGCGTTGCGTGGTGTGATTGTGTTTGTGTGTGCGCGATGCAGTACGAGCATATGCACTGGCTCAGGATGTGTGTGTCCCCGCTGAGAACATTGCAATTAGTGTGGAAATCTGGGGTAACCAAAACTACGCTTAGTTTGATGTTATTCGCTGGTAGGCAGTTTAATACGGTGGGTGTAAAGGAACAAAAGGAGGTTAAGAGGTCCGGATGCTTTCTATATGACTTAAGACTGAGTGATCATGCGTTAAAGGTTTTAACTTAACTGGGATGGTGACTGCAATGATGTGGTGCATGCCTTCCTCGTCAATTTGACACGACACGACACAAATTGACAATAGCGAGCGACCACGTGTCATTGAATTATGCTCTAGGCATTTGGTTCCACTGGTGTTAGCTGCTGAGTGTATGTTTGGCCTCTATGATCTAGTTTCCGTGCACACGCATGTTGCTTGCAAAGTGTACGTTAAGCCTCTTTGCTTTTATTAACATGCACACTCAGGTTGCTTGCTAAGTTTTGATCTAGTTTCCGTGCACTCACATGCTGCTTGCAAAGTGTACGCTTAGTCTTTATAATCTAGTTTTTATGCACACGCACGTTGCTTGCAAAGTGTATGTTTAGCTAAGTCTTTATGATCTAGTCTCCATGCACACTAGAACTGCTTGTAAAATATACGCTGTGTATCTCTTTCATCTGGTCTTCACTCACACAAGAGTTGCTTGCAGAGATCCTACTCTGTCTCAGCATATCCATATTCTGGATTTCAAGCACGCAGGTGATGCCTGCAAAGTGTACGCGTAGCCTTTATGATCTAGTTTCCGTGCACACTAAACCTAACCCTAAACCCTAAACCCAATTGTAAACAAAGTGTTGTAATAAAGTGTAATAACAAAGTGTACGCGTGTCCTTTATGATCTAGTTTCCGTGCACACTAAAGTTGCATACCCATATTCTGGATTTCATGCACGCAGGTGTTGCCTGCGGCGTGTACACATAAACTAGATCATAAAGGCTAAGCGTACACTTTGTTATTACACTTTGTTACAACACTTTGTTTACAATTACACTTTGTTATTACACTTAAGTTCTACACTCAACATGTTTTCATACGCAGCCTAACAGTCGCACTTTTTGACTGATGGCTTACTCTGTAAATTCTGTAAACTCTATATCCTGGTTTTCAATCACGCAGGTGTTGCCTGCGGCGTGTACGGGTCCATGGGTCTTTTTGGGGCGGCTACTTATGGTTCAAACACACAAAGCAACATCATGTAAGCACCGTGTTGGTTTTTTAAAAGTGGTTGTAAGATGATGATCTCCGATATGGCCCAGACACACAAAGCAACAGCATGTGAGGACTGTGTTGGTTTTGTTTCTGTAGATATAAAGAAACTACTAAGTACCAAATAAATACAATGCTACTACTTTGTACGATTCAAGTACGCACAGCAACATCACGTGAGGAGGAGGTGGCTTCCTCGCCCTGATTTCTTTGCTCACACACAAACACTCAACACACACACTTTCACACACACACACACACACACACACACATCACAGGATGAACGACATCTTGGGGAATGCCCCTGTCTTTGCCGCCTTAGCTTTGTACGGCAGCTTGCTGCTCTACTTGTGCATAGGCATGGTGAGGTGTATAGGCATGGTGCATAGGCATGGTGAAGTGCATGGGCATGGTGCATAGGCATGGTGAGATGCATAGGCATGGTGCATAGGCATGGTGAAGTGCATGGGCATGGTGCATAGGCATGGTGAGGTGCATAGGCATGGTGCATAGGCATCGTGAGGTGCATAGGCATGGTGCATTGGCATGGTGAGGTGCATAGGCATGGTGCATAGGCATGGTGAGGTGCACTGTTTGGCTTGCGGTTTTAGTTCTATTACGCTTGCATCATGAGATGGCGGCGAAATTGCCTACAAGGAGGAGTGATAGGAGTGGGTTCACTCACACGCCAAGAACTACAGAGTACTCTGCAGCCTGCTGCAGAAGTACTCACGTCCTTGGAGGCAAGTGCAACCGAATATCAGTTGGAATTGTCTTGTCACAGCTTGCGCTGTGGGAACCATCCTTCTTACACCTGGTCTATCGACAGCGTTTTGGTTTAGCGGCAAAACTGCCTACAAGGAGGAGTGTTAGGAGTGATAGGAGTGATTTTGCCCACACTCCAAGAACTGGATTGCTATTAAGTTTTCATTGAACTCAGCAATTATTGCTCTGCTTGTGCATAGGCGTGGTCAGGTGCATGCTGTGCGTCTTCTGCTTATACACCAGCGCAGTGAAATGTTTCATTGTTTGTGTACTTGGTGCACTGGCAGTGTGTAGCTTGACTTTTTCATGATCAAGGGTAGTTACCTCTTAAAGCAGAGATTGGGTTGTTTGCTGAACTTGTGCACCAGCATGGTGGAATGTCTTTTGTTGGTGGTTGCTTTTCACACTAGCAAAAAGTTAGCTTTACTCAAGCACAAGCACAATAAGGCGTCATTTTTTTCCATTGGCAACCTGGCAGTATAGTGCTCCTAGGTTCTCTGCACCTTTTTCATCTCACTCTGACTTTCATGTCTCACCCTCCGTTCCCTGAAATCCTACTTACATCTCTCCCGACGCACTCCGGCACCTATATTTCACTTTTTATGATCTGACATTTCACACGCCACCTTTGTTGCAACGTGAGCATTTTTCCTACAGGGTACTCCCTTTTGTGTTAGCTCTGACATCTTGCACACAATTATGCCGTGAGGCTGCACGCTGTAAATTCCAAATCTGTCACTCTGTTGGAACGCTCGCAAGTCAGTATTCAGTCGTGATGCAGTAAAAGTCTGTACAACTAGATGCTGTGTAATTCTACTAGATTCTGTGTAATTCTACTAGATTCTGTGTAATTCTACTAGATTCTGTGTAATTCTACTATATGCTGTGTGATTCTACTAGATGCAGTGTAATTCTGTGCATGCAATGTAATTCTGTAATTGCGTTCGCCCCACCACTTCTCAGAGTCTACTCGATTGCCGCTCTTTTACATTTCTTTCTCGACCCTGGCTATACTGTCATACCCTCGTCATCACACTCTTGACCATACATTCTCATCATCACACCCTATATCATATATCACATATTCTCATCGGCACACTCTAGATCATATATCCTCATCATCACACCCTCGATCATACATCCTGATCACCACACTCCTGATCATACATCCTCATCGGCACACTCTACATCATACATCCTGATCATCACACTCCCGATCATACATCCTCATCATTGCACTCTAGATCATATATCCTCATCATTGCACTCTTGATCATATTCACTCATAGGCTCACTATAGATCATATTTCTCTACACACTCTGCATCATGTGTGTGCTCTTGTAGGTCACGTCAGTGTATGCGCTGAGGTCCAGTGTGGACGTGGCCCTCATGGGAGAGGATGCACCCTTTGCCTGGGGTAGATGGGTGAGTGCGGTCGTTTTTTAATGTCTAATCTTGGGCATGATAAGCCTCCTTTGATACACCACAAGGAATCCCAGTGTGTGGCTGTGCTTGGGGCAAAAAGGCCATTGGGCCTCTGCTCCTTGTGCTGCTTTTTATAGGTTTTTAATGTGGCCCTCACCAGTTTTTTTTGCTTCAGGCAAGTGGGTGAGTGGGATTGTGTCCAGTGAGAGGAATTGTGCCCTATCGTTTACTTTGTGCCAAGTCTACCGTTTTGATATGCACGCACGCAGGTTGTTGAAAACCCTTTTTTGCCACTACAGCACCTTCACTGGCTTGGCATATGCTTGCTTGTATTCAAGCCCTGACGCCGCCAACCACTCACGCACACGCAGGTTGTTAAGGCCACGACAGCACACACACACACACACACACACACACACATACACACACACACACACAAAAACACACACAGGCCCTGCTTTGGCCGCGGCTTATGCCTTTCCCACCGCAGATGGATGAGGGGTACTGTAATTGTTGTGTCGTCGTGTCTTATGTGCTTGGCTCATATCACCGGACGCACACGCAGGTCGTTGAGACCACAGCACTCACAGGCGCTGCTTTGGCCACGGCTTATGCCTTTCCCAATGCAGCGGAAAAAATCTTTGCCATCACTGGCTGCACAGCAGTCTGCATAGTAAGTGCATTTTAGTGTGGTATGAAGGTGGATTGTAGTGGGCCGTGCGAGGGCGATCTGCATTGTGAGCGCATTTTAGTATGGTGTGTAGTGGCCGTGTGAGTGCGATCTGCGCGTAGTTTGGCGTGTCGTATTTGTGCATATTGTTGTGTGCAGTGTGCAATTTGTGTGCTAAACACTACGTGCAGTATGTTCGTGTGCTAGTTTGTGCTGGTCAACATTCAAAGAAGAAAAAGAAAGTCACAAAAGACTCCAGTATGCCAGTCAATCAATCGATATCAAACAAAAGGCTGAAGAAAACATGAATTTTCCTGCTGTGTGCTAGGTGTGCTACTGCGTGCCAGTCTACATCCACCTGACTTTAAAGAACAGGTAAGGCGCCGTGCAGATTTCATTAAAGATTCCCAGAGGGTCTGACTGAGCCAAAAAAAAGGGTCTTTTAAAAATGTGAATTGAGCACGTGCGCCCTAAGTTGCTATGTTTAAGCTTAGCACCCAGAGGCAGGCGTGCTCTGAATTTTTATTTGCATCTAAGCTTGAACATAGCAACTTAGGGCGCACATGTCTGATTTTCCGCGGCGTGGACCCCACTTTTCACCACAAAATCTTCACAGCAGATCACCATCTCCACCAAATGGCATACTTTTGTGTGGTATGGTGTTGTTGTAATAAACAAATATGATTGCAAAAAATATTAAGTGAAAAGATGAAGTGCGTGGTGATGTGGCTCAACATGTGCTGTTTTCCCATAGAAAGGCACCAATTAGGGTTTGGGCAGTCAAGGTGAGCTTTGACCCCCGTCAATTTGCGCGCACTGTGACTTACATGGATGAGCACATACTCGTGCAGCTTACAATATCAGCTTTCATATAAAGCCAGGATGGTTTCAGTTGGCTGAGTGGGCAGTGAATGGCTGGATTCAGAGTGCAAAAATGCACATTTTCAGGCATTTCCCCAGTCAACCCCCTCTGAAAGATTCCTTTGTTGCCCGTTTTTAGAAAGTTGACATGAACACTGACCCAAAATGTCAAATGTCGAATGCACATCACCAGTGCATTCATTTTCCCCACTCATCCTAATGCACTCAATCTCCAAAACCGCCGTACAGACTCAATATTTTGAAGTACTTGAACTAACCATCACATACACATCGCTTCGCTGGTATTGTAAGGGGACAGGGTTCCCTGAGTCCATTTCCATTTTGACTCTTTACTTTAAATTAACAATTCCGAGAGTCGACCACAGCCATAGGGATAGCTGAACTAGTATCCCGCACTGCAATTGGACTAGCATGAAGAGGCAGAAAGCAGGATTAGCAGACACACATAATGCATCACTCTAGTAGTTTCCATTGTCTATCACGTGTTTGCACGCATCTAGTGTTGACCTGTTTGAGCCTCTTATACAATGGCTGCAGAATTGGAAGGCTCGCAATGCTTTTTTGACTTAAATGTATTGCTTGGACAATTAACAAGTTGACAGACATCACTTGACAGACAAGTTAACAATTAACAAGTTGCTTGGCCAATTTACAAGTATAACAGACATCACAGACAATGCATTGCTTGGACAATTAACAAGTTGACAGACAAGCATGACAGACAAGTTAGCAATTAACAAGTTGCTTGAACAATTTACAAGTATAACAGACATCGCAGACAAGTATGGCCTGATCCCTATGCACTATGCACAGGCTAAGTAAAGCACATCAATGATCCGCCCCTTGCGCACTACGCACAAGCTAAATAAAGTACGCCACTGATCCGCCCCCTGCGCACTACGCACAGGCTACACAAAGCAGCACTGGCAGCAGGCACACCGATCAGCCCGATGGTGACTCGGCCAATGTCCTATGAGGCTTGGTCGAATGGGAGCAGCCTTGCCTTGCTCCAGCCCCTGTTACCTCTGTCTCAGGTGATTGAATGGTGTTGCGTGTATTTTGTGTGTGTCAGAGTCAGTGAATGTGTGCGTGCGTGTGCTTATTTCTGTGTTGAGTATGCATTTTGTTTAGTTTAGTTTAGTTTAGTTTGGATTATTAAGGCCTCCAGCCTGGCATGGCTGCTCAACCTATAGGTCCCAACAAGAGTACGCACTTAGACCGACACAGATTACCGTCGTACGTTGTCGTGCACATCAGCCTGGGTGTATCTCAGCTTAAGCTCACGTTTTGTGTCCTGAGTACCATCAACAAATACTCGTATGCTGTTTGATTGCCCAAGCTGGTATCACAAGCAGAGGCACTTCCTTTACACTCATCTCTTGCCCCTAATGGTTACATGGTTATGAGGAGGGGTTACCTTCGACCAGTTTGTTTAGCTGATCGGCTGCTGACTGGTCTCGGCCTGCCACAAATAAATCCATAAGCTCAGAAAGAAAGGGAAAAAGTAACTAGTGTTCTGCTGAGAACACTCTGACGCCTGAACACATACTCACTGGTGCGCTGCATGGATACGGCCAGTACTAGCTCAAGTCTTTGCCTCCCTGTACATATTCATGCTGGAGTCCAGGCATCATTTCTTTATGGCATGCTTTTTCACCTCAGAAGAAGCTCAAGGTTATTTTCTTTCGTCACGCATTAGGAAATTGACGGACACAAAGTACGGCATCACCTTCTGTGAACTGTGTATATCCATCACCTGAACTGTATGTATCCATACCTCCCGTGAACTGTGTATATCACCGTGAACTCCACCGTGAACTGCGTATATCACCTTCCGTGAACTGTGTATATGATTTGTTGTAGCCTGTTGTGCATCAATACACAAGCTGTTTTCACAATGCTCTTCATTTCTACTGCACACCACCCCTACAGTCTCACCATCTTTGTACCGTCACTACTTCAGACTATTTCAGTGGTCTCACCATTCCTGCAGTCTTACCGTCTCTATACTCATCATTTTTGCTGCTTACCAATTCAGCAGGCCAATTTACCATTTCCGTTGCTGCACAATAAGCAACATTCAGCATTCTCAACATTCCTGCTTGACTCATCATTTCTACTGCGCACCATTTCAGCGGTCTTATCATTTCTGCTGCTGCACTATTTTAGCACTCTCACCTTTTCTGCTGCTCATCACTCGTGCAGTCTCACCAATTGTGCTGCTCACGATATGTGCTGCTCACAAATTCAGATTAGCAGTCTCACATTTCTGCTTCTCACCATTTGTGCAGCCTCACGCCGGCCCACTGCACAGCATTGGAGCAGCAAAAGACATAGGAGGCACAGCAGAAGCAGACGAGCAGCTCAATACTTCGGTGGGAGAAAAGCGGACTGTCTTGTCTCTTGAGGACGGAGATAGATTAGGTGGGGGAAAGGAAGGGAGAGACGAGTACATAGTGCCGTCTCCAATGAGTGCATGCCCAAGTGTTAGTGTTGTTGTGCCACAGGAAGTCTTAGATGGTAAGAAGCCACAGCCTAGTGTGCAGGAAGACCCAAGTGATAGTATCGTGTCACACGGAACCATAGGTGGGATGGAACCACAGCCTGGTGTGCACGGAGGAGCGGCGTCTTTTTCTGTAGGGAATAAGGCTTTGGGGCTTGGGCAAGGTGGAGCACACAGGGGAGGGGGTGTGCACGTAGGGTATGACGATGAGGCAGGTTGCAGAGAAGAGGGAGGGAATCAAAAGCCTGAGCAAGGCCAATTCTTGGCAGGCAGCGTCGCTGCCGCGCCTTCTTCAACACCTGCTGGTAGTAGCACGCAAGCAGCGCACAGCGGTAGCAGAGAACACAGCCCATGCAGCCATCACCCCCCTGATAACAGCAGCCGTGCCGACGTCCATAAGTTGTATGACCCGTTTGCTAGAATGCTGTGGCAGCGCATTTTGTTTGAATGGCTGCTGCCGCTGCTAGTTGTGGCAGTAGGGGTGGGCTGCAGCGCTGCAGGCTTGCTGGTATCTATAAGAGATGTTGCTAGCTGAGACGTGTTTGAGCAAGCTAAAAAAACTGTGTATGCTGTGTCACAAAACTAGATGGTCTATTCACCTTCCTGTGATTCCCAGGTGTTTCTCACGCCTTGAAACATTGCATTTGTTATTCAGCAGCAATTATACTCTCTAGGTGGCAGGCTTGTTATGATCCCTTGATGGTGTTATTCCCGCCCTTGTCCTCCTTATTCAGTGAACCTCGCAGTCCAGCTTACAAACCTGTTGAGTTGAGTTTCTTATGTAAATGCTGGACCTAACATTGGTTTATTGTAGTATTCACACAAGCTCTACTCAAGTTCATAATCATTACGGTGGGGGATGACCCTCAACCTGGTTGTTTGGCTGGTCGGCTGCTGACTGGTCTTGGCCAGTCACGAGCAAATATCAAGCGCATATGAAGACCCACACAAGAAGGCCAGAGAGATGTGTAGAAGGGTGAGACCTCATTGTCATCTTGAAGGCCATAAGAAGGCCGTACTTATTCGTGTTCCATAGAAACCCATGAGACCTGGCATGGTCAGGAACGAGCCATTTCGTGCAAGCTGTGGTTTATGTCTGCTGTGGATTCTCTTCCACGGCTCTGGAGATTGCAATTGCTCCCCAGCTACATGGAATATGGTGAAAGTAAGCAGTAAACAAGTTTTTTTGGGAATCTGGATGTCAGGGCAGAAGTGTCTGTGAGGGTTGGTCGTTTTGGTCACTCGTGGCGTATACAAAGATCTAACAAAGACCCTGCTTCCTTTTACGGTGTAATTACAACAGAGTGCTTATTTCCAACCTACATAGACAGGGATGTAGGGAAGTCAAGCTTCATGTGATCCTCGTTGGAGAAATGGGGACTATTCCCAAAGACCATACAGGCAAACCTTTGGTAGACCTCTACCTGGATTGCCATAAATTTATAAAGCTAACACACAAACTGAATTAATACTCCATCAGACATGCATCGTCTACACTCTGTCTGGGTAGGGTGGATTTGCTAATGGCTGGCGGTGCTCCGGGTCTCCCTCAGTTGCCCCCTGCCACTCCTGAGACACCCACCCCACTTCATTACTATTCTGTTGCTTTTTTGTTTGTTTTTGTGGAGATGGGAGCAAGCAGTACAACATTCGGACGGGATTCGGAGGAAAACCTATTTCTGTCTGAGAAGCGGGGTGGCCGCATTGCTTTTTACTTCTTGGGAATCACAATCTACAATCATTACACCATAACTCCTCTACTAAACTTGGGCATCCCCTCGCACAAAGTGCACCAATTAGCTACTAAACTGCTGCCTCAGGCTTTGATTAGCCTCCCTCTGCAGATCAAATAGCAATAGCGTGAACACCTTGACCTTCTGCCAGTGCATTGCAAGGCTAGCAGCTCAGGCTGCCTCTGGCAGAAGAGGAGAGCCTTTACTTATTTTCCTTCAAGTTCGGCACGTTCCATTTAGAGGTTACACTTCCTTTTCATTATTCTACATCTACCATCATGATATTAGGTTTAGCCTTTACTATTGTTGCTAAATTGTAACTTAAACCTTCATTATAATCTGCTTATTTTCTTTGTTCCTTCTTTTGACTGTTTAGTATAGAAAAACATGTCCGTGTTGTAACCAGAAGAATCCAACCGGTGCCCTGATTCAATCTCATGATCCCCAATTCAACAGGTACCTTTCTCATTTCAATCGAGAACGTGATTGAAAGTAAACAATGGTTACAATGGTTACAACTTCATTTCAATCGAGAACGTGATTGAAGGTAAACAAGCCTGATTGAAATCCCCCTTGATTGATTTCAATCACATCTCTGATTGATTTCAATCAGGGAAATAAACAGAAAAAGGCCCTGATTGATTTCAATCACACCCTGATTGCACTATTGATTGAAATGCCCCTGATTGAAATCAATCACATTCAATCAACGTCGACCACTCCACGAATTTTCTGACGCTACACTGCCATGCAATAAAAAGCTTAAACGATATCTCAAAATCAAGACACAAAATACACTTTTACAACAAAACAGTGACAATTGGGGATGTGGAAGGGGGGTTACTGTAGAGCGGCTGGCTTCAGAAGGGCTAGGCACAGGCCGGATCGCATGGCTGACAACCCGCCGGATCCTCATTAGTCTTTTTTGTTTCTCTTTTTCGTTTTTCGGTGGGGCTTTGGCTTAAACAGGGCTTTTACTTATATCAATGTGGGGAGTGGTGTTCACTGCCTGTGTAGTTCTTTCCTGAGGCAGGGGGATTTTACAAAAGGGGGGGGCAGAGGCTCCATTATTTTTCTAGATTGCAGAAGCACACCTATTATCAAATCGTAGTAATGACAGAACTACCGTGTCACAAACATGACAAGTTCCAAAAACAAAATGAGTACCTCCCACCCTTGTCCTCCTCATTCAGTGAACCTCTCAGTCTAGCTTACAAACCTAATGAGTTATGGATATGATGGACCTAAAACTGGTTTGCTGTATTCGCACTAGCTCTACTCAAGCTCCTAACGTTTACAATGGTCACAAACAAGAATGATTCCCGGCCTGGGCGTGGCTGGTTGGCTGCTGAATGGTCTCGGCCAGCCACAAATATCAAGCTCATAAGAAGACCCACACAAGGAGGGCAAAGAGATGTAAGAGAGATGTGTGACGTGATACGCTGGGAAGTTAAAAAGAGAGTATCGGTACAGTTTAAAATCACTCAGCTAGGTGAAAAAGGTTAGGTTCTATATTGGACGAAAACAGTCTGATAGCTGTAGCACGTCCAGCCCCCTCTATCAATGCAACAACCATCTTCAACTTAACACCCCAAAAAGAACTTAACCATGCTAAGACCCGGCCTAAACGACCAAGCATGCGTCTCTAATTTAAATGCGTGTTTTAAGCGGACACATTTAATTGTACCCCTTGCGCGCTAACACTTCGCTGATACTTTGCTGACCACTCAAGGGCTGCAGCTGGTTCTTCCTCCATCTCTGTGCCACCTTCACGTAAAGAAGTACACCCAATATCAAGCACGGACGTGCTTAAAACACGCATGCATGGCTTAGCAGTGAATTGACTTCTTTTCAATTTGCACAAAGAGATCCAGACAATATGGAAAAGTGAGGACACAGGTGTAAGAAGCTGTACAAGGCTCTGTTTACCATATTTTTTTGGTGGTACCTGGCATAACCACTTCCCCCTCTTCCCTCTTTCCTGACGTGCCTCCCTAACCTCTATAGATCTGTGTTTCCTCTTTTAGATACCTCTAGCAGTCCAACACCTTTTCCCATGCATGTAGGCATGCACACAAACACTCACACTCACACACACATACACGCACACACCTCTAGCTACTCACCCTGCATAAAAGGCATGACAACTATGTGGCCTGAAGGCTGCCGCTCACCACGGCCTTGGTCCTCCACGCGTAAACAAGAGGATGGAAGGGCTTGAGCAGGGCCTCCTTCACTGTCCGAGCTTGCTGGATCCTTAGCTAAGCTAGGGGGGGGGAGGGAGCCAGGAGGAGGGAGGTTTCTGAGGACAAGGGGCGGCGACAGGGGCTTGCTCGGCGGTTGGTAAGAGGACGGCATGACTGCGCCTCGCAGGTGCGCCTGGGTGAGTGGGTGTAGGCGGACATTGTTGTGGCGTGTGCATATGCTTTTGTGTGTGTGCGTGTGTGTGTGCGCGTGTGTGCAAGTGTGTGTGTATGTGTATGTGTGTGTGAGAGTAAATTTATTTTGTTGGAGCATTTGTGCTGGTGTGCCTTGCTGGTGCATTAGTGCGAAAGTGGGAGAGGTATGAGTGTGTGTGTGTGTGTGAGTGTGTGTGTGTGTGCGTGTGTGTGTGCGTGTGTGCAAGTGTGTGTGTGTGTGTGTGCAAGTGTGTGTGTGAGTGTGTGTGTGAGAGTGCGAAAGTGGGAGAGGTGTGAGTGTGAACAGGAGCGGGAGAGGTGTGAGTGTGTGAGCGTGTAGTCAAGGAAGAGGATGGTGGGAGATTTTTGGTAGCACGAGAAGGTCAGTATTGGAAAAGATTGCAATACAGGCAGTGAAGGAGCCGTGTCGTATAGGAAAAAACAGAAGAAAAAACACAGCTGGTGTAAACGCTGCTGGCATGGATCAGGACAGGACGCTGTTCACCAATTGAGCTCGACCATAAAAAAGAGATCAGTTCCTAGGCGTGGAAGAGAGCAGTTTAGAAGCAAGGGCAAGACGCCTCAGATTGCCTGGAAATTACGACAAGGACGCACCTTTCATGATGCATCCGCCATGACTCAGGTCTTAGTCAGTTTGCCTTTCGTGGGATATCCATCTTCAACAGTGAGTACACACGCAGCCTAGCAGTCACACTTCTTAACTGATGGCTCTATCTGTAACCGTTATTCCTCTATCTTGAGGTAGGGCTTCTTTGTAGCTAGCGCCAAAAGCAACGAGCAAAAACTGTCCATCATGCATGCAGCCTTCTTCGTTGACGTTCAAAGGACACCTCACTTGAACTTCCAAGCACATGGCTCCTTTCAAACACCTTATAACTAAGGTCGGCCAGAACCATATATATACGGTGTATATACGGTATCTTTGGCAGGGAAATCACCGAATTTACGGTCACATACGGTGTATATATACGGTTCTGGCCAACCCTACTTATAACACCTTGACTTTCAAATGACACCTCACTTGAACTTCCAAGCACGTGGCTCCTTTCAAACACCTTATAACACCTTGACTTTCAAAGGGCACCGTACTACCTACTTGGAAAAGCCATTTTTGGGCCTCAGACGGGTCTGCCTGACAGCCGTAGCCTGCAAAGCAAAGTGAGATACAACAGCATATGGTTGCGCTCCCGTCTCACCATACCACAGCACAGTGATACCACAGCGTATGTAGCCTGCAAGGTACAGTGATACCACACACAGCATGGTTGCGCTCCCGTCTCATGGTGTATAATCTCATTTGCGAATTGCGTTTCAGACATTTGAAGGTATGGAGGGAAGCTGATTTTTCATGTCCTCGGGCTGTAGGCCATCCTTGTGACCCTTGTAACCTTTTAACCCTCATGGTGTATAACAGCAGAAGGGCGTTTATTTCATGCAGGACGGGACAACGTTTGACCAACACAAGGTACTGATACCTAGGCAGACACATATCAGCTTGTTTGCCCATCTGTTCTCTTCCTCGCGCGTGCTGGCGCACTCGCACACACACATGTATTTTGCACACTCACACATACATACACACACATAAAAGCACATTCACACATCATACACACAACCACACGCACATATACACGCATACCCCAACCCAAACCCACACCTCCACTTGGTTCCGTTCGCACCTGACAGCATCATGGATCCCACCAAGCCCATGCTGATCACATCTGCATCATGTACAGAAGCACATACTGCCTCCTGCAATCAAGCACACAAGATATCTTGCCAATTTGAACGCTCATCAGACTAGCAGTGCAAAACTGCACACACACATGCATATGCAAATGGGCGTTCGTGCGTTCGTACATGTATGTGTATGCGTGTATGCACGTGTGTGTGCACGCGCATGCATATGCGTGTGCTTGTGTGTGTGTGTATGTGTGTGCTTGTGTGTGTGTGTGTGTGTGTGTGTGTGTGTGTGCGTGCGCATGTGTGTGTGTGTGTGTGTGCGCGTGCATGTGCGTGCGTGTGCTTGTATGTGTGTGTGTATGTGTGTGTGTGTGTGTGTGTGTGTGTGTGTGTGTGTGTGTGTGTGTGTGTGTGTGTGTGTGTGTGAGTGTGTGTGTGTGTGTGTGTGAGCGCGCGAGTGAGAG
>Ga0307968_1000172_pt1 | contig 40746 bp, 39 predicted proteins | sample OrgLakmetagen650_FD_201834 | JGI IMG/M metagenome (GOLD analysis project Ga0307968, IMG submission 201834) | Saline water microbial communities from Organic Lake, Antarctica - #650 | ecosystem: Environmental > Aquatic > Non-marine Saline and Alkaline > Saline | place: Antarctica: Organic Lake...
TGTGTCTCTCTCTCTCTCTCCCCCCCCCCCTCACTCTCTCTCTCTCTCTCTCTCTCTCCCTCTCTCTCTCTCTCTCTCTCTCTCTCTCTCTTTCTCTCTCTCTCTCACACACACACACATTCTCTCCCTCTCTCTCTCCTCTCTCTCGACTTCTCACTCTCACTCCCGTACACAACACACTCAGGGACATGCTGCAAGTGGCAGAAACCGCTACAGTTGGCATCGCCTTCCTTGTAATCGAGCTGGTGGTTATCCTTGCTGCCATTGTGTGGGCGTGGCTCCTCCTAAAGGTGCGTGTGCTACAGCCACTGTGTACCATTCTTTCTGCTTTTTGCCTTCTTCTGAACTCCTTCTGTGCTTTACTCTGTCCTGTTTACAACTGTGTACATTTGAGTGAAACTGGCAATGCAGCACCTCGTGCTCCATTCAATTCTTTGCTTTTCATTGAGCCCAAACCATGTTCATTTAAGGAACTGTATTGAATAATAAAGGAGTTCATGCACGCAGTTGGTGGACTTGTGCCAATACTTGACATGCAATGCTTCAGCTGATTGATAGGTATATGCACGTGGCATTGTATCCACACTCCAATGATGTGACAGCTTCGTTAAGGCAAGCAAGCATGCATCATGCGTTCTGGTACATCTGTTCCTGTTGCTCAGTGTGTCCTCTTTAGTGCATGTGTGTGTGCACCATTGTGCGTGCAGGTACTGCTTAGTGCCTCTTATTCAGTGTCTATGTGTATGTACACTATTGTGTGTGCAGGGTGTGCAAACCTCTCGCCACAGGCTTATGGCCGTATTCCTCACCATCCCTTCTGGATTCTTGAGGGCCATGGCACTGAGGCAGATGCAGGTAATGCGTAACTTAACCTGCATCATACGCACATCCACTCCACCGTTCTTGAAGCAGATGCAGGTGGTTTGTAACTTAACTGCACCATACGCACATACACTCCACCATACTTTCTGGCTGCATAAAGGCTAATGCAGGCAAGCTAGGCTGCACCATGCTCTACTCTCACTCTTGAAATGCACCCTCATGCATATGCACACTCTACAACGTATGCAAGGAATCACACACACATGCACAAACACACACGCACACACATGCACACATGATTGCACATGCTTGCTCAACACATGCATTTGACGTACGTTTAGGGTTGGCCAGAACCATATATGTACGGTGCATATACGGTGTTTTTGGAAGGGAAATCACCAAATATACGGTCATATACGGTGCATATATACGGTTCTGGCCAACCCTACGTATGTTGTGTGAAAACTAACGTCAAGAAAGAGGGTGACGCAAGAGGAGGAGGGGTGGAGGAGGATGAGGAGGCATCGGCAATGGAACACAAACACACACACACACACACGCACACACATAAATGCACGCTGATGCTTTGTTGCGTTTCTGCAGATTGCGGACGAGGACGACGCAGGAGGAGGTGAGGAGGAGGAGGACGAGGAAGCAGCAGCTCTGATGAAGAATGCAGGGATGCAAGGAGGGGGCACCAATCCAGCAGAGACTGCTCCTCATGCTTCTGGAACCACCAAGGACAGCAAGGATGCCAAGATGAAGCACAAGGGTGAGGGTCTTTAGCCTGAAGAACCTGAAGGCTTGAGGGTATAGGGCCTACAGCCTGAGGTGTTGGTAATTTTGGCGGTTCCTGCTCATGACACCATAATGCAATCAGTGACTGTGTTGCACACTGGAACTCAAGTGTGTGAGGTGCTGCTCAGGGTCAAATTGTGCATGTGTGTGTGTGCGTGCGTGGTGGTGTGCATGTGCGTGTGGTGTTGTCAAAGAGGCCATTCTTGCGTCAAGTGTGCGTGGAGGTTCTGTGGCATGTGTATGTGTGTGATTGTACAGTGTGCAGCACATGACTGTTAATTTGGTGTTCTCCGACGGTTATGCCATACTTATCACGTCCATATGATTCTGCGTAACCCTAATAGCGTGCATCACCGTTTTGTGTGCGTGTGGCTTGTGTGCTTCCTGTGCACTTTGTACGCATCACTGCCTCGTGTACGTGTGTGCCTCCTGTGCATCTTGTGCACATCACTGCCTCGTGTGCGTGTGTGCCTCCTGTGCGTCTCCTGCGCATCACTGCCTCGTGTGTGTGTGTGTGTGCTTCCTGTGCGCTTCGTGCGCATCACTGCCTCGCGTGCGTGTGTGCTTCCTGTGCATCTCGTACGCATTACTGCCTTTGTGCATGTGTGTCTCCTGTGCGTCTCGTGCGCATAACTGCCTTGTGTGCGTGTGTGTACCTAGTGGGGATGAAAAAGGGGGAATCACCCTGCAGCGCTTCTTTTAGTTACTAGATTCTAACAACGCTGTCAGCACTGTTTCTTCACACAACGCTGCCAGCAAGCACTGTTCCCCCTGTACACCCCCCCCCCACTCGTCCCAATAAGATGCCTGACAGACAATCCTTGTTTTACCAGGCCCTGTATGCGCTGCATACAATCTTGAGGTGGGAGGTGCATTTTGCACTCCTGTCCTTGGGGAGGAGGGGGGAGGGGGGGGGCTGTGCAGACTGATGCAGACTGAGACCACTCGTCCCAATAAGATGCCTGACAGACAATCCTTGTTTTACCAGGCCCTGTATGCGCTGCATACAATCTTGAGGTGGGAGGTGCATTTTGCACTCCTGTCCTTGGGGAGGAGGGGGGAGGGGGGGGGCTGTGCAGACTGAGGCTGCCTGGCAATACGGTTGTGGTGTGGGCGAATGGGTGCACCGCGCAAGTGCTCTCTTGCTGAAATAAATGCGGTTGTGGTGTGGGCGAATGGGTGCACCGCGCAAGTGCTCTCTTGCTGAAATAAATGTGGTTGTGGTGTGGGCAAATGGGTGCACCGCGCATGTGCTCTCTTGCTGAAATAAATGCGGCTGTGGTGTGGGCGAATGGGTGCACCGCGCAAGTGCTCTCTTGCTGAAATAAATGCGGTTGTGGTATGGGCAAATGGGTGCACCGCGCAAGTGCTCTCTTGCTGATATAAATGCCAAAAACTAAACTCGTACTTGTACTTGCACGTGTCGGGTTCAGGGGAGCTTGCAGGCAAGGCGTTTGTGGTGGATGTGCAGGCGCTGGATGTGAATCTGCAGAACGAGGCCAAGCTTAAGGCGGGCGGGGCTGGGGGTTCTCGCCGGGCTTTCTGGGCCAAGATCAAAGATCTGCTGAGTGAGAAGGCGGTCATGGTGGGCAAGCGGAAGCTCGTCCCCTATCGCACAGACAGCTTCATCATGCTGACTCCTTTGGTGGGTGTGTGGTGTGGGGCGAGCACTGTGTGTGGGTGTGGATGTGAATGTATTAGGCATGCATAGTGTGAGGTATGCAAGAAAGTTTATGAGATCTACTGAGGGTTTATGGGTCGTGATGGGCAGAAGCTTTTTCCCTGTCACACAGACACTTTCATTCTGTGGGGCATGTTGTCGGGTGTGCCGAGTTGCTTTTGTGCATGGATGGATGGATGGATGGATGGATGGATGGATGGATGGATGGATGGATGGATGGATGGATGGACGTGTATGTATGTATGTATGGACGTGTATGTATGTATGGACGTGTATGTATGAATGTGTGTTGTGTGTGCATGTGGGAAATAGCCGAGCTTTAGCAGGTAGCCGCAAGCCAAGAAAGAACTACGTTCTGAGTGCAAAAGTTGTCATGGTGGGCCAGCTAAGGCCTTTGCTTTCCATCATACTCATTTTGCAGCATAGGGACATACAATCCAAAAGCAGCAGCTGCTGGTTACCAGGGAAATCTGAAAACAAATGTCTTTACGGTCACTTATGTTGAGGACTGAAGCCTATGTTAAAGACTCCGATCTAGTTTCGACACTCATGTGCAAAAGCTGCCTCTGACCACACATGCCTGCAGATCCTCTGGTTCGTCATAGTGCTTGCCATCCGAATTGCATCCATTGACCAGCAGAACAAGGTGGGTGTGTGTTTGTGCGTGCGTGTGTATGTGCGTGCATGCGTGTGTTGTGTGTGTAAGAATGTGTGTTTGTGTCCATGCATGTGCGTGTGAACGCACCACGGCAAGGCACTCGTGCGCTATTGGCCAAAACTAGGGCTGGGAAGGATAAAGTATGCGTGCTGTAGGTATACTTTGGCATGCTTTTGCAGGAAACGCTTCCGAGACATCATTGTGTGTCATGCATAATTATTTCTGGCCAACCCTAGATGCAAATGAACATACGCGATGCAGTCTGTGTTCCACACATCATTGCCTCTCACCAACCTACATGCTGTTGTGCGCACCTGTACCGTACCGCACACATCATCGCCTCACTCTGAGGCCTCATCTGAAAAGAAACACGTGAACCAACAACGTACCACAACCCACTTGTGCAGCTACAAATGCCCATCATCGACAACTACCTCTCCAACCGCCTTGCGGCACTCACAGCTCGGGTGGTGGCAGATGCTCATGGCGTCACTAGCCAGGTAAATGCGTGGACAGGCATGCATGTGTGTGTGTGTGTGCGTGTGTGCGTGTGTGTGTGTGTGCTAAACCTGGCAGGGCATATGGCTTCAATAGCCAAGTAGATGTGTGGACATGCACGCGTGTATGTTCATCGTGGCAGGGCACATGGCTTCAGGTAAGTATGCAACATGCATGCATGACTGTGTGTGTTTTTGTGCTAATAGTGGCAGGGTACATGGCTTGAATAGCCAGGTTAACGTGTGTGTACAAGTCAACATTGTGATCATTTTCTTAATAAAAGTCAGGTGCAGAGGGCCTTCATCCGCTTGCTGTGTACATAAGCCTGTTTCCTTATTTTGTCAAAAGGGTTACGGGTGTTACAGGTTGAAGTACAGCGTTTCGTGCTTGTTTTATGTCTAAACCAAAACTTGCATGGTCAAAAGGTGGACACGTTAAAGCAAGCACTCTCGTGTTTGAACACTCACACACACACACACACACACACGCACACACACACATACACACACAGACATACACGCAGGCATACACACATGCACACATATACGCACAAATATGCACACATATACACACATGCACGCATATACACACACACAAACATGCACGCATATACACATACACTCCCAAATTCAATACAGAGCACCCTTGAAGATATTTTGAATTACAAGGATGGCATGGAGACGAGATTGGAGGCCCTCCGTCATATGTGAGTGACAAGTGCACGCCTGTAGTCTGTGTCTGTTCTTCCTCCCTACCTCACTCAGCTCACTCAGCCCACTCATTTACACACACACACACACACACACACACATACATACACACACTTGCTCATTTCACTTTTTTTATACACCATATTTGCTCACTCACTTTCAATCACACACACACACACACACACACACACACACATGTGTGTGTACACACCCTGCAGGTACACGGCACTTCTGTACGGCCATGATGCAGATGAGAAAAGGGACATGACGTTCATCCCGCTAAAAGGCACCCTATTTGACAGTGCAGCAACCCAGGTGCCCCCCTTCACCCACATGCACACACATACGTATGAGCACATACACACTCAAACTCGCTCCAAAAAGGCACTGCACGTACACACGTTCTTTTGCAATACACACCAGCTAGCTAAGGCCTGTGCACCGACTTCCATGGTTGCTCGTGTAACTGAGTATGTAGCTGTTTTCTAGCCAAAAGGCACGGGAACACAGTGTTCCGTGCTTTCATTGCTTTTACCACTTACGTTACCACTTGCTGTAACTGTGCATGAGCCTGTGTTCCCTGCAACTGTCGACAATTAACGCCACTTCCGTGTGTGTTCACACCCACACCAGTGTACACACACACACACACATGCACACACATACACATACACACGCATACACACACATACACACATACGCACGCTCATACACGACACACAGTTGTCTCAGCGTGGTTGCTCCTGCACGCCCTCTCATACATCTGCTCAATCCCTTCTCTTTTTGCTACTTGCACCCTAAACGCCCAGGAACAATTCTTCCACTTCTCGCAATGCCGAGTGAAATGGAAGCCAGAAAAGTACTGCTATAACGAACCTGGTCATCGCTTCTTTCAGGTGTGGTACGCATTTTTTGCACACCTGCTTATGCTACGCCTGTGCATATCGCATGCAGGCTCAGTTTTTCCAGTTCTCACAATGTAAAGTGAGATGGCGGCCTGAAAAGTACTGCTACAGCGACCCAGACCATAAATTCTTCCAGGTATCTATTTGCACACGCACGCATGCGATGCCTCTCGCCCATTTTGTGGGGGGGCAGCTCCCTGGAAATGACGGTGCTTTTTTGTGCAAGGGTTGCGTGTGGTGTGGATCCCTCCCTTGCCTTATGAAGTTTGACGTACAGTTGTGGGTGCAAGGAAGGAGTGCTGCTTGGGCAATTCTAGCAAAATATGTAGCCGACACTATATCTTAACGAGCAATAAAGGCTTGGCTCCGTGGTTTGAATGTACACACAAAAGTGTTAGTGCCATGCACGGGGTGTTTGCATGCACAAAGCTGTACGATGGGACGTTTATAATTCAGAAGCGTGTTGAAGCAAAGAGTGAAAAAAGGTAGGGTGAGAGACGGTGTACGGCAATTTCAAATGCGGATGATGCATGGGCATGGTTGTGCCTGCCTGCCGTAAGGATCACACACAGAGTGCTTTTTCTGACACGTGAAATTAATCAGCAAACAAAGTCTGTTTCTTTAGGACAAGCCAAGCAAATCAACACCACAGCCTTGTATACGCGCTGCTCAGATGTGTACATGTTCCCACACGCACACGTGCGTCCATCAGGCACAGATACACGCGTGTGTGCGTGTGTGTGCTGATGTGTGTGTGTGTAGGATAAGGCTGCCGATGCAGTTGCTCATGTGTGTGCGTGTGTGTGCAATACGTCTTCATCATCCTCGTGCGTGCGTGCGTGTGTGTGTGTGTGTGTGTGTGTGTGTGTGTGTGTGTGTGTGTGTGTGTGTGTGTGTGTGTGTGTGTGTGTGTGTGTGTGTGTGTGTGTGTGTGAACGGCACCGACTGTACACAGGTGGCCAACAACGGCATGGATGCCATGATGATGCGGCTCCTGGATGAAGCTTCTCTCATCCTCGCCCAGGATGATGACAGGACACTGAATCAAGGACTCAGCAATTCTCGCATAGACTATATATGGTGAGTGCTTTTTCACAGGTGTGTGTGCGCTTGCTGGTGCATGCTCTTGTCTCGCGCACACGCGATCCATGGTTGTGCTTTACCAGATGGTTATGCTCTACCAGGGAACAATGCTTTCAGCATGTTGTGACGTGTTTACCCCAAGCCTGTGCACTGCATACACACTCTCTCACACACACACACACACACACACACACACACACACACACATAGACGTACATGAACACTTACACACACAGGAATGTGGCCTGGCATGCCCTGGCTGGCCGCCAGCAAGACATGGTGGACTTCTACTCCGTTCAAGCATACCAAAATTTCTCACAGGCGCAGATCCCCAATGTGAGTGCGTAACGTGTGCGTGTGTGTGCGTGTGCGTGTGTCTGCTCTGAATCGTCTAGGTTTCTGGGTTGCCTCCAAGTGAGAACAGGCTCAGGAATGTGCGGCTTTTGTAATCAAGAGTGAGATTGAAGCATGCAAACCCTCTGCCATTTGGGTAGCGCCACTTTTGGGAGCTTGGAGCATGCTAACCAATTGCCCTTTGGGTAGCGTCAATGACTGAACAGTTATATCTAAAAAGTATATTGCTTTCTATAGTACGTGTTGTGAGGAACTGCTGGTTGTTAAGAAAGTCTGTGTAACTGAGGCTGCAACAGTTCTCACCTGTGTATCGTGTCCTCTCTGTCTGTGTAACTGTGTCACCTGTGTAGTGTGTATTGTGTATCACCTGTGTATTGTGTCTCAACTGTGTATTGTGTACTCTCTCTGTCTGTGTACTGTCTCACCTCTGTATTGTGTCTCACCTGTGTACTGTGTCTCAACTGTGTATTGTGTGTCACCTGTGTATTGTGTACTCTCTCTGTCTGTGTACTGTCTCACCTGTGTATTGTGTCCTCTTTCTGTCTGTGTAACTGTGGCTGCGACGTTTCTCATCTGTGTGTAATTGGTCCTCGTAGGTAACAGACAGCAGCACGCAGGCTTTTCTGTTATGAAGCTGGCACTGCAATCTGAAGGATGTCCTCCCCTGACCCTTAATTCCGCCAAGCTGCACTGCAATGTCGCACATTCATACGCATGCTTTCCCTTCCATGCACCAACAATTCCAGATTATCCTGAATTCCTTCCTAATCCTGATTTCCTCATTATCCTGACCTCCCCTTACGTTAGAAGCTCGTCCTCACACCTGTGTTGCCCATTTGCCCTCTCACCCACTTGCAGATCATCCTGTTTGTCTTGTCCTGGGCCTTGGTCACGCTGTACGTTGTGTTCCTGTTCAACCCCTTTAAGACCGTCCTCAACTACGAGACACGCCAGGTGTGTTTGTGTGTGTCTAGGGATGTGTGATTATGCACTCTTGTGCGTTTGTGTGTGCGAATGCGTGTGTAAGAGGAGAGGGAGGGAGGGGGCTGTCCCAAGCTCATGTTGAATTAGAAGCGCCCCACCTCTACTCGCTTATTTCTCTGAAGAGGATCTCTCGTTACATTTCCCTTCAGTCATGTTGGATGCGGTGTCAATGGCAGTAGCCTGATGACTGAAATGTGGTGCAGCAACTGGTCGAGGCTGAGGTGCCTGCCTACACCTAGCAGCCTCTGCACACCCTCACCCATGCTGCATGCGGTGTCACTGCCAGCCTTGTCCTTCCTTGCAGTTACGATCTCAGTAGCTCTTTGTGTGATGGACTAGCTTTTGTTGTCTGGTTGTGCGCCTGTGTGGCCTTCACGATGTGTTTATGCCGCCTCCCAGTCCAACGCCTGGGTGGGACCTTGCAGCCAGCCAGGTTGTGATTGAGGTGAACGAGTGCTTTGCAGCCAGCCAGGTTGTGATTGAGGTGAATATAAGCTTGTAAGATGTTAAGGGCATTGTACCTGAGACGTTTGCTCACTCTTTAAGCTGAGCCTGCGAGCTGATTTCTCGAACAAAGGAAGCATGCCGTCAGGCTTTTCACATAAGTTTGTTAGCTCCCAGAAGGGAGTGGGTTGTGGCTTGCTAGGTGCCTGCATGTGTTAGCATGCGTGCAGACAGTGCACACACTCATGTACATGTACGCATTAAACGTATATTCACATGCACACACACTCCTACATCTGCAAACGCACTTTCACACACACACACGCACACACACACCATCTGCAAACGCACTTTTACACACACACACACACACACACACACACACACACACACGCGTCGTGGCATGCACGCTGTGCAGGTAGGGGAGCTGCTGAGCCAGCTGCCCCCTGACATGCAAGTCGAGACCGCCGTTGCCAAGGCCGTGGGCGTTGAGGCCCCTAACTAAGCCTAGGTTACGATTTGTTGCCAGGGTCTTGAGCGCTGGATCCTCGGGCCGAGCCTGTTTACACTGCCATTGCCAAGGCAGCCTCTTGAAGGCCCACGCTCGAGCTTGGCACAGACTGAAATGATGTTGATGATGGTGATGTGGCGATTGAGGGGCAAGTCTAATGTACAAGCTCTCAGTCTCAGTTAAAGGGCCTTACTTTTGGCAGTTGAGTACGGCAAAGTCATGCTTGTCAACGCAAATCTTGGTGCTGGCTTAAATGCTGCAGTTGATTGCGCTGGTTTACAGCGTCAACCTTACAATTTGCTGTCTTTTGTTAAAAAGCAATCGTATGCCCTCTTTGCATGCTTGTATTGAATTGAGCATGTGTGTAGTATCACAGAAGCGTGCAAGTCATTGTTATCCATCCCTTATCCGTGAACAGCTACTTTGTGTAATATTTTGTTGAAACAGGTATGATTTGTTAATGTCCTCACGTACTTGCTTCGTGCTTGCTTGGAATGGGCTAGGCTCATTGTTATTTAAGCTAGCTCGAATTATTGAGGTCATGGTGTGCAATGACAATATTTATGAGTGCGTGTGCGTTTCTGGGTGGTGTCCTTGAACGTTGGGGTTTGATGGCAACTTTGCCACAGGCTGTCTGTGCACATTCAATGTCAGTTTCATATGTGTGTGAGTGTGTGTGTGTGTGTGTGGCGTGCAGCGGTGCGAAAATATTACTATGGGCTTGCAGCACAAAGGAGGCAAAGGAAGGGGCAGGGAGCATGTCAGAGGGGCTAACGAGGATCTGAGTGCTACTTAACTCATGAGCATCCACAAGGAACATGCTGCACAGAATGGGGCCCCCCGTCAGACAATTCATACCGACACATTTAAATATTGATTCTTTGCTCTTTTGTTTCTGATATGTCCATACCAGCCAATGAACGAGCTTGTTGCTACACTGCAATAACCTATTGTACGCTAGATTGAGAGAGCATGCGGCTCTAAATTTTCGAAATGTTTAACTTGCAACTCAGAAACCAGTTGTTCTTTTCTTTTTGTGAAGTTGCACCGGTTAAGGTCCTGTTATACTGCGGTTTAATTTAAACAGGTTTACATGAAGGGACCTTTAGTCACAGCTACTGTTTGGCCGATTGGCCTGTCCTCGTCAGTCAACAAAAAGTTGCATTCCGTGTGGACCTCAGGAGCAACACGAGCAAAGCATCAGCTAATCTTTAGGAGTTCGTTTCAGTGATTTAGTCTTTGGGTAGCTAATCATGAATAATGTCCCACCTGGAGAATTAAAAGTGGAGATATTTTCAATGGGTTATGTCAGCAGGAGCCACTCCACCAGGAGCCTCCTGGTTATTGGTCGTTGCGTTTGATAATTAAAAGCAGAATAACGCGCTATTATTGGCAAAGCAGGCGTGCATGCACGCAGGTGATAAGTACGCACTTGTGCGCATTGATTGAATGGACCACAAAAAGAAGGACAAGAAAGAGCTGCGCATGACACTTACTATTTAACCACATGGCAATGGTGAAGTGCTCAAGCTCCTCAGTGTCAGTACTCACTTCACCCTGTTATGTTAATAGCAACAGATGTAGCCCGGTCACCCCTAACTCCTCGCTTTTCTGGTTGGTACCAAAAAAAGTTAACAGACAACAGACAATTTAAAGAAGTGTAGACACCAACGACAAAAATCAGGATCGGATGATGGCTTGTCATGCTAAATCAGTGGCGGCTTGGACGATATGGCCCATGATGCCTGCGTGGGAATCTTTACAGCTGGTGTTTACACGGATCATCAATTGTTGTTAATCGTTACTGATCGTGTCTTTGCAGCAACTGCTTTGCTGGAAAAGCTTCATAATCGTCTTGGTGTGTTTCTTATGGCTGCCTGTTTTACGTGGGGGGAATAGCAGCAAGTTGTTTCGTGTTAATTCAGCACTGCTGTTATTTAAAAGTCAAAGTCTACACTGGAAGTCACCAGCGTGCATTAAGGAAAGGCTCTCAACTAGTGCTCACACTAGCCAGAGCCCCACCGAAAAACGAAAAAGAGAAAAAACAGAGACTAATGGGGATCCGACGGGTTGTCAGCCATGCGATCCAGCCTGCGCCTAGCCCTCCTGAAGCCAGCCGCCTTACCAGTAACCCCCCTTCCAGATCCCCCATTGTCACTGTTGTTGATGATGGTGTATTACATAGGTCCAGGGGAGATAGCAAACTCCCTACTACGAGTTTGAAACGAATCTGAAAGTTGATAAATAAAAGGGAAGCAAGAGAGGCAGGCTGGAAGCGATAACAGAAAATGGGGGGGACAACCAAGGTGATGTTGTTAAGGTGTATTTTGTGTCTTGTTTTGTAATTTTGTTGCAGTTTAGTAGCTAGTTGGTGTTACCTTGTGCGTGGGGACGCCTAAGTTTAGTAGGAGTTATGGTGTACTGATTGTAGATTGTGCCCCCGACTCCAAGTATAACAATAAGTGTGACTTGGTTGTTTCGAGAGATGCCTCGGACCTGGTTGTTTCGAGAGATGCCTCGGAGGCTCCTTGTTCGTAGACGCTGGAGAAGGGGTTGATGCTAGTTGTCCGCTTTTTCTAATGTCTGTTGCGGGGTTATGTCTGAGCAGAATTTAAATTTTACAAGATGTATGTCTCTGTCCTTTGGGGGGATCTGTTTGGGATCCAAATGCCTGCCTCTTCCCTCAATGGGCATAACTAGCACGCCATCTGGACGGCTTTGATGTCTAGTTGGAAGGCTTTGTCGTGTTGGGAAAACCCAGTCAGAAATGTTTCATTCAATGTCATCAGGGGGTTCAATGTTCAGGTCTATTAACTTTTCACTGTTACAAGCATCCATTGTAACAATTGCTGAGCCCAGCTTGCCTTTGCTGATCTCTTCACCACAAAGGCTTACAGCGTGGTGGTGTCGGTTTATGTGCATTCTCTTCAGAGTATGGTTGTTGCACCTAAGAAGTATGTGTGGAGCACTGTCTGATCCTTCGCACAAAGGGCAGGTGGCAGGACCTGTCGTATGGCTAAACCTTTTGGTAAACAATGTTTGCAAATAGCAACGGACATGCCATGCTAAATCATAGCATACATAGTCAACGGACGAATCTTGTGATTTTCCCTGGGATTTATAATCCGAGCAACGGTTTTACAGATATCTGTTAGTCTTGCCAATTTTAGGTGGTCCTCTTGTAACAAACTTGCTCTTCCTCCCAGAAACACCTCGGTGCGTCCTTTTGGTCGTATATCAAATCCGTGCGGCAGAGCATGACATTTTCTTTTCTCCAGAGGTGACATTAAAAATGAAATACTTGTTTCTCGACAATGTTATCCTTGATCAATTATTGGTATTTTGTGTAGCACTTTGTGGACTGATGGTTTGAAACCTTTTTTAATTTGGGATCTAGTTTGAGTTAGACCTGCATGTGTGCTTTTACAGCATTGAGATATGAGAAAATGGAGAGCCTTTTTGCTGGAGGCCCTGGTTGGCAAGTGTTAAGAGTATCTGGTAGGCAAGCTGGATGAGGGTTTTCCACCCGTGCTGGCAAGGATATGGATGAATGGGGATGAGCGTCCGTATAAATGGTATCGTGGCCACTTTGATTTTCCGCAGAGCACTTTGCTATGACATCAGCGCACTCAATCCCTAGGATGCCAGCATGAGCTTTAACCTTGTAGAGATGGATGGTGCCTTTAGAAAGCTGGATGTGGTGTGTGTACGATGGTTTCTAGGAGTTTGGCATGTTTATGCCGTTTCAGGCACTGGGGGTAGAGGATGCTATTTCATATTTGCCAAAGTGCACCAGTGCTGTCTGTTGCGATAAAGGTGTGTTCATTTATCAAAGCAGCAGCAATTCCCGCTAGCTCGGCTCTGTTAATGGTTTTGTTGATGCTTGTCCCTCCAGGATTTTTTGTGGTGATTTTGTTGAATTGAGGGTGGTAGACTCCAGCTCCAATAGACTGAGATCCATTTTCTTTGTTTGTAATACAACTCCCATCTGTGAAGGCTCATTCTTTCCAGTTGGGGCCTTGAGTTCTAGCAAGCGCTTTTGTAGTATATGATGGAAGGGGGACCTGGCTGTGTAATTGTAATGTATCGCTTATGTCGCCAATATTTGCATTGATTACTATGTTTCTTAAGTCTTGGGGAGCCTACACATTTTTGCCATTCTTGGCAGTATCCTTTCAGTTGGCGGGTCAAGAAAAGGCATGCATGGTGCCTGCGTTTTTAAAATCCCAGATTGCCGCTGGTGATAAGTCTTGTTTAAATCTTACTTTATCTAACCAAGATGGGTTGTTTAAAATAATAAGTTGCTCTGTGGCAGCTTTGTTCAAGACTACTAAGACGCGCATGCCCCATACATGTTGCTTCTGGCAGGGGTGGTGTTTTGCTTTGCTGGTATAGAAGTGGCATGTAGCGCATTTTTGTCTTTAGGATATTATTAAGAAAGGTGCCATTCAGTGCGGCAGGTTTTGTGAAAGGTGTTGGTGCTGTTTTCCATCCAGTTTGTGAGCAGTAGGAAGGTAGCGGTTGCCTCTTGGATATTCAAGGCAGATGCGGTTGCATGTTACTTCGATTATCGTCATACATCGGGTGGCAGATGGAGAAACCAGTGAATTGTGTATACACTCTACGCGTAGAGAAAGCATCTGTTCTGAAACCAAAAACTCTGTCTCTTGGATGGGCTTAGGCTGTCCCTCTTGAAGCTCTGGGGTAAGTCTAGAGGTGAGGGGCCTCCCGTTCTTTCTTTTGTGACCAGGCGTGGTTGCCAAAGACCGTCATGTAATGGGTGGGTAGAGCCCGATCTCAAGAGCATTCAACCTGGTATTGTTGCCTGTCATTAAAAGTCGTGGGAGTTGATGAAGGATGGATTTATGTTGCAGGGTCTTGGACAGGGGGAATAATATACATGTAGTTTATAAGTTAGTATTAGTTATATTACTAAAACCGAGCCCCACGAATTCCATTCACTTCGAGGGCATCGCGGAGTAATGGTGCAGCTGCAGCCCAGCCTGACACTTAACTTAAAGAACCTTGCGAGCCATGGAGCTGTGGTCAGCGCCGAACAGCAGGTAGGCTAGTCTCTTGCAGCATTCTAAGTTTTGCAACCCCATCTAATTTCGCCTCCATCCTCCTTATATCAAGGCATTCTAAGCACTGACCATCTATTTCTGTCACATGCAGGCTGCGTTAGACCACTCGCTACCAATTAAACGCACTGAGGCAGGTCTGAAGACGCTCACACTGTGGGGAAAGCTTGTGACTCTCAATGGAAGAGTGAGTGCGCACGCTCGCTTAACAGTATATGCATGGCACACACACACACACACACACACACACACACACACACAAACACACACACACACACACAGACGCGCACGCACACACACACACATACACACACACACAAACACACATATACCCACGCACACGGTAACACACATACACACACATTTGCACACACAAGCACACATGTTATTACACACATACGCGCGCGCGCACACACACACACACACACACACACACACACACACAAATACACGTGCACACACACATTTGCACACACTAAACATACACACACATGCACGCGCACACACACACACTCACACATGCACGCACACAACTACACGGATATAAACGTATAATAAACTTGCATTTACACACACTCATACGTGCATACACATACACATACGCATACATGCATACACACACAAGCATACACACAGTAATTCACACAAACACAAATCCTTCAGGCACCCTGCGACCAAGAGCCAAGAGACATTTCTATTTAATCCACCATCTGCTCTGCTACTTGCAGGACTATTTGATCGCTGAGGGCTACAATAGTCCCGTCTACTCCAACGGCAGTATTATCTTTGATGCCAAATACTACTATAGCCAAGATGGTGTACGATGGGTGGACTTGGTTGCAGTGGACGATGAGACCAAGAGCAAAGCAGCTAAGATAAAGGCCACACTTAGTGGTGACCCCGCAAAGGTGAGAAATAAATTAGGATGGCCCTTTAGTATGGTGGAAAACATTGGTGCATAAGTAGTCGGCATTTGCCAGTCAGCACAAAGTTAATACTTGTGACACCCTCAAACTTACTGGTATAAAACTGATAACAAGGAGGGAGGTAGCGGCAGGCATACGTGCAGGAGAGGTTCAATCTGGTTCATAGAATTCACGGCTCTCTTGTTCAACAAGAACGTGCATCATACACACAATTACTACAAATTACATTGACTGTTGTTGAACACGCGGACAGGTATACGACAATGAAGAGAAGGACCCCAACCCACCCCCCCCACCTGAAGATGGCGAAGAGCCAGGAGAGGCACCTCCCCCCATCATTGTACAAGTCCCAGAGCTGGCGGTGCTCAAGCACCGCATTGACATGATCAAGGACAGCACCGGCGTCATCCCTGTGGTACGTTACACAGCAACAACACTGTGGCTTCTCTGCTCGTTTTTTGTGACAGCTGACTAAGCGGCAACATTAGCAAAAAAGTGCTTTAGGCAGTAGCCCACAAAGAGGCAAATGCAAACGGAAGCGCCGCAAGTTCGGCCAAAGCTTCGACCAAAAACAGGTACAACATGGACACAAACAAAGCATCGAAATACGTGCAGCACAAAGACAGAAAAAAGGAATGCTCCTGAGGGAAATGTTAGAAAGATTGCCACAGCTGAAAGTTTGCTCCTCTTGCCTGCTCTGTACCAGGTCTGCACACTTAGAAATTACAAACTAGAAATTACAAACTCAAAACGCTCTTGCTTTCCCTCTTCCTGACTGGGACAGGGCCTAAGCCCTAAGCCATTTCTTTAGCCTTCAACAACACCTCTCACACCACGTGTACATGCAGCACGCCTTGCTCCCCGATGCTCACAACAAAATCGTGCCCAACCGCCTGTTCACGGGCATAGCTTACCCGGAGAAGCTGGAGAGCTACATGCACCGTACAGCTGTGCCAAACGGCCCCACACTAGCCCAAGATTTGCGAGGCACCTGGTCAATCCATTATGATCCTTTTAAGCAGGTCGCAACTTGCAGGTAAGTGTTTTGGTTCCAGGGATGGGTCATACGGGCTTTTGAGATGTCCCATGCGGTATAATACGCTATTAATTACGACATACGCGTATAATACAAAAACGTATTTTTGCTATTTTGGGGGGTACCCTGGGCTTGCACCAACCACCCCCCAACCACCACACATTGTTCCCAAAGCCTCCAGAACTTTAAAATGCCTCCTTTTAAAGGCCCTGAGTGGGAACATGTTGTTATATTGGGACAGAAGGGGCAGAATTACAAGATGGAGTGTAAGTACTGCAAGCTGAAATTCAGCGGCGGTGCCCCCCGCATCCGCAAGCACTTCATCAGGCGGAATCCCAGCGTAGGTGTAGCAGCATGCAAAGCTGACCCGGCAGAAATCGAGGACGAAGTTGCAGCAATGGCAGAAATCGACGACGCTCAGAAGGAGAAAGAGCAGCATGCAACAAAGAAGAGGCAGCTGGACAGGAACACAGCAAGCATGTCAGCAGTATCAGAAGCAGCAGCATCTACACAGCTGACAATGGACGCCTGCAAGAGGACAGTGACCAAGGCTTATGTGGATGCAGCAGTTGCACGCTTCATCTATGGAACGGGCACCCCCTTCTGGGTTGTGGACAACGAGCTCTTCAGGGACATGCTCACCCAGGTGTGCTAGGGCTGCACAAGTACCGGAGGTGTTGATTGCGTGCGCACGCAAGCCTTGGACCAGGAGGACCTCACCCTGGCATGGGATGACCCAGAGCCTGAGACTGCGCACACTGATGTGGAATAGCCTCAGCCACAGCCACAGCCTTTCATTTCAGCAGATTTCTTTTTGAGTTATGCCAGTTTAAACGAGACTAGCATAACTCCCTGAATTCCCAATCGGTAAAATTAAATTATAAATAGTATGAATGTGATTATGCAACGATCTGAGGGGCTGGGAGTACCTCTGGGGGGCTCTAGAGGGCTTGGGAGTCCCTCTAGAGGGCTCTGGGGGGCTTGGGGCTGCAAAATTCACAGTGCCCAAGAATCGTATTATACGAGCAATTTGACAAATACGGTTATATACGCGATAAATACGACACGGCGTATGATACGCCTACGCCGTATGACCCATCCCTGTTTCATTCCCTCTTAGACGTATGAGTAACTTGTAACCTTTTTCAGTCTGAGTAGGTTGCCTATGTTGTGCATGGGCGCTGCATCATGTATTCATGTGCAACTTTGTATATATATACTTGTATATGCATTGTACGATTTCAGCCTTGCTCTTCACTGAAAATGTTGTTGAATTCCGACCTTCTGTATTCCTCGTAGACTCCCTATTAAGTTAGGCATAGACAGGCACCAAGGACCTCCTTTTCTTGCTCATGCTGTGTCAGTTCCCACTGCCTTTCTTTCACAGCGTTTCCTATTTCTAGCGTGATTCAAGCTGGAAAGGAAATTAAAGTGCCGTGCAAATTATTATGAAGAGGCGCCACTTTGGTAGTGAGTACCGCAAACCTCTTCCACCATAGAATGAGGAGGGAATTCCAACGGGGAACAGGCAGGATGAAAACTTGGCCTGAAATTGACTTCTGACGAGGGTTGTTAACAGTACTGAAAGGAAAATTATGGTAGCCCGATTTAAACTCTCTCGACACTTTGCACCTGGCTAACTCATCTTGTACGCTATCCTGTGCTGCAGAAGCTTGCTTTGGCTGGGCTACACCTTTTACTACGATGCACATGAAATGACCTGGGGGGCCCTTTACAATGGCTCTGGGCTGCGGAATGACGACTTGATATTCATGCTGTAAGCTTTAGCCTAGATGTGACTTCAACTAGTATTCAAGAAAGTACTGATCAAGCTTGAGTTTGGCATGGTCCACTCGACAAAGTGTAACAGACTCGTCATCTTCAGAGAGCAACGAGAAGCAAACAGGTTAATTTCTAGCGCTTCTTGAGCCACTTGAGCAGCATGCACTGCTAAAAAGGAATTTTCTTAGTGCAGTGCGCATAGTCAAGAGAAAATGACCTTATCAACAAAAAGCGTGCGTATATAAAGGCTGCCTTTCTGGACAAGTTAGCTATACAAACCCTCAGGCTGAAGAGCTACACGCTATGCTATATCAGCCAAAAGCACGCAGCCAATGCCAGCAACCTGGACTGCTTATCTTAATTAGCATTTCCGCCCACCAGCAGCAAAAGGTGTGCAACCGCAAAGCCTGCCCAGCTGCCCACTGGGGTTAGGGAGTGGTTGATCGCTAAAGACGTACGCAGGAGGGACCAATTTGCATAAGCCGCCATCTTGATTTGTTGTAACCCAGCAGGACACTCTACTCTGTTTCTTTTCAACATCTGAGCTTATGCATTTATTTGTGGCTTACCAGACCTCAATCGACACAGTATGTGGGGAGATGGTGGCACCCCGATTCAGCAGTAGCAGCAGTTAGTCCATGCTCAGATTCAGTACCAGTGCAGTAGGTTATACAGACCAGTTTCAGTAGTCTCAAACTTGTGCTCAAACTCCAGTCGTCCCTGCATTTCCAACTTGTCCAACTTATTTATTTGTGAGCATTGTGCGTGGGTTTTGCCCTTTTGAAAGGTTTTAACTATGTTTCAGTATGCGTCTGCCTATTTTCATGAACCAACGTCGACACTTTGATACGTTTTTACCTACTTCTTCTTGTGTCTTTAAGGTTAGCAGTTTCCAGTTGCGTCACAGCCCTTTTTTTACTTGGTTTGTTTTGAGGTTTACCTCGTTCTCATAGGTTGAGCAGCCATTCCAGGTTGAATGCCTTTGTAATCCAAACTAAACTAAACTATTCATTCGTGGCTTGCCGAGACCAGTCAGCAGCCGATCAGCTAAACAACTAGGCCGAAGGTTCCCCCCTATCTGCAACCACTGCTGCAGCTATGTTTTGAAAATCTAATAACCCTATTGCTTCCTGTCCCATACTCCTACGCACCCTTTCCTTGCTAGATCAACCACTGGCGAAATAGTTTTGCCTGGTCATTTCCCTTGGTAAAGGAGAAATTGCTTGCAAACAAGCTCTACGATAAAACTCCTTTTAGTACAAGGCATATTTTGTCTGTTACAAGCCAAAAAGACGCTAAGACCTTCTGTGATCCACACTCGGCCACACAATTTTGGAATACGGGCAAAAAAAGACAGGAGTCAGCTCAACCAAACTTGTGACGCTGTTGCGCCGAGCAGTTAAATAAGGGCTTTAAATAACTTTGAAGAAGAAACGCATTGCACGACAAAATCCAACACCCTCGTGACTGCCCGTATTGTCTGTACTTAATATAAGCAAGCACATAAGATACAGGTATACATCATTCAGCTGTAGTCAGCTGCTGATCAGTCAGGGGGAGTCAGCTATGTGCAACACACACACATGCACACACCAGCAAGGTGCTATTGTATGAGCAATTCAAAAAATTAAGAGGGCAACAAGGGACAAAGAGATTGGATAGATGAGCATTGGAAGGACGCTGTATGTTTACCAAATGCCGAGCCATTTAATGTAAGCAGGATGCCTACATCTACTTTTCCTGCTGCTTCATCTCTGCCACCATCTTTTTAAGCTCTCCACTCTCGTCCATTTCAGCCACAATGTCGCTGCCGCCTGCGGAAGGTAGAGTAAAAAGTGTGGTGCTGAATTGCACGTGGCCAGTTGCGTGTTTGCTGGGATGACTGTTAGCTAAAATGCGCGTTTGCTGCATATGTACTCAAATGTGCAGCTCAAGGAAAAAAGATAATGACGACTTTTTTGTGGATGCAGGCACACACGCATTCTCCCTTTACAAGCACAGCCTTTGTTTTTGTCGATGCAGCTGTCAGAGAGCAAACCACTTATTTTTGTGTAGCTTGCTTGGACAGGCCGTGTTACATGAAAATGTGGATTGTTGGCAAAAAGTTTATTTACGCTTCAGAGGTAGACAAGTGCATTTCGGAAACACGATTAAAAGTGGAGTGCAGGCGTGCAAGCAGCGATCATAGTACCCTTATTCATAGTAACTCAACATTCTTCATAGCACCCTTGCAACACTCACCCACAAATTCTCCCTTCATGTACAACTGCAGGTGAAGTCAGGAAACACAGCATTTAGTAATTAGAGCAACAATGTTTCTTATTGGACACGATCTCCAGTAAGCATATGCCCTGCTGCTCAGGAGTGAAAGTAATTCAGGCCCTAGGACCCATCTTGAGAAAACACACGTCCATTGTCGTGTAGCAATAAAAGCTATGTCGTATATTTAGGCAGGGCATTGTGCATGGCATCATTTGAGGGAAGGAATTATTACATGGGCGGACAGAGCTCGGTTCCCAGGAGCCTACTCTTAGCAACTGCTCTCGGACGTTAATTGTGGACCAATACTTACAGCCTTTTGACCTTTTGCCTGAACAACTGACTTCCAAATTCAACGGCGCCAAGTGAATGAACTCAGGCCATGTGAAATCAAGGCATGGGGCCTTTTGGCCTACACAGCAGAATTGTACACTGCCTTCACACACAGGAGTCCCAGCAACCAGTTACTTACATGTGACCTTGCACGCTTCAATAGCGTGAAGCACAAACATCTCATGCATCAGGGAATTAACACATTTTTGCAGGTGTTTCGCAGATCGCTTTATTGAGAATGCACACAGAAGGGTCAAAAGCAGGGAGGATTAGCAGGGAGCTACAGACGCTACAGAGGGAACAAAGGGATGTTACAGAAGGAACAAAGGGACGTTACAGAAGGAACATAAGGACGTTACAGAAGGAACGAAAGCAGAGAGGATTAGCAGTGAGCTACAGACGTTACAGTGTGCATACGGACGTTACAGTGACATTACAGTGTTATCATTACGTTACAGTGTACATAAGCTATGTTACAGTGCGAGCATTACGTTACAGTGACGTTACAGTATGCATACGGTATTTTGGAGAAAGGTCTCCCAAACATATGGCCATGTACATTGTGTGTATATGGTGCTGGAATAACCCATGGTGGGGGAGATGATTCTTGCGGGGAATACCGCTGGGAGTGAGTAAGGTTCCACCTACTGGCAGGGAATACATTTTGAGCATAATAATAATTTCAGCAAACCAAGGTTAAATCAGGAAATTTGTCACCAGGGAACAACTTAATATAGCAAGTTAGTAAGTAATATGGAGTATAATAATTGCAGCATATACTATGGTAACATCAGGACGTTTGTTACAGCAATTCATTAATCATCGTTAAATACCTGCGGAATGGTGGGCCATTGGGAGTAGTTCTTGATGGCGTCACGCAGGCCAGGGTTGTGCACCTCATCCAGCACGTTCACCACCTGCGATATAAACATGCCGTTAAGGGACACTGCATACAAAAATCACTCTACACTCCTTGTGCTGTGTGTGCGCATGTGTGACGTGTTACCTAGTAAAAGAAGTGACAAGGGGCAACCCAGCATGGCACGTTTATTGATGCAGATGGTCAGCCTCATGCACACAGTCACAGCAGCACAGCAGGGGAGCAGCAACGTCGGCCTAGAAATGATTGTTGCGCTGTGAAAATGGAAACAAGGGGAAAAGACTGCATTTCTTTACAGCACTGCCAAAGCGCTTCTGTAATTCCTGTACTTTTATCGCAAAAGAGGAAATCGCGCAAGAGCTCAAGGCACTCCTCAGCGGCACGCCATACACGCCAATCAATACCGTATAAAGGTGGCATAGGTATCGAGGGCACTTGCACCTAATGAGTCATCCCCCTTGCAGTTTGACGATGCACCCCGTCACTACTCAGGCTTAAGCAAGTGAACGCGCATTTGCTCATGCAACTTCCTGACCCACAAAAAAAGAGCCTCGAAGGCCTACGTGCGCCTTAACCAAACCACACGAACACACACATGCACACACACAGCACAGCACGTACGTACACACGGCTGACTTGCAATGTATACATTCATACACTCGCGTTACAACGTAACATATACACACGCAGCATATACATAGGGATGGCCAACACCACATATAACTAAATGTAAATACAAATATACGGTGCCTATACGGCATTTCTAGCAGGGAAACCACCTTGCATATTTACCATATATACGTTGTATATACATGGTTCTGGCCAACCCTACACATACATCTTCTGCGCACAAACTGTCACGCAACACGCATGCACGTACATACACACAGCTCACTTGCAACATATAAAAATGTACGCTCACGTAAACCAACATATACACTCACAGCACAAACATATCTTACACATGAACTGCATCACGCAACACGCGCACACCTCGTAGTCTGTCCTGAGGTTGTTGAGGATGGTGAGCGTTTTATGCGAGAAGCCACACTGCGGCTGGGTGCGCGTGCCCTTAATGAAGGCGACCACCTGCATGGCATTCACATTAGCATAATGTGTTCAGTGCATATGCATGTAGGTACAAAACAGTGCATGCTCCTCTCCATGGGGCTAAGGAGCAAATTGCACTTCAGTACTTTGACAATGTTTGAGCACTCAGGGCCGAATAACGCGTCCAGCACCCTTGGAGTGGCATGTGTTTGTATGTGTTGTGGTATGTGCAGTGGGGGGAGGAAGGGGGTGTTTGCTTGACAAGTACGATGCAAAGATTGGGGATAGAGAGCATGCAGGCTGTTTCACTTCTAGTAGGAAGGGTGCCCTAGGTGTTTTGTATTGTTGCATTCGTCTGTGCAACGTGCAGAAAAACAATACTGGTGCCCGCCAGCCAATAACATGGATACTATGGAGAGCAAGGCAGGACAGCGGAAGGCGTGCATGCAAGCCAGCTGTCCGTGGTGCCAACCATGACTGACAGAGACGCAGGGAGTAACACAACATAGTGCACACGTGCACAGCTTACGACAATTCTTGCCAGCCCAGCAGCCACGTACTTGGATGCTTTCTACCACTTCGTTGTCCATTGGCTTGTTCATAGATATGGTCTTCACCTAGCACCACACCCATGTTATCTTGACCCCGCCACATGCGTGGATGCCTTTCACCACTTTGATAACCATTGGCTTGTCCATGGAAATGGCCTGACAACAATTGTACACATCACGTACCCTGATGTCTTTCACCACTTTGTCGACAAGCTCGTCCATTGATGTGGTTGAGCCCTTGCCAGCAGTGAGGCGCACTTCTGGGCGGGGGGGCTTTGCCGCTGTGGTATAACAGATAGAATGGCAAAACAGTGTGACAACTAGGAATGGTTGGTTATACCGTAGCATATGTAGCAACTCATCGTCCTCCCAAAACAAAGGGTGATGAGCGCGCATGCTCAACGCCACGTCTTCTGGGGGGCTAGTGCGGAAGCCATTTGCTTGAGTGACATACAGCGTCCTTTTGCCCGAGTGACACACACCGTCCTTTTGCCTGACTGAAACAAAACGTCCTTTTGCCTAAGGAACAGTAAGTGTCCTTTTGCCTAAGAGGAGCACAAAGTGTCAGGAGGGCCAGAGACGCGTATTTGGCTGGCATGCTGGTGGCAGAAAAGTGTGCCAAAGCAAGGCATGGACCATGGGAAGCACTGATGAATGAGAGAGGATGAACTGAATAGCAATAGGATATTAGAAAGCCAGTGAGAGGGCCTCCTATCTCAGCGCAGACGCACAGAAAAACCTCATGACATGAAGAGGTTGAAAAGCGGATACATTTCACTCAGCAAAGGAAGAATGAGGCCACATGTACCACAATGCAGACATAAGCACTATTACACTCATTCGACGCCACTATTTTGACGCTACTCGGCATCATAAGCAACCCCAACTCATCACACATAAGGTGACGTACACTGCATAAAAAAACCCTTTGTGCTCGCTTACCAGTGCGCGACTGCCATTTCTTTTCGCCTGGCGCATTTCCTGGAGGAATGGTGCCTGTTTCTTGAACTGCAAAAGGGAGGGGTAGAAATCAAAGGTTTAAGAAAGTTGTGTTGGATAAGGTGCTCAGTCAGAGCTCACAAAATAAGTGTGAGTACCTATAAATGGCCTCTTTGGTGTTGGCTACGACAGCTTCATATGAGGTGAAAATGACAATGATAGGTGAGCAGCTCCAACGACAGAGAGTACACAAACAACAGCACAAATTTGTGCACATTCATACTCAAAAATACACACGCTTAATTATATAAAGACACACACACATTTACACAAATACGTGCACACACACACAAATACACACACACACACACACAAGCGCACGCGCACACAAGCGCACGCGCACATGCACACACCCAGACACAAAAACACTCACACACACGCACACGCGCACACACACACGTGCACACACACACACACACACACACATAAACACATACATGCACCAACGCACACACAAACATTCACACCTGCTTCCTCAATCCAGCTCTTCCAGGCTTCGGTTAAGCTTTCACGCGTGGCGTGGGACATCGCCAACACTTTCACTCCGTGCGTGAGCTCTGGCAGTTCATGCAAGTGATTAGCCACACTGGCATCCACCTGGAAAATAGAGAAAAAAGAGAAGGCTGAAGGTAGTTCCAGGTTGGGGACAGTGTGAAAAAAGAAAGTCCACATTACCCACCCTCCGGGACAGCCCAATGTACTGCAGCATGGTGTTCTTGTCATACACGCCGTATACGCCAGGTGCGGTGGGCAAGTCCTTCTCTCCTTCGGGCAGCTTTATGAGGGGAGCTTGTTTGAGGGGAGGTGTCTTCGCTTCCTGCGCAGCTGCTCGCGTGACGACCAACCTACTGCTGTGCACTTTCGTTGCAGTTTGTAGCCTTTGCTGCTGCTGTTGCTGGCCGATGGAGCGAGAGCCCGCGCACGACAAGGATTTCATCTTAACTAAATATCTTCTATAATAATTAAATTAAAAACTCGTGCTTTTTGGGGTCAAGAAAATTCCACGAATTCAACTGGCCGGTCTTGCTTGCTTGGGTGTCATAAATGTTTTGGGGTCTCGTTAAAATTGGTAAATGTTTTGGGGTCTCGTTAAAGTGGGTAGCCCTTCGGCTGGCTGGTCGGGTGGTCACTGTTTTGACTAGAAATTGCAGTAGAACCCAGTCTTTAGGTTATTAGGGATAGGCAGGATTTGGAGGCTGCAAAAAAATCGGGGGCTGCAAAACAATCGGGGGCTGCAAACAGTTCTACATAAAAGTGTACCATCCAATCTACTGTTCTCGTAGTATACGGAAGTATGTATCTTAATAGTATTTCATTCATCATTATCTAATCAATAGTTGCATCTAAGCATCGAGGTAACTAGGTGAAACATCAAATAAAACTCTAGTCCATTCATCATTATCTAATCAATAGCCATTATTTCCGCTTTGCGCCTCCTTTCTTCTTCGCGGGTGCTCCTCGGGCCATTGCAGGAGGGTGAGGGGCTGCAGGCTGTTTCTCTTCGGGCACGGCAGCTGGCGGCGGTGGTTGTGACAAAGGTCCAGGAACCTGCAAGGGTAGGATATGAGTAAGCACTGCAGTATGCAACAGTTTTAGCAGGCCACACTAATTCGTTGAGGGCCGCCGGCGGGCTGACGATCTTTTGAATTATATCTCGTTCATGAGGATTGAAGACTTTCGTTAACTTTTTCCTTAAGTCAAGGAATTACTGGAAAGGCAGAGGACAAAGTGTCCTTTGCTCACTTCCAAAGTCGCATGGTTTCATTTCAAGGAGCTCACCCCGCCAGACAATATTTTTTTCTGCCCCTCTTGCTGTATTGGGCTAGAAGCTTTTGAAATGGCTGGCCCTGCTGGTGCTGCTGCTGCTGCGTTCCCTGGCTGCTGCTCCAGGAGGAACTCTGTAGCCCACTCCTCCACACCAGAAGGGAAGGTTGGAGGGAAGGGAAATCGTCCTGTTGCATCCATCATGGGAATGTGTGGCGTACATGCAAGCACGGCCGCAGCAACATCAGCATGGGCGCAAGGATGCACTTCTGTGGCGTGCAATTCCTGAGGAAAAAGTGCAGGGGAAAATAAACAATTTACAAGTTGCGCACCAAAGGCAACATTACTTATACAGGTACACATACACAAATACACGTAAGCACCCCCAAGCACAAATGTAAGCAATTTTAACAATTAAGGAACCCCCCTTAATGCATGTAAGTTCCTCACAAGCCGTTATTGCTTGCACCTGCACCCATATTGTTGCTGTATCTTGAAAGAGCATGGCCAGGAAATGTTACTAAGCATCAGTCGAGTGATAAATCAAAATTGAAAGGTCTGCGCTGGTTGCTGCTCACCTTCAGAGATCCCTCGATGGGTGCAGCAGCACTAGAGACAAAGAGGCAGAGTGATGCAGTCTCGACCAACAGCCTATCAGCCCGTGGCTTCTGTTTGGATCAGTGACGAAGGAGCAAATGTGGGCCATAAGGTAGTCCAAGAAAACAACCTACTGTCCTAGTCCGGCCAAGAATCAATATTTAGATATTGGATCTCTCCAATGTGGATCAGTGGAAAATTGCACACATAAAGGCTTGAGAAACAGCGTCAGGCTCGGACCTGGCTTCTCAAAGCAGCTTATGCGTGTGGCAGATGAAAAGACGTCGACAACACTTGGTGTGCCCCTTCGCACCTTTGCAGCCTCCCTTGCAACCATGCGTACATTTTCAGCAAACGAGCCGTCTGCAAGGGCAAGATCGGTAAGTCAGGGGAATTGAAGTCCATTTACTTGGCTTTGGTGACTGACTCACTGAGACTAAAAACTAAGGCCCATTAGGCTTAATGCTAGTGGGCCCATATACTAAAGTTCCTGTTGTGAATTATGTTGGCCTTGGTGTGCTATCTGTGCATTTGTGTAAATAGAAAACTGATCAATCTCGAGACTCTATGAACATTTTTAAGAAATGTCAATTTGTCCAACAAAGTTGGAAATTACCATGACCATTCTAATTCTACTATAACGATCAGCACATCAATTTTCTGCAATGGATAATTGGATAAGGAACAGCGAACAACTGTTAGTAGATGTACTGACCTCAACTGAAGACTCTCAGCAACCTACCTGCTCCCAAAGTAATAATCGCCGCTGCTATGGCTGCTAAGGGCTCTTGTACACTTGATTCTGCCAGGAGCTCTGCAGTTGCTTTCAGCGCTGGCAGGGCACCTTTGTCTGCCAGGGCAACGGCAGCACGCTGCACGTGGTCTGGTGGAGTGGGGCCCTCCAGTGTATCCTGTTACGATTTAGGTGTAGGTGTATCGAGCCGTGCTTTCACTTCAAAAACAATTTGCCAACAGTAACATCTCTCTACTTCGCAAAAAATCCGTGCCATGATTGTACAAGTCTGTTACAATATGTAATACCGGTATGTGCAATGTATAATGTAGATGCGTTAGTAATCGGCGTTAGAAATTGCTGTCGCTGACATAGTATGTGCATGTTGTTTTGAGAAATGACATACGCAACGTGCACGCATACCCACCGCTGGCATTCCTTTTCTCTTATGACTATATTTGCTAACCCTTTTAATCATGCTGGCTGTGTCATCATTACCAGCGGAGTCTTTTCTTTCCTTTACTAACCCACTAGATGCCATAAAGAAGGGTAAGCTCACCATCACACATGCTGACAGTATCAGGAGGCAGGCAGAAGCAGGTCAATATTAGGTGGCAGTCGACTTCAGGTGACGGTATTAGGTGGAAGCTAGCGTCATTGAGCACCTTAACATCCATAGGCAACACACCATATTGGCCAGAGCTTCAGCTTTTGTGGTAGGTAGCGCCTGGGAGATGATGCAGGGCCCTGCTTCTGTGTTGCTGAGCAGGATTGGGGAAATAGCAGTGGATGAAATTCCTGCAGACAGGTTTAGTCATCCATCGGTGTCGAGTATGCAAAAAAGTAAGACATTGAGGATATTGCGTTGCATGTGGATCTCTTGGGGCATAAGATGTGCCTGTCTCGACCTTGGAAATCTCGGAAACGAGCACGTTTGCCCCAGACAGCGCCTGAAGATCTGTCTGATACGTGCAAACAGCCTGCCCACTCCAGTTCCATGCCTACTACAAGCTATGTCTGATATAGGCACCATCCTTTTTTAACCAATTTGATCCTAGAAGCAAAGTCTGATATGTGCAGAAATTACGACCTGCCAATTACAATATAATTAACTAGTCCAGTGCTTAGAAACAATTGTCTTGTCGCAGCACTACATTCAATAATCCAAACAAATCAAAGCATTAGAACCTTTGTAGCCGCTACACACACACACACACACACACACATACACACACACACACTCAGTACTCACACACACACTCAGTACACAGCCAAGCATTTTACCTACCAAGCACCTCCTCAATGGTGCAGGGAGCATTGGGGGAGGATGGATGAGGCACATTTTCAGGATAAAGCAGTGCACTTTTGTGGGTGACGAGGGTGTCATCCCTTGTATGGGTGGCCTACATGTTGTGAGAATTGGATGATGGACTGTTGGTACGGTGAGGAAAGGAGGAGAAGGAACCTGGAAGCTTCCTGACGAAAAAACTGATTCAATCCCAAAGCTACCCAACCTGCAAATATGAACAACCAAGTATGCAAGTCAGCCTACACCTTTGTTGAAGGAGACTCAAGAAACAAGCTAAAAATGAATTAGCTATAGTACAAATGGTAATAGACTATTACTATAACAGTGCTTCACGCCTACGTACACTTACTCTCTCAATTTCCTCCTGGAGCTTCTGTAGCTCCTCAATACTCTGGAATCCCCTTGCTGTCACAATGTGCTGCTGTTCCTGCTGCTGTTCCTGCTGCTGCTGCTGCTGCTGCTGCTGCTGCTGTGATGACACCTGACTTTCACTCTTTGATTCACTTCCCTTTGGTTCATTCCCCTGAGTTTTAAGGCGTAATAACCTAAATCAGGTTCCTATCTCAGATTCTCACGAGGTAATTTAGGCTTGGATATAACTTCCAGGCCTTATGTGAAAAGTTTCTGGCAACCCTGTCAGAAAGGCAGAGTAACCTCTGCATTTCAACGGGTCCGAAAACCCAGCATACCTTACTCTATCAAGTGTAAACACACCCAGAGCGAAACGGTGTGCACAGCACATTTGCAAGGAGCTTAAGGACAAAAACGGCAAGAGACTTGCTTATTCTATCTTAAAAATGTGGCCAAGTTAAGGATGCATTTCCCAGCTCATATGCATAGCTGGCCATGACGACAAAGACAAAGCATAAAGTGACTCCATCTCTACGTGCATTTCAGCGGCACACCAATCAACCCCTACCTGCTTTGGCTCTTCAGCAGTTTTTTGGGGCTTTTGTTCTGCAACAGCTGGAGGGGGTGGAGGCTGCTTGGTTTCAGTTGGCTTTGGCGGGGGGGGCTGCAGGTAGCGGAGTTTATAAGGTAGTAGTTGCAGGCGCTGTTTTAAGAGATAAGACAAGGTTTTCCAATCCTTGCAAGGGGGCTTTGTTACCCAAGTTGCAAGACGTGAGCAAAACAATTGTTCAAGGAAGTTACTCTACCCTTCCTTTTCTGTCAACATTTACAGAAACCTTGTGGTGGCAGCACCTCTGCTGTTGGACCAACCTCGTTATGAAATTTACTGTCAATTGTAGTGTTTTGCACCCTGGACATGCGAGATTTTCACAAAACACTTCTGATCACCTTATACTTGGGTAATCTTTACCTGAGGCGTGACGGTTTCTGCTTCTGGCTTCACGTCTTTGTCCTGAACAGGCTGAGTATCCCGCTGCTGCTGCTGCTGCTGCTCAGCAGATCCCTTGACAAGCACCTTATTTGGAAGTGAAAAGCAAACAGCATTGATCACTACCATCATGGATCTTAAAATATACCGTTTAGGGCTGGGCAGCCTCCAACAGATGCAGAGAGGCACTCATGTGGCATAGGCACAGCAAAGGAGACAAGCAAAAAAAAGGCAGTGAAAAACCACTCCCCACATTAAGTAAGGGAAAGGAGACACTTTGGTACCGGGTACCGTATAACTCCTCCACCAATAGAATAAGAAAAAGATCAATGGGAATCAGGAGGGTTGCAGGCTTGACCTGAAAGACATGCAAGATACACAGTCATCCGTGCACGTTGGCAAGCTAACGAGCAATTATACAGCTCTCTGCCTAGTGAGCTGGCACACAACCAGTTTGAAAGTGCCAGCTCACCTGAGGAGAAGGTGCCACCTGCCGCTTTGGCTGGATGTCAGCCTCTTGAAGCAGCTCCAGGTTCTGGATGCCAGCATACTCTGCTGAGAGCTCCCACAGCTTCTTTGACAGCAGTCTGTTATATGCTTGACGATTGGCAGGGACGCGCACCACCTTTGAGGCCAGCCTAGAGTTGATGTGTTCCAGTGCGCAAGATGCGGTTAATGGAATAGATGACAAATCAATCAGCTACATTCCTACGTTCAAGACTCAGAGCAAAGGGTTAGTTGAGCATGTCATTGTATAAGCTCAGTAAAATATTTGCATCTGCAAAATAAGACATCACTGAGGGAGACCTCTCTCCTGTTAGCTATTGACGGGGTGTCTTGCCTCTCGCAAACTCTATCTTCCGGCCTACCTTTCTTACTCTTGGTTATACAAGTTTATAACTTAGGTATTAGAGACTTATTGGATCCTAATGACAGCATGATTATTCAGTTGCCATTGTATACAACTCTTGCCTAGCAGCTCAAGAGCTACCTCCTTCCCTGCTCACCTGTTGTTGCTCAGATGGCGCGCTGGATAATCCAGGAAAGAATGCAGCAGTGCCATGCTCGCGTACAATGCCCAGCGTGGCGTTCCAATGTACGTGTGCCAGGCACCGTCCAACATGGTGAGAAGGGGCGAAGCAAACATGCCGCGTGCATAAAACCTCAGGTCCTCGCATGGTGGAACTCCTGTTGGCAAGAAATTGGCATAAAGCGGTTTTTTACACAAACTCAAAATAAACATACAGTCACAACGCATGCTGTTTAGGTTCTACAAGTATAAGATAATACCGCCCAGATGTCGTTTCATCTGGTCAAAAACACGGAAACAACAAACTATTGATGGGGGTGGGTTGTTCAGAGTGGTAGGGGGCAGCTGAAGGAGAGTAACCCATATTTTTTCACATTTTAACACGGCCAGCCACCAGTAGTTCCACCTTTCACAAACAGCAGCAACGTACAGATGTCAGCATTCATCAACGTGGCATCCACCTCTTTGAGACTGTGAGAATACGAGACTGAGATTACTAGACCTCAGAACCAGCTGAGCGCCGTTCAGGAACAGTACAAGATATCTGCACCATTCTTCAAGGAGCTTCCATTAACCTCAACATTGCTCTCTTGATTGTGGATGGCACCATCTACAACACTCACACTCTGGATCCTTGTAAGGAGCTGGGTCTTGATTCACAAAGAGTGAAGAAGCTTGCCACCAAGCTCCATGTGCATTCCGACTACTACGCCACTAAACTTGTCCATACCAGACGTGCCCTCTCCAGTACCATTACCAAAACAGATCAGGAGGTTTCAGGCCAAGTCTACTATCCACCTGATCCATATTGACCTCTCTCTTCTTCTTTGCAGTGGAGGAGTTTTACGTACTAGGTACCTAAGTGCCTCCTTCTCCTTTACTACTATGGGGAGTGTTTTTTCACTGCCTGCGTTGCACTTATCCTTTACCCTGATCCATTTCTTTAAAACATCCAGCTCACTAACGACAGCAGTTGCCCTGAAAGCCTAGCGGTCCGTGATCAGGCCAGACCCTTTGGTGTCGCGGGTTCAAATCTGCTGGTCACAAATTTGCTGTCCGACAGCAACAGCTGCTTGAGATGTTATCACTGCTTGTGATAACTTCAGCTTTACATCTTATAGTGCTTGAGCTGCCCTGCATATCTGTTGCTACTAATTTCATCTTTATGTTGTAGTTGATCAGATCAGCCACTCTAACATAGCATACCTGGCTCAGCATCAACCGTCCACGGGACAAAGGCAGCATGCATGACAATCTGGGCAGCATCTTCAGCAGGAGCGTACAGCTGCGGGTGTGCAAGAAGTCGTGAGGAAGCGTTAAGCCACAAGCTTGCAAGTACTGCATGAATGTGCAACTGAACTGATAAATCTACGTAGATCAAGGACACATGCAACAACATAAAATAAACTATCACCTGAACAAAAGCTTGTAGCGAGCCTGCAGCACTCTGTTCCCAATCAAGTTCCCCCCTCTTCTTGTGATGTTGGAGACTTACTGCAACGAGTTTTAGGTGGCTCCTTTCCCTTAATAAATGTGGTCCTTTTTCTGTGTCTCTCTATTGGTCGATGCACTTTGCAAGAAATGGTACTTGCCTGGTTCAAGATTTGCTTGATGGGGAAAGAGGAAAAAACAGTGGAGGTCCATATAGCTGTGTTTACGCCTCCTGGGTCCACACTAACCACCTTATGCAACAGGTGTGTGTTGATTGCAGGAAGGTGTTACAATGCAAGACCTGTGCAGATCTCACGGTTAGTCAAAACTATCTACTCCAGACCATTACGTTTATATAATACCTGTAAATAGGTGACATCACAATGCTGCGTCGCACACCTTACCTCAAGACCCTGATCCCCAAAGCGGCGCTGCATCTCAAAGGCAAGAAGGACCTGTGGCCAACAAATTATACCCAATGCAGGTGCTTCATACAGTACGTGGACAACTGGTCTGCAGCCCAGCTTCCTACTTATGTAGCAATAAGGATTTCCTTACGCACCTCTGCCAACTTGGTGTGCTTATACCAGGAGTGGTACCTGTCAAATGAAGTACGTGGGTTGTATGCGTATCTACTCGCATTGCAGGCTCATTCAGCCTGATTTGAGACTTCTCTAACACTGAGCCATACACATACACCCTCTTTCCTGCGTCTTGACTGTGTGTTTACTTTGACACAATATCCTATGACCCCTGGTCACAATTTTGGCACTAATATGCCCCCCTTGCAGTACACATATTGTCTTTGCCTGACGTACCAGCTGGTGAGAAACAGGTGGGGGTCTTGTATGATGCAGGTGCGTGATGAAAAGGAAGACACAAAGACCACCCTGCACAAAGGAAAGGAATTATCAAGTTTGATTACAACTCGTAAAGATCGCCTGTAGCACAGAGCGAGGAGGATAACAAGTTAGGTACCTAGTTTTGTCCGCCACCATCTTGCGCTCAAGAAGCCGGTTCAGCTGCATGCACAAAGCAGATGATGCAAAATCATTGATAAGCCTGCAAATTGGATACCTTTTGAACACATCTCACTCTTCTCACGTCGACGATACAGAGCGTGAGAAAGGGGCGAGCCCAGCTCTTCACCAGTTTTTACTGGATTTGCCTTACCAACCCTACCTGGTAAGTTCCTAAAAAGTTTGCTTGTGCAAGACTTGCTACACCTCTGCCAGTGTGGAAGTGGTCCATTCGACTCATTCCTGTGCGCAAGAAGAAGAAAAATGTGTTAGGTAAAAGGTCCAGGGGATGTTGTTATACGTGCATCCTTGTGCTCAGTAAAGGTCTTGCCTTTTTTCATTTCCCCCAGAATTCCCTACTTATTGACACTACGTAAAAATGTGTTTAGAAAGTACTGCTTCGCCTCTCAGGCTTCCCGCTTGAATTTGTCAACTGACCTGCATTGTTGACTAGAACGTGAAGCCTCTCATCCGTGGCATTGATGTGCGAGCAAAAGTTGGCTATGCTGTGAAGAGTGTTTGGAGGATTGACAATGAAATTAGCACATGTCTTTGTCAGTGAAAAAAGGATATGTGCTAGGCAGTGGTCTGAAGCGTGGATTATTTTTCCTCTGTAACCAGTTACCGAGCTTCATGGCTCAGAAACAAGAATATCCTCTCCCTGGCTCGATCCTGTGTTGCTCCCTGAGCAGTTTCTGTCCCTTACACTGCTTCTAAACTGAGCCTCATCTGCCGCTTCGCATTACCTGTCCGGCTCCATCATGTCCTGGTGCATGCAGTTAAGAGCAATGTGAGTGACGCACAGACTTGTGTCCTAATGATGAGCAAGACTCACACACTCACAATGACAGGCACTTGAGGGGGTATGACGATCACTGCAGGAGGCACCCTGAGGCAAGATGAGTGAAGAGGAGAGTCATCAGAGGGGGAGTGCAGATGAGGGAAATCAATGAATAGCATGTTCCGAACACTTGTTTAACGCAAAGCATTTCTGCGCTTTTAAAGTGTTGATATAAGCCAACTATCAATGGTTGAAGACAGCACACGCAGCTTCCACACAGAGCCGCCGTATGACACTAAATGAAACGGCGGCTGTGGCACGAACGTGCCTGGAAATTATCTGTTGCTTCACTTTCTCGGCCTTTTTGCTGTTCCGGATGGCAAATGTGACACGAGCCCCTTTCCTTGCCATTTCTTCACAGACGGCCAGACCGATACCTGCAGCGCAGGTGCAGTGCTGGCTTGAATGCGAAAGCAAAATGGTTTTATGGGCGGCGCTAATGATCTCAATCCATGGATTTCGCCAAAACTTCACAGTTTATTGCACGTACCACTCGTGGCTCCTGTCACGATTGCATTGATTCCCTCCAGAGAGCCTTCAGGAATACTAACAGGGTTACAGAGCAGCTCTGTGGCCATTGAGCTTTATAACGCCAGACTCCTTTTTTATATTATATAATATTTTGAAAACCGAGATAATAATGCGAAAAAAACAAATTCGAAGTCAATCGCCATTTTTAATTTAGGTCGATTATTCAAATTCGCCTAAGTTTCACGTCAACAAAGAGAGACGCTGGTCCTCAGTTCCAACTGGCAACTGCCAGTTTTGACGCCAGTTACTGTCTGCACCAACTGGGGGTCCACAGTTTTGAAAACTACAGTTTTGAACAACTAAACCATACCAAATTTCCAACTTTACGATGCCTCTTTTGGAAACTGGTGGATCTGAAACCTGTTACTGGCAGTTGCCAGTTGCAACTGTGGACTGCCCAGTTGGCAAAGTTGCCAAGTTGCCAAGTTGCCAGTTTTGGGGCTGCTAGGGAGGGAGAGCGGGGGAAGGGCACTCAGAAGCCAGTTGCTAAACTGCCAGTGTATACCCTTGGTGTACACAACAACTGGGAAAGCCTCAGTTTTAAAACTGGAGCTCCTTCTACACACCAACTAGGTGAGAGTATAGTTTTTAATGCCAACTCGGTTGAGTATGCCATGCAGCGTCACTTTCTCCATCAACAACGGCCTGTTGTGTTGTCACCTTCATTCTGGCGATCTTTTTGGGGGGGGGACAACTTTGGGAATTAATTGTCATGATTCCGACTACAGTGCTTGCTTCAAGTAGTATGGCTTAATCTGTAAAGTTGTATGTCGCCCTAAAAAGACTAAGGTGTGTAGTGTATGGTTTGGGCCTCCCCAGTTTCTTATAAATTGCTGGACGCACGAGTGTGAAGACACTAGCATGCTTTCCCATTCCTATAACTTTCCATGGCAAAGCAACAAGAACAAAGAAATTGAACAGTCAATCCTGCTTATTTGCCTCACTCCCTGATCTTGCCTCACTCCCTGATCAAATGCAAATCACAAATTAAACACGTATTTGTCGCAGTTTTGCGCAGCAAAATAAAATCTAATTCTGCTTTAGTTCAGCGATGGTGACAAAATTGTCTAAGGCCTGCGTGGCTATCTTGGCCGGAATGCAGTGGCCCCCTGAACAAGCAATACAGTAGTGAAGCGGAGGTGAAAATGGATTCAGGCGTATTTTGCAACCATTCTTGTTGTCGTGCAGCGCAAGAAACAGCAGGGTCCCACCTGTGAATTCGTGGTAGTCCAGCAGCTTCCCCGTTTTAAAGCCCATGGAGCCGAGCCTTGCGACAATGCGTCGGCTGCGTGAAAAGAGACGTGTGCTTTTGGCACTGTTGATGAGGATGGACACAACCAGCTACGTAAACAGGCCTGCTGTGAGCCTGATCGTCACCAAGCTTAGGCAGGCAAGGATGTCATCTAATATTTTGTAGCAATCCTTAGTAGATGACATTGACAACGATGAAACTCCTACAGTTGCAATCTGGGTTGGGTAACAAATGGGATTTCCATGATGAAACATTAGAATTTTAAAGCTCTCGTCTTCTTAACATTGTACATATCCTGTGAGCGCACTTACAAGCAGTGATCGATGTCAAGGCACTGATCTCCAATACCGTGCGAGATGTAAACTTTTGGCTTGATAGGTGACTGCAAGGAGGGTATGATTACATTTTGATCTTGCATGGCAAATTTATCATTCAGCAAATCAGCGCTTGTTGCATGTACTACTCATCAAGCGTTTGCTTTTCACCATTGAATGCCAGATCGGGATCAGAGAGTGGAAGGTAGCTCAGGTGCTTTGCATGTTGAAGCAGCCCCTCCCTAGAAAACCTGCACGTACCAGAGAGGAAGGGCGCATAAAACCGGGTGACAGAGCCATGATGTGTGTGAAAGGCCCGTGCTGCTGATCTTTCCAGTCTCCTGATCCACCATTTGGAAGACCGAGGCTGAGAGCGTACTGCATAATCGAGCAGCAGTTGGAATACTCTGTGTTTGAACTTGCGTGCGGTAAGGTAAGCGGCAAGAATTCCAAGTCAGAAAATGGGTATAAAAGTGGCGCCATGGCGTACAAATACTAAAGACACTGCCCTGAATACATCTTGGGTACTTCTGTTGTGAAGACACTATGTTCAAACAGGACAGACCAGGACAGACTGCTGAAGATTGACGCACCGAAGCCCCATCTGAAAATCCAGCACAGCACACTTTCTTGGGGTTTATGTTGAAATTCTCAAAGACATGCTTCAGGGCTTTGTCGATGAAGCGCACGTCAGCGCCAAAAGATCCCCTGATGATGTCCCTGAGGAACGCGTCGTGTCAAGAGGCAGAGAGAGACTTAAAGCTCTGTAACTGCTGCTCCGTTGCCCTGCGACCTTTGCTGTGTAGGAGCTGTTGCGGTAGGATTTAAAACATATTACACGTAATAACTCAGGACAAAAGGACAAACCAAATCCTACCATGTCCGGCCACGGCTATCAGGCAGCAGCAAGATCACACGTTTCTCCTCCAGTTCCTCCCTAAGCATAAGACGTGTAAACGTGAAGTTATGCATCGTTTGTTTCTAAGAGGTTTTCCTGAGAAATGTATAACGAAGCACTGCAATAAGCAGAAGTTCATAACAAAGCACTGTAATAAGCAGAAGTTTGGCAGCGACACAAAGCGAGGCACTCACCATTTGAACACATGAGCACAGCTTGCACCACTTGCACAAGCACCATGGAGCAAGATGATAAGCGGGCTGCTTTGCTTGTGGTCGTACGTGGATGGCAAGAAAAGCATTCCATCCCTGTCGGCAGTTGCATGTGGAGGCAGCGTAGTGCAAAGGTCAAACACACACGCATGGACAAGTTCAGGCAGAATGTGATACGGCACATAATGTGACATTACCCAAAAATAGGCAACGGTTTTTTTTATGAAACCACGTGACTTTCTTCTCCGCAAGAACTTGCTTACTAGAACCAGGCTCCACATCCAGAGGCACGAGCTGTGATTCCTTGGGTGGAGCGGCAGGCGATCTGGGTGGAGTGGGAGGCGCCTGAGGTGGGAGAAGGTGTGGAGGAACTGGCCTGCACATGGTGGGCCAAGTTTGCTTAATGAGAAAGCAAGTTCTTCTTACGTTTCAGCTCTCGAACCAAAACGCAGATAGGGATGGATGCCAAAAAAAGCTGAGTAATGAGGAAGTTGCTCCCACAACCCTCCGGTGCATAGATTGATGATGAGCACTTACCTTGCGGTTAATCGTGCATTGCCAGCATCTAGCGCCAAGGCGGAAGCCATGATGAGCTGGTTCTGGACGGAGTAGCTGTGCGCAGGTAAAGCTGTATAAAATAATATTATTTATGGCGATATGCAAAAAATCAAAATTACCAGTTAAAAAAATTGCGCCTCACATAGCCAAAGCCAGTACCTCCCGTCTTTTGCAGTGGACAAAGTAAAAAATAAAAAATATTTCTGGGGGGGAGAGGGGCGTGAAGAGCCTTGTTTCATGAGTGCACCTTACAACAGGGACAGCACTCATGACTCAAGGCTCTTCCCGTCCCTCTACCCCCCTGTGATATTTCTTATTTTATATTAAACCCTTCGAAAGACGGGAGGTGCTGGCTTTGGCTGTGTGAGGCGCAATCTTTTTTAACTGGTACTTTTAATGTTCCAACCCGAATGATTGTAATAACTAAAAAATCAATATCAATGTATTTTGTTCGAGTTTCAGTGGGCCAATCGCTCAAATTTTATTCGTGTTGTAGACGGATTTTTACTGCGTTTCGAGTACCAAATAAGCTGGCTGGTAAGGCCGGTCAGGAACGCACTACAGAGCGCGATGTGCTTACCTGACCATGGACATGATTCCTGCTGCTTCAAGCAGGAACCCCTCATGGAAGTACTTTAGTAAGCGCAGGGCCTGGCTCTAGCCCGTTTGGTAGCGCTTGCTCGAGCTAGGACGAATTGCCTTTTTGCCGTCTCCCTGAAAGTCATCACATCAAAAGATGAAGCTCGCAGGCGCACATTTGTCAACGCAACAGTTACTTATAAATTATTGAAATCTCATTAAATCACAATGAATAATGCAAGCGTCGTGTTGACAGATTCTGACAGAAGCAACGCTGTATTATAATAAGATGGCTGGATCGTTGTTTGCCCGTCGTCAGCGTGCATATGAGGGTAGCGCACATGAGGGTAGTGTGCCATTGCTGTGTGCAGGTTCATGTTTGTTCACGCGTGTGCATGTGCATGACGTATGAATGCATTACATATGTGTGGGCGAGTATCTATGTGTGTACGCACGGGAGCACGCGTCCTCCTCCCCGTGCAAGCATGAGCACGAAATGCCTCCATCCCTCATTAGTTCAAACTTGGCACATTCCCTCATGTTCATATCGTGGTGATTTGGAAAGTTATGTCCGGTTAGGGGGAGAGAATATGTCTGCTGAAATTCCGTAAGTTTGCCCTTAAAGTACCGGAAATTAATCTATTTGTGAACAAATCCTTGGGGGGGCCTGACCCCTAATTTGAATTTTAGTTTAGAATTTGGCCGAGGCTGGCTGGCTGGCCACGTTGCCGCGCCCAATTGATTGGTGGTAGTAATCGATTTTTCGTAGTCTCGTTCAATAAGCTGGAAAGCCGGTGAGTCGCACAAAAAACCATCTCGGCACCAACGAAGGGGGGAAAGGCACACGTCAGAGCTTTCCTCAACATAAGCCCTCCTCCCACTTGTGGCCACACGTCAGGCACGTCACGGATCGCCCCCTGCCCTCTGCGTCCTTGCTTCCCCAGGTTTCACTCTTCCCGATATCCCTTCGCCCGGCGTCTGGTTGGAATAAGAGTGGGCATTTCGAGAGTAAGGTATTAAGAAATGTGTGCAAGGGCAGCGCACAAAGTCAGAGAGGGATGAGGACGACTCAAGTCCAATATTACTGTATGAATAGGAAAAAGCAAAGTGTTCCATTTCTAAATTGACAGAGTATAATGCGTGGGTACTAACCTACGTACGAACAGGCACGGCTTTTGCAGTCTTGCATAGGGCACACAAAGTCACTTGTCGTGATGCCCTGACCTGCACTGTGCACTGTTGATGCGTACACACACAGATGTGTGGGTAGGTGGGCTCATCTATTTGCTTGTGTAATTGTTTCAAAGCGTTCAGTGCAGGTCTGTTAGTACCGTACGTCCATGGGTCCACCGCCCCCCCTGAATAAAATAAATATTTTATGGTGAATTTGTGCAACCGCCCCTCCTAAAATTAAATATTTTACAGTTTTGCATTGCAACTGCCCCCCCCCTCGCTGGAACTTCCTGACGGGTGCAACAGGTGCAGGCGGGGCTGGGGCTCGGGGTGGAGGGGCAGGGGCAGGCTGGGGCTGGGGGGGCAGGGAGTGCTGGGAAGGTGAATGCGGGAATTCCTGACCACTAATCGGAAGTTTCCTGACCACTCATCGCTTGCACAACTGCTCAAAAACGTTAATTTTTGCTACCGCCCCACAACTGCCCCCTTTACAAATAAATATGTCTTAAACCACCGTCACCGCCCCCAGCAAAAAACAATAATTAGGGGGCGGTGATATACTTTTTTGTACGGTTTATCAGAGGGGGCTGACTGGGGAAATGTCCAAATATGTGCCCTTTTTGCACTCTGAATCCAGCCATTTATTGCCCACTCAGCCAACTGACACCATTCTGGCTTTAAATGAAAGCTGATATTTCAAGCTGCACGAGGATGTGCTTATATCCATGTAAGTCACAGTGTGCGCAATTTGACGGGGGTCAAAGCCCACCTTGACTGCCCAAACCCTAATTTGGTGCCTTTCTATGATAAAACAGCACATG